>Ga0190313_1000024_pt1 | contig 115749 bp, 110 predicted proteins | sample 4870071011_MG_FD_169989 | JGI IMG/M metagenome (GOLD analysis project Ga0190313, IMG submission 169989) | Hydrothermal vent sediment bacterial communities from Southern Trench, Guaymas Basin, Mexico - 4870-07-10-11_MG | ecosystem: Environmental > Aquatic > Marine > Hydrothermal vents >...
TTCTGTTATTGCAGGAGGTCTATTCGTGAAATTTATTATAAATTTCACTCATCCCACCCATAGCTTTCTGCTTATTTACCAGAAAGTATGGCACCATGGCTTATAAAACTATTTGTGCAACAGAGCAGGTCGAAGAAAAGACGGAACGGTATCAAGAAAAACAAGGAGAACGGTTTTGCTTCATATGTCGGAAAGTTATTTATGTGTATAAAAGATGTCCGCCCGAGTATCATGGGCGGCCCGGGTTATTCAGCAGGTATTTGCGCTCTTCCTATCCTCATGCTGTATGTTGTTGTGAGTGCATACATATATAGAGATTCATATAGAGTGGGGAAAAGATTTATCGGATTGGCCATCATAGCCTTCATATGGAGCGCACCATTGATACTCGTTTTAAGCGATTTTTTCAGTATCGAGGCATTCATCTCCATTTCCACCTCGGCCTTTGTAGGACTCGTCACATGGGTTCTCCTCCGCTCCCCTCCCCCCGAATATCGCCCATACTCCGAATCAGGCTCTTTATACCCTTATTTCCCCAATTACGAACCTCCTCCGGAAGAGAACGATGAGTGGGTAGGAACCGATGAGTCCGATGAAAAGGCCGGAGATGAGGGATAAGCATATATACCATAATGCAATATTCTATCGATAAAGATGACATATGAACCTATGATGGTAATGATGTACGGACTATTCATGCTCGGTTTCTTAATGGATGTGCTCATAGCTGCATATATGTATAAAGATGCGGAAAAAAGAGGGAAGGACGGGATAGTTTGGGGCTTGATCGGTTTTTTCTTCGGAATAACCGCTCTTATCGTCTGACTTCTCATACGGCCGCCTGAGTATAGGTTCCATATGCAGGGGCCTTATTACCCGCACCCATATGGGCCTCCGTATCAACAGCAGTATCGGCAGCCCCCACAGTACTCTCTACAGCAGCCGCAGCAGTATCCGCCGAATCCACCCCCGCAATATCCTTCCTCACAGTACGGACGACCGATGTATCCCGATGCGCCCGGACAATACTCCGGGAACACTCCGCAATATCCGCAGAACAATGGAATCTATGACCCTTACAAAGAACCTCCGAAAGAAGAATGAATTCCGCCTTCTAAAAATCCGTCTCGGACTTGTGGAATACTACTGAACAATAGAAAACTATATATATATCTTAATCCGATATCCGTCTGATTGACATGGATCCATACGCAATGTTCGCGGGAATGTATCTGCTTTGTGCGGGAATCGGCTTCATATCGGCTTCATAATACAAATATTGATAGCCGTTTTCATGTACAAAGACGCAGAGAAGAGGGGAAAAAGCGGTGTTGTCTGGCTTCTTATAGGGCTGTTCTTTGGGCTGCTCGGACTTATAGTCTGGCTCATTGTCAGGCCGCCTGAACCAGCCTTTTACCAGCAACAGCAGCAATATCATCCACCCCCACCGCAGTAAATAGAATGAAGAAACCCTTTATGTCTCTTTTCTATTTTTCCATTATCTTTCAGGAAAAACCCTTATATGCACCGTGCTTTTAGGCGCTCCCATGACCCGAAATCCGATTGATAAGATAAAGGCAAAAGTGCTTGTTGACGGCTTTGAGATAGTCCCCGACCTTGAAAAGAGCCATGGAGCGGTGATGTATGACAAGAACAGCGGAAGGGAGCTGCTTGACCTAGGATACAACCAGTTCGGTTCTCTTACCATAGGATACAACCATCCCGCCACGCAGGAACCGGATTATATCAAACGCCTGCTAAATGCGTCAAACATTAGATGGGCACTCTCCGATGTTTACCCCGAGTATTACGGGGATTTCGTGGAAACCTTCTCATCCGTCCTTCCCGAGGGCTTCGAGCACCTGTTCTTCATAGACGGGGGAGCTCTTGCCGTGGAGAACGCTCTCAAGACTGCGTTCGACTGGAAGACAAGGAAGAATTTTGCGGAGAAGGATGTCATCCCCGGAGATGTGATACTTCATCTCAGGAATGCATTCCACGGAAGGACCGGCTACACCCTCAGCCTTACGAACACCGCCGACCCGAACAAGTACAAGTACTTCGCAAAGTTCGACTGGCCGAGAGTACACAATCCGGGAGCCTTCTTCGGAAGGGACGGAAGCGTTGAATACGATAACGAAGAACTCGCTTTCATGGAGATCGAAGAAGCGATATGGGGATATGGAGATAGAATAGCCGCCATGATAGTCGAGCCTGTTCAGGGCGAAGGCGGAGACAACTACTTCAGCCCGGAATTCTTCAAATTCATAAGGAAAAAAGCGGACGAGCATGATTTCCTGCTTATATTCGACGAGGTTCAGACAGGGTGGAGCACGGGCTCGTGGTGGGCCTCCGACCACCTGACGGGCGGTGTTCGCCCGGACATATTCTCCTTCGGAAAGAAGACCCAGCAGTGCGGTATAGCCGCCGGAAAGAGGATAGATGAGGTTGAGGACAATGTCTTTAAGGTCTCCAGCAGGCTGAACTCCACATGGGGCGGGACCCTCGCGGACATGGTACGATCCACCAAGTTCATAGAGGTCATAAAGAAGGAGAAGCTCATGGAAAACTCCAGGAGGCAGGGTGAGCGGATAAAGAAGGCGCTTATAAATGAAAGCCCTGACTTTGTGAGCAACATACGTGGCTCCGGCGGATGGCTGGCATTCACACTTCCCGATGGGGAAACAAGGGATAGGCTCTGGAAGATGCTCTATTCGGAAGGTGTCATGCTTCTGAAGAGCGGAAAGGACAGTCTGAGGATGAGGCCGCACCTTGCGATAACCGATGAAGAGGTGGACACGGGACTCGAAAGACTGTTCTCAGGCATGAAAAAGCTCTGAGACCTAATGTCTTATCTCGAAAACCCTTAACCCTTCGGGTTTTTCCCATTCCATTTTTATATCATCGACCACAGCGTAGGGCTGATGATAGCGGCACCATTCTATCAGGCGCTCCACATCCTCCTTTTTCCCCTCGAAAACCGCTTCTACCCTTCCGTCGCTCAGATTTCTGACCCAGCCTTTTATTCCGTATTCAAAGGCCTTCTTCCTCGTGTTCGCCCTGAAAAACACTCCCTGTACCTTTCCGCCGAATATGACATGCGCTCTGGAAAGCATGATGCGGCATCCCTTCAATCTATATATACGTCACCGAGCATTCCCGAGAAATCGAAATTGACCGGATACCGGGTGTCCGGAAGGGACATGAACATGATGTTGGGGCGGTATTCTTCGAAGTTCATCCTTTTTCCCATCTCCGCCATCTTTTCGGTTATATCCCTGCTCTCCCTGAAATTCCGGAACACTGCGACCATTATTCCCTCCAGACATGTGGTAAGCATGAGTATCGGCCACGGCATCCTGCTTCCGGATATGATGTTCATTATCCTCGAGTGATTTCCGGCAGGCATCTTCCATGATGCGAATACGATTAGTTCGTAGCCCAGTGCTTTAAAATTCGGGATTATCTTCTCCGTATAGAGCCCTTCTTCTCTGAAACGGGCATCCAACCGGTATATCTTCTGTCTGCTCACACGCAATTTGTCCGCAAGAACGGATGCTTCCCATTCCGGATGCGCTATTATTGCGGAATAAACCTCCCATTCTCCCCTTCCGAAGTCGTATTTCTCTCCTTTCATGGCCGTATTCGGATTCTTCCTTGCCTCGATGTCCGGAGCCAGTTCGGAGGCCATGAGGGGTCCGGCATCCATAAAACGCCAGAATTCGGTCATCTCCGTCGGGAATGCCTGAAAACCGAAGCTTTCCACATCGCTCATGGAATATGTGTCGCGAAAATCCGCCAGAAGCCCGTAGAAATCGGAATACCTCCGTGAAGTCCCGATACCAAACCCTTTCTCCTTCTCCGAAGCAAGAAAGAAGATGTCCTTTATCCCGGGCGCCTCTTTTTCCGTATTCTCTTTGACCACCCCGAATCCGCTGAATATTATCCCTCTCCCTATCTTACCGAACGAAGGTACCCTGCAATGCCGGATAAGCCCGAATTCCATGAGCCTTTTCCTTGAACGAAGAAAGCTTGACTGGCTGATGCCGACCAGCTCCGCAAGTTCCTTCCCCGAAAGTTCGGGATACATCGTAAGTGCGGCCATGACTTTCTTCTCGGTCCCCGTTATCACCTGCATATTGGACAAAACACCACATAGTACTTAAAACTTCTCATTTTGTCTCATTTTTCTCATCTAATGTGTTAATTTCATCCAAAAACAACGTTTTTGACGAAAATTCTTATATACCGCATTTCTTAATGTGCATCATGAAATCGGATGCCATAGGAAAGTTGGTCACAAAACATGCGAAGGCCACCATTGCAGTGGTCATAGTGCTTACGATGATCTTCGGATATTCTGCCTCGCAGATGGAGATGAGCAGTGATTTCAAGAATTTCATGCCGAACGACGATATCTCTCAGGCCTACAACGAAATAAGCGAGGACTACTATTCCACTGAAATGGCACAGATACTGATACAGTACGATAATGGGAACGCTGTTTCGAAACAGGCACTTCTCGATGAACTGGAACTGGAAAAAAGGCTTATCGAAGACACGCTGGTTGCGTCTAATCTTCAGACCCCCTCCGAGCCGGCCAATAGCGTGTATTCCGTTGCGGACCTTGTCATAAGCACGGATATGGCTTCCAGAGGGGCCATAGAGATTATGAACTCGACGATATCGATGGTGCCTGCCCTTGAGCAGATGAATTCCTCGCTGGACGGTGTTCAGGGGAGCCTCTCGATGTATCTTTTCTACTACTCTCAGAATGCCAGTAGCAACGAGACCATGCAGGCGCTCTACACATCTTACTATGTCCTCGAAGCTTTTCTTCAGGCCGGGGATGGGATAGAGATGCCGGAACCGCCCACCAATCCACCTTCCATGACAGTAGATCAGAAAATAGAGTACATAAACAACATGAGCGACGAGCAGATAAGGAACATACTGGCCTATGGAACACCGATACCTCCTTCCGAAATGCAGGAGATTGCAACGGAGTTCATGCAGGCCGCCGATGAGATAAAATCCCTTTCATCGGACATATCAACAAAGTCGGGAAACATTGCCGGAACCATACAGCAGTGCCTTGTCACTCCTCCAGTCTATTCCAATGCAACCATAAACTACACCTTCTCGGCATCATATATGGCATTCTCTCAGATGGTGGTGCAGTTCCAGATGCTTTCGGACAGCATGGACGATATGATGAACATGATGGACCTTGAGATGCTCAATATGCTCATGGATATGATGCACTCCATGATTTCCTCGGATTTCAACAGCGACACGGGGAGCGCTCGCTCGACCCTTATGATGATAAATCTGAACGGCTCCGCGGATGTGGCGGGCGGACAAGGAGCCCCTGAGGATATGCTTTCCGTACATCAGAGGATAAGGGAAATTGCCAGCTCCTTCAACGGAGATGGGGAGTGCTCCGTAATGAGCATGAGGTTGATGAGCGAGGACATAGATTCCAGTATGGATGAGACATTCAATGTCCTTCTTCCGATTGCCTTCCTTCTTGTGATAATAATTCTCGTCATCGTCTTCAGAAACATCATTGATACGCTGCTCGGACTGATGGGTCTATTTATGGCGATAATATGGACATACGGCATCGGTGTCATGCTAAATTTGCGTTTCAACATGATAACGACGACCGTTGCGATACTTATTGTGGGCCTTGGAATAGATTACGCGATACATACCGTAATGAGATACAGAGAAGAGCTGAAAGATGGGAATGATGTGAAAGAATCCGTGATGAAGATGGAAAGGAACCTCGGAATGGCTCTGATACTGGCAACGGTGACCACGACGATATCGTTCCTCTCCAACCTGAGTTCGCCCATACCGCCCATAAGGGATTACGGGATAATGAACGCGATTGGCATATTCTCCGCATTCATACTGTTCATCACATTCGTTCCGGCAGTAAAGGTAGCTCTGGACACCAAAAAGGAGAAGAAAGGGCGAGATATCATAAAAGGTCAGAGAAAAAAGAGCTCCGTGGGTGTGAAGCATCTTAACAGAGCGCTCTCCGCGGGTGCCGTCGGTGCGGAACACCATCCGTGGAAGGTCATAGCGGTGGTTATAATTCTGAGTTTGGGCGCTTTCTACGGTGCGATGAACCTGAGCACGGATTTCAGCGAGAGTGACTTCCTTCCGCAGGATACGGAATCCTACCACATACTGAGCTACATCACGGACAATTTCAATTCCAGCGGCATGGAAGAGAGCTACATCCTTGTTAAAGGAGACATGACATCCCCGGAACTTCTGGTTTCCATGGACCAAACCCTGAAGAACATGGAGGACGATAGATATGTATCCACGGCGGATTCCCAGAACATAGTTTATCTCATAAAAAACACCGCAGCTCGGGACGCTAACTTCTCTGTAATGATAAATAACCTCGACATCAACGGTGACGGGCTTCCGGATTCGGGTATAAAACAGGTGTATGATTATCTCTTCGAGCACGAAGAGGGCGCGAAATATGTCCTTTACAGGACCGATGACGGGACATACAAAAGCACGCTTGTGCGGTTCAAACCGACATCACAAACTAACTCCCAGCATGCGGTTCTGTATGGCGAGCTCAAATCGGACATAATCCCCTTGAAAGATGCCGGATTCTCTGCGGTCATAACCGGCGCTTCGATAATGACCTACACGATAACAAGTTCCCTTCAGCACAGCCAGTGGAATTCCCTCATACTTACACTGATAATGAGTCTTGCGGTTCTTACCTTCGTATTCTGGCATCAGAAAAGAGCGCCTATGCTCGGCATCATTTCCACCTTGCCCGTGCTGATAGCCCTTCTGTGGTCCATGGGAATAATGTACCTCATAGGAATGAACTTTGACCTGATGACGGTCAGTATAACATCCCTGACGATAGGCCTGGGGATAACCTATTCGATACACCTGACGCATAGATTCACCGAAGAACTGGAAACGAAGAGGCCGGAAGAAGCGATGAGGGTCACCGTGCTCAATACGGGGAGCGCGATATTCGGGGCCGCTGCGACGACCATGGGCGGCTTCGGAGTACTGATGCTTTCATCGATGCCCCCTATGCAAAATTTCGGAATGATAGCGACACTATCTATACTGCTGAGCTTCCTGTTATCCGTCTTCGTGCTCCCGACATTCCTTGTTATGTGGGCCAGGAGGAAAAAGGAAACGGGAACTGACGGCTCGAAAGGCTCAGAGTGAGTAGAGCCATGACTTCAAACCCTTTTTATCACTTTTTTCAGCGATCTCCATCATCTTCGATAACGGGACCTCTTTTCCCTTCCTGAGCATCCCCTTGCGGGCCTCGAATACCATGTGATATGAGAACGGCGCTCCGAAGCGCTTTTCTAGGGCATAAAAGGCTTTTTTCTCATCTTCGGAGGAAAGCAGTATGTTCCATGACTTTCTCCTGTCAAGTCCCATTTCTTCATACCTGTGAATATCCTCCCACGGATAACTCACTTCACGATTCACGGATTCGAGCAAATCCGATCCGAGAACTATGGGCGGAAGGTCCGTATCAGGATACATTCTGTCTGAGCCGGGGAGTATTCTTTCGAAATCCGTGGTCATGTCATCCAGCACCTGTCTTGTTTCATTGGGAACGCCGTCCAGAGCCTCCCTTGCCCTGTCCCTTATCTCTTCCAATGCGGTCTTGACATCCTCTTCCGGACCCCACACCAGCATTACGGCATCCTTTTCCACGGCCCCTGCCCTTTTCATGACCTCTTCCTTAATTTCATTTAGCACATCTTCATCGGTGTGGGCAATGTTCGGCATATCATCGAGACAGGCTATGACCCTCACTCTTCCTGCGAAATCCTGAGAGAACAGGCGGCCTCCCCCTATGTCCGTATCGAGTATTCCGGCGAACTTCGGGAGATGTATTCCCTTCAGAACTCCGCCTTCTTCGACAGCCCTTTTGAGGGATGCTATCTCTATCTTATCCGCAAGGTCCGTGTAGTCCACGGGTTTGAGCTCTATGTCCTCTTCTTTAAGCCCCCTCTCCTTTAGCTCCCGTGTTATGTCGAGCAACTTCTTCTGTCGGTATGCCTCTATGGCCACGAGGTCCCTTATGAACTGGTATTTATCCACACCCTTTATCTCAACCCTTCTGCCTCCGTCTATTGAGACATTCACATCCTGACGGGTGGCACCTATTCCTCTTCTGACGATTCCGAGGTATCTCATGGCCCAGCCCAATTCCCGTGCAACGTTCATAGCATCTTCGGGAGTGTGCATGTCAGGTGCGGTTATGACCTCCACTAGAGGGGTTCCGAGCCTGTCGGTCCTGAAACCTATGCTGTGCCTCCTGTCCCATACCTCCCTGCACGCATCCTCTTCAAGGCAGATATGTGTTATTCGTATGTCCTTTTCACCGTATCTTATCCCCCCGTTTATCCCTATGACCGCGGTCCTCTGAAATCCTGTCGGGATCGAACCGTCCAGATACTGCTTTCTGCTTATATGCACCTCATCGACTATGGAGAGCCTGAAAAGCGTTGAGATGCGGAGCGCTATGTCCAAAGCCTGCTCGTTCAAGGGAAACGGCGGGGTGTCGTCCATCTCGTATGTGCATGTGTTCTCACGGTGGAGCAGGTATGTTATGTTCTTTTTCGTACGGAACTCCATCAGGGCAGCGCGGTCATACTCCCCCATCTCGGAGAGCGTCGGCCTCATGTGCCGTATTATCCTGTAATCCTCCTGTCCGTGCTGGTATTTTACTGGACAGCGACAGAAAAGCTTCGTTTCAGTGTCAAGCTGCTGGTGTATCTCAAGCCCGACCTTGAGTCCTATCTTCTCGTAATCAAGCAGGTATCCGGAATCCATCTTTTGCCGCAAAGCCCTTTGCGATTTAAACTTTGGGATAATCCTTAAAAGCTGAATGGGATTATCCACCATGATAGCCAAGAAGGAAGGAAGCACGGTGCTCATAAAGCTGGACGACGGGGAGGACCTGATAGAAAGGCTTACGGAGGCCCTTTATCTCCTGAAAGTGAAACACGGAGTCATCCTGACCGGAATCGGAATGCTTAAGGACTTCGAGATAGGCTATTACAACGGAACGGAATATGAGAAGGAGTTCCACGAGGAGCCTCACGAACTGGTTGCCATGCACGGAAGCATCGCATGGGTGGACGGAAGACACGACCTGCACATCCATGTCGGACTGGCGGGAAAGGACCGTCATCTGATAGGCGGCCATCTCCTTAAAGCGAAGGCCTGCGTCCTGAACGAAATAAGCATTCTTGCGACCAGAAGCATAGAGATAACAAGAAAACATGATGAGGCCAGTGGTCTGAGACAGATGCATTTCTGACCCTGACAGTTTTTTATACCATTTGCCTATTTACCGGCGATGAAAAGAGTGTCCAAGAAGATTCTGACCGAAGCGCTCCGCAACACCCTTGGTACTAAAGGGCTTCCTGAGGAGGCCACGGTCGGCCTTGCAGAGTATCTGCTTGAGTTCTTCGGCTTCAATGAGGTGATATCCGATGCCGTACTGACCGCATCGGACAGAGATATATTCTACATGCTGGAGGACGAGGGTATACTCAGCACGGATATGGACGAAGTACCGGTGAAACACGGAAAGCGGTGGCAGATACATTACTGGAGACTCAGGGTGGAGACCATTCTGGAATATGCAAAACTGGAAGAGGAAGAGAAGAAGGAAGAAGGAACGACGAATATCTACGATAATGAAGAACTCTGGGAGAGACGGGGAAAATGAGACTGATCTCCATGCTATCCGGAGGAATAGATTCTCCTGTCTCGGTGCACATGATGCTGAGAAAAGGTCATGAAGTGATAGCCCTCCATATGGATAACCGCCCTTTCACAGATGATACGCATATAGAGAAGGTCAGGATGCTTGTAAAAAGGCTACAGGAGGTGCATGATACGGAAATTCCCCTTTACCTCGCACCTCACGGAATACCATCTCAGGAGACCATAGCAAAGAACTGTACCAGAAGGTTCCAGTGCGTGATGTGCAGAAGGATGATGTTCAGGACCGGAGAGGTGTTCGCAAGAAAGATGGGTGCCGATGCCCTCCTTACCGGAGAATCCCTTGGACAGGTAGCATCCCAGACCCTCAGAAACATAAGCACGGAGTCCTCTGCGATAGAAATCCCCGTTGTCCGCCCCCTCATCGGCTTTGACAAGGAGGAGATAATCTCCGTCGCCAAGGAGATAGGGACTTTCGATATATCCATAATACCCTCGGTCTGCTGCACGATAACCCCGAAGAGACCCAGCATAGACGCGAGGCCGGGGGATATAGAGCGGGAAGAGGGAAAGATACCGATAGATGGTCTTCTGAAAAAGGTCATGGACGGAGTGATGAGAGTTGAAATATAGTCTTGTCAGAATATGCAAGTCAAGCGCTGCGGTAGAGGCCATACCCGGAAAGAAAACCAAACTGGAGCTATCCGAGCTGGAAGACAGGCTGGCAGCCGCAGGATATATGATAATAACCAATGTCGGTCCCATTATGGTTGTGAGAAAAGGTGAGAAAGGAGTGGAGATAACGATATACGATACCGGAAGGCTCCTGCTCAAGACAAAGGACAAAGAGAGGGCTATGATGGAGATACGGGAAATGGAGCGCTTTCTGTGATGTGCTTCAAGCTCCGAGCATCCCGGAAATCTCGGTAATCGCTTCCGCCAGATATCTGATCTCCTTCTCCGTGTTGTAGATGTAGAACGATGCCCTCACTCCTCCTTCTATTCCCTGTGAATTGTACCATGAATTGACGCACTGTCTTCCCCCTCTCAGAAGTATGCCGTATTTCTCATCCAGAAGAACGGATACCTGCATGGAGTCGAGACCTTCTATGGTAAAATTGAATATGCCCCCCCTCAGTTCCGGCTCATGCGGGCCGATAATCCTCATATGCGGCAGACCGTCAAGTTCCCGGGTGAGGATACGGTTCAAAGCCGTCTCATGCATCTCTATCTCGTGCATACCTATCGATCTCAGATATTCGACGGCCTCTCCGGCACCGATTATCCCTGCATAGTCCTGAAGCCCCGCCTCAAATCGCTCCGGAGGGTCCAGAAGGGTCGCACTGGCATATGTGGCATCATCGATCGTACCTCCTCCGTAATTCAACGGCTCAATTTCCCCGAGAAGTTCGTGTTTCCCATATAGGGCACCTATGCCCGTAGGCCCTGCCATCTTGTGGATGGAAAAGGCCATGAAATCGACATCCAGTTCACGGACGTCCATGCTGTGATGGGGAGCGCTCTGCGCCGAATCCAGAACAAAAAGGGCTCCGTAATCATGCGCTATCTCCCCTATCTCCTTCGCAGGTATCGTGTATCCGTCCAGATTGGAGGTATGGACCATACTGACGACCTTGACCCCCTTTTCCATGCGCTCTTTAAATGCTTCCATGTCAAAGCTGCCGTCCGGATTGGATGGTACTATATCGTGCTTTACGCCCATCTCGGAGAGCTTCTGCCATGGTATCAGGTTTGAATTGTGCTCCTTGTCCGTGGTAAGCACTCTGTCGCCTCTCCCAAGTCCGAGCCCACGGGCCACAATGTTCAGGCCTTCCGTTGTATTTCTTGTGAACACGATCTCTTTGTAATCGGCATTGAAGAAAGCCGCCACCTTCTCCCTTGCATTCTCCGTCCTTTCGGTGACCTCTATGGCAAGCCTGTGCGAACTCCTTCCTCCGCAACCTCCGAGCATGGTGTAATAGTCCAAAATGGCATCTATCACTCTCTTCGGCTTCAAAGCCATGCACGCACTGTCCAGATATACGGTCTCCGGGTTGTTCATGATGGCCGGAAAATCCCTTCTTACGGATTCCGGGAGCATGCACATACATCACTTTCGAACTTAAAAGCTTGATGGCCCCCCAAAATCAGCCGCCGAAAAGCCGTGACTTTTTCACCCAGTTCTCCATTCCGCATTCCTCGAAGATACTTCTGGCCGCGGATATCTCCTCTTCTCCTTTTTCTCCCCTGAGTTTTCCTATCCAGTAAAGGGTCTTTCCCATGTCCGCCTTCCTTCCCATCTCGGTGAATAGCTCAAGGCTCTCCTTCAAATAGCGCATGCCCTCCTCTCTACGAGCCCGTATTCCTTTCAACCTGAGATACCATGCGCTTATCTCTCTGGCCCCTATGTCCTCCGCAAGAGGTCTCAGTTCTTCCATGAGCTCATCGGTATCTTTCCCGCATCCGATCCTTGCCTCTGCAAGAGCACATAGCCCGTATGCCAGCATCTTCCTGTTCTCGGTTTCCCTACACACACTTATGCTCCTGTTCAGAATTTCCTCCGCTTTGTCGAAATCCCCCGCATAGCCGTACGCCCTTCCCATTCCGGCCAGAATCTCGGACAGGCCATCCCTGTCGCCAAGTTCTTCCTTTATGGACGATGCCCTTTCATAAAGTTCCATCGCTTTCCCGATATCCCCTGTCTCCGCATAGGCCATCGCCATTGTGTTCATGGACGCCGCCATTCCGTCGATGTCCCCTATGCGCTCCCTCATGTTCATGGCCTTTTCGAAACGTGCTATCGCATCGGCATACTCTCCTCTTTCAAGATGTATGAGCCCGATATTGTTCAGGGACATGGCGACCCCCCAGCGGTCGCCTATCTTCTCCCGTATCTTCAGTGCCTCCGTGAAATACTCCGCCGCCTTTCTGTAATCCCCCGTGCGAACATTCACGACACCCATATTGTTAAGGGACATCGCCCTTCCGGAAAGGTCGGATTCATCGGTTTTGTATGCCTTCTCATAGCAGGAGAGCGCCTCCGGATATTCTCCTCTGCTGAAATGTATGTTCCCTACGGCCCTTAATGCATTGGCCAGAGCGCGCGACTCGTCGGCGAATTCAAGAATTCGCATTGCGGAGCTAAGGGATTCTCTCGACCCTTCATAATCACCTTTCCTGTAAAGCACATTGCCCTCCACGAGCATCAGCCTTGCCTTCTCCGTTTCATCGGCGGTTTTCATGGCTTCGGATATCGTTCTCAGGCTTTCTTCGTAATTGCCCATCTGGTTCATGCACTCGGCTTTCATCCTCTTTATCTCCGCTCCTGCTCCGAGTTTCTCGGCATTTGCGAGGGCATCCAGCGCCTTCTCGTAATCACCTGTCCCGATATGGGCCTCCGCAAGCATCTTATGCGCTTTCAGTGCCGATTCTCCCTCTGTCATCTCCACAGCATACTGCAGCAAACGGACGGCTTCCCTGTTTGAGTAGTTCTTAATGGCTTCCTCCGCAGCGCTCAGCAGTTCGGGCACGGCTTTGCTCGCTATCCCCGCCCTGTAATAGTGATATCCGAGGGATGCATGGTCCGCATCTCCCATCGATTCCAAGGACTCGGCGGCTATCTCGTGATAGGCCCGTACCAATTCCTCGCCCATATCCGAGTAAAGAAGTTCCCTCACGGCAGGGTTCCCGAACCGGTATGTCCCCGCAGTTTCCTCCACTATTCCTTTTTCCCGCATCCTTCTGAGGGATTTGAGAATAAGTATCTTCCTCTTTTCCAGCATCATGGAGAGAATGCCCGCTGTGAATTGATTTCCAAGGACGGATGCGGCCTCCAGAATCTCCCTCTCATCCTCGGAAAGCTGTTCTATCCTTGCGCTCACCATGGCCTTTATTCTCTTCGGTATCCTTGCATCCGGGCCGCCTTCCAGTATCGCATTCAGGATCTCCACCGCAAAAAGAGGGTTCCCGCCGGATTCGGAAGATATCCGCTGTGCGATCTCCTCCGCATCATCCCTGTCCTTTATCCTCTCGAGTATGAAGTACTCCAACTCCTTCTCGGGCACGGGGCCGAGTTCAATCTCCTCCGCAAGGCCTTCGGACAGCATCATCTCAATGCTCTTTCCAGCATCACCCTCGGAAAGCGCTTCCGGCCGGTATGTCCCTATCAAAAGGACCTTCGATTCCCGTATGTTCCTCGAAAGGTAGTGAAACAGGGATAGGCTCGCGCTGTCCGCCCACTGGATGTCTTCGATGATCAATAATATCGGCTTTGAACCGGCATGCCTTGAAATCGCCAGAGAAACATTGTCCATTATGCTTCCCATCCTCAGCTTCGGGTCGTCGGTAAGTTCCTCTCCAGCATATTTCCCGGACTCCATTATCTCTTTCAGTATATCGGCACTCCCCTCTATCTCGTCCATTGAGGCATCTCCGTCCAGCAGCTCACCGTATTCCTCATGCACCCTGTCGAGCGCATATCTGAGGTCGTTTATCAGGTACTCGTTCTCCTTTCCGGAAATGACAGCCGCTATGGTGCAGAGTTCCCCTTTCTCCATGATTATCCTCATTCCGCCGTATCCAAGCACATCCAGAGACCCTTCGCCTGCCATGGCCTCCATGGAATCCCTGACGAAGTGCCCTACTGCGCTCAGCATTCCGGTGAATATGTCGTCATCCACCGCCTCGTTCTCCTCGCCAACCGAGGATAGGAGTATTCCCGCCCTAGATATGAGAAAGATGCGCTCCACCCTTGGCGGCACCGCTGTTCGGAAAAGATGCGATATCCCCAGCGGCTTCAGCGCATTCTCCATCGGAAGGTACGGCTTAAGGTATTCGGGAAAACACCAGCCCTTCAGCACCTCAAAGCCCTTCTCCTTTGCGATGCCGGAGAAATGCTCGCAGAGAGCGCTCTTTCCCATGCCTGCCTCTCCCGAGATGAAAACGGTGCTTCCATGCCCGGAGGCGGCGCTCTCCACGGCCTTCTCGAGCAGCGAGACCTCGCTCTCCCTGTCGGCGATGGGTTTCATTCGGGGAAATAATGTAGAGAGGGTATTTAAGGCTAAAGGACGGGGAATCTTTAAATAGATGGTAAGCGTATTTTCATCCATGTCTGAAATGAGCAGTGAGGAGATGCTCGCAAGGATATACCATGAGCTTACCGAGCTGAGAAATGAGATAGAGGAGCTCAAAATGGCCATAATTCCAGAGGAAGAGCCGGATGAATGGGACTTGGAGGCCATAAAAGAAGGCGAGCGGGATATTTCGGAAGGAAAATACCGCAAATGGGAAGATGTTGAGAAGGAACTCTGATGTTCGGGATATTTCTATCCAGCAAAGCTGAGAAGGGGATGAAGAGCGCTCCGGAACATATCAGAAACGAGCTGAGAGAAACAATCAATGTTCTTAAAAGGACATATTTCTCGAAAGGACACGGCATAAAGGAGATGAAGGGCGTTGATACTTCATATCGTATAAGGATTGGAGATTACATGAAGATGTAGCGCGTGGATTTCGAGGGAAAGAAAATATACATATGCCATCGGAAAGAGAGGGAGCGTTTACGGATAGCTATTTCCACCTGACTTTTCTAGATTTAATCGAAATCTTTTGTATTCTGACATAACTCCACATATCGAAGATTGGTTTCATTCTAGGAAATGATGGGGAAAGAATACTTAAGGACTTAGGCTTCTGTAACAACCTTTATATAGTTATTTTATATCCTTTTCCAAGGTGATATGGTGGTTTATAAAGAAAAGGAATTCAAAGACATACCGTTTGAAAATAGGGCGAAAGAACGTCTTAGACAAACATATTCTGTAATTTATTACCTTAATCGTGGATATGACTACAGAGGTGCTATACGAAAAACCTTAGAAAATTTCCCAAAAGTTTCCGATGAACCCACTATCGAATCAAAATTCACAACCCAAATACAGCTCCGTAAAGAGGATTTTCTAAATAGTTATAGGTCTGGAAATCTCCTCAATCTTATAACAAAAAAGAATGACCTTAATGACCACGATAGAGCGATATTTGCAGAATTGCTGAAAACTACAGTATCCAGTGATGAAGTAAATTCTTTGCCTATGGATGAAGAAACCGTATTAAATCTCTGGAAAGATGCCCTCCTCGCCCTTGAAAAACTTCCAGAGGAAGAAAGAAACGGCGTGCATTTCGAGCTAAAAGAGAGATATGAGCGCATAAAGGAAATTCGGGAAGAGGTGCGCGAATTCATAGACGATCCAACAAAAGAGAATTTCATGAAATTCTGGAACAAAGAAGATATATATGCAGCAATGTGGAAAGCCTCAGCAAAGAGGATATGGGATAGCAACGATCCAGAAGTTCTTTCCCAAGTTCTTAAAGAAATGCTTGATGAAAAGAAGTTTAAAGATGCATGGGAAGAAAAAATAGAGAACGCCAAAGGCTCACTGTGGGAGCTATTCGGTATAATGCACACAGAAGAAGTCCCTATACTCAACGGATGCACTAGGGCAGGACTCGAGTTCTTTGGGTATTCTGTAAAAGCCAGATATTTAAGTTATCTCGAGAACTTCGAGAGATTCAAAAATGACATGTACTTGCCTTCAATAGGCCACATCACAGAAGGAAAGGAGTATGAAGTTCCTATAAACCTCGAAATTGACCAGTTGTTTAATGTCATAGATAAAGTAAAAGAAGAAGACAAAGAAAAAGCCAAAACACCAGAGGAAAAGAAATTGTATGAATCAATTCTCGATGCAAAAAAAGAAATGAAAAAAGAGCCTGATATGGAATCGGAAAAGGATCCAGACACCCCCGATAGCCTTAAAATCGATTGGGGGAGAAAGTTTGAGATTGAAAGCAATCTTTATTATCCCTCAACAATCAAATCTGAGCTTGAAACCTGCATAACTACTGCCCTCAAATCTGGAAAGCACATAATCCTCATAGGCCCACCCGGAACAGGTAAATCCAAGCTTGCGAAGATGATATGTAAGCACTATGTCGGGAGCGATAGATACATCATGAGCACAGCTAATTCCGACTGGTCCACTTTCGATACAATAGGCGGTTATTTTCCCGGAAAAGACGGAAGTCTGGAATTCAAGCCCGGTATTTTCCTCAAATGCTTCAGAGATGGAGAAAATCCTGCGAATAAGTGGTTGATTATAGACGAGATAAACCGCGCAGATATAGACAAAGCCTTTGGGTCGCTGTTCTCTGCTCTGACCGGGGATGACATAACACTTCCCTTTGAGATTAATGGAAAACCTATTCGTGTGATAGGCGATTCCGAAAACAATGTTTCCGATGGTGAAGAATCCGATTTCGTTATTCCTGATGATTGGCGGATAATAGCCACGATGAACACTTTCGACAAATCTTCGCTCTATGAGATGAGCTATGCATTTATGAGAAGGTTTGCTTTCATACCTGTGGATGTTCCCGAGGAATTGAATGTGGATGAGTATCTTAAGGCATGGGGCTGTTACAATGAAGGGAAAAGACATGGTGAGAACCTGAGAAATCTGTGGAAACACATAAACGAATACCGGAAGATTGGGCCGGCCATAGTGAAAGACATCTGCGAGTATGTTTCAAAGACAGACGGAGATTATGCTGGCGCCATAATCATGTATGTCCTGCCCCAGTTCGAGGGTCTTCAGGACACTAAGATAGAAGAATTCGTCAAAGGCTTAGAGGAGCTAAAGATAGAAAATACAGAGGGCATAAAGAAATTTTGCAGAGATTTCTTTGAATTAAAGCTCGAATGAGTCAGGAAGGGAAATGAAAATGAAAGTGGGTGAAAAAGAACTTCTGAAAGAGGTTGCTGAAGACCTCGTGCAATACCTCATGAGTGGTCCGCTGCCGATTAAACTGGAGACTTTCGCATCCGACAATTCACTTGAGATATATAATCTGGATTCACTCCTCAGGATTCACTTTCTTTTAACTGATGAACTGGCCGATTTTATGAAAGAACTGGAGGGAAGGGTAAGAAAGATAAAAACCACAGTCACCTCTAAAAAGAGCGAAAACAATGGAGCGATAAGAGGGCGTATATCGTGGAAAGATACGATATCCACCAGAATGAGCAGAAATCCAAAGGACAACAGCATATTTGTTTGTATTGAAAGAGAGAAGGAGTATGATGTCCCCGAAAACCTTGTCCTGAAAAGGCTTTTACAGGTTATAAAAAGCATCCTAGATGAAGATCTTCTTCCAAATATAGGAAACGACCCCACATGGATCTCCAATTGGATTTCAGGTTCAGAAAAGAATGGGGGCAAGCCTTTCAAGGAAGCTCTTGAAACTGTCTTTATCAAAAATGTATATATTCGCCGTGTCAGCCTTGAAAAGAACGAGGTCACGCAACGCATGATAGAGAGAACCAAACGCTCCAGACAGCCGCTTTATCGGGAAGCTGCGGAACTCCTGGACAGATACAGAAGGATTATGAACTATGAGATGGACGAGAAAGAGGCGAAAGAACTCCTTAAGAACACATTCATAAAACCAGACAGGACAGAGGTTCTGTTTGAACTTTACTGGGCGATAAAGATAATGAAATCAGCCCCAGATAATATGAAATGGAAAAAACACCTTATAATCGACAGAGGTGAAAATCTTATTGCTGAAGGTAGGCTGGGCGGTACGAGTTATCTGCTTTATCACAATTCAACAGCAGATTTCTCTTTCCATGAAAAGATATCTGAGGCAGAGGAAGATGTTTGTTTTAAAGGAGGCTATGCCACAAGAGAGATTGCTGTATTGAAAGCATTTGAAACCCTCACTGGGGTTGATAAGACCTCTATATGGGGTGGTAGGCCTGACATAATTCTGGTGAAGATAGACGGTGAAGATGTGAATGACATACTTCTGTGTGAGGTGAAATACACAGGTGAGAAGAATTACGCGCTAACAGGCCTTAGAGAGCTTCTTGAATATATGGCTCTGATAAAAGAGAGTGGTGGGAAGTATCTGGAAAACCATGAGAATCTATTTGAAAATATGAAAAAATTGAGGGGCGTTCTCCTCACCGACAGAATAGATGGCTTTTCAATCAACGAATCAGATAGCATAAAGATGGTGATGTTCAGCAATCATAATGAAAAAGAATTGAAGGAAAAGATATGGGAAAAGATGCTTGGAGAAATGCAGGAAAGCGAGGCCTGATTACTCCCATCTCACCTTCTGACCTTCCTTTGAATCCTCAACGAGTATTCCAATCTCCTTCAGCCTGTCCCTTATCATGTCGGATGTCGCCCAGTCCTTGTTCTCCCGGGCCTGCTTCCTCAGGTCAAGGAGTATCCGTATCAGCTCCTTCTCCTTTCCTCCTGTCGTGCTGGAGAACAGGTTTATTCCAAGGACATCCGCTATTTCTTCTGCAACCTTCAGGTAGCCGGAGACGAGCGCGGGATTATCTCTGTGCTTGTTAGCCTCGCTGAACAGTGAGAACAGGTTGGCTATCGCTTCTCTGGTGTTGAAGTCGTCGTCCATGACTTCGATAAATTTCTCCCTGAACTTCATCGCCTCCGACATGTCGGGCTCCGCATCGCCTGCAAGTTCCTTCAGGTCCTGAGCGCTCCGCTTCATTCCCTGCAGTGCCCTGTGCGTCTCCTCCAGTTCATCGAAGCTGAAGTCTATCGGGCTTCTGTAATGTGTGTAAAGGAAGTAGAATCTGAGGGTGTCCGCCGTGTATTTCTTCATCATCTCCCTGATGTTCAGCACGTTTCCAAGGGACTTTGACATCTTCTCCCCTTTCAGGTTCAGGAATCCCGTGTGCAGCCAGTATCTCACGAACGGCTCCTTTCCGCTTATGCTCTCGGCTATGGCTATTTCCGATTCATGGTGCGGGAATATAAGGTCCTGAGCACCTCCGTGCAGGTCGTACTGCTCTCCGAAGTAGGTGAATGTTATCGCCGTGTCCTCAACATGCCAGCCGGGCCTTCCTTTTCCCCATGGGGATTCCCACCACGGCTCGCCTTCTTTGTGGGCTTTCCAGAGAGCGAAATCCTCCGGGTTCCTCTTGTTCTCGTCCGGTTCCACCCTTGCGCCCGCCTGCAGTTCCTCCATCTTCTGTCCGGAGAGCTTCCCAAAGCCCTTGAACTTATTGACCTCGAAGTACACGCTTCCGTTGGATTCGTAGGCATATCCCTTGTCGATGAGAGACTGGACCTGCTCTATTATCTCTTCGATGTGGTCCGTGGCATTGGCATAGAGGTTCACCGATGTAACGCCCAGGGCGGTCATATCTTCCATAAACGCCTTCGTGTATTGAAGAGCCAGTTCCTTCACGCTTATTCCCCTCTCGTTGGCCCTCTGTATCATCTTGTCATCTATATCAGTGATGTTCATGAGATAGAATACCTGATAACCTCTGAACCGCAGGTATCGAGCTATCGCATCGAATGCAACATATGTTCTGGCATGGCCTATGTGCGGCATATCGTATACCGTCGGGCCGCAGACGAACATGTTCACTCTATTCCGGTGTATCGGGTTGAAATCCTCCTTCTCTCGTGTCAGGGTGTTGTACAGCTTCATGAAATCACCGTTGTTTAGTGGGCGAGGAGGGAATCGAACCCCCAGAAACCCGATCTGCAGTCGGGCACATTAGCCACTCTGTCACTCGCCCTTGCGTGCATGGTGCGATTCGTACGGAGTATATGAAACTTTAGGAAGTATGCGGAGATATCCTTAAATATCCATCCCTACTATCCCAATCAAAGGATGGTATCTGAATTGAGCGACATAAAAAGATTGGTACTGGATGTGCTTAAACCCCACCAGCCCCTGATAGTGGAGGTTTCCGAGAAACTGAGCGCTCTGAAGGGAGTACATGGGGTGAACTGCAGCCTCGAAGAGGTGGATCAGGAGACGGAGAGCATAAAGATAACCATAGAAGGAGACCACCTCGACTTCGAGAGGATAAAGAACGAACTCGCGGACCTTGGCGCTGACATACATTCCATAGACAGCGTATCGTCCGGAAAACGGATAGTCGAGGAAGTGGAGACCCCGCAGGACCGTTAATCCGTTTCTTCCCTGTTCTTCTTTATTTTTTCGGCAATGCCCTTCAAAAGTGCCTCTTTCTTCATATCGGTATTGACAAGCACCCTTCCCTCTTCCCGCCACCAGTGTGCAGGGTATTTTGCCTCATAATCGACCTCATATTCTAGGCCCATGGACTTGACCGCCATAAAAACCTCGGGAAGTTTCGGATTCTCGACCGCCAGATTCTTAGGAACACGTCTCCCTCTGCCTCTTTTGAGATGTGAATTGAAATAGGACGGCCACAAAACCTTTTTGCCATCTTTTTTGGATGCCATATCACTCCATCAGTACGGCGTTTATCGCTCCGTGCTGTCCGGGTCTTGAAGTTATCCTCGCATCACCTACGGATGTCTTGATTACGGCCCCCTTCGTCATGATGTTCCTCTGAACATAGTTCGGGTTCGCCGGGTTCTCGACAACGGTTATTATCTCCGCCCGGACCGTCTTTCCGGTCTTGGGGTCCCTGACATTGGCGTAATTCTCGGAAAGTACTCTCACCCTCGTCTTTCCGCCCCTTCCCCTGACCTTCTTCGTACTTCTGTTCCCTATGCCGGTGGTCTGGAGTTCTGCTCCTATCTCGTACTTCCTCTTCTTTCTGAAGGGGCGATATCTTCCGCCTGTGGGCTTTCTAACGGATCTGCCTTGCCAGAGTGCCATGTTTTCACCTTTTCAGCGGCTATGAATACATTTGTTATATAAGACTTACTGGAAGAGAGATGCGGAAAAATATCGAATATGGTAGTAAACTTTAAATAGAAGAGCGAATAAAGAGGTATCAGGAAAAGGTCTATCACACTCATTCCTTCATGATTCACATTCACTCTCAAACGAATTAAGCGCATATCCGACGCAATCGGACTGTGGGAAGCAGAGGGAGACAGGTGTGTATAGGCTATTTTCCTAGGAGATGATCATATGATCGACCCAAGCACAACAAAATACCTGATAAAATCGAAAATAACAGCCGATGGGGTTGTTGAAAAGCCCGATGTAATAGGGGCGATATTCGGACAGACGGAGGGTCTGCTAGGAGAGGAACTTGACCTTAGAGACCTTCAGAAAGGCGCAAGGATAGGAAGAATAGAAGTTGAAGTTAAATCGGAAAGCGGCAGGTCACAGGGAGAGGTTCTGATACCTTCAAGCCTTGACCAAGTGGATACTGCCATACTCGCGGCAGCACTGGAAACCATAGACCGCATAGGTCCCTGTAAGGCAAGTGTTCATGTGGAAAGTATAACCGATGTCAGGGCTGAAAAGAGGCAGAGGATTCTTGAGAGGGCGAAGGAACTTCTCACGGACATGCTTCAGGAATCGAAGCAGCTGGGAACGAGTCTTGCGGATTCGATAAGGGATTCGGTGCATCTGGAGGAAATTACGGCCTACGGCCCCGAGAAATGTCCTGCCGGTCCCATGGTGGATAACTCCGACGAGATACTCATTGTCGAAGGAAGGTCCGATGTGCTCAACCTGCTGAAGCATGGGATAAAGAATACGATAGCCGTCGAAGGTACGAACGTGCCCAAGACAATACAGGAACTGAGCAAGCAGAAAACGGCCACCGCCTTTGTGGACGGAGACCGCGGAGGCACTTTGATACTGAAAGAACTTCTGCAGGTAGCGGAGATAGATTTCATCGCAAGAGCTCCACCCCATAACGAAGTAGAAGAGCTCAGCAAGAAACAGCTGATGAAAGCGCTCAAAAACAAGATGCCGGTTGCTCAGTACATCGAGATGTACGGCATAGACAACGGCACGACCAAAGACGCACGGCAGAAGAAGGAACAGCCGAACACGCACGGCAGCGGGAACGGAAAGAACAAGCCCTCCCCGCAGAAGAAACAGGAAAAGAAGGAACAGAAAAAGAAGGCGCCGGAGAAGAGGAAAAAACTCACTCCTCAACAGGAGAAATACTATGAGATGCTCAGAGACATGGGCGGAAAAAAGAAGGCGCGCCTGCTGAACTCCAAAGGAGGCATAGTAACCGAGGTCTCGACGGCGGATCTGATAAATGTCCTCGGAAACGAGAAGAAATCCGTGAGCGCCGTTATCTTCGACGGTGTCATAACCCAGAGATTGGTCGATATCGCATATAAGAAGGGCATCAAGATGATAGTCGGAACCAAGATGGGAAATGTCGCAAAGCTTCCCTCTTCGATAGAGGTCTGGACAAAGAAGGACTTCGAGTGAAACAAACCCCTTTATTCTTTCATTTTTGACGAAAATCGTCACGCTCTTTTTAAAAGCCGTAATCCTTTTGCTCTTTCGGTCACTTAAGGGTTAAATAGCATATATCTCTTCGCATTTCCACGAAACGGTGATGCGATGAACATAATTGTCCTTGCGAAACAGGTGCCTGACACGGCCGAAGTGAAGATAGACCCTGAAACGGGAACGATGATAAGAGACGGTGTACCGTCCATACTCAATCCTTTCGACCAGTTCGCCCTGGAAGAAGCGGTCAAAATAAAGAAAATGACCGGGGGAAAGATAACGGTCATATCCATGGGCCCGCCTCAGGCGAAGAGCGCTCTCCAGAAATGCCTTGCCCTTGGTGCGGATGAGGCCATACTTCTGTCTGACCGGGTATTTGCAGGGGCGGACACTCTTGCGACATCATATGCGCTCTACCTCGCGATTAAGAAGGTGGAAGACTACGATATCGTCTTCTGCGGGCAGCAGGCGATAGACGGGGATACCGCACAGGTAGGACCCGAGATTGCGGAACATCTCGGAATACCGCAGGTTGCCTATGTGGAAAGCGTGCTCGAGGCCAATGACGGGAAAATAAGGGCGAAGAGCCTTACCGATGAGGGTTACAGGATCGTCGAAGCCCCCCTCCCCGTACTTCTTACCGGCACTCCGCCGACGGACTTTGTGCCTGCAGCACCGTCCATGATGGGAGTTATGAAGGCCAAGAAAAAGGAGATACCCGTATGGAGCGCCGATGATGTGGACGGAGATAAGGGGAGGTTCGGTCTGGACGGCTCACCTACGAGGGTCTCGAAGGTATATTCTCCTCCGGTCAGAAACGAAGGGATCCTTTTCGATGACATGGAGAAAGGGCTGGAAGCCGCGGTGAACGCAATAAAGGAAAGGAGGAGTGGAGCATGAAGATATGGGTGAAACGAGACGAATGCACGGGCTGCGGCATATGCATAAAGACCTGTCCCTTCGGAGCAATAGAGATGGTGGACGGGAAGGCGCTCATCGGCGACAAATGCATGCTATGCGGAGCATGTGTGAAAGCCTGCCCTGTCGGTGCCATAAAGGTCGAAGGTGAAAGGGAAGAAAAGGATGTCTCCGGATATCACGATGTATGGGTCTTTGCGGAGCCCGAAGGAGACGGGCTTAAACCCGTATCTCTGGAGCTGATGAGCAAGGCAAGGGAGCTCGCGGATGAACTGGGCGAAAGGGCCTGCGCTCTTCTTCTCGGTCCGGGACAGGAAAACAACGCAAAGACATTGCATCGCTATGGTGCCGATGCGATATATATCGTGAACAGACCGGAACTCTCGGAGTTCAGGGCCGAATCCTACGCACATACCGTTAAAGAGATGATAAAGAGGTACCGACCTTCCGTACTGCTTTACCCTGCTACAAAAAAAGGAAGGGCCTTCGCCCCGAGGGTTGCGGCAGGTCTTTCCCTCGGATTGACAGCGGACTGCACCTCGCTCTCGATAAAGGACGGAATGCTTCTCCAGACACGCCCCGCATTCGGAGGCAACATAATGGCGGACATAATCTCCCCCGATACGAGGCCCCAGATGTCGACGGTGCGCCCCAATGTCTTCAAGGCCGTTGAGAGGCCGGTTGATGGTGATATCATCGAAGTGGATATCGATATCCCGGAGAGCGCCATGCTGGTGGACCTTCTCGAAGAGATAAAGAGCGAGGAACCCGGAGGAAAGAGAATAGATGAATCCGACATAATCGTGGCGGGCGGCGCGGGAATGGGAGGGCCGGAGGGCTTTTCCATGCTTGAAGAACTTGCCGAGCTGCTGGGAGGCGCGGTGGGTGCAACAAGAAAGGCCGTTGAGCTCGGCTGGGCTCCCAAATCGGTGCAGGTCGGCCAGAGCGGTACCACGGTCTCACCCGAGATATACATCGCCTGCGGAATAAGCGGTGCGGTCCAGCATCTCGTCGGGATGAAGGAATCAGGCCTTATAATCGCGATAAACAAGGACCCCGAGGCCCCGATATTCAGCGTTGCGGATTACGGAATAGTCGGAGATGTGAACGAGGCCGTACCTGCCATGATAGAGATGTTGAAGAAATAGTGCGGACCATATGTCTATATATCCACTATCTTCCCCGGATTCATTATGTTCTTTGGGTCAATGGCACGCTTTATGGCCCTCATGAGCTCCACCTTGTCCGGTTCGAACTCCTCGAGATAGGATTTCTTTGTCAGGCCGACGCCGTGCTCGCCGGTTATGGTTCCGCCCAGCTTTATTCCCAGTTCATGGATCTCCTTTCTCAGCGGTTCGTATTTCTCTTTCCAGTCCTCATCCTTCATTATATGCGTGTGAACATTGCCGTCCCCGGCGTGTCCGTAATTCAAAAGCCTTATTCTGTATTTCTTCGAGAGTTCCTTGGTGCCTTCCACATATTCCGCTATCGCACTTGGCGGTACCGTTATATCCAGAATCTCCACCGTTTCATCCTTCAACGCCTCGTAGAAGTTCCCTCTGAATTCCAGCAGTTGTTCCTGCTGTTTCCTGTTGTCTATGAAAAACGCGTCGAGAGCGTTCTTCTCCATGCAGACCTCGGTTATTCGCATACAGAGGTTCATGCTCTCGTCATCACTGGTGGAATCCACTATTATCATGAGATATGCCTTTGCTCGCATTACGGGCCATTTCTTCTTCATAAGCTCCTCGGTAGGTCCTATCAGCTCATCTTCCATGAACTCAAGGCTCATGGGTATTACTCCCGTCCTCAGTATGTCCGGTACGCTCTCTATGGCCTCCTGCAGGCTGTTGTAGGGAACTATGAGCATGTTCTGGCTAACCGGCGGGGCAACGAGCTTCAGCGTGCCCTTGGTGACTATTCCGAGTGTGCCTTCGGAACCTATGAAAAGATTGAGCAGACTGTATCCCGAACAGTCCTTTACGAACTTCCCCCCAATCTCCATCACTTTTCCGTCCGGAAGGACAACCTCCATGCCCCTTATGAAATTTCTCATGACGCCGTATTTGACGGCCCGTGCTCCGCCTGCGTTGGTGACTATCGCGCCGCCGACCATCGCGCTCGTATCCCCCGGATGAGGTGGGAAAAAGAGTTTCTTTGCCTCCACGGCCTCGAATACCTCCATCAGTCTGACCCCTGCCTCTGCGGTTATCGTGAAATTCTTCTCATCTATCTCTATTATCTTTGTCATCCTTTCGGTGCTCAGGACTATGCCGCCTTTGACCGGTACACATCCCCCGGAGAGACCCGTGCCCGCACCTCTCGGAGTTATCGGAATGTTGTTCTCATAGGCAAGCTTTACGACCTTCGAGACCTCTTCCGTACTTGCTGGTTTGACCACGATATCGGGGTAGTGCTCTATCTCCTCGGAGAGCGCGAACTCATCCTTTGCATAATCTCCCATCAGGGAATGTTCCGAGATGACATTCTTCTCTCCGACAATATTCTTAATGTTTTCCACGAGTTCCGGTGTGAGATTTCCATACATATCTGCACCTCAGCACCCGGAAATGATACATAGTATATGACTGTGTCCCCAAAAATTGTGGAAATGGGATTATTTTATTCTCAGCTTTCTTTTCTTCTCGATGAGCCGTTCCTCATAGTCCCTGCCGAGATACCATGCGATATCCTCCAACTCGGCTATGTTCCTCGTGAATTTGGACTTGCTGTTGGTTTCCATGAGCTCCTCGAACTTCTTCATCTTCTTTCTCGTGTCGTAGAAATACCATCCGGCTATCGCAACACCGAACGAAGACAGGAGTATTATCCAGTAGTTCCACGCACCGGGGGCATCAATTATGCCTGTTACAGGGTCCGGAACATAGGTCTTTAAGAAGAAATAGGAGATGGATATCAGAAGCCCTGCAAGGCTTACACCGAGTATCGCGCCGGACAATATAAGTGCGTGCTCTCTCATCCATTTGATAGTGCTCATAATTTCACCTTCTGCGCCATATCTGAACGCGATATATATGGTTTGGGGATGTGGAAATGGATGGGGGCGCAGGCAAAGATTTATTAACAGCGTATAAGTTGTAATATTGTGGCCTATTGCGTGGTCAAGAGAGGATGATTGCATGAAAAAAATTGCTGTTATGATGGCAGTCGCCCTTATGCTGGGCTCTCTGCTACCTGTTGCCCCGATAGTGGATACTGGTGTCGTGCGTGCGCAGGATACCGGCCTTCCGGAGATAAAATATACGGTGCACGCACCGATAAGGATAAACAATGAGACCAACCTCACGGAGATGGCCCTCTCGGAGGGGTGGACAGGCGACGGGAGTCCATCCGATCCATACATAATAGAAGAATACGACATAAGCGGCCAGGGTGCGGGAATTTATATCGGGAACACCACCTCGCACATCATCATAAGAGGATGCTACATCCATAACATAACATATGTCTCCTTCCCCTATTTCTCGGGTGCTAGCATAGAGACATACAATGCCACCAATGTTCTCATGGACAGTAATCTCATAGAACGCTCTTCAACCGGAATCATGCTGGTTGGGTCGGACAACTGCGAGATATTCAACAACAGCCTCAACGAATCGACAGGATATGCGGTCTACATCCGTGACAGGTCCGAGAACAACACGGTCCACATGAACACCATGGGCGGGAACACCTACGGAGGTGTGATGATATACGAATCGGACCTCAACAGCATCTTCGACAACGACATATCCGGCGGCACATACTATGGGATAGCCTCTTCATATTCTTACGGCAGCAGCATAGAGAACAACAGCATAGAGTCCTGCCAGTACGGAGTCTACTCGGTGGGCGGCGTCACGCGCTTAATAGGCGGTCTGACGGTCCGTAATGTCAGCACGAACCTCTGTGATTTCGGCATATATCTGGACAGCACACCGGACTCAGTCATACGGGATTCCTCCGTGACGAACTTCACCAATGATGGTATAACCGTCTATGCTTATTCGAATCACACACAAATAATCAACTGCGGTATCGGATACAGCGAGTATCTCTCGGACAGCCCGAGGGGCATGGTGATAGACCACATCTCAGATGTGCTGGCATACCGCAACCATATCGGAGCGCTCTTTGCCACACCGGGGGCCGACGGAAGGTCCTTCGGAGTGTATGTCACCAGCTCCTCCGGAGTGAACATAAGCGGAAACAACATAGAGTATATGCTGGGAGCCACGGGACAGGACGGCGTCGCCGGCTCGGACGGCTCCGATGGAACGGACGGCTCCGCAGGCTCCGATGCTTACGGAATATATGTTGAATCCAGCGATAACATAACCGTGGAAGACTCCCTGCTCTCCGAGATATACGGAGGAGATGGAGGTGCCGGTGGGGATGGCGGGAACGGAAATACCGGCATTCCCGGAGACAGCGGTGGCAACGGTGGGAACGGCGGGAACGGCGGAGATGCGTTCGGCATATATCTGACGGGTTCCACTGCTGAACTCACAGGCAACACCCTCTGGAATGTATCCGGTGGCAACGGCGGGAACGGCGGTACAGGGGGAGACGGCACGGATGGAGACGGATACACATATACCGACGGAACCGGCGGAAATGGCGGAGATGGCGGGAACGGCGGAGATGCATCCGGTATAGCCAGTGTGAACGAAGCGGTGTCCGTAAATAACAATGAGATATACCGTATATCCTCCGGGAACGGTGGCAATGGAGGTTCAGGAGGTTCATCGGGATTCACGGACGGTAGCGGCATCGGAGGTAACGGTGGAGATGGCGGCGACTCCGGAACACTGGGTGTGGCGGCTGTCTATCTCAATCTCTCGGAGAACTCAAGCGTGGAACGCAACGAGATATACCTTATATCACCTGGAATTGCAGGAGATCCCGGCCCCGGAGGCATGGGGAGCGCCTATGACGGTGCATACGGTCTTCCGGGAACAGTGCCCGTTTCAGGTGCCGTATCCCTTGAAAGTTCTAACGACCTCGTATCGGAAAACTACCTTCATGACATTCCCGAGGCCTGCGTTCTTGTTGATTCCTCTCAGAACATGATTTATCATAACAACTTCGTTAACACCTCGGATGCGATTGATACCGGCAGCAATTCGTGGGATTCCGGATATCCCTGCGGAGGGAATTACTGGGATGTCCTTTACACCGGGGATGACCTTTACTCGGGATCCGGTCAGAACATCAGCGGCAGCGACGGCATAGGGGATGGCCCCCACAATATAACCGGTGCATCATCAACGGACCGATATCCGCTTATGACGCCATGGGGCTACAGCATGGTCCTCTCCGCGGAACCGACGGATTCGGAATCTCCGGTGAGCGCAAATGTCGTGGTAATGTTCGACAGGAGCATGGACACATCTGCGGTTCCCCAGCTAGGACAGACATCAGGAGACCGTGTGGGATATACCTTCCTCGGATGGAGCAGCACGAACCTTCCTAATGATACGGCCACATGGAGCCATGCAGACTGGGCACTGGATGACATGGTTGGTCTCAGAGTCTACGGATTCTCGGACGAGAATGGCTATCCCGGAATGCCCTACTGCTGGAACTTCCACACACTCGATTCAAACGCCCCTCTGGTACTATCTACGGAGCCCTCCGACGGTGAAGAAGGTGTGAGTACATGGACATATGTCACAGTGGTGTTCGACGACAATATGAACACGAGCATCGTTCCTTTTATATCTGATGACCATGGAACAGCATATACATTTCAGGGGTGGAGCAGCACGAATGTGGAGAATGATACGGCGACATGGAACCATACCGACTGGCCAGATTCCGTGGACATCACCATAGACCTCCGCGGTGGCGAGGACACTTCGGGAAATGTCATGGCTCCATATAACTGGACCTTCACGATAGTGGATCTGACGGCACCGTCTGTGCTATTCTCGGAGCCGGCGAACGGAGATGCCGGAGTGAACATGAGCATGAATGTCACGGTAGTCTTCTCGGAAAGCCTGAACACCAGCTACAACGGTGGCGCTCCCACTCTGGATGTCCTGTCCGGCAACGACACGGGAGGCTGGGTTTTCCTCGGATGGAGCAGCACGAATGTGGAGAACGATACGGCGAGATGGAGCCACAACCCATGGAAGGATGAAGAGAGCATGCAGCTCAGGGTGTACGACTATCAGGACCTTGCAGGGCACGACGGCACGGTATATTCGTGGACTTTCGTCACGGAGGACATAACGGACCCATATGTTGTCGGTACCGTACCTGCTGACGGAGCCACCGGGGTGAGTGAGAGCACGGATGTGAAAGTCGTCTTTTCGGAGAGCATGAATATCTCGGTGATACCTGTTCTGATACAGGCCGCCGGCGATCCGGTCAATTACACCTTCGCGGGATGGAGCAGCACCTATGTCGATAATGACACTGCCGTCTGGACACATGATAACTGGAGCACCTCCAACACAGGAAGGAACATAAGCCTCATAGTCTCCAACTATGCGGACACTTCCGGAAATTACGGGGACAACCATTCCTGGAACTTCACGGTGGTGGACAGAGAACCTCCGATGGTGCTGTCGACCGATCCTGCCGACGGGGGCATGTGGGTTCCACTTGACAAGGTGGTGACCGTCATATTCTCCGAGACGATGAGCTATGCCAGAGTATATGGTGAGGCTGGAGTGACCTATACCTTCCTTGGATGGAGTACAACAAATGTTCACAACGACACTGGAATGTGGAGCCACACGAACTGGAGTGAGAACACGGACCTGATAATAACGGTGGACGACCTCACCGATGAATCTTCAAATTCGGGGAACCCCTATTCCTTCACCATACACACGGATGACATCACGCCTCCGAGTGTAAACACATCTAAAACAAGCCCGGGGGATGGACAGGGTGCCATCTCTTACGGACAGAATGTTTCGGTCGTATTCACGGAGTCTATGGATGCTACCTTCGTGCCCTCGCTTATCCAGAACTCCGGAGACATTGTAACATACACATTCCTTGGGTGGTTTACAACAGATACTGAAAACGATACTGCAATATGGGCGCATGACAACTGGACGGATTCGGACACTGTGAACCTCACGGTTTCGGAGTATTACGACCTTGCCGGAAACGAGGGGGGTGCATACACATGGGAGTTTTACATAGTGGACACCATAGCGCCATATGTCGTAGACACGAGCCCATATGACGGCGAGCGCAATGTGGATACGGGGTTACAGAAGATAAAGGTCGTGTGTTCGGAACCCATGTCCACCGAACTGTCGCCAGAGATATATTACATTGAGGCCTCGGGAAACAGGCCGGCGATAACATTCTATATGTGGTTGAACGAGACGACCGCCATCTTCAATGTAAGCGGAACCTTCTCCGAGGAGGACCATATACGCCTTAGAACCGGTTCCGGCTTTGAAGACAGGAGTGGCAATGCCTTGCCTTACTATTACTGGTGGTTCTACATTTATGACCCCACCCCCCCTTATGTTGTAGATGTCGGGCCGTCCGATGGCAGTTCCGCCGACAAAAACGAAACTGTATATGTCGCATTTAGCGAGCTTCTGGACGAGAGCTTCGTTCCGTCGATAATCCAGTCCTCCGACGACCCTGGTGGATGGACATTCCTTGGATGGGAGATAGCATCTTACAATGTATCGGGAGAATGGAAAGATGTCTCCAAAGCATCATGGGCCCATAACAACTGGACCACTGAGACCGTGAACCTGACCGTATCAGGATATTTCGATTACGGTAACAATGAAGGAGATCCGTTCACATGGGAGTTCAATGTCCAGTTATACCAGCCCCATTCCATGATACGGATAAACAGCGATTCAGATATGGCAAATATGGCTATCTCCGAGAACTGGACGGGCAATGGGACGGCCTCTAATCCATATATCATAGAAGGATACAGCATAAACGGCGACGACGGAAGAGGCGGATATTGCATATATATAGGAAACACCACACACTCATTCATTATAACAGGAAACTCTCTGAACTATGCGTGGACCGACAATCCGGTCTATCCATACTTTCCAAGAGCATCCGTGGTTCTTTACAATGCCCCGAACGCGACGGTGGAGCATAACAGCATGAAGAATATAGGGGCATTCTATGGAGTATATGCCATAGACTCTGATGGTGTGAGAATATCATGGAACATCATGGGAGAATACTGGTACTCCGGCATATTCGCCGATGGCTGCCAATACATCTACATAGACAACAACACGATGAGCGGGGACGGTCACGGCATATACCTCAACAACAGCTATTTCGGCGAAGTTGAGTGGAACAGTCTGGAGGCTACCGGAGACAATAATGGCATATCCCTTGAGAACTCCTCCTACGCCGAAATATATGGCAACGAGATACGCAACTACTCGAGCGGAGTAGTCTTCGACAGCGGAGATGGTATGGCCGAGAACATAACAATGGAGAACAACTCCATGGAGAACTGCGGTCTCATGATTTGGGGATGGCAGTATATGCAATGGGTGTCCCACACAATAGAGAACAATACCGTGAACCACAGGCCGCTTGTCTTCCTGAACGGAATCGAGGATAGAGTGATTGAGTACACCACCCGGGCAGGGCAGATATTCGTGGTGGATAGTTACAACATCTCCATCAGCGAACAGTTCATCGTCAGAGCTACCGTGGGCATCTATATAGCGGTATCTCAGCAGATAACGATAACCAACACGACACTCGGTTACAACATGTATGGAGTATATATTATAGCTTCCACGGGGAACCTTGTCTGGCACAACAACTTCGTAGGAAATGATGTTCAGGCATGGGATGATGGCGGCCCGGGAGATAACTCATGGAACTCCACATACCCGTACGGCGGTAATTACTGGGATGATTATGCCGGTGATGACCTGTATACAGGACCCGACCAGAACATTCTGGGAAGTGACGGAATAGGAGACAGCGAGCGTCCCATAGACGGTGGAAACAGTTCGGATGCATATCCTCTTATGGACCCAACCATGCTTGTATTCTACTACACTCCCGGATGGCACATGGTGGCCTTCCCGTGGCTTGATACCCCCACGAATATAACGACCGCGCTCTCCGGAGCATCGTGGAATCGGGCCATGACCTATGTGAATGGCACATGGCAGACATACAATGCGAACAGGGATGCCAAGTATAATGCTGGCTTTCCACTCATAGACCGCAGCATGGGCCTCTGGGTGAACTTCACGGACTACAGCGTGATCAACGGGCCTTCGCCGATACATACCGGAAACATAACCGTTCATATACACCGGGGATGGACCCTTGTGGAAGGCGGCTTCCCATTCCTCGTGAGCGAGATGTTCGGAGATGTGCAGTACAGATATATCAAGAGCGCGAACCTTACGAACCCAGCCATTATGGAGTCTCTCGGAGACAACCACACATTGGTACCCGGAAGGGCTTACTGGGTCTATGCCGAGGATGACTACACGATAACCATAGACACGGACCTGTTCGAGATATCCGTCCGGCAGGGCTTGATCTATAGCGGCCATCCTGTTCAGAGCATAGCTTCGGAGCCTCCGTCGGAAGAGCTCAGCAGCGGAGTGGAGAACTCCGTTCCAAATGATGTCGATACGGGAATACTTCTGTCATATCTGTCCGCCGGATTTGTATTTATCGTCGGCATGGCGGGAGCGCTCTACATCCTGAACAGCAGGAAAAAGAGGGATTAAACCCATTCCCACACCCTTATTTTTCAAAAAGACCTCGTTTTAGCTATGTGCCTGTGTGCTGCAAAAATTCGTAGTGACTGGTTTCTCGATATCACAAAAAATGATGAAATGGGTTTATGGGTTGTTCTCTAACGGATTTTCTTCGGAGGGAGTCCCTGAGACAGCGGATTTTTCCTCGTTCTCGGATATCTTTCCGCGTTCTTCCGCTTTCGCAATATCCGTAGATGTGTGCACTCGCCTACCGTCCCTCAGGTACATCGCCAGAAGAATTGTGAGCACCGCCAGAAGAAGGCTCAGCAGGGCACCGAAAAGAGTTATCGTCCGCTCCATGCTGCTTCCCTCATCCTCAACCGGCCGGGTGGCGCTCCCTTCATCCTGTTCCGTCATGCTTATCTCTATCTCCTCGCTAAGTGTGACCCCGTTCCCTGCCCTATCCTCTGCCCTTATCTCCACATAATGAGTACCGGACGAGGAGACAAGAGACCCCGGATAGACGGTGATGTTCGTGGAATCCAGAGAGAGCGATATCCAGTCCCCTCCATTGACGCGCATCCATGCGGATGATGCTCCCGATATCCGGAAGGAAATTCCCTCGTCCTGCTCTATGGGCTGCGATCCAGTGTATCGTATGGAAGGTGGTGTGTTGTCCACCAGCATGAAGACCTGCTCAGAGGATGCGCTCAACCCCATGGAGTCCGTGGCGCTCACCACCAGCACATGGTCTCCGTCCGTAAGCGATGTCGTGTCCATATCAAGGTAGTATGTGGCGCCCTCGCCGGGAACCATGCTCATGGGTGCTCCATGGTCTACGGAAAGGCTCACCGATGAGATTCCCGACATGTCACTGGCATAGGCCAGTATGCGCACGGTTCCGGATGCCGGGTCATCGGGAGGCGATGCGAAACCGACCGAAGGGGGCGTGTTGTCCGTGTATATTGATACGGACCTGCCGGAACTGAGACCTTCGGCATCCAAGACAAAGAAGGTGACGGAGTGCATTCCGTCGGAGTATACCGTGGTATCTATCACTGCCGAGTATGTATCGGTGCTTCCTGCCGTGAGGTCCATGTTGATGGCCGTGCCGTCCACATACACGAGCGGATTGGAGTATGTGTCAGGTATTGCGGCATCATCGGAGACCGTCATGCTCACAGTGACCTCTCCCGAGAGGGTCTGACCGTCGGATATCGATATGCTGTCTATGACCGGAGGAAGGTTCTCATCCTCCTGAGGCGGGGTCCCTCCGCTGTCGTTCGCTTCTTCCGTATTGTTGAGAATGACATCGGCGTAAAGCACTGCGCTGTTCCCTGCGTTATCATATGCGGTGGCCTTCACCCTGAGGGCTCCGGTGTAAAGCCCGCTTGAGACCGTTATCTGGGGTGATACATATGAAGAGCCGGAAAGGGACAGTTCCGTGGAATCGTCCCCACCTATGGCCGAGGCATCCAGAACGACCTTGGATATGCCGGAACCCGAATCCGCGGCCTGAACGCTTATGCTCACGGAATCGCCGTCCTTCGCCCATGTCTGACCCGAAGGATATGAAACGGATATGGAAGTGATATGCGGCGATGTGCCGTCTATCGTGGTGTTAGCGGTGGACGATGCCGGGTTTCCCGCCACATCGACAGCCCATACGCTTATGTTTGCAAGGCCGTCGGGAACATTCGGAAGGATCAGTTCCTCGCTGGCATAGATGCCGTCGCCGGCCAGACTGTCCGAGTGCATACCGTCGTCGTAGAGAGGTACCGCCTCCGTGATTCCGAGTTCCGAGGCATCGGCATATGCCCGGGTTATCCCGCTGGGCGGATAGTCCGGATTGTCATTTATGGCGGCCCGTATCCTGAAAGTCTCCCCGGGACCGATGGCCGTCTGCCCCGACGGGATGAGCACGGACACATCCGTGACCGTGGGGGCCACATTGTCCACGGCTATGTTGAAGGTGTATTCTTTTTCGTTCACCAGTCGGTCGAGCGCACTTATGGTGGCCGTGTGGTATCCGTTGGAGGCACTGGCATAGAAGATATAGCCGCCATAGATGCCGTCGCCATCCCCGTAGTCATTGTGCCTTCCATCGTCATAGAGATACATGATGCCGGCAGGGCCGCCTGCCGAGCTCGCATTCATGAAAAGAGAGTCCACTCCATGCGGGTCGGAAGCCTCTACGGTCACCCATATCGGCCTGAACTGATTGGCCGCCTCGTATTCCCCGTAGTGAACGGTTATATTGGATACCTCGGGAGCCGTGTTGTCGAAGATGTAGGGTATGCTCTTGTTGGTAACCTCGCCCGTGTCCCAGTCCTCTATGGTGTAATGCACCACATGGGTCCCGTCGGAATACGGCCATGTGTAAAGGTAGATATACCATTGGGTAACACCGGCCGAAGTGGATCCGACCCTCATGTCCTCCCTGAAGATATCATCCAGCTCGAAGATGACATTGTCCACATCGCTGCTCACATTTATGTAGAACACTGCCGTCCCAGCAAGAGTGGAGGCGTATGGTGGTCCGAACTCATAGACCGTCGTCGCTCCCTCCGCCTGCGGTGTTACGAGCAGAGCGCTCACCAGAAGCAATGCCGTTATTCCAAGCACCGTGATGCGTGGTTTCATATTTCTCACCGGAGAGGGATGTGCAGGTAGATATATGGGCTTATCGCCTGATGTTTGCAAAGTCTTATTAAGCCGTGTTCGACCCTTATGCCGTGCCCTCCCCAATCCTCCACCCACAGGTGCGGGCTGCCGCCGAGAAGCTCGGCATACTGGAAGCCACGGAGGCCCAGAGCGCTGCCTTCGGCACAATGCTCTCGGGAAAAAATACCCTGCTGATAGCTCCGACAGGGATGGGGAAGACCGAAGCCGCCATGCTTCCCGTGTTCTCGAAGCTCGTGGAAGATAGGAGGAGAATCGGAGCGCTCTACATAACCCCGCTTCGCGCTCTCAACAGAGATATGCTAAAAAGGCTCACGCAGTTCGGTGAAGAGTTGGGGCTTCAGGTGGCCGTCAGGCATGGCGATACCACCGATAAGGAGAGACGAATGCATGTGAAGAACCCTCCCGAAGTGATGATAACCACGCCGGAAACACTCCAGATAATGCTGGTCGGTTCAAAGCTCAGGGAACTTCTGAAGAATGTACGGTATGTCGTGGTCGATGAGATACACGAACTGGCGGACAGCGAAAGAGGCGCTCAGCTTTCCGTGGTATTGGAAAGACTGGTGGAACTTGCCGGCGACTTCCAGAGGATAGGGCTTTCCGCCACTGTGGGAGACCCTGAGGAGATCGCATACTTTCTCTCCGGAAAGGGTCGGAGCGCTGAGATAGTGGATGTTTCAAGGGTAAGGGAGATTAGAATAGATGTCGAGATGCCGGAACCCGATGGGGAGGACGAGAAGGTCGCAGCCCTGCTTTCATCGGAGAAAGAGTGGGTCTCATGCCTCAGAAGGGCGAGGGAACTGGTGGAGGCATCGAAAGCAACGCTCATGTTCGTAAACACCAGAGAAACGGGTGAAAAACTCGCACTCCAGTATTCAATGCTGGGCTACGAGGACATGGAACTGCACCACGGCTCACTGGCAAGGGATGTGAGGATTGAGGTTGAGAACAGGTTCAAGGAAGGAGACCTGAAAGCCCTGATATGCACATCATCGCTTGAGCTGGGAATAGATGTCGGCCGTGTCGATAGGGTGGTCCAGTTCAATTCACCTCGCTCCGTGGCTCGTATGGTCCAGAGGGTGGGCCGCTCAGGCCACAGCATGGAAAAGATACCGATGGGAAGTGTCATAGCCGTGAACGAGGACGAGTTCGCGGAAGGGGCCGTGATAGCGAGGAAGGCCATGGCAGGTGATGTTGAGCCGAAAAAGGTCCGGAAAAACCCGTTAAGTGTTCTGGCAAACCAGATAACCTCCATCGTTGTGGAGCGAAGGGATGTGAACACCGATGAGATATATGCCATGGTGAAGAGGGCCTATCCCTTCATGTACCTGGAAAGGGATGAGTTCGATTCCGTGGTTGAGCAGCTGGTCGATATACGGCAGATATGGAGGGAAGGCGACAGGCTGAGCAGGGGAAGGAACTCGAGACGATATTTCTACGACAACATATCCATGATATCCGACGAGCGCTCTTACTGGGTCATAGACATCAACACAAGAAAGAGGGTCGCGAAACTTGATGAGAGATTCGTGGCTTCCAACATAGAGCCTTTCTCTGTCTTCATCGTCAGGGGAAAGGCGTGGCGAGTCGCCGATATTGACGAGAACGGGATACTTGCGGAGCCCGTTGGAGATTTGGGAAGCATACCCTCGTGGAGCGGTGAGGATTTGCCTGTATCATTCGAGGTCGCCATGGAAGTTGGCAGGCTCAGGAGGCTGCGTGATTTCTCGGAATATCCCGTGTCCGATGATGCCGCTAAAAGGTATATCGGATGGCTGGAGAAAGCGGAAAAGGATGGCGGGGTGGTGGCCACGGATAAACGCATCGTCATAGAGGAAGGAGATGTGCTTGTTCTGAATGCCACCTTTGGGACCGATGTCAATCTGACACTCTCCCACATACTGGCTTCGCTTCTTTCAGCGAGGTACGGAGCGAGTTTGAACACCAGCGTTGACCCTTATAGAATAATGATACAGGCATCCTTCTCTCTTAGAGGCGAGATGGTGGAAGATACCCTTCGAGGCATATCACCTTCCACTCTGGAGGGACTGCTCAGGGTCGTTCTGAAATCATCGGATCCGTTCAAATGGAGATTCCTCTATGCAGCTAAGAAGTTCGGCATAATCGAGAAAGGAGCCGATATGCGCAGCGTCAGGATGGACCGTCTGATAGCGATATACCGGGGTACCCCTGTATTTGAGGAAGCCATGAAAATGACGCTTGAGAAGGACATGGATGTGGACAACACGGTGAAAGTCCTTGAAATGATTCGCTCCGGAGAGATGGAAGTGGTACGTGCGAGGCTCACCGAGATCGGAAAGATGGGTCTCAGGCAAAAAGGAGGTGCCGTTCTTCCATCAAGGCCCAGCCGTGAGATACTGGCATCCGTGAAAAAGAGGATAGAAGGCACCGAGATAAGGCTTCTCTGCCTTAACTGCGGGACGATATGGAGGGCCACCGTTTCGGATGTGGAAAATGACACGAGGTGCAGAAAGTGCGGGGCACGCATGGTTGCGATGATACGCCCGTACCAGAAGGAGTTTCGGGAACTCGTTGAAAAGAAACATCTTGAACCGGAGGAACTGAAAAGGATGAAATGGCTGGTAAAGAGCGCGGACATCATATTCTATCATGGGCACAGGGGGGCCATGGTCCTTGCAGGAAGGGGGATAGGGCCGGACAGCGCCAACAGGATACTGGCGAAATACCATAGAGACGAATGGGACCTGCTCAGGGACATACTGGAAGCAGAGATAAACTACGCAAAGAACAGGAGGTTCTGGGATTAGGCTTTTATGCACTGTGTGATTGCCCATCATGCAGTGGTATATGTACGCAATCGGGACCATGATACTCTTCGCGCTCACCAATTTCCTGGTGAAGATGGCCGGAGAAGGGGGAATGGACAGTGTGTTTGCGGCGAACCTGATATGGCTGTCGGCAGGGACCGTCGGTGTGGCCTTTCTGATATACGGGCTTCATACAGGCGGTTTTCAGGAAGGGATGCAAAACAACGACATGAAGATGCTCATGCTACCTATACTGGCAGGTGTTTTCCTCGCGCTCGGCATGTACACGATAAAGAGAGCTGTGACTCTCGGAGACGCAGGGCCCAGCGTGGCAATAGCCAATTCGAACGCAATAATTGTAGCACTTCTTGCATGGGTCTTCCTGAACGAGAAACTGAGCACAACGAAAATAGGCGGTATGGCAATGGTCATCGGCGGAATAATCGTCATGAGCGTCCTGTGAAAGCCTTAATAATGGAATGCGATGTGGTACCGTGAAGAAATACACGAAGCGCGTCAAGAAATGCCCGATGTGCGGGAGCACGGACCTTTACCTGGAAGCAGGCGGGGTCACGGGATACATCTACCACTGCAACAACTGCGAGTATGTCGGCGCATTCGTTGTAGAGGAAGATGTGGAGTGGGAGGAAGAGGATGAGTGATGAAACGAAAAAGGCCCTGGAGATACTTTCAAGGAAGAGAAAACTGATAATGATGCACAACAGTGCAGACCCGGACGCCCTCGGCTCCGCGTATGCCATTTCGAAGGTCTTCGGAGGAGATATAGATCTGAGCGGAGGGTTGAATCGCCCTGCAAAGAGGCTGCTTCTCATGCTGAAGGCAGAAGGAAAGCTGATGCCCGATTACACCTCCTATGATACGATAATCTCGGTGGATGCAGCATCTCCCGGGCAGCTGCCGGCGAACCTGCACATCGACCTTGTGATAGACCACCACATGAAAGACGATTCGTGGAATGCCGATGTATTGCTCATAGACGAAGATGCGTTTGCGTGCACCCAGGTGGTTCTTGACCTGATACGCGAGGCTGAAAAGCTGGATGAAATGGACGGTGATACCGCATTCGCCATGCTCGCGGGCATGTACTCCGACACAAAGCGGCTGAGGATAGGGGATGTCAGGCTCTTCGAAGATTTCACGGATATGCTGGATATTTCCGGGGCCGATATGGAAGACCTTGCCGCACTTCTCGAAGACCGCGATATGTCCATGAAAATCTCAATAATGAAAGGGATGCAGAGGCTTAAGTTCGATACATTCAAGGGATTCATGCTGTGCAGCACCCATGTCAGTTCCTTCGAGAGCATGGTTGCCAACGCGCTGATAGACTCGGGAGCGGACATAGCCTTTGTTGCGGCACCGAGGGATGATAAGATAAGGGTGAGTGGTCGGGCCTCGGACCGCGTACTCAGGGAGGGTTTGCATCTGGGAAAGCTCTTCAAGGAGCTGGGGGCGGAGATAGAGGGAGAAGGAGGCGGACACGACGGGGCGGCGGGATTCTCGACGAAAGGAGATATCGAAGCGGTTCTGAAGATGTGTATGACCAAGACGATGGACACACTTCGTTCTCAAAAGCCTTAATAACCCCATGAAAATGCGCATGCGTGAAACCGGATGTTCAGAGCGAGAGAATAGAGGGCGGATTCAAGCTCACTCGCGTCGGGGTTACCGGAGTGAAGAAGCCCGTGAATGTGGAGCGCAGCGGGAGGAAACTCACTCTTACGGCCACTTTCGACCTTTTTGTTGACCTTCCCTCGGAGCAGAGGGGTTCCCACATGTCAAGGAACCTTGAGGTCGTGGGAGAGATAGTGGATGAAAGCCTTGAGAGGCCTGTGAGCGCCATAGAGGACCTAGCAGCTCAGATAACGAAAAAACTTCTTCTGAAACATGATTATGCGAACTGTGCCGAGGCCGTAATTAAAGCCGACTATTTCATGGAGAAAAAGACTCCCGGCGGAAGAAAGACCATAGAGGCATACCGCATAGAAGGTCATGCCATAAATCGTGGAGGGGATGTTCAGAGGTTCATAGGTGTTGAAGTGGTGGGGATGAGCGCCTGTCCGTGTGCCATGGAAACACTCAGAGCGATGCTGAAGGAAAAGCATCCCGAATTTCAGGATTGCATGGATAAGATACCCATAATCACCCACAACCAGAGGAATATAGTCACGATCCGTGTTCAAATCCCGACCGGGGCGAGCATAGAGGCGGAGGATTTGATAGAGATAGCCGAGATGTCGCTGTCATCTCCGACCTTCGAGGTACTGAAAAGAGATGATGAAGGCAGGGTCGTTTATGAGGCGCATGTGAATCCCAAGTTCGTGGAGGATGTGGTGAGGGATGCGCTCCACAACCTTCTGGTGAGATACCCCGACATGCCGGCCGATACATCCGTCATGGTCAGAAGCGAGAGCGAGGAATCGATACACAAGCACAACGCCTTCGCTGAGAGGATGACGACATTCGGGGAATTGAGGGAGTGAGAATGCAGAAACCGCCCTTTTGAGCTTTTTATGAATTTTTATTTATATATTTATCTTTAATCTCAGAAAATTGCCTCCGAAACTGCGAAAAACCGCAGAAAATCGGCGAAAATGCTTTTATACCTGAAATTCATGCGGAGAGGACTTAAAGGTGACTCAATGAGCGAAGAATACACTGCACAGAATATTCAGGTTCTGGAGGGCTTGCAGGCCGTTCGAAAGAGGCCGAGCATGTACATCGGGAGCACCGACTCCCGCGGGCTTCACCATCTCGTGTACGAGGTCGTGGACAACAGCATAGATGAGGCCATGGCAGGGTACTGCACCCATATAGAGGTCTCTATCAACGAGGACAACAGTGTGACTGTCAAGGATGACGGCAGAGGCATTCCGGTGGACAAACACGAGAAATACGGTGTTTCCGCACTGGAGATTGTCATGACAAAACTGCATGCCGGCGGGAAATTCGATAGGAAATCGTACAAGGTTTCCGGCGGACTGCACGGCGTGGGTGTTTCCGTCGTCAATGCCCTATCCGAATGGATGAAAGTCGCGGTAAAAAGGGACGGGAAGATACACTATCAGGAATACGAAAGAGGGGTCCCGAAAGGCCCGCTGGAAATAGTCGGTGAAACCTCCGAAAGAGGGACCGAAATAACTTTCATGCCGGATTCGGAGATATTCAGCACGATAGTCTTCGATTACGAAATCCTCCGACACAGGATAATGGAACTGGCATTCCTGAACAAAGGTGTCAGAATAACCATAGAAGATAGGCGGGTTGAGGAAAGGAAAGAGACCTTCCACTATGAAGGAGGGATAAAGGAGTTCGTGGAGTACCTCAACAGGATGAGAAAACCGCTTCATCCGGAGCCCGTATATATCTCGGGGGAGAAGGATGATGTTCAGGTCGAGATATCCATGCAGTACACGGACGACTACAAGGAACAGATATACTCATATGCCAACAACATAAACACCATTGAAGGCGGGACGCATCTCAGCGGCTTCCGCTCCGCCCTGACAAGGGTGATGAACGAGTATGGCTCGAAGCACGGAATACTCAAGAAGGACGAGAAACTGAGCGGAGAGGATGTCAGAGAGGGACTTACGGCCATAATAAGCGTCAAAGTACCCGAACCGCAGTTCGAGGGGCAGACAAAGACGAGGCTCGGGAACGGAGAGGTCATGGGAATAGTCTCATCACTTGTCTATGAGAAACTCATGGAATTCCTTGAAGAGCATCCGTCCGTGGGTGAAATATCACTTACGAAGGCCAAACTGGCGGCACAGGCAAGGGAAGCGGCCCGTAAGGCAAGGGAACTCACGCGTAGAAAGGGGCTTCTTGAAGGCGCTGCACTTCCCGGAAAACTGGCCGACTGTACCGAAAAGGACCCTTCGAAGAGCGAGCTCTTCATCGTCGAAGGGGACTCGGCGGGCGGCAGTGCGAAGCAGGGGCGGGACAGGTATTTTCAGGCGATACTCCCGCTCAGAGGAAAGGTCATAAATGTCGAAAAAGCGAGGCTGGACAAGATACTGAGGAACAACGAGATAAGGGCCCTCATCACCGGGATCGGTACCGGCATCGGAGAGGAATTCGACATCTCGAAGCTGCGCTACCACAAGATAATCATAATGACCGATGCGGATGTTGACGGAGCGCACATACGGACGCTTCTGCTAACATTCTTTTACAGATACATGAAACCGCTCATAGAGAACGGGCACATCTACATCGCACAGTCCCCGCTCTACAAGGTGAAGAGGGGGAAGACCGAAGTTTATTGCTATTCCGACGAGGAGAAAGAAGAGGCTCTGAAAAGGATGCCGGGAGCTTCCGTTCAGAGATACAAGGGTCTCGGAGAGATGAACGCCGAGCAGTTGTGGGAGACCACCATGGACCCGGAGACAAGGAAAATGATCCGAGTAACGATAGAGGACGCTATGATGGCGGACGAACTGTTCAGCACCCTGATGGGAGACAGCGTGGAGCCCAGAAGGGAATATATCTACAGACATGCGAAGGAGGTCGTGAACCTTGACATCTGACGGGCTTTCGGAATCTCATGTAAGGAATGAGGTAAGAAAGCTCGTTTCGGAGTATACCAGACTGAAAAACAGCATGGGAGAGAAGAAACTGCCGGAGATAAGCGAGGCTGATGTAAGAGCGGATTTCATAGACCCTCTTTTTGAGATGCTGGGCTGGAATGTGCGGAAGCCTTCGGAATACAACCGTGAGAAATATGTGCGCGGCGCCGGTTTTGCAGACATAGCCATACAGCTTGGTGGTGAGGCGGTGGCATTCATCGAGGCCAAACGGTTCGGCTCCATACCTCCGGTGAACAGGAATGAAACAGACTGGATAGAGCAGGAAAGACAGGTCATGAACTACGCAATGACCCACGGAATAAAGTGGGCCGTTCTCACGAACTTCGAGGTTCTGCGCCTGTTCAATGCGATGAACGGGAACCTGATATTCAGCATAGATACTCCTTATGAATATGCGGACAAGGTGAAATACCTGATGCTGCTATCAAAGGAGTCCTTCAAGAATGGAGAGATAGAGCGTTTCGGCGAGCATGAGGAGAAGCCTGACATAGACCTTGATTTTCTGGAAAGGCTGAACAGGTGGAGGCTGGCCCTCGCCAATGACATATACAGAAGGAACGGAGAGAACAAGGCCCTGATGGAGAACGGGGAATTCTCGCTGGAACTGCTGATGAACGCTGTCCAGAGGCTTCTGGACCGGATGATAATCGTGAGATATGCGGAAGACAGGCTTATACTGGACAACCCGGACCAGATGATGGCGATAAAGAATGCGTGGGAACCGACAAAGGCCTATACCTCGCTGTATTCCATGCTTCTTGAGTTCTTCAAGGGTTTCGACAGGATACATGACAGCAGCATATTCGAGAGAGGGCATATCTGCGAGAGAGTGGAGATGGACAGCGAGGTTCTGGCGAGGGTCATAGATGAGATGTACGCGGTGAACTTCAGGAAGTTCGACTTCGACATACTGGGAAACACCTATGAAACCTATCTCGGCAATGTGCTGGACTTCGGGAACGGAGGCATAGTTCTTAGGCCTGCGCAGGAGAGCAGGAAGAAGTCGGGGATATACTACACACCGCCATATGTGGTGGATTACATAGTGAAGAACACGCTCGGAGAGCTTATCAGGGGAAAGAGCGCCGAAGAGGTGGGGAAAATAAAGGTTCTGGACCCGTCCTGCGGTTCAGCCTCGTTCCTGATAAAGGCCTATGATTATTTCATAGGGTTCTATGAGGGCGAGAACGAAAGGATAGAGGAGAGAAAAAGGGAGATTCTGCAGGAGATAGGCAGGAACGGCAACGGAGTATCCGATTTCTCAGCTCTCGAAGGCCTTAAGAGGCACGAGGGATACGAGAAAGAGATACTGAAAAGGAACATCTACGGCGTGGACCTCGACGGGCACGCTGCGGAAATCGCTTCCGTGAACCTGATGCTTAAAGCCCTGCGCAAGAAGGAGAAGCTGCCTCTCATACTGGGAGACCACATAAAGGTTGGAAATTCACTCATAAGCGGGGACGAAGCGACCCTTAAGAAATACTTCGGCGATGACTGGAAGGACAAACGGCCTTTCAACTGGGAAGAGGAATTCCCGGAGGTCTTTCAGGGCGATAACCCCGGTTTTGATGTGATAATCGGGAACCCACCGTACATAAGGGTTCAGAACCTGCCGGAAGAGGACAGGAAATTCTTTGCCGAGAACTACAGGAGCGCTCTCGGCTCGTATGACATATATGTTCTGTTCGTGGAAAAGGCGATAGAACTGCTGAAAGACGGCGGAAGATTCTCATTCATCATGCCTCTGAAGTTCTTTCAGGCGGATTACGGTAAAAAGCTGAGAAAACTGATACTGGATACCTGCAACATAGATATGATAGTGGATTTCGGAACCACCAAGGTCTTCGGAGATGCCACCACATACCCGTGCCTTCTTTTCCTGACAAAGACGAAAAAGAGGAAAAAGAAGCTGAAATACATAAGGATAAAGAGGAGCGCTCCCGACCTGAAAGAGATAGCCGAGAAAGGGCTGGACAGGAAGAGCGCTCTGAACGAGAGGTTTGAGGTCTTCGATGTCAGTCAGGATTTGCTTACAGAGGAAACATGGAATTTTCTGAGAAAAGAGGAAGAAGATGTATTTTCCAGACTGAACCAAGTAAAAAGAACTCTTTCGAATATCACAGAGGATATTTTTCAGGGCATAACTACAGGAGCGGATAGCATCTTCTTTTTAAAGATAGAAAAAGAACTTGAAGATGGAAAAGTCGAGGTTGTTACTGGACTTGGGGAAAAATCGATCATAGAAACAAAATTTCTTAAACCGCTTCTAAAAGGAAAAGACATACGGAGATGGAATATAGCGTATGATGGTTATCATGTTCTATTCCTTTATGATTTGGTGGATGGCAAAGCGGTTCTTTATAATCAAAAAGATATTAAAAGAAACGCACCCCTTACATGGGATTATCTCAAAAAATATGAGAGAGACTTGAAATCGAGAGAAGATGGAAAGTGGAAGAACACGGAAGAGTGGTATGACCATAGTTATAGAAAAAATTTGGAGAAATTCTCTCAACATAAGATTCTAACACAGGTTCTCGCCAAAAGAGCCAGCTTCACCTTTGACAGGGAAGGGAAGTATTACTTCGTAGGCGGCGGTAATGCCGGAGGGTACGGGGTTGTCCTGAACGAGGAATTCGGAAACTCTCCCGAAAAATACCTTTTCGTTCTGGCGCTCCTCAATTCAAAGCTTCTGGACTTCTATCTTCATTCCATAAGCACAAAGTTCCAGAACGATTATCATTCCTACGCAAAAAGGTTCATCGAAAGGCTGCCCATAGCTGAGGCGGAGCCCGAACAGGAGAAGGAACTCGCCGGCCTCGCCGATAAAATGCTTTCCCTCAACGAGCGCCTTGCGGAGATAGATGTGGACTTCGAGCGCCACCTTAACAGGCTTCCGGTGGAAGGAAAGGCAAAACTCTCCGAGTATCTGGATTCCCGCGATGTAATGAAGGATGTCTCCGGGAAAGGGCTCAATGAGTTCTCATGCGATGGGAAACTCTGCAAATTCAGAGGGCTTGAGGTGGCAGAGAGCGGAGAGGAACTAATATTCAGGATAAAGGTGGAAGAGGTGAAGAAAGGCGGAGGTACCTCTGAGAGAAGGTTCGTTCTTCTGAGGGCGAAGGTAAAAGACGAACAGATGAGAAAATTCCTGTATTTCTGGCTGAATACCTTCGTTAAACCCTCGAAGATAGGGAAAGGCGTTGTTCTGAAAAAGATTCTTAACCTCAAACTACCGAGATTCGAGACCTCGAATAAGAGAAACCTTGAGGTCATAAACGAGCTTATGGATGAATACCTTCCGAAACTGGAGAAGTGGAAGGAATTGAAGAAAGAGATAGATAAGACCGATGCGCTCATAGATTCAAAGGTCTATGAGCTGTACGGACTGAGGGAAGACGAGATAAAGATAATAGAGGAAAGTTTCGGAGATGAGTAAAATGGAAGATACGGATGAACAGAGGATAATCGAAAAACCCGTCGAGGAGGAGATGAAACACTCCTACATCGACTATGCGATGTCCGTTATAGTAGGCAGAGCGCTCCCTGACGCGAGGGACGGTTTGAAACCGGTACACCGCAGGATACTGTATGCCATGCAGGACATGGGGATCACATCCACGAAGGCATACAAGAAGAGCGCAAGGATAGTGGGAGAGGTCCTGGGTAAGTATCACCCGCACGGCGACAACGCCGTATATGACGCACTTGTAAGAATGGCACAGCCCTTCTCGTTGAGGTACCCGCTCATTGACGGGCAGGGTAACTTCGGGAGTGTCGACGGTGACAGTGCGGCGGCCATGAGATACACCGAGGCCCGGCTCTCGAAGATAGCGGAGTACATGCTGAAGGACATCGAGAAGAACACGGTTGATTTCGTACCGAACTTCGATGCCAGCCTGAAGGAGCCCGGGGTACTTCCATCGGTCTTTCCGAATCTTCTTGTGAACGGTTCGTCCGGAATAGCCGTGGGAATGGCGACGAACATGGCCCCCCACAACCTCAATGAGATAATAGACGGGATACTAGCTCTTATGGATGACCCGGAGATGAGCATGCCTGACCTGATGGAATATGTGAAAGGCCCGGATTTCCCTACGGGAGGTATAATCTACGGGAGCGCTCCGATCTATCAGGCGTATGCCACTGGCAGAGGAGCTGTCAAGGTAAGGGCGAGGACACATATCGAGGAGAACGGGAACCGTGAGAGGATAGTTGTCACGGAGATACCCTATATGGTGAACAAGTCCGAGCTTCTGAAGAAGATAGCGGACCTTGTGAAGAACGGGGTCATCGAGGGAATATCGGACCTGAGGGACGAGTCGGACCGCAGAGGTATGAGGATAGTCATAGAACTGAAAAGAGATGCGATGTCGGACATAGTTCTCAACCATCTCTTCAAACACACACAGATGCAGACCACTTTCGGAATAAACAATGTGGCTCTCGTTGATGGAGTTCCAAGGACGCTCAACCTGAAGGAGCTTATGAACGAGTTCCTGAAACACAGGAGGACAGTCATACGGAGGAAGACCGAATATGAGCTGAGAAAGGCGGAGGAAAGGGCCCACATACTCGAGGGGCTCCTCATTGCGCTGGACCACATAGACGAGGTCATAAAGCTCATAAGAGGGTCGAAGAGCGCCGACGAGGCGAAACAGCACCTTATTGCCCGGTTCCTCTTCACCGAAGTTCAGGCGAAGGCGATACTCGATATGAGGCTTCAGAAACTTACGGGCCTTGAAAGGGAGGCTCTTCGCAGCGAGCACCGGGAACTTATGGAAAAGATAGCGGACCTCAAGGACATACTCGCACAGGATGAAAGGATCATGGCGATAATTCGCGAGGACCTTCTTGAGATAAGGGAGAAGTTCGGGGACGAGAGGCGCACCGAGATAATGGAAAGCAGCGAGGACATAGAGATAGAGGACCTGATACCTGACGAAGATGTCGTTATAACGATGACAAAGGCCGGATATGTGAAGCGCATACCTCTTGAAACATACAAACAGCAGAGAAGAGGAGGTAAGGGCCTTATCGGAATGGATACGAAGGACGAGGACTTTGTGGTCTCGGCTATGACGACCACCAACCACAAGTACATCCTTTTCTTCACGAACATAGGAAGGGTCTACTGGCTGAAGGCATGGCAGATCCCTCAGAGCGGACGGCGTTCAAAAGGAAAGCCCGTTGTCAATCTGCTCCCGAATCTGGAAAGGGGAGAAAAGATTGCGGCTGCCATACCTGTAAAGGACTTTTCGGAGGGGTACATCGTCTTTGCCACGCGGAAAGGCATAATAAAGAAAACCGAGCTCATGGCGTACAGCCGGCCTCGCTCCACTGGAATATGGGCGATAGGCATCAATGAAGGGGATTCCATTGTCGATGTCTCGCTCTCCTCGGGAGATGACCAGATAGTTCTTGCAACGCGCAACGGATACGCTAACCGCTTCGATGAGAGCGAGGTGAGGCCCATGGGGAGAACCGCACACGGCGTCCGCGGAATAAGGCTGAAGAGCGATGAGGACGAGGTTGTTTCCATGGATATCGTGCATGAAGATTCCATACTGCTGAGCATAACGGAAAGAGGCTATGGAAAGCGCTCTTATGCGAGGGACTACCGAAAGACGCACAGAGGCAGTCACGGAGTGATCGCGATGAGGATAAACGAGAGGAACGGGAAGCTCCTCAGGGTGCTCGATGTCTCCGATGTGGAAGAGATACTTCTCACAAGCAGGAACGGTATGATGATAAGAGTGCCCGTGGAGCAGATATCCATACATGGCAGGGCCACCATGGGTGTGCGGATCATGCGGATGAACGAGGGCGACATCGTTGTGGACGTGGAGCCTCTGGTGGAGTGACATGCCCTCCATCCTTTGGTTCCTGCTAAACCCGACACTTATCAAGATCGAGATACTCGTTGCGGTCGCCTTTCTGCCCTCCATTCTTTATATGCGCTGGATACGGAATGCCGAAAGGTACAATAGGGAGCCGTGGACAACGATAAGCCTCGTGTTCCTATGGGGTGCGATAACGGCGATAGTCATATCCCTTGCCCTTGAAATGCTTCTTTACGGGATATACGGGGCATACATCGTTCGAATGTATGAGTTGCTCCAAAACAACGAGACCGCGAGCGCTCTTGTCCTTACCTGTGTCATTGCGCCGTTCGTCGAAGAAGGCGCGAAGGTGCTCGGAGTCTTCTTCGCAAAAGGACATATATTCGAGATAGAGGACGGCTTCGTTTACGGGGCGGCGGCAGGACTCGGTTTTGCAGCGACCGAGAACCTCTTCTACGAATCCGGCACCCTTGCGGCATACGGACTTTTCGCCTATGTTCTGATGGTCATCATACGAAGCATTTCTTCAGCGCTGCTTCACGGGAGCGCCACGGCGGTAAGCGGCTACGGGGTTGCGAGAAAGAGCATGTACGGACGCTCTTTCCTTCCATTCTTTCTGCTTGCGGTGCTCATGCATGCGAGCTTCAATTTCCTCGCTTCATTCTCAACGGTCTTCGAAGGCGTCTCACTTCCTCTCTTCGGCCTTGCTCTCGCAGTACTGTTCGGAATAACCTCCTTCATCATAATAAGGAGAAAGATACAATCGCTTGACCTATCCGGAAGATTCATGAGATACGGCGGTAATTGACATGGCAGTGAAAGGTTTCAGGAACAGGTATATCACATTCCGTATCGATGGGGAACTGGAGCGCAGGGAGATGATAAAACATCTGAACAGAATAGGGAGGAACATAGGAGTGCGTCTGAATCTCACGGTATTCGAAGGGAACATGGGCATCGTCAGGGTGGAACATAAAGAACAGAAGGCGGCCATAGACGGCATGAACTCCTATACCGGGCTTAAAATACGCACCGTAAAGACATCCGGGACCATAAAGAAGGCCAAATCATACCTCGTCTGATTCCCATATCTTGTCTCCTATCGAATGCACGGTTTTTATTGCCTTACCGCTTCGGCTCTCAACCATTTTTTTCCCATCCATAAGTGCTATCCCGACAACAAGAGGCTTTCCGTGTTTTTCCTCCTTAACCCACACGATGTCGCCCTCACATATCTCCGGGTCGGCATCGGTCACACCGGGGGCCATAACATCCGCACCGTTGTAAAGGAACTTTACCGCACCCATGTCCACGGTCACATGTTTTTTTGATGGTTCGGCGATAAGTATCCCTCTCAGGGAAGGGAATGCTTTTCCTTCGATTATGAGGCCCACCACTTTTCCGTGTGCGAATATGAGCATCATGTCCCCCATTTCCGCAACATCTATGTCATCCTTGTGAGAGAAAGGACATATGCCCGCGCTCTCTATCATCTCATGTTCAAGCTTTGCAGCCTCTTTCTTTCTTATCCTTCTTCTTTTACGATATATGCTCATTTTCTTCCCTCGTTCACCATTCGTTATTTCCTTTGTCGACGGCCTGCTTTATCCTATCGCGCCACCATATTCCCTCCTCGTCATCTGGGAAATGGAAGAGATATCTCTCTATGAACTGAAGTGCGGCGCCCCATCTTCCCGCATCATACATCAATTCCGCTCGTTTCAGCCATCCAGATTCGCCGTGTTTCAGGCCTATGGCTTTCTGATAGGCCCTGTCAGCTTCGTTGGTCAGACCCTGCCCTGCGAATATCTCGCCTTTGAGGATGTAAAGCGATGCCATGTTCGGCCTGAGCGCTATCGCCTTCGATATGAACTGAAGTGCGGCGCCCCATCTCTTTCCCGATAGAGCCGCGGATGCCTTTCCCTGCCATGCAGGAATCCAAGCGTCATCTATTCGAAGAGCCTGTGTGTATGAATCATCGGCGCTCTCTATCATCTCAAGGCCTTCATATGCCCTTCCCATTCCCGCGAGTGCGCGAGGGTTGCTGTCGTATTCCGGTACCATGCGGTAAAGGTCAAGAGCTCCCCTGTAATCCCCCGCCTTCTGTGCAAGATATGCCTGATTCGTGATTATGTGCCCTCTGTGCGGCATTATCTTCTCTCCTTCGGACAGATATATTCTCATTCTCTCTTCGATCACATTCGACAGTGCGTTCCTGTCCTCAGGAGATATCCCTCTGAGATATCCAAGACGAGTCATAGAGTAGAAATAGACGGATGCAAGACGAGACAAGGTCTCCTCATCCGCCGAACCTATGTGCTCATGGAGAGCCAGTGCGGAATTCATGATGTGGGACATGTTGTCCAAATCGTCCAATGTCGGTTCTATCTCATATATATCCTCCATATAGAGGGGTGCACCCATATGGTTAAGATACATGTTTATCTTCCAGAACATCTTCTCCGCATCCGCTTTCAAGGGTTTCTCCGGAATTCTAACATCGTCCTTCAGATTGATATCGTCTATGAAACTCTCTCGGTCATGGCCGAGGGAAAGAACGAGGGTGTTCTTCTTGGATAATATGTCCGGAATGCTGTCTCCCACCAAATAATTGCGGCAGTGCCATAAGGGGTCCCTTTCAAAAGCTTTTATCGCACAGTCACCGCATATCTGAAAATCAGCGTCAAGTTCTTTTCCACATAGAATGCAATGCATCATACCTGCATGGGCTTTGAGGATAAAAAACTTCCCTGCAAAAAGGTGCAAAGACTTATATATGAGATGCGAGTAGGCGAGTTGCCCCTCAAGGAGGAATACAATGACAGGCGTAAGAGATGTACCTGCGGAATTGCTCATAGATAAAGCCGCTGAAAAGCTGAAGGAAGTGGATACGATATACCCGCCAAAATGGGCTCAGTATATCAAGACCGGGATACACAGGGAAAAGAGACCCATCGACTCGGACTGGTGGTATACAAGGACCGCCGCAGTTCTGAGGAAGGTCTACATACACGGGCCGGTTGGAGTGATGAGGCTGAGCGCCATGTTCGGAGGAAGAGTTGACAGGGGTTCCAAGAGGTATCACCCCTCAAGAGGAAGCAGGTCCGTGATACAGACCAGCTTGATTCAGCTTGAGAACGCCGGTTTCGTGGTAAAGGATGGTAAAAAAGGAAGAAGAATAAGTCCGACGGGGCAGAAATTCCTTGACAACATGTCCTATGAGATCATGAAAGAAATCGTGGAAACGAAGCCGGAAATGAAGAAATACATTAAAAAGTGATGAAAATGGATGATGAGCTGGAAGAGATAAAAAAGAGGAAGCTTCTGGAACTGCAGAAGCAGCAGGAGATGGCCTCCATTCAGGAACAGCAGCGTCAGCAGATGGAACTTGAAAGGAGCGCTCTTCTCAGGCAGATTACGACACCGGAAGCAAGAGAAAGGCTCGCAAGGCTCAAAATGGCTCACCCAGATATAGCCGAGAGTGTGGAGAACCAACTTCTGGCCCTTGCCCAGTCGGGAAGGCTGGACCGGGTGATAGATGATGAAACCCTCAAGATGATACTTGAACGGGCGATACCGCAGAAAAGAGAGATAAAAATAGAAAGAAGGTGAAATGATGACCAGTCATAAACCGTATGGAAAAAAGATAAGACTTCTTAGAAAGGTGAAGCAGAACCGCCGTGTCCCTGCATGGGTCATGCAAAGGACGAACAGGAACTTTATGAGGCACCCCAAACAGAGAAACTGGAGAAGGGGCAGGCTCAAACTATGAGGTGAGAAAATGGCTGATGAAATTGAAAGGGTCTATACGATAACATTCGGAAAGCTCAAGAACATTCCACGCACTAACAGGGCACCTCGTGCGATAAAACACATAAGGGAATTCGCCGCACGCCACATGAAGGCCGAGCCGGAGGACATATGGATAGACCATCGGGTCAACGAGATAGTGTGGGCAAAAGGCAAGAACAAGCTCCCGTCCAGCATAAGAGTGAAGATTATCAAATTCGAGGATATCGTAGAGGTCCTCCCACCGGAAGAGTGAGATGTTAAAGCTTCTGGAATTCGATTCCAACCCCTTTTTGGGGGTTATGGGTCTGGCAACAGACCGTTTTGCACTGCTGCCTTCCATGCTTTCCGATGAAATGGTCGAAGAGATAGAGGGTGTTCTGGATGTGCCATGTATCCGAACGCAGATCGGAGGTTCCGGACTCATAGGCTCTCTTGTGGCATCCAATTCCAAAGGTGCCGTCGTTTCCTATATCGCGGAGGAAGAAGAGATCAAAGAGCTGGAAAAGCATGTGGATGTGCTCATTCTGGAAGACAAACACAATGCGGCCGGAAACAACATACTGGCAAATGACAAGGCCGCTTTGATTCATCCCAAGATAAGCGGAAGATGGGTGCGTAAGATAGAAAAGGTTCTCGGTGTGCCTGCGGAAAAAAGCACTATCGCCGACATACCCACCGTGGGTTCGGCATCGGTTGTAACGAATAAAGGCGGACTCGCACACCCTGATGCGGACGATGGTGAGCTTGAATATCTGAGCAATCTTTTCGGAGTCAAATTCTACAGGGGAACTGCCAATTACGGCAGCGGCTTTGTTGGTGCGTGCATGATTGCGAACTCGAAGGGTGCGGTGGTCGGCAACATGACAACAAATGTTGAGATCGGGCGTATAGAAGATGCTTTCGACCTTCTCTGAGCAAAATATTTTATAGTCTGCCTTCTTTCGCATTTTCATGCTTAAACGGCCGATTGCGGTGCTCATGTTCGTTATTCTTATGGTGCCTGTGTTCTCTACGGCAGCCGATGTATTCGCTCCAACCGTAGAGGACTATGTCTGCAATCCCCGTAACACCAACTTCCTTTTCCTGAACTTCTCCGGAGATACGATATATCCCGGAAATTCCGGCAATCTGGTATTTCGCCTCAATAATCCGTATAACAGAAGCATGGAAGATATCAATCTTACTGCCGAGATATACGCGTGGGCGGACCTTGAGGACTACAGGGATATCGACGCCAAGTTCCCAAACCCTCCGACCATGAAACAGGGTACGGGGCGCATATATTCGGACCATGTCGAGGAACTTCTGCCTTCCATGAACATAACATATGACCTGAAAATAAACACGAAGGAAAACACGCTTGAAGGGACATATTATGTGCGGTTTACCCTTGAATTCGACTATTCCAATTCCAGCAAGAATTCCGCCACACACTTCATCATGCGCTCCATGTCATACTACACGAAAGAACAATGGGATTATGCGACAAGGGTGCCGAGCGAATCGGACCTTCCTTATTATCGGCATGGTGTGAACATGACATATCTGAGCCGTTTCTACCCTGTTGATGCCATAATTCCCTTCACAAGCTTCTCGGTGCACAGAGGAATACCAAAATGGCCTCTTTTCGTACTCGGTGGCGGAGCCGTGTTCTTCGCGGTGCTGGCATACATGTATTACATGAATGACAATTATGGAAAATACAAATGGCTAGATGAGAAGACCAAGCAGATGTCTGGCAAATACCAGAAGTTTAGGCGTAGACTTTACGAGAGGGCGCGCCAGAAGTGAGGGGTGGTCTATATCACCCAACTCCGAGATTATTCTTTTTGAGTTCGCATTGTTGAGTTCATGCATTATCTTCTCCATATCCTTTTCGGATAACTCGGCGTATACCTTACGGATGTACATGCCGTTCTTAATCTCCTTTCCCACATCGGACTGCCATTTTTTCTGATACGATGACAGGTCCGTGCTGTCTTTTTCGAGAGCGGATACCGTGCTGTCGACGAGAATCCTCGCCGCACTAAGGCCCGGATACAGGCCTCCTCCAGAGAGGGGCTTCACCTGAACTGCTGCGTCCCCCACCAATGCCACATTTTTATCGGTTATCTTTCTCGAATTGCCTATAGGTATGGCACCGCCGTGATATGTGATAGAACGGCTTTCAAAGCCCGGAAAACGTCTTTTCAATATCGAAAGGGCAGGTGGATTTCCGGGACTTGCCGTGCCTATGAGAGATCCATCCTCCATCGGTATCTGCCATGTAAAGAAGGCACTGTCCGGTTCCGGCCATATCCTTATCTCATCGACTTCATCCGTTATATGTGCCTGAAAAGCACCGAGCACCTCTTTTGGCCGACCCATGTCGAACGCCCTTGCAACGGAGGAGGTCACCCCGTCGGCACCTATCAAAACCCTTGACCTTATGGTAATGCTCTCTCCGGATGAGCGGAGGTCCGACAGGATCCCTCTTTCGTCCCGTCTGAATGATACGGCACGGGTTCCGAGCATTATGTCCGCACCTTTACGCACTGCCTTTTCCATCAATTCCCGGTCAAACATCGCCCTATCCATGGCAACGGCCTTTACATCCGATGCGGATATATCGAGCTCTTCTTTTCCGGTGAATATCTTCGCCTTCTTAAACTCTCTGAGCCTGACCCTCTGGCTTGAGCCTGCCATACGCAGAACGGCCGGGCTTACAAGCCCCGAACACTGCACCGGCCTGCCTACCTCACGGTGTTCCTCAACTATAAGCACGGAAAAACCTCTTTCCGCAAGAGCGCCCGCAACTGCTGCTCCCGACGGGCCGCCGCCCACAATAATGGCATCATACATGCTATCACTTCGGAGTTATTCCTCTCTCGGTGACGGAATATTCCATTATTCCGAGCCGTTCGGGGTGGTTCCTTACCTTCTGAATTATGAGGAAATGACTGAAATGCTTTTCTTTTCTCTGCTTTTCGAGCTCCACTATGGCATCCACTATCTCTTCCACACCGCTCTCCGTCTTAGTTTCATGGACCCCTTTCAGCATGGTTACCAGCACGACCCCCCTCTGATGCTGACTGTGTGCCTTGATAGTCCGTAGGGCGGACATGACATGCTGCGGCTCATAATATTCGAGAAAGAAATCCAGCGAGTCTACTATCACCCTGAAAGGCGGCTCCAGTTTGGATATCTCATATGTTACCTTTGTAAGGAAATTGACACCCTTTGATATGTCCTGTTTCCTGAGCCTCTTGAGATCCCTTATTGTAACTCCTTCCTGTCTGTAACGACTTATCTCCACCTCTCTGGCAAGAACCTTCTCATAGTATTCTCCCCCTATGTTCACTATGTTTATGTTCGGATCCCATCCGAAGTGCTCCATGGTCTTCTTGACATCCTCGTCCCTTTCATTTGTCGTGAAATAGATCACGTTTTCCTTTCCAACGCCTGCCGATGCGAACTGCTTGGCGAAGAGCTCTGTGCCGGAACCCGGAGACCCGTGTACCAGTATCATGAATCCTTCGGGAACTCCCCCCAGGACCTCGTCCAGTTCGGGTATGCCTATGCTTCTGTGTCCCGGCTCCATTACCATTCCTCCGTTATCTCTATTCTCTCGTCACAGACCATGGTGAGAGCACGGTTTATCTCATCCGAGCTCTGCTCCTTTATCGAAAGGACTATCGTATACGCATTCTTAGAGCGCAGGCTGTTGAAAAGTATGTGCATGAACTCGGAAAGTATGCTTATGTTGTTGTGTATGGCCAGAGAGTTTATCGAATCTATGAAGATGAGTTTTTCCTTTTTGGGGTCCAGTTTTCTCAACAGGAATTCGATCTTAAGCATTATGTTCTCAAGCATCGTTGCACTCTCCACATACAAAACATGGCCGTTGGTGGCCTTCTTGTCCATAAGTACGCTGGAACCGCAGTCAACGAAATATATGTGGTCTCTCTTCATCTCCAGAAGGTCCATAACATTGATTATGGATGCCGCCGGAAGTGTGGAGTTTATGTATATGACATCCAGCTTCTTCTCTATGGATATCTTTTCGGTAAGGGCCCTTATCACATCGAAATAGCTGTCGGAATTTACTTCCAGCCCTATGACCGATGCTTCGCTTATGCCTTTCAGTTTCTCATACGCCTGATCCATGACGCCCATCAGTCCCCACCTCCTTTGAGCATGGGAACCAGAAGAACCCCTATCGGCGTCAGGTCCAGCACATATTTTGCCCTCGAATGGCTGGTGCCTCTCATTTTCACGACCTGAAGTGTTCTCAGAAGGTCGCCTCTTCTCTCATAATTTCCCATGAGTATTATCCCGTCGGCTATGGCCTCCTCAACCCCGTATGTGGAGTATCTGGCATCCGAAGGAAGTATCTCGGAAACAAGCAGGCTGGTGCAGCCCAACTGAGACAGTTCTTTTCCGAGTTTCAGTATGAAATCCCGTATCTTTTCCTCTGTTTTTAACTGGAAACAGACCGATGTCACCGAATCTATCACAAGTCTCTTTATGTTGAGTTCCTTGACTATGTCCCCCAACGCATTGACGAGAAGGTCTATCTCCTCAAAGGAGAACTCCGATTTCTGAAGCCCGAGCCGCTCGTATATGGCGGGCATGTCTATGAATATCAATTTTCCCTTTTTAAGAAGGTCCTCGCTGAAGAATTCATATGGTATCAGGTTTGCCAGAAGTTTCTCGGATGCCTCTGTGACCGAAACGAAAAGGCAGTTCTCTCCATACAAGGCTCCGTGCACAAGGAACTCGAGACTTGTGGTGGTCTTCCCAGTACCACAGCTACCTGTTATGAGCACCGTGTTTCCCCTCGGTATCCCTCCGTTCAAAATTGCATCCAGCGTATCCACACCAGTCTTACAGCGGGGTCTGTCAGAAGATTTCACGGTGTTTTTCTTATGGGTGTTGAGAGGCATATGATTGGAGAGGATAACTACCTGCTTATATCTTTTTTGCCACGAGCTTCGAACAGACGGTGTTTTTTATCGAAAAACACGCACGACAACGAAAAGACACGGAACGACGAGATGCGCAAAAATAATACTTGTTAATTCATGATGTTGAAAAGTAATTTTTATTTGCTGACATCTTTTAATTAAGCTCAGAAAGTTTTATATACTTTCTATTCCTACAAGATGTTGTGCCCGACGAGGGGCTGAAACACAAGATATATGTGATAGATAGAGGTAGAGAAATGAAGTGCCCGTACTGTGGAAACGTAGACACAAAGGTGGTGGATTCCCGCTACTCCGAAGACATGGGAGCCATACGCAGAAGAAGAGAATGTCTCAACTGCGGAAAACGATTTACGACCTATGAAAGGGTGGAAATCGCGCCGATAATAGTGATAAAAAAGAACGGTGTGAAAGAGGAATTCGACCCCGAGAAGATACGTAAAGGGATGATGCGGGCCTGCGAGAAGAGACCGATAAGCCCGGAGGACATAGACATAGCGGTGCAGGAGATAGAACGGGAAATACGGCAGATGGAGTCCATAGAGATCCCGAGTATGGAGATAGGGGAACTAGTAATGAGAAAGCTCCGCTCCATGGACAAGGTCGCATACATACGCTTTGCCTCGGTCTATCGCGAATTCGAGGATGTCGAAACATTCCAGAAGGAAATAAACATGATATTGGAGAAATACGGAGGAAGATAGAATGGTACTGGAAAAAGTAAGAAAAAGAGACGGAAGAATAGTGGAATTCGATCAGGAAAAGATAACTGAGGCCATCCAGAAGGCGTTCCTTGCAAAAGGATACATGAGTGAGACCGCAAAACTGCTGTCAAAGAGCCTTTCGGACAAGGTAGTCGGAAAACTTGAGAAGAGATTCTCGGATGAAATCCCGGAGATAGAAGATATACAGGACCTCGTTGAGGCGACTCTCATAGAGGAGAATTTCAGCAAGGTGGCCAAAGCGTACATACTTTACAGAAGGCAGAGGGAGGATGTAAGAAAGCTCAAAGAGACCATGCTTGAAGTGGACAAGGTCATGGACGGATATCTCGACCAGATAGACTGGAGGGTGAATGAGAACAGCAATTCCGGCTATTCCCTTTCGGGCTTGCTGATGCACGCGGCAGGCTCCGTTGTTGCGAACTATGTTCTCACGAAGGTCTATCCGAAAGAGATTGCGGATGCGCACAGAGAAGGGGATTTCCATATCCACGACCTTTCAATGGGAATTGCGGGATACTGTGCCGGTTGGAGCATAAAACAGCTTCTGACGGAGGGATTCAACGGAGTGGAGGGCAAGGTGGCATCATCTCCCCCGAAACACCTTGAAACAGCTCTCGGACAGATGGTCAATTTCCTCGGAACTCTGCAGAATGAGTGGGCCGGTGCGATGGCATTCTCATCCTTCGATACATATCTCGCACCCTTCGTGCGCTCGGACAACCTTGACTATAAGCAGGTGAAACAGGCGGTACAGCAGTTCGTTTTCAGTCTGAATGTCGCCAGCAGATGGGGCGGCCAGACACCTTTCACAAACATAACTCTGGACTGGGTCGTTCCCGAGGATATGAAAGATGAACCGGCCATAGTCGGAGGAAAACTTGCCGATTTCACATACGGAGAGCTTCAGAAGGAAATGGACCTCATCAACAAAGCGTTCATAGAAGTGATGATAGAAGGAGATGCGAACGGAAGGCCCTTTACCTTCCCGATACCCACATACAATATAACCGATGACTTCGACTGGGACAGCGAAAACGCCACTCTTCTTTTCGATATGACCGCCAAGTACGGACTCCCGTATTTCCAGAACTTCATAAACAGTGACCTCAACCCGGGAGATGTAAGGTCCATGTGCTGCAGACTGCAGCTTAACCTTAAGGAATTGAAGGCGAAGACAGGCGGTCTTTTCGGCTCCGGAGAATGCACGGGTTCGATAGGTGTCGTAACATTGAACATGCCCCGCATAGGCTATCTTTCAAAGACGAAAGAGGAGTTCTTCGAAAGGGTATCCAAACTCATGGACCTTGCGCAGGAATCCCTCGAGATAAAGAGAAAGATCGTCAACATGAACATGGAGAACGGACTTCTTCCGTACACGAAGAGATATCTCGGAACCCTGGACAACCATTTCTCCACGATAGGGCTCGTCGGAATGAACGAAGCCTCACTGAATTTCATGGGAAAGGACATAGGTACTGAAGACGGAAAGAAGTTCGCGATAGAGGTCCTCAACTTCATGAGGGATAAGCTTACCCAGTATCAGGAGGAGACCGGACACATATACAACCTTGAAGCGACTCCTGCCGAAGGCACCTCATACAGACTTGCAAGGATTGATAAACAGAAATATCCCGATATCATAACTTCAGGCGAGGATGAGCCGTATTACACCAATTCCACACAGCTCCCAGTCGGATATACGGACGACATATTTGAGGCGCTCGACCTTCAGGACGACCTTCAGAAACTGTACACCGGTGGTACTGTCCTTCACGGTTTCCTAGGAGAGGAAATAGACAATGCGGAATCCTGCAAACTTCTCGTAAGAAGGATCGCCGAGAACTACAGACTCCCGTACTACACGATAACACCTACATTCTCCATATGCAAACAGCATGGATATATATCCGGGGAGCACTTCACATGTCCGAAATGCGGTGAGCCGACAGAGGTATATTCAAGGGTCGTGGGATACTTCAGACCGGTCCAGAACTGGAACAAGGGAAAGAAGGAGGAGTTCAAGGAGAGGCTGGAGTTCAACATAAAGAAGAGAGGTATACGGCCTGCGCTCCGCCCTTCCGTCAATAAGGAATCGGACAGCCCCGCTTCGAATATGATGGCTTCTTCATCGCCTGCCGAAGGAGGAGAGGTTGCCGCAGAGATAACTCCGATAAGCTCGGGTATCCTTGATGACAAGAAGGTCTCGAAATATGTATTCTTCTGGGCCAACCACTGCCCTCACTGCCCTGCCGTAAAGATGTATCTGAACGATAAGGCGGATGGTATTCCCGGAGAGCACATAAACGTCGATACAGAAGAAGGCCGCGAAATGGCTCTGAATTACGATATAATAGGCACACCCACGGTCATACTTTTCGATGAAGGCGGGAACGAACTGGCCCGGGTGAACAATATCGGAGGATTGCGTAAATGGTTGTAATGAACGGGATGCAGAAGACCTCGTTCATAGACTATCCCGGAAAGATAGTCACGACCATCTTCTTCGGCAACTGCAATTTCCGCTGCCCATACTGCCACAATTCGGACCTTGTCTTCAACAAGGACCTTCCGCGGATCGACCACGGAGTACTTCTTGAACATCTTGAGATGCGCAAGGGAAAACTGGATGGCATATGCATAACCGGAGGGGAGCCCACTCTCCACACGGACCTTCCCGAGCTCATCAGAGATGTTAAGGAAAAGGGATTCCTCGTCAAACTGGACAGCAACGGAACAAATCCGCGTATGCTTGAAGAACTCTTCTCCGAAGATCTCGTGGATTACATAGCGATGGATATCAAGGCTCCCAAGGAAAGGTACTCCGATGTCGTGAAGGTGAATGTCAACATGGATATCATCGAAAACAGCATAGATCTGATAAGAGATATGGCTCCGGACTATGAATTCAGGACCACGATACCCAGAGAGCTTCTGAGCCCGGATGACATAATGCGCATAGGAGAGTGGATAAAAGGCTCCAAAAGATATGCGCTCCAGCAGTTCAAGCCGAACAAACCTCTTGACCCGGCATGCATGGACTGTCATGGGTACACCAAGAAGGAGATGGACGCCATGGCTGAAAGACTGAAAGGCTATTTCGACGAGGTTCTGGTGCGAGCGAAGGACGACTGAAAAACCTTTTAAACTCTTTTTAGATACCATTTTCATGAGCGATATACCTGCACACAAACACTGCCCGGTCTGCGGGATCTCGATCCCGCCGGATGAGGAATTCTGCTCCAAAAAATGCGAGAAGCAGTGGAACGAGATGATAAAAAGGAAAAAGAAGAGCGCTACCATAATGTGGGCGCTCGTAGGTGTGCTGGTCGCACTGGCCGTATTCATGATGTTCTCTCCGAAGTGATCGTATGATATGCGTGGGGGGGACATTTGAACACCTTCATGCGGGCCATAGGAAACTCCTCCGAAGGGCATTCTCACTGAATGGAGAGGTGCACATCGGACTGACGGCGGATTCCTTCGCATCCGAAGGGCGAGGAAGAGCTATACTTCCATATGAGAAAAGGCTGGAGAACCTGAAAGAGTTCTTGGATTCCATGGGCTGGGAGAATTACAGGATATCGCCCCTGAATGATGAGATGGGTGAATGTCTGAAAGAAGAATGCACGGACCTTGTTGTTTCGGAAGAGACCGCCGGTGTGGCAGAGAAAATAAACTCAATGAGAATTGAAAAAGGGCTCGTACAACTGCGGATACATGTGGTCACATATGTTCTAGCGGAGGATTTCAGACCCGTAAGCTCAAGCAGGATTGCATCCGGTGAAATAGATGAAGAAGGACATCTTAAGAGAGAACTGCGGGTCGCGGTGGGCTCGGTCAATCCGAACAAGGTCGATGCGGTGACCGATGTGATCTCCCAGTTCTATGATTCCATGGATGTGAAGGCTTTCGCTGTCGAATCCGTCGTTCCGGAACAGCCTTTCAATGAAGACACCATAAGGGGTGCCATAAATCGTGCTAAGAACGCCCTGCACGAATGGGGCGACGCGGACATAGGTGTGGGGATAGAAGCGGGGCTCATATATGAGCCGATGACTGAAAAATACTATGATGTTCAGTACTGTGCCATAGCGGATAGGATAGGCTGGATAACCCTCGGACATGGCCCGGGTTTCATTTATCCCAAAAAGGTCATGGCCAATGTGAGTGAGGGGCTTGCCATCGGTGATGCCATGAAAAAAGCGTACGGTACTGAGAACATAGGGTATAAGGAAGGTGCGATAGGTTTCCTGACCGAGGGGCGCTACACACGAAAGCTTCTTAGCGAGAATGCGGTGATAATGGCCTTCGTTCCGAGAATAAGAAAAGAAGACTACAGGTAAGCCCGCCTTCTTCATCCTATTTTCCATAATATCTTTTAAGCGAAAAATCGCCTGTTTTCTTCGATTTCAATATTCATTATATTCAATACATATGTAGTCAAATCCGACAGTTATAAATAGGAATATAGGATATAGCCCACTGCTGAGGTGGCACATCCGATGGCAGAAACAGAAAAAGTTTCGGAAAAGGAATCAAAAAAGTTCGATCTCTTCTCACTGATGGAGCCGTTTATCCGTAAGACTCCCAAAAAGGTGATGATACCTGCTAAAGAGGCAGAGGACCGGACGGACCAGGGTTCTATATACACCAACATCCCCCCCATAACGGACCCCAATGTAGATGTGCTTGAGATAAAGCCCATTGTAAAGGATTTTTCATATTCTCGGATATTGTATGACAATGCTAACAGTGAATATATATATCAGGCAATAGAGCCGCAGCTCAGTGAAAAGGAACAGGGATATCTCATTCTTCTGAAAGACTCCATGAGCAAGACCATGGACTATGAGTGGGAAAAACTGGCCGACCATGATAAAAAAGAATACCTTATCGAGAGCATAGAAAGCTTCATCAAAAGCCGGAACCTTGACCTTCCCGAAGTAAGCAAAGAGAAGATAATGTACTATCTTGTCCGTGATTTCATAGGTTACGGTCCGATCGATATTCTCATGAATGACGAGGACATAGAGGACATCTCCTGTGACGGTACCAACATACCTCTCTTCATATTCCATAAGAAATACGAGTCGATAAAAACAGATGTGAAGTTTCTGGAGGACGAGGTACTTGATTCGTTCATAATCTCTCTGGGACAGCGCTGCGGAAAGAACATATCTGTGGCAAACCCGATTCTGGACGGTACCAGCAAGGAGGGGCACAGGGTTCAGGCAACATATTCCCATGAGGTTACCACCCGCGGTTCCTCGTTCACCATAAGGCGTTTCAAAGAAAAGCCCTTCACACCGGTTGAGCTGATAAAGTTCAATACCGCATCCGCTGAAATGATAGCGTATCTGTGGATGATGGTCGAGAACGGTAAATCGCTAATAGTCTGCGGTGGAACTGCGTGCGGTAAAACCGCGACGCTCAATGCGACAAGCCTCTTCATCCCTCCGGGTGCAAAAATCGTTACAATGGAGGACACAAGGGAGATAAACCTGCCACATGAGAACTGGATTCCCAGTACCACGAGGAGTGGTGTCGGCGAAAGAGGCGCTGACGGTAAGGCCGCCGGTGAGATAGACATGTACGACCTCGTCAGGGCCGCTCTGAGGCAAAGGCCAAACTATATCATAGTGGGAGAGGTGAGAGGTAAGGAGACATACACCATGTTCCAGGCCATGGCAACGGGACATACGACATATACGACCATGCACGCCGACTCCGTCAAGTCCATGGTGCACAGGCTTGAGAATCCGCCGATCAATACGCCCAGAATCCTTCTTACCGCACTCAACCTTGTCATAATCCAGACCTTTGCGAGGCTGAAGGACCTTCAGGTCAGGAGGATAAAGGAGATTGTGGAGATAGTCGGCTTCGAAGCGGAAACGAATGAACTTGTTACGAATCAGGTCTATGCATGGAATCAGATAACGGATACTTTTCTATATAAGGGACACAGTTTCATACTCGATGCTATCATGGAAATGAAAAATATGACCCACGAAGACATGCAGAACGAGATGAATCGCAGGGTCGAGGTCATAGAGTATATGGTTAAAAAAAACATAGTGGACTACCGGGAAATAGCCAAGATAATCACCGGCTATTACAAAGACCCGGAGGAGACCATAGAGCGCATAAGAGATGAACTTGAGGTGGAATCCGATGAGTCCTGAAGTTAGCGATGCATTCAAAGGCCTGGATACGAAAAAATGGAGCCTGTTCCATACGAAAAGAGTCAAGGCCGAAGATGTCATAGAGGGTTATGGTCCGCACATCGTTTATCTCCCGAAAGAGGCCGTCCCCAGTCAAATAAGACTTACACCCTTTCAACAGACCGCACTTCGTATCATGGGGAAAAAGGCGGAAAAAGAGATCGAAAAATATCCGGATTTGGATGACTGGCTTCTGAAATCCCGTATGCGTATGAGGGGCGAAGAGTATCTGGCATATGCTCTTCTGACGACATATATCATGTGGGCTATTGCGGGCGTTCTTGCAGTTGTATTCATCGCACTCTATTCCGTGATCGGATTCCTTTCCATATTGATCGCACTTATAATGGTCATGATCGCATTTGTGATTAAACCGTTGATACTTTCGATGCCCAAATCGAAGGCCAAGGGCAGAGGAAGAGATATAGACAAGAAACTCGCGTCCGCCATGTCCTTCGTGGCATCACTCTCATCCGCAGATGTGAATGTGGATGTCATATTCAAAGAGCTTGCAAAACAGCCTATATATGGGGAGATACAGAAGGAGGCCGAATGGATAACCAGAGACACCGAGTTGCTAGGTGTTGACATACTCACGGCCATAAAAGAAGGTGCCCTGCGCAGCCCTTCGGTCAAGTGGCAGGACTTCCTTCAGGGTGTGGTCACAACCTCCACATCGGGGGGACAGCTCAAGCCTTACTTCATAGTCAAATTACAGGAGTTCGAAAAGGACAGCCAGCTTGACAACAAAAGAAGGGCCGAAACTCTGGGAATGATGGCGGAATCGTATGTCACCGTCGTGGTCGCATTCCCGCTGTTCCTGATAGTCATCATAGCTATAATGGCGATAACGAACGGACAGGCGGAATCAAGCATACCCATGCTCTATGCGGTAGATGCGCTGATGATACCTGGCTCACAGGGTATTTTCCTTTACATCATGTGGGGCCTTACACAGGAGGCATAAGATGTCCGATGACAGCTTTGATCTGGAAAAAGCGAAAGCCACCTCAAAAAAGATACTCTACGCATCCGTAGGAATGGCGGTAATTTTCATATTCGTGGGTATCCTTGAGATGAACGGTTCGATGAAGACCATGTTTGATGCCTTCGACTATTTCATATTCGCCATACTTGCGATGACGGGGCCCTATGGCATATACAAAGGAAAGATAGACAAAACCATAGATGAGATAGAGAAAAGGCTTCCCGACTTCCTAAGAGATGTGGCGGAAGCGGGAAGATTCGGAATGACACTCGCGGATGCCATAGTTGTCGCCGCATCCGGGAGATATGGTAAACTGACCCCGGAAATAAAGAAAATGGCCGCACAGATACAGTGGGGAGTTCCGGCCACTCAGGCCCTCAAATTATTTGCCGAGAGGATAGATACTCCTCTCGTGAGGAGGGTCACCACCATAGTCATAAAATCTTCGGATGCCGGAGGTAATGTCGCTGATGTTCTTTCTATGGTCTCTCACAGTGTAAAAGATGTCCACCATGCAAAGGAAGAATTAAGCATAGAGATGGTCACTTATCTGGCTGTTATCTATATCTCATTCATGGTTTTCATAGCCACGATACTCATCCTTGACCTGACATTCCTTCCCCAGATGGAACAGGCCGGAGAAGCCCTGTCCCGTTCCGCGGATATAAGTAGTGGCGCAGGTTCCGTGACACTGATACAATCCGAATACATACCGGAGATCAAGTTCATATTCACACTCACCATCATAATACACGGAGTGGGAGATGGATTGGTGGCGGGAATACTATCTAAAGGCAAGTTCTCGGAAGGCATGAAGCATGCATTTATCATGGTCCTTATAGGTTTCATCACTTTAAGGGTCATGTTCGGCGGATTGAACCTTGCAGGAGGCGGATAAATGGCGGGAAGCCAAGTGGTAGAAAAAGTGGAGAAAAAGGAGGATACCGCTCCCCCACCGGGAATCAAGGACAAAGTGATATCGTTCGCAATAGGAAAGACGCCGGTCAAGATAATGCTTCCGAAGGAAGAGACATCCAGAGACCTCTCAAAAGACATCACACTGATACCCAAGATAGTGGATATGCATGTCAATGAAATCGAGATAGAACCCGTTGAAGAGCCGTATTCATATGTAAGGATAAAGTACGATACGATATCGAACGAATATATGTATGAAGTAATAGAGCCCCAGTTGAACGATGATGAGGATGAGGTTTTGATAGCGGTCAGGAAGGCACTTGTCGATAGGTTTAACCTCGTCGGCAAGGAGGAAATGAACAATAGAGAGGAGATTCTCAGGGAACTCACGGAGAAGGCCATAGACGAAACCGGTATAGAACTTAGCGAGATATCAAGGAAACGGATATTCTATTACACGAGAAGAGACTTCCTCGGCTTCGGAGCCATACATGTCGCTATGATAGAGAAACAAGTGGAAGACATATCTTGTGATGGCGTCAACATACCTATATATATCTATCACAGAAAATATGGCTCCATAAAGTCGAACATAAAGTTTGAAACGGCGGAGGAACTCGATAGTTTCGTGGTATGGCTGGCACAGAGGTCGGGAAAGCACATCTCCGTGGCAAGTCCCATGCTTGATGCCACCATGCCGGATGGCTCCAGGTTAAATGCCACACTCGGCACCCATGTGACCAAGAGGGGTTCGTCGTTCACAATAAGGCGATTCAAAGAGGACCCGTTTACCCCGATAGACCTGATAAAGTTCAAGACGATGAGTTCCGAAATGATGGCATATCTCTGGATTGCCATAGAGAACGGCCAGTCCATGCTGATATGTGGAGGTACCGCATCGGGTAAAACCACCACACTCAATGCTGTCCTGCTGTTCATCCCGCCTCAGATGAAGATAGTCAGTATCGAGGATACTCGAGAACTCAATTTACCCCATGAGAACTGGGTGCCTACCCTTACCAGAAGCGGTTTCGGTGCCAAAAACCCCATAACCGGAAAGGCTGCGGGGGAGATAGATATGTTCGACCTTCTGGCGGCGGCACTGAGGCAGAGGCCGCAGTACATGATGGTGGGAGAGGTCAGGGGTTCGGAAGCGTATGTTGTCTTCCAGGCCATGGCAACGGGAAAGAGCGCATACACGACATTCCACGCGGAGGATGTTCAGGCAATGGTGCACAGGCTTGAAAACGACCCGATAAACCTGCCGAGGACCCTGATCGCCGCTCTGGATATCGTGCTTCTGCAGGGACAGGTGAAGGTCGGGAAGAACATGACAAGAAGGGTCAAAGGTCTTATCGAGATAGTCGGTACGGACCCGCAGACCGATGAACTCATCACGAACAATGCATATATGTGGAACCCTGCAGACGATACCTTCAATTTCAGCGGCCACAGCTATGTCTATGAAAAGGTCGCATTGACAAAGAACTGGTCGGCCCGGGAGATGGAAAGAGAGGTCAAAAGAAGAAAGGACATACTTGATTACATGAAGAAGATAGGGGTGAGCAACTACAAAGAGGTCGCCAGAATAGTCTCCGCATACTACAAGGACAAGAAGAAGGTCATGGAAGAGGTCAGAAGGGTTCTCGAAGAGGAATGAATTGAGGCTCAGAGATATCGTTGAAGACGAAATAGCGGATGTTTTCGCAGAGGAAGGGATAGAGGAACTTTATGAAACACAGGTAGCGCCGCTGCGCTCCGTGTATTCCGGAAATAGTGTCGTTGTTGCGTATCCTACCGCCAGCGGCAAATCTCTTATCGCATATGTCGGAGCGCTCCGTTCCGTACTGGATGGAAGGAAGGCCCTCTATATGGTACCCCTGCGTGCACTTGCATCCGAAAAATACGAGGACCTCAGAAAATTCGGAAGAATCGGAGTGAAGGTCGGCATAAGTACCGGAGATTTCGATAGAAAGGACGAAAGACTCGGAAGGAACGATATCGTCATCGCGACCTCGGAGAAGACGGACTCACTCATAAGACACAAAGCGAGCTGGATGCGGGAGATAGGTGCCATAATTGTCGATGAGGTGCATCTGATGAATGATATGGGTCGAGGGCCCACTCTCGAGATCACACTTTCAAAGCTCAAAAAACTAAACCCCGGAGCACAGATAATCGCTCTCTCCGCAACGATAAGCAATTCCCGTGAAATCTCGGAATGGCTGGATGCGGAGCACTTTGAAAGCGACTGGAGGCCGGTTTCGCTAAGAAAAGGTGTACACCACGGAAGAGAGATACACTTCATGGACGGTGAGAGGCGCAATCTCGGAAAGATGGGGGTAGAAGGAATAGTTTCGGATGCGCTCGGCCGCGGTGGACAGGCACTTGTTTTCGTCTCTACCCGCAGATATACCGAATCTCAGGCTGAGAAATTGATAAAAACCGTGCTGAAACACATTGAACCGCCGGACACGGATGAGATAGGTCTTCTGGGCGAGGATAAAACAGCCGAAAGACTTCTGAAATGCCTTAAGAACGGGGTGGCTTTCCACCATGCCGGCCTGTCTTCCGTTCAAAGGAAAGCCGTGGAGCGCCTGTTCAAGGATCGAAAAATCGGGGTCATAGTTGCAACGCCCACTCTTGCGGCGGGAATCAATCTTCCTGCAAAAACGGTGATAGTCCGAGATACCAAACGATATGACATGTCGGGTTTCGGATGGGTCTCTCTTCCGGTTATGGAGGTCGAGCAGATGCTCGGACGGGCAGGTAGGCCGAAGTATGATAAGGAAGGGGAGGGTGTTATAGTTGCGAAATCAAAGGAAGACATCGAAAAGCTCAGGGAAATCTATCTTGAGGGGGAAAGCGAACCGGTCAGGTCATCTCTGGGTGCGGAAGATTCGTTGAGAACGCATACCCTTGCTCTCATATCCACCTTCGGAATCTCATCCGAAGAAGAACTGTATGAATTTTACTCCTCCACATTCTATGGGAAACAGAACGATGTGATGAAGCTCGAAAGAGCGATACGAAGGGTGCTTCAATTCCTTTTCGACAATGACCTTATCGAGATAGGGAACGGAGAACTCAGACCTACGGATTTCGGTATAAGGACCTCGGAGACATACATTGACCCCCTGAGTGCGGTTATCATAAGAAATGCACTTGAAACCACGGACGAGATAAGTGATTTCGGCTATCTTCACACTCTGGGCCTTACTCCAGATATGTATCCTCTTTATCCTAAAAAAGGAGAGGAAAGCAGGATATACGAAATGATGGGGAAAGATGAATATGAGACGCCCATAAGCCCTTATGACATGCGCGAAAACCGATATGTGCCTGCCTTCAAAGTGGCCCTTGTGCTCCATGACTGGATAAAAGAGGTTCCGGAGAAAAAGATAACCGAGGAGTGGAACATCTATCCGGGAGACCTCGCTTCAAGGGTTGAACTCTCGGAATGGCTTATGACATCCACCCGTGAACTCTCCCGACTTTTCAGGCCGGAGGATACGCATCGTATCTCACTGCTCGTTGAAAGGATACACCATGGAGTGGAGGAAAATGTCCTTAACATGATGCGTTTGGAAGGCATAGGTCGGACAAGGGGAAGAGCGCTCTACAACGCCGGTTTCCACAGCATATCCGATTTAAGGGGCGCTACGGAGGAACAGCTTCGGGATGTTCCCGGAATCGGTGAGGAACTCGCAAAAAGGATAAAGGAACAGGTGGGTGGAAAAAGAGAACACGGATACTGGTAAGTTTAATTTACCGAATGTGTTTCGGGATTATGCTCTCCGAAAAAGGTGCTCGTCCGGAAGAATCGCTTCTGTTGATCATAGATTATCAAGAGAAATTGTTTCCCGGGGTGGATGAGAGATACAGAAAAAGGATCTTGGATGCTGTTCCCAAGCTTATCAGGGCTGCGAAGATTCTGGGAATTCCTGTCATTCATACCGAACAGTATCCGAAGGGGCTTGGGAGGACAATACCTGAGATATCCGAATATCTGGAAGGTAAAGCGATAGAGAAGAGCGCGTTCAGTTGTTTCGGGTCTGATGAGTTCAGGGACGCTGTTGTGGAAAGTGCCGCCCGTTATCTCATAATCGCAGGAATAGAGACCCATATCTGTGTGAACCAGACGGCTTTTGATGCCGTTGATATGGGATATACGGCAGTACTTGTGGAAGATGGGAGCGGTAGCCGAAAAACGGATGACCATGAGACCGCAGTACGAAAAATGGAGAACAACGGCGTCCTTGTGGAAAGTTCGGAGATGATAATCTACGAGTGGCTGGAGAGCGCAAAGAACAGAAATTTCAAAAAGATTCTGGATATTGTAAAAGGTTGAGGGTTCAGTAATTCTCCACTCTGGGTGCGAGAAGATACTTTACCGAGCCGTTGCCGGATGCGATTTCGAACGCGAGGTCCAGCGGGTAATCGCTGCCGATCCTTATGCTCACATTCGGGCTTCTTATGGTGGAAACAATCTTTGAAAAATAGTCCAGCGGATATGTGCTTCTACCGGGCTCCTTGACATCGAGTTCTACCAGATCCTCCTTGCCGAGGTGTAGACTGGCCTCATCCGCACTTTCTGACTTGGATGTCAGGTCGAAACCGTTCTCATCTATCATCAGTATTATATTGTCTCCTATGGACTTCGCAGCGCTCACCCCTTTCTTTATCTCCACGACAGGTGCGATCGCCCTTGCCGGAAGGTCAAGGTTCGGAACCTTTGGCTCAGTCATGCTGCTGTCATCTATGAGCGGCATCTTTCTCGTTATGTTACCCACTTTTATAACGAAGAGGTTGGCTTCCTCGTCCTGGTCCAACACAACATCCGCATCGAGAGAGCCCAGTTTCAATACATCCTTCATTTTCTCAAGGTCAACTCCGAAAGATGTTCCGTCCGCATCATACTCCTGAAATGCGGACTTGTTGAGGTCCAGCGATATCATCGCTATTCTCGATGGGTCAACGGCCTTTATATGTATCCCTTCTCCATCAATATCGAACTTGGCCTCAGGTACAAGAGTGAATATTATATCGACCATCTCTCGGAGCACATTGAGCTTCGTCTTCGCGTGGAACATGTTATCATCCTCACACCCCCAACTCTTATTTTCTTATAAATCTTGCGAGAGGGAAAGCTATAAATACGGCCTAGGGTTAGCCGGGTCGGTGACGGTCAAAGCGACAGGGAAACACCCGTTCCCATCCCGAACACGGAAGTTAAGCCTGTCTGCGTATCGGTCTGTACTGTGGTGCGCGAGCCCACGGGAAGGCCGGTAAGCCGTCAACCTTTTCTCTTCAAACAAAAAGCATAAGAGTAAAGGTTTTAATATCGTCAGTTATAGGGGAGGAACGATAACATGAAGAGAAGGTTGGTTCTTGTAACAGCGGCCCTGATTTTCGCGGCCATGCAGTTCTCTATGCTGGGAGTCATGATGGGTGACGCATATCCTCCCGTGACCGGTGGAGATGTAGAGTGTGATACGACCCTGCAGATGATACCTATGACCCACACCATAGGCGGAGGTACGATACACTGGCATATAACAGGCGACAATGCAAGGGAACTGAGAATGCTCATACTGGACCGCTTGGACAATGCGACTATAAACGACATCGCTCCGAATGATACTGGCCAAGGTAGGAGAATCGGAGAAATAGATGAGTCCGAAATACGGGCCTATGTTGCAGCAGGAGATCATTCTTTCCTACAGAACTACATTCAGGGAATTCGAAAAATGTGGATTCGTGTTGATAATGATACTAGAACATTTGAAGAGAATCCCTCTGGAGAGAACTATGATACGGTTATGTTTCAGGGTGTAGAGATAACCCGTGCATCTCTTTCCAACAATAATATATATCAAGATACGGATGGTCTTATTGGACAGACGGCCGATTCCAACGCAGACATAGATATCTTCATGACCATAAGTATGAAAGATACTGTTCGCATTACTGATATAGACCTTTCCAACCCCACCATACTTAAAGCGCCCTTTGAATGCCTTACAATGTTCGATGAGAACGGGGATGTCGTTGATTCCGTGGAATATCGTGGAGACGGGGGCATGACCCACTGGACTATTAGCATCGGCTTTGATAGCTTCTATAATCCTTCTGTAAAAACCGGCACTCTGTATCTCATAAGAACCCCTGCGGGAGAAGTGTACAGATACAGCACGGATGTCCAAGACGGCGGTGTTATGGAAGAAGGAATGCAGCACAGTGATTTTAATCCCATTGAAAACCCCCAGATACTTTTCATAATAATGATAGTCTTCGGCTATCTGGCTGTTGCGCTCCCCACACATTTTTATCTGAAATACAGGAGCAGATATCCCAAAAGATATCGCGTAGAGGCAAAAAGGATCAAATGGCTGCACTGGCTCGGAAGAATTTTCCTTCTTTTGATGCTCTTGCTCTATTTCTGGCCCATGATCGGGACATTCTATTTCTCAGGTATCATGTTCATAGGTATGAGCATCGGATTGGTTGCTCTCTCCGCAGTGCTCAGTAAAGTGACATATGAAAGGGCGGAGGCGGCCATACCCCCCGAATATTTCGAAGAGAAAAAGGCCATCGGGAAGGCGCAACCTGCAAAAAAGAGAAAGAAAACCCCTACGCCTCCTGTTGCGGCATCATATGAACCGGATAAGGACAAGATACACTGCATAAGGTGTGGTGCATTGATAACCATAAAGGAAGGAGAGAACCTTCTGAAAGTGAAATGCCCCGTATGCGGAGCTGTACAAAAAAGAGTTGAGCGCGGATACAACCACCTCATACTGGACAGCAGCCTGAAAAACACATATAACATGTTGGCTGATTTTCTGAGGGACGGGGACGTGGCTCTGTGCCTCAGTACCAGTATGCCGGGCAAACTGAAAAGGACCTATCACCTTTCGGGAAAACTGAAATGTATATGGCTCAGCGCGGCGGGAGGAAAAGACACCCTTGATCCGTCGAACATAGACAAGATATCCGAGACCATAGATCGTTTCGCGGAAAAATACCCGGCATCAATCATACTGGTGGACGGGCTTGAGTACCTTGTCGTGGAACACGGCTTCGATGCGGTATCGAGATTCCTCAAAAAGGTGATGGACACGGCATCCATGAGGGATATAACACTGATGGTTCCAATTAACCCTGCTTCTTTAAGCAGCGATGAACTTACCATATTGAAGGGTGAGTTCGACAGAGTGGAGGCCCTGGAGGATATGGATGAAAGGGAATTCTTCTGAGATGCGGACGGCCGTAGCCGCACTTTTTCTTGGAGAAGGTAGAGAGGCCCTCACCGAGGACGAGGCCCTCCTTTCCATTTCCGTAAAAAGAAGATGGTTCTCTCCCGAGCTTGCAAAGATATTCATAGAGAATGCGCTCTCTTCGGGCCTCATCAAACGTGATGGAAAATACATCAAACCCTCTTTCGAATACGGCGAACTGGAGATTCCTTATGGATATTATCCCGATGATAGCGTCCTCGCGACAGGCGAAGAAACCGAAGATATACCCGTTGATGCGCTCTCCATGGACTATCCGTTTACGGATGAGGTCAAGTCTCTGATATATCTTATGAGAAAGGGGGAGGATGTGCGGAACAAACTGGATGCCGTAGAAAAGAAGCTCATGGAAAACTGAAAGAAAAAAAGGGTTTGTTCAGTTCACAAAGTCGATTTCATCGGATTCAACTTCGTTGCCGCCGAAGCTCCTTGATTCAGAGCCGACTATCTGTGAGGATTTTACACCGGTTATGACCACCAGAACTCTTATTGTTCTTTCCAGTTCCGGTTCTACGGAGCATCCCCAAATTATCCTTGCCTGCGAGCTTATCTTATCGCTTACCATCTTGGCAGCCTTCTCCGCCTCGGCAACGGTCATATCCGGGCCGCCCACAACACGAACAAGTGCTCCTTTTCCGTCGCTGATATCAACCTCTCCGAGAAGCGGGGATGTGAGCGCTTCGGTCATGGCATCCTCAACCCTATTGGACGGTGCGTCGGATTCGCCTATGCCTATTATGGCCATTCCCGCACCTTCCATTATGGTTCGAACATCGTTGTAATCAAGATTTACGAGGCCGGGCTTGGTGATTATCTCGGTTATGCCCTTTATGGAGCGCATGAGTATCTCGTCCGCAACCTTGAAAGCCGCTTCAAGAGGCATCCTCGGGACAAGTTCGAGAAGTTTATCGTTCGGTATGACGATGGTCGTATCGCATACTCTTCTCAACTTCTCAACGCCCTTTATGGCGTTCTCCATCCTCTTCACACCTTCTGCTTTGAACGGAAGTGTGACAATGGCCATGACAAGAGCTCCTGCGTCTTTGGCCTTTCTGGCTAGATAGTATGCTGTTCCGGTTCCAGTGCCTCCGCCCATTCCGGCAGTGACGAAGACTATGTCCGCATCGGCTATTGCTCTCTCGATATCATCTTCGGCCTCCTGTGCGGCTTTTTCCCCAATCTCCGGAATCGCTCCGGCACCGAGACCTCTTGTGAGCTTCTTTCCCGTCAATATCTTCTTATGAGATTTTATCGTCAGAAGATGCTTTGCATCCGTGTTCAGGGCGATGAGTTCCGCGCCGACGATTCCCTCTTCGTAAAGCCGATTTATAGTGTTCGAACCGCCGCCCCCACATCCTGTTATCTTTATCTTCACCTGAAGGCTTTCAACCAGTTTCTTGAGTTCTTCATCATCGGCCGATTCCATCATCTCAGCCGCCTGAACCTCCGCACTTTTTTCCTTTGCGCTCTCTTTAAGCACCTTATCAACTATCGACTTCATATTGAACACCTGATTTGTACGGGCTAATGGGTGATTAGATATATAAATTATCCGCTTGCGCTCACGAAGGGCAACAGGAAATGTCTCATCGCTCTGAGCCTTTCATCGCTCTTTCCGGTTATGGTTACGGCGGCATCACTGAGGGTGAGCTTCAGCTTAAGAGGTTTTTCATCAACCACCTCTATATTTTTTATATCCTTTATGGGTATTTCATAAAAAGTGTCTCCTATACCCACAATTATGTCTGATACTGATAGATACAACTCTCCCTTCTTCCACTTGAGGCTTATGTTGACATTGTCGTCAAGGAGATTGACCGAAAAGGCCACCGTTTCAAGCTTCTGTATCTCCATCGAATACCACTATAATTTAACAAGATGCCATACGCTATAAATAGCTTTCGTAAATCTCTTTATAGTTGCAAATAATGCGCGATTATGTTAGGGCAGTTTCTCATGTTCTTCATCCCGATATTCGTTGTCATAGACCCGTTCGCATCCCTGCCGCTATTCCTGACACTCACGGCAAATATGGATGAAGTACAGAGAAGAAAGGTCGCAAAGCTTGCCAACACGGTTGCGTTCATCTTTCTGGTCGTCTTCGCCCTTGTAGGGAAATTCATACTGGATTATCTCGGAATCTCCATAGATGCCCTCATGATAGCCGGCGGATTGCTGATGCTCATGTCCGGTTTCGAGATGATGAGGGAGGGAGATAAACCAAGGTCAAAGAAGAACAGAGATGCGGAGCGCATGGATGTCGACGGTAATATCGCGGTAGTACCTTTGGGAACTCCGATGCTAGCCGGCCCCGGTGCCCTGTCCCTTGTGATAGTCATGACGCAGAGCAATCCCCTCAGCATGTGGGGAATGATAATACTTTCCGTAGCTCTCACTCTCTTCATAACCATGCTCATCTTCTTTCAGGCATCGAGAATATACTCCTTTATCGGAGAGACCGGGAGCAGAGCCTTGACCCGTATAATGGGTCTTCTCGTGGCCGCTTTTGCCATACAATATATCCTGAACGGTCTTGCGGGATGGCTGTCACACATCGGCCTCGTCTGAGTGCAAATTTGAGGGAAAGTAAAATATACCTTCGTTCCTTTATAGACGACGGAGAAAACATGAGAACCCTCATACTGTCCGTGGACAGAGACGATGATTTCGGAGAGAAAGCAGGGGTTCGCAGCCCCATAATAGGGAGAAAGGCGAACCTCGAAGCCGCCGTAAAACTTGCATTGAAGGATGCGGAAGACAGCGACAGCAATGCCCTCTTCTCTGCGATATCTCTTTACGACAAAATGAAAAAAGAGGGGGAAGATGTCCAGATAGCGACCATATGCGGGCACAAAGATGTGGGAACGAGGTCTGATAAGAAATTGGCAAGGGAACTGGATTATGTTCTCAAAAAGACAAAGGCGAAATCCGTCTACCTCGTATCCGACGGTGCGGAAGATGACCATATCGTACCAATAATATCCAGCAGAAGCGTGAAGATAGACCATGTGGAGCATGTCTATGTCAGACAGAACAAGAACCTCGAAGGTTCATATTACATGATAGTCAAGGCGCTGAAAGACGATAAGATAAGAAAGAAAATAACTGTCCCCATCGCTCTCGCACTTATATTCTACGGCGTTCTGGTCGGTATGATGCCGTTCATACTTTATGTCATGATAAACGGAATAGAAAGCATACTCAATCAGGGACAGCTTCTGTCCGAATTCACACTCGGCGCATTTCTGACCATGCTCGGCCTGTATATGCTGTCATGGGCATATTCCATGGATGAACATTTCAATCGGATAATTTCATCATATAAAAAGAAAATTGAATCGGGGAGCGCTACGCCCTATTTCACGGTTGCATCGGCGATATTCATTCTCTTCGGAATGGTGCAGGCATGGGATGCATGGGACTATGTCGATGGCGGCCTGACGAAACATTTCATATATTTCCTTACGGCAGGCATATGGTGGTGGGTGTTCGGTGTCCTTCTGTATGAGGGTGGGTATGTAGTGGATGCATATTCGCTCAAAGGAGGCATACCGAAGAGCTTCTGGGTGGTAACGCTTTCAACGATATCTCTAGGTCTGATAATGTGGGCGGTTCTGGATTCGCTCAAGCTCATACTCGGATACACAGACCTTGAAAGGGCGGTCATGGGGATATACATCTCCGTATCCGCTGCGGCGTTCCTCATAATAACTGCGGTATTCGTGGGAAAGACCGGAGGAAAGAAGGCCAGAGTGGAGGCTCAGTGGAGGAAATAAAATGTGCATGGAACTGGAGAATGGTTCCTGTTCTCGCGGCGAACTGCCTGAAGGCTGTAAGATGTGCGGCCCGGGAAGAAAGATGGTGCTTTTCGTAACCGGTCTCTGCGATGCCGACTGCTTTTACTGTCCTCTTTCGGAGCATAAAAAGAACTCTGATGTGATATATGCGGATGAGATGCCCGTACGCAATGACGAGGATATCCTAGAGGAAGTGCGGGCCATAGGCGCGACCGGGGCAGGCATGACCGGAGGAGACCCTCTTAAGGCTCTCGGACGCACGGAAAAGTACATTCGTCTTCTCAAAAACAGATTCGGAGAATTGCACCACATACACCTTTATACGGCAACGTTCGACCCTGAGAAGGCCCGTGTTCTGTCCGAAGCGGGACTTGATGAGATGAGATTTCACCCCCCGCCCGAGACATGGGACGAATTCGAGAGAACACCGCTCTACGAAAAACTGAAAGAAATTCTTAAGCTGCCCATGCACATCGGTCTTGAGATACCTGCCCTCCCCGATAAAAAATATGAAATTATGCATCTTATACAGGTTGCGGATGAAATGGGTGTGGAGTTCATAAACCTGAACGAACTGGAATTCTCGGACACGAATCACGAGGCCATGCTCGGGAAGGGATATCATGTGAAATCGGATGTGGCGAGCGCAGTGAAGGGGAGCGAGGAGATGGCGCGCTCCATAGCGAAGGAGATGGATACGAAGATGACGATACACTACTGCTCCGCATCGTTCAAGGATGGCATCCAATTGAGGAACAGGCTAAAAAACAGGGCTGAGAATACCGCAAAGGATTATGAGGTTCCGACGGAGGACGGGACCGTGCTCAAAGGATTGATATATTGTGATGAGGCACAGACACTCATGGAATTGCTGAAGTTCGAGTTCGATGTTCCGGAATCTCTTATGAATCTCGATATGGAACGCAGAAGGATAGAGATCGCACCGTGGGTCATAGAAGAGATATATCCGGAACTTGAAGGATGCCGTGCGTACATCGTGGAAGAATATCCCACATGGGACCGGCTTGAGGTGGAGCGCACCCCTCTGGAGTGATGTAATGTATCGAAAAAAGAAACTCGGGCAGCATTTCATGATTGATGAAGGAATCCTTGAAAGGGAGATCGAATATGCGGATATCTCGGATAAGGATGTCGTCCTCGAGATCGGTCCGGGAATGGGAGCGTTGACCAAATATCTGGTGAAGAGCGCCGGAAGGGTGAATGCCATAGAAAAGGACAGGGCACTTGCAAGTCTCATCAAAGAAAGGTTTCCCGAAATAAATCTGATTGAAGGGGATGCGATGAAGATAGAATGGCCGCCCTTCGACAAAATGGTCTCGAACATACCATATATGATATCATCACCGTTGACCTTCAAACTTCTTGAATACGATTTCGATGTGGCGGTATTGACATATCAGCGGGAATTCGCGGAAAGACTGGTCGCATACGCCGGAGATATGGCCTATTCAAGACTGAGCGTTATGGCATATTATCGAGCTGAAATCGAATATCTTGAAACGGTACCGAGAACTGCTTTCAGACCGCAACCGAAGGTGGAATCCGCCATAATACGAATAAAACCGCGCAAAGAGCCGCCTTTTCATGTGGAAGACACAAATCTGTTCGAAGATGTGGTTCGTACGCTTTTTAGTGCCAGAAGAAAAATGGTACGCTCGGCTTTGCGTTCGAAGTATGGGGTTATAGATACCGAGTTCGGAGACCTGCGTGCAGAGGGGCTGAGTCCGGAGGAGATTGCCGAAATAAGCAACCGGGTCTACGAAATCATGCTGAAAAGGAAGAATTGAAAACCTTAAAATACATCCTCATTTTGGGGCGGAATAAAGAGGTGAATTGATGGAAGATACACTCTGCACCGTAGAAATACTCAGGGATGAAGACGGATATGTAGCAAAGGTACAGACAAGTTTCGGAAGATACATGGAATACAGAAACCCGGACTTTGAGAGCCTTATGCAGCAGCTTTATGAAGATCTTTACGAAGAGTTCGAGGGCGCTTAAGCCTCGTTTAACTTCTTTTTCGCGGCTATAACGCAGGATATCGCATTTTCAAGAGCGGTTTCGATATCACCCTTTCTTTTGGAGATGTTCGCATTTTTCAGGAACGGCGTTATATCCGATACATCCGTACCTATGTGTCTCAGGTCCTTTATCAGTGACTTCGCCTCTTCAAGCTGTTCTTCCAGAAGGGCCTTCATATCTTCTTCATCCTCTACGAAAATAGCTCCGCAGTGGGGACATATCAAATCCTCCTCCTTAACCGGCTGCTCACAGACAGGGCATACATATTCAACCTCTTCAAAAGAATCTTCGGAATCTTCTTCATCCTCCTCTTGGTCGACCTCCGTGATTCCGGCATCGTATGCAATCTCCGTCTCTGCCGATTCCGATACTCCGGCCGCAGGAGAACTGCCCAATATGTTCTGCATCTCTTCCAAAAGCTTTTCAGGGTCTACATCTTCGGAATCACCGATACTCTCAAGAAAACTTTCCAAGGGCGAGGTGTCTGTTCCGAGCATCTCTTCTTCGAGTTCGAATATATCCAGGTGCGCTCCGCAGTATGGACAGACCTCCACAGAGGTAGGTATCGTTTCCCCGCATAATGGGCATTTCTTTGTAGGCTCTTTTCGGCCAGACATGCAACCTCTTCTTCCCTTAGGACCTTCTCTTATATATGATTTTCATTTGCTCTCGGTAGAAAAGTACGAATAAAAATAGTAAAAAGAAAAGGGGTTTTAGAGGTCGTAGGGCTTGAGTGTCTTTCTCCCATTCTCCTTGGCTCTTGCGGTTGCATCCTTTATCAGATCTGCAACGGCTGCATCAAGCCTGTCGTAGAAGTCCTGGGATATTCTGTACTCGTCCCCGACCATTGCCTTTACTTCGGACTTTTTGATGATCATTTGTTCACCGTTCCAGAGAATACGCTTATGCTTTTTAAACTTTTCGCCCTAAACCCTCGAAAACGGGCGATTGACCCATATTTTATCCAATAATACCTTATGAATATTTAGAAGTTATAATTTCCAATACTGTGAGAAAAAATTTCTTGACTCATCAACATATTCTTTACCTTTTATTGACTCGTCCCGGACATCTTCATACTGCAAATGCGCCTTTTTACCCTCGAAAAGACCTATTATTCCACCTACGACCTCCGAAAGAGGGACGCCGTTGTACCCGCCTTCGAGAACATAGATTATCCTTTTCCTGAGATATTTTTCTGCAAAATCCTGTAAAATGGCCGCCAGCTCGAGATAACCCTTGCTTGAAAGCTCCAAACCGGACATGTCGTCCCTGTAGTGTGCATCCACGCCGAGGCTGACAAAGATGGAATCCGGACGAAACTGCCTGAGGATTGGCATTATCATGCTTTCAAAGGCGTATTTATATGTCGTGTCGCCGCTTCTTGCACTGAGAGGTATATTCACATTATATCCTTCCCCGTCTCCTTTTCCGGCTTCGGTGTAATATCCTGTTCCGGGATATATCCCCCATTGATGTGTGGAGACATAAAGCACCTTGTCCGACTCATAGAATATATCCTGAGTTCCGTTGCCGTGATGTGCGTCTATATCGATTATTGCAACCCTTTTGGACCTCTTCAAGGCTTTTTTTGCTGCTATGGCGGTATTGTTGAAATAACAGAAACCGCCGCCGTAATCCGGGCCTGCGTGGTGCCCGGGTGGCCTCACTATGGCAAATGAAGGTGTGTTCCCATGATAGCTCTCCTCCATTGCTGTGAGTGCCCCTCCGGCCGCCAGCCTTGCCACATCATATGTGCCCTCTCTTATGATGGTCTCGCCGTCGAGATATTTCATGGTTGAGGCCCTTATCTTATCAACATATTTGGAAGAATGGACCTCAAGGATATCCTTCTCCGATGCCGGTTCGGGTTCCAGTATATGCTGCCGGATTCCGAGAGACATTATTTTTTTTATGATATATTCCATTCTGAAGGGAGCTTCCGGGTGATATCTGTACTGGATGTGAGTAGCATATTCCGGATGATAAACGACGACCATCGAGCCAGTATATGCTGCTAGCATAATAACATTATGCAATATGAACAGTTCCGGAGAAAGAGTACATATATGAAAAGAAAATCGAGTGACTGATGGTCGATTTGACCGAGCCCATCGCATATACAGCAGTCTGTTGTTGCTGAACCCCTCGAGAGAGGTGATTTTATGGAAAAAATATGGCCATATGATTTTATTGGGGATACTCCCTCCTTCTTTATCGATTCAGTCTTTCTGAAGATAGAGGGGGCCAACCCCACGGGAAGTATAAAGGACAGGGCATCGTGGCACATGATGAAAAGGGCGGAAGAAAGAGGTGAGCTCGGAAAAGGCATGGAGATAGTGGAGGCCACCAGTGGGAACACGGGAATATCCCTTGCCATGCTTTCCGCACTGCGCGGTTACGGTTTCACCGCTGTCATGCCGGAAGGTATGAGTCCCGAACGAACGGCCATGATGCGCTCTTACGGTGCCAATGTCGTGCTTACACCTGCGGAAGAGGGGAGCGCTGGCTCGAAAAAGGCTCTGGAAGAGATGACGGAAGGGAGGGATGACATATGGTCTCCGAGACAGTTCGAGAACCCGGACAACATCGAAGCGCACAGGCTTGGAACCGGCCTGGAGATAGCGAGGGAGTTTCCGGAAATAGATGCCTTCGTTGCGGGAATCGGTACCGGCGGGACACTCATCGGAGTTGCGAAGGCCTTCAAGGATGCGAACATGGATGTTATGATGGTGGGGCTGGAACCTGAAGAGAGCGCCGTACTTTCGGGAAAGGAAAGCGGCAGACACGGAATTCAGGGGATAGGGCGGGGAGAGATAACAGCCATAATCGAGGAGAACGGAGGACTCGTAGACCGTATTATGACGATAAAGACGGAAGATGCCCTCGGTGCCATGAAATATCTGTGGAGAGAGAATGGGATATCCTGCGGAGTCAGTTCCGGTGCGAATTTCCTTGCGGCCAGAAGGCTCGCCATGAAAGGATATCGGGTTGCAACGGTTCTACCTGACCGGGGAGACAGATATCTTTCTCTGGTTGCTTCATGGGACTTGTAAATGGAAACCTCTTTTTATGATGTGAAGATGGGGAATCATGGAAGCCGTAATACTTGCCGGCGGATTCGGAACCCGGCTCAGACCTCTGACATATAGAATGCCAAAGGCCCTTGTACCCGTTGCAGGCAGGCCCATGATACTGCACCTCATTGATTCTCTGCCCTACGAAGTGAACAAAGTGGTAATGGCGGTCAGTTATATGCGCGACGCACTGGAAGAGTATTTCTCAAAGAACCCGGTGGACGGCAGGGAAATCGTGTTCATCGAAGAGAAAGTGGCTCTGGGAACGGGCGGTGCCATAAAAAATGTGGAAAAAGAGATAAGTGGGGATTTTCTTGCGTTCAATGGAGATATAATTTCATCGGTCAACCCTGCGATTCTCATTGGAAGGCTCAGAGAGACAGGCTCCGAAGCGGTGATATCGCTCTGGAAGGTCGCCGACCCATCACACTACGGAGTGGTCGACATGGAACCCGATGGGAGGATCAAAAGATTCATTGAGAAACCCGCACCGGGTGAGGAACCTTCGAATCTGATAAGCGCGGGGGCATATGCCCTGTCCTATGATATTCTGGATCTGATACCTCCCGGAAAAGTCGTTTCCCTTGAAAGGCAGATATGGCCTGCCGTTGTGGAAAAGGGTATGTACGGAGTGCCCTTTGAAGGATACTGGACGGACGCTGGGACCAGAGAAAGGGTTCTTGAAGCCAACATGCTTCTTCTGACCGAAAACGGAAAGCTTTCGTTCATAGATGAAAGGGCGGATGTGCGAGGAGAGGTGCTCCCCTATTCCTCCATAGGAAATGCGGTGATAGAGGAAGGAGCGCTTGTCGAGAACTCGATAGTCATGGATGGCTCTGTGGTGGAAAAAGGTGTTTCCGTCCGGGATTCGATCATTGGTCCGGACAGCAGGGTAAAAAAGGATTTTGAAGGGGATATTCTGACCTGAATCCCGAATCAGCGCAGTGCTTCTATGACCTCTTCCTTCATCGGCGCCACATCTATGCCCTCGTATCCGAGCATGCGGGCGAGTTCGTCAACATTGTATTTCTGTCCATAGGACCACAGGCCTTTCAGGATGTCGCCGGCCTCTGCGGAGTTGAACCAATCCCTCTGGGTTTCCCCGATTACGTGCTTTCTCAGCTGGGTTTCGAATATCCACGCCCTCAGATACTGGGAGACATAGAAGCCGTCGTCCACGTCCAAAAGATAGCGGTTAGCCTTGTGTCTCATCTTCAGGCCCTTTTCCATTATCTCCTTGTAGCGTACGTCCATTCCATCTATGTCCCTCCTTCCATGGAGTTCCATCTCGTAGAGAAGCTTTGAGGCGTATCTCCTGAGGAAGAAGAGTTTGTTAAGGAATGCGAACCTCAGGTAATCCTCAACTCTGTCCATATTGACATACTGTTTCAGCCACAGCTCGTCCGTGGGCAGGTAGTTGAATATGAATGCGTAGCTCTCACTAACCGAGACATCACCGAGGTACTTGTATTCGAACGGGTGCTTTCTGTCAACATGTGCAAAATGCTCCGTGTGTCCTCCCTCGTGCAGCATCGCCTGATAATCGTCCTGTCCTCCATGAGGGGTTATGACCAGTATGACTCTATCCGGTACCTCCACTGGCATGGTGAATGCGCGAGGATGCTTCTTCGGCCTCTCCTCGGTGTCAAGTATGACGTTCTTCTGAGCATCTGGGTCTATACCTATGCCCTTCATGGTGGCTTTCCAGTTTTCCACCACACCGTCCTTCGGGAAATATGCATCGAACTCCTTCGCCCTGAAAAGATAGGAAACGTCATGGCGCTCCGCCTTATCGATTGTTATCCCGAATGGCTCGAGAGAGCGGTTCATGGCATCCACATAGGCCTGCTCGGTGTCATTCAGGAACTGTTCCATCTGCTCTTTCAGAGGTTCCAGCTCTATGCCCTTCATGTCCTGGACCATGTCTATGTAGTTCTCATAGCCCAGTTCAACGGATAGGTCATGGAGCTTCAGCATCCTTTCCTTCAGTATCCCATTCAGTTCATCCACCACGGGGTCGGTGAGCGCATCCAGCTCGCTTCTCCTCTCCCTGCTGTCCTCATTGGATATGTGGGAGGGAATCGAGCGATATGGCACATCCTTTCCATCGACCTTCACGGTGGCCTTTGCCTCAGCGGTCATGAACTTTTCATCCATCTCGGCCGTTATGTTCGAGATATACTCGCCAGCCATGAATGAATACAGCATTGAAAGCTGCCTTTTCTCCTCTCCATCTGCCTTATCCCGCATATCGCGCACATAGTCCACGGCATCCCTTCCGAAGAGGTAGCCGTATTTCTGATATATTCCGCTTATGTTCAGCTCGTCCTTGAATCCTCCCAGATTCTGATAATACTCCTCATCCAGTTCCTTCGTGAACGCTTCCGCATCCTTCCTTATCTTCTCAAGGTCCATGTTAACACCTGCAGGGTGATGGCCGTACTCATTTAGAGTTTTTCCCATAGGTGGAATCATAGGCCTCTATCGACTCCATGATTATACCGTGTGCCGATTCCACGCCTTCCCAGCCCCTTATCTCGACCTCTCTGCCCTCCAGCTGCTTGTATATGCTGAAGAAGTGAGCTATCTCGTTTAGTATCGCCCCCTCTATGTCATCTATATCCTTTATCGCAGAGAACCTGGTGTCCTTCAGTGGGGCCGCCAGAATCTTATCGTCCTCCTTGTCTCCGTCAATCATACGAAGAATCCCTATGGGCCTCGACTCTATGAGAACTCCGGGGTATGTAGGGTATGTTATCAGGACCAGAGCGTCCAGAGGGTCTCCGTCCTTCGCCAGTGTGCCGGGTATTATTCCGTAGTCTCCTGGGTAATGCACCGCGGAGAAGAGCACCCTGTCCAGTTTGAAGATGCCGGTCTTCTTGTCCAGTTCGTACTTGTTCTGCGAACCCTGAGGTATCTCTATGATTATGTTCAGCCTTTCCGGGGGTTCCTTTCCCGGGTCTATGTCGTGCCAGTAGTCCGTTTCATTCCTCCTTTTTCGATTCCGTATATCATCAGATAAACCCATGAAGCGATTGCCACAGCCCCTATTGTCTCGGGTATGGCCAGAGAGGTCCATCCCGGCAGGAACATCAGCAGTATGGCGGCAATCAACAGGCCGAGCGTCAGATAGCCCTGCCATTCCCTTTTTACTGACATGTGGATTCCATATATAAGCATGGCCACCGCCGACAGCAGATAGAAAAGCACGGATACTTTCCAGTGTGGGCCCGTGTCCTCCGGAAATATTCCTATGAGTGACATAGATAGGCTGGAGAGAAAGAAAGAGATGGAACCGATTAGTTCGGCACTTCCTCTGCGCACCTCGATAAGGTATGTGGAAAATGCCATTGAAAAGGTTCCTCCGAGCAGCAGCCCGAGACTGAAGACCCACCCGTTCTCAGTATGCAGAGCCCCAAGGTCGGAAAGAGCGTTTTCCGTCCATGAGAACCATGGATGTATCGCTATTGCCAAGGCTATGAAAGAGAAAGATATCACCGGAGAAAGCAGCCCGAGCAGCAATCTTCTGTCTTTCATGGTACTGAATCGGTCCGCCTATAAATAAGGATTTCCACGGAAAACTTTTTATCCCATGCCTGAGAGGACAGGCCGTGAAATGCTTCAGGTGCGGAAAGAACGAAGCGGCCATAGACGGGCTTTGCGGGGATTGCTACATCGAAACGCATAAGCTTCTCGAATATCCGGAATACATCGATGTTCTGCGCTGTCTTCACTGCGGAGCCCTGTCCTTCGACGGAAAGAGATGGAGGGACACCGAAGATACTGTCCGGGAGCTCCGGGATATGGCTCTCACAACCATCAACATATCTAAAGAAGCGAAGGTGGAAGAAGTCGAGGACACGGTCATGGAGCGCGACCCCTATATGTATGACTACCTAGGAAAAATCACCCTGTCCGTCGGTGATTTTCGAGCCGAGAGAGAATTCCACTCCGTAATACGTGTAAAGGGAGCGACGTGTCCAGCATGCAGCAGACTGCACGGCCACTACTTTGAGGCCATAATCCAGATAAGGGCGGCCGGAAGAGAGATGACGGATGCGGAAAAGAAGATGGCACGAGATATCGTCATAAACCGGGTCTCTCAGGCTGAGAAAGGGAACAGAAATGTCTTTCTGACCGATGAGAAAGAGATGCACGGCGGACTGGACTTCTATATCAGCCACAGCGCAACTGCCAGAGGCACTGCGAAGGAACTGTCGGACTCCTTCGCCGGAAAAATCACCGAATCCAAGACCCTTACCGGAAGAAAGGAGGGCGAGGACTTCTACAGATTCACATTTCTCGTGCGGCTGCCCGAATACGGAAAGGGGGACTTCGTAAGGTATGGCGGCGGTTATTATATGGTGGAATCATCTTCCGGAAAGGGGTGGAAGCTGAAATCACTGGAAGGAAAACCGGATGTGCGGGTGCGTGGAAAGGACCTTAAAAGGATGAAACTTGCGGCCGGAAAGGATGATGTCGAGCATGCGATAGTCCTTTCTTCAACGGAGAACGAGGTTCAGGTCATGGACCCGAAGACATATGAAACGAAAAACCTCATAATGAAGGGGAAAAAGGGTAAAAGCGCCAAAATAATACGGATAGAGAACGAGATATACGCATTACCCGATGATGAGTAGTTCTATGGAGTTCCCGCCTTCCATATGGGATGATATCACAGGTTCCCCTCCTTTTTTTTCTATTATGCCCTCAATTACGGCGAGGTCGTCCTCATTTCCGCCTTTCATCAGAAGTATCTTTCTTCCGGATGCCTTCAACCAAGGTGATGCATAGGCCTCGCGTACTGCTTTTTCAGCGCTCTCCATTCCTTTTCCTTCTCCGATCCCGACCCCCACCTTCCCTTTGAGTGCGCGCAAGATGTCATCCGTATCTTCCGGAACGAAGAACTCGGAGAACCACAGTACGGTCTCGCTGAACATGCGGGTAACCGCATTGAACGCCCCGCTCATCGTGGCATTGGGCGCTATCTTCAGTATGCCGTCGTTCTCGAGAACTATCGCCCACGGAGCGCTCTTGATGAGCCGGTTCATTCCCTTTTGCGCCTGAGTCCTTCTGGCCTCACCCTCAAGAGAGAATGGCAGGGATGCCATTGGAATCATCCTTTTTGAGAGTGAACTCAGCATCACGGGACCGACGGTACCGTAAAAACCTCCCAGTCCGGATACTGAAAAAACAAGGTCGTAGTGTTCGAGGACACGAAGAGCGCTTTTCTCGGTCTCAAGAAGGCTTCTCCGGACATCTGGGCTCGAACTTACGGAAGCTATCATCTCCTCTCTCGTGGAAAATATGTTCCTGTATGTCCTATCCTCTCTGTCGTTCATGAGATATGTCTCTATTCCTCTGCCTTTCAAAAGCCTTATCGCATTGGCACCTGCGCCACCACATCCAATCACCGCGGAACAGAGCACGGACAGGAAAAGGCCTGTCCATATATGGTATTTATGGAAAAATCGGGGGTGTGAAATGGGTTTCAGTGCTTTTTCCTCTGGTCCAATACCCTTTTTGCTTTTATGCCTTCCTTGGGTATCTCTCCCGGACCGACGACCTTCACGCGGGGCGTAAGCGTCAGAACGGCCTTTATCTGGCTTGTGAGTTCATTAGCAAGGGTGCTCGCTTCCCCCTCGCTGAGCTTCCGCTTTGATTCCACCACCACATTCAGATTGTCCATGTCTCCGTCCGTGGTCAGTATTATCTGATAGTTCCCGCCGACCTTGTCGTTCCTCATGAGCACCCATTCGATCTGGCTCGGGAATATGTTGGTTCCGCGTATGATTATCATGTCGTCTGTCCTTGCCTTGACAGGGGCCATTCTTGCGTGGGTCCTTCCGCAATCACAGGAATAGGAATCATAGATGTATGTGAGGTCGTGTGTGCGGTACCTGATTATCGGTATGCCCTCCTTGGTTATGGTCGTAAGCACAAGCTCGCCCTCTTCCTCCGGGCCCAGCTGTTCGCCTGTCTTCGGGTCGACTATCTCGACTATGAAGTGGTCCTCCCAGATGTGGAGACCGTCGTGGTGCTCGCAGTCCGTGGCAACTCCCGGGCCGGACATCTCAGTGAGCCCGTATATGTCATAGACCTCCATGTCCCACTGGTCCGCCAGCCTCTTCTTGAGCCCCTCACTGAATGCCTCGGCGCCGAATATCCCCTTGCGCACCTTCAGGTCCTTCTTCGGGTCTATTCCCATCTTCTCGGCAACGGTTCCGAGATGGACCGCGTACGATGCCACGCCAGACATGAATGTGGTTCCGTAGTCCTTCATGAGCTTCAGCTGCCTCTCGCTCTGACCGCCTCCCGAAGGTACGACGAGAGCGCCCACTTTCTGCGCTCCGTAGTGGAATCCGAAGGCCCCTGTGAAAAGACCGTATGGTATCGGGTTCTGGAAGACATCCTTCTTGCTGAGCCCTGCCATGGCAAGGTCGCGGGCCATTATCTCCGCCCAGAGCTCGTCTATGTCGTGTCGATTGTATACCACGGTTATGGGGCTTCCCGTGGTTCCCGAGGATGCGTGCAGTTCCACGGCCTCCTCAAGAGGTATGGCTGCCATTCCGAAGGGGTAATTGTCCCTCAGGTCGTTCTTCACCGTGAACGGTAGTTTTGTTATGTCCTGAAGGCTCTTTATGTCCTCCGGCCTGACGCCGAGTTCATCGAATTTCTTCCGGTAGAAGGGCACGTTCTCGTAGACGCGGTGCACGGTCTCCTTCAGCCTCTTCAGCTGTAGCTCCTTTAGAGATGCGCGGTCTATGGTCTCCATCTTCGGGTTCCACATTGTCATGCTCACACCTTCTTTCTCAGGTCAAGGACATGCTTTGCCTTACCCTCTGTCCTCGGTATGGTTCCGGGCGGCAGAAGTTCCACCTTTGCGCGGAGCGTCAGAACGGCCTGCAGCTCGTCCTCCACCCTCTTCCTGAGCTTGGCCTCGTCATACTTGTCGGACTTGAAGAACTTGGGGTCTACCTCCACTTTCACATGCAGTTTGTCCAGTATCTCTCCGTCAACGACTATCTGGAAGAACTCTCCTGCGAGCTCGTCTATGTTCATAAGAACATGCTCTATCTGGCTCGGAAATACATTGACTCCGCCGATTATCAGCATGTCGTCCGCTCTTCCCTTTATCCTCATTATCCTCGGGTGGTAGCGTCCGCACTCACACTCCTCCCAGTTGATGACAGCGAGGTCCTTCGTCCTATACCTGAGCAGTGGCATGGCCTCCCTTGTGAGCATGGTGAATACCAGTTCTCCCTTCTGGCCCTCGGGCAGGACCTCTCCGGTCTCAGGGTCTATCACTTCAACAAGGAACTCGTCGGACCATATGTGAAGCCCGTTCTGGTGCTCGCACTCAACCGCCACTCCGGGGCCGTAAAGCTCGCTCATTCCGTAGACATCGTGGGCTCTCAGCCCGAATGTGTCCTGTATCTTCTTTCTGGCTTCCTCGCTCCATGGCTCGGCACCGAACATGCCTATCCTGAGGTTGAAGTCCTCAAGCGGGTCGTATCCCTCGGCCTTCGCAGCCTCGCCGAGGTAGAGCGCATATGAGGGTGTAGCGGCGAGAACCGTGGTCTTCATGTCCTTCATCATCCTCAACTGTCTCTTGGTGTTCCCTGTGGCAGTGGGGACCGCCATAGCGCCGAGTTCCGCTATTCCGTAGTGGAAGCCAAGGCCTCCCGTGAAAAGGCCATATCCATATGCGTTCTGGACTATGTCCTCGCTGCTCACTCCTGCTGCGGAATATGTCCTCGCCATGAGCCTTCTCCATGTGCGCATGTCCCTCTCGGTGTATGTGACCACTGTTGGAATTCCGGTTGTTCCGGAGGAGGCATGCATCTCCACTACATCCCTGATAGGTACTGCCAGTATTCCATAGGGGTAGTGGTCCCTCAGGTCGTCCTTGTATGTGAATGGGATCTTATGGGCATCATCCAGTTTCCGTATGTCATCAGGGGTTATTCCCTTTTCCTTGAACCGTTTCTTGTACATCGGAACGTTCTCGTAGGCATATCTCACCTGCCTTAGAAAGCGCTCCTCCTGAAGCTTCTTCAGCTTGTCCGTCCTCATCAGCTCTATTTCCGGATGTATCATCAAATCACCGCCTTGGCATTGTTGGACCGTAAAAATAGTTTTTGGTGGTGAAAGCTTAAATAGAGCAATGCCGAGTATGTATCGCCCGGATTACGAAGGGAGCCCTGAACAGTGATGGGCTCTGCAAGGTTCGGGTAACATATGTGTTCCGTACGGGTCCCTGTGGGACTCCGGCGTGTCGTCGGTGCATGACCTCAGGACAACCCCGGAACATGACAATCCCCCGGCATGGGTCAGGTCCCGGAGTGAGCGAAGCTCTCCGTGATGGGTTCTGTTAATGTCGGGGGACAAATACGGTTTTCTTACCTCCTTAGCTCAATTGAATGGGATATCTATATATACCGGAAAAGCGAATGTCACAACATGGATCGAGCTGTCATCGAGGTGCCGGAGGCTTTCGCAGCGATATTCGGGAAGGATGCTGAGAAGGTAATATCCGAAATGGTTCGGAAAAGGGGAGAAAAGCTGAAGATAGTTGAAAAACTCTCTGAGATGAACCTTGATGTCGATGACTGGGAAACAATGGAAAATGAGATAATCGAGGGTGCAATCGAATGATTTTCCTTGATACCAATATCTTCATGTATGCGGCGGGTTCGGAACATCCGAACAAGGAGGCTTCGGTGAAACTTCTGGAACAGGTCGTGATTGGTGATATCGAGGCAGCCACCAGTGTGGAGGTCATACAGGAGATTCTGCACAGATACACCCACATAGGAAGGAAGGAAAGCGGATTGAAGCTCGCAACATATGTTATGGAAATAGTGCCGATAATATACGACATTGAAAGACAGGATATCGAAAAATCCATGGAACTTCTCAGAAAATACACTATAAACTCCAGAGATGCCATACATGCAGCCGTCGCTTTGAACAGAAAAATCCCGATTATCTGCACATATGATTCGCATTTCAAAGCAATAGAAGAAATAGATGTAAGGAAACCGGAAGAGGTCCTTTCCGGAAACCCCTAAGCTCTGCTTTTCGATCGAAGCCCGGCTCCATACAACAACAGATAAGAGGGAAATTGTAGAGATTGTACTGATAACATATACAATCTTCACTCTTCAAATGCACTTACTACTTGCCTCACCTTCTCAATCACCTCTTCCTCACCTTCGACCTTCCTATTTCTCATGAGTATTTTTCCATCACATATGACCGTATCAACAGCGCTCCCGTTCGCCGAATACACCACATTCGACTCCCAGTTATGCATGGGCACCATCTCGGGAATGTCCGTCCTTATGAGAATTATGTCCGCAAGATAACCTTCCCCTATCTTTCCTGCGTTGATTCCAAGGGCCTGAGCGCCCCATTCGGTAGCCATCTTTATTGCCTCGTGTGCTGGCAGAGCCGTCGGGTCTCCTGAAACCTTTTGAAGGAGCGCTGCCATCTTCATCTCTTCCATCATGTCAAGGTTGTTGTTGCTTGCGGTTCCGTCGGTTCCCAGAACCGGCCTTATTCCGAGTCTTCTCATGGCAGTGTAAGGCATGATTCCGGAGCCCAGCTTCATGTTGGATGCGGGGTTGTGCGACGGCCAGACCCCTCTATCTGCATATATCCGCATGTCCTCATCGCTGAGCCAGATGGAATGAGCGGCAATCACATCCTTTCCAAGGAAACCGATGCTGTCAAGGTATTTCACCGGGCTCATCCCGTTCTGTTCCATGCTGTCCTTCACTTCCTTTTCCGTCTCCGAGACATGTATGTGCAGTCTTAGACCTTTCTCCCTCGCAAATTCGGCAGCCCATTCGAGACCCTCTCTCGAAACCGTGTATATGGCATGAGGAGCAACGGATGCCTTTATCCTCGAATTCCTCATGCTCTCGACAAAACGCACGAACCTTTCCGTCTCACCCATCTCCTTTTCCATCTTTTCCCCATCAAAAAGGTCCAGAAAGCCGTATCCCAGTGTGGCCCTCATACCGCTGTCCGCAACAGCCCTTGCGACATCCTCCATGAAGAAGTACATGTCGTTAAACGCCGTTGTTCCCGACTTTATCATCTCGATTATGGCGAGGCGTGTTCCCCAATAGGTCGTATCGCCTGTGAGTTTCGCCTCTGCCGGCCATATCTTCTCCTGAAGCCACCGATGAAGCGGCATGTCGTCGCCGTAACCCCTGAGAAGCGTCATTGCAGCGTGGGTGTGCGTGTTCACAAGGCCGGGCATGGCAATCATACCCTTTGCATCTATGACCTCGTCAGCCTCCGTCTGCCTGCCTATCTCGACTATCCTGTTCTCTTCGATGTAGATATGCGTCATCTCTCCGTTGAGCAGGACGTTCTTTATCAGAATGGACATGGAAGTGCATGAGGCGGGGATATTAAAGTTATTCCACCCAGAGGGACATTATGACCTCATCCACATACCGGCCTTTCACAATGTACTGGCCTTTTTTCCTGCATTCCTCCCTGAAACCCAATCCCTCATAGAATATTATGGCCTCCGTGTTCGTTGAAAAGACGGATAGCCAGAGTTTCTTCGCACCGTGCTCGACGGCCCAGCCCATCAGGTATTCCATCATGGCCTTTCCAATTCCGAGTCCCCTGTAGCCCTTTCTGACGGCTATGCCGAAGGATGCAGCGTGCTTCGTCTTGTTCATGCCACCTATTCTGACATCTGCGCTCCCCACCACCATTCCGTCCATCACGGTGACTATCATCTTTCTCCCTTTTCCGAAGTATATCCGCAGTATCTCCCTCTCCTGCGATGCGTTCCTCGGAACCTCGTCAGGCTCGATTAGAAGCTTCGTCCCTTCCCGAGCATGGCTCCTTATGTGGTCAAGAAGCATGTCAGCGTCCGAGAGTTTCATCTCCCGGATTATCGCCTTTCCCTTTCCGGTCTCAATGACCAGAGGCAGGCTCGATGTCCTTCGGCCCGCACTGAACCTTGTTCCCATTCTCAAGCCTCACGATGTACTCGGGCCTGTGGCCCTTTATGAACTCTATCCTTCCGTATTTGTTGTTCAGTTTGCAGAGTATGTGGTCGCCCACTTTGAACCTGTTATCTCCCTGTCCTCTCGCCTCGCAGCGCTCCGCCTCTTCCAGAGTATCATAGACCCTTCCGCATATCTCACACAGATATTTGACCATCTTTCACCACCACCTTTCCTTCCTTTATGACGGTATTGACCAGATTCACGCCGAAATGATAGGGTATGTGCATGTGGTTCGGCACGTCCAGAAGTATGATGTCCGCCTTCTTTCCGGGCTCAAGGCTTCCCACCTCGTCGCCCATCCCAATGGAGTAAGCGGCATTGATTGTCGATGAAACTATGGCCTCTTCCGGGCTCATCCTCATCCTGAGGGATGCGAAGTTGATGACCATCTGCATGGACTCGGTCCAGCAGTTCGGGTTAAGGTCCGTCGCCAGGGCAACGGGCACTCCTCTCTTTATGAACTCGCGGGCCGGCGCGTAGTGGTCGCTCAACAGCATGTGAGGAGTTCCCGGCAGAAGGTCCGCTATCATCCCGCTCTCCGCCATGAGTTCCATCTCTTCCTCGGAGGTTCTGACCAGATGCTCCGCGGATATGGCGCCGAGTTCAGCTCCGATTCTCACGCCTCCGAGGTTCTCTATCTCATCCGCATGTATCTTCGGCACCATGCCATATCTTTTCGCGGCGCTCAGATACCGCCTCGATTGCTCGGCATCGAAGACCCCTTTCTCGCAGAATATGTCAGCGAATTTCGCTATCTTCCCGGCTTCGGGCATCACATCATTAATCAGAAAATCTATGTAATCATCCCTGTCCTTATACTCGGGAGGCAGTGCGTGGGCTCCGAGAAATGTCGGCACGGTATCGATTGGGTGCTCCTCTCCAATTCTTTTCACGACCTCCAGCATCCTTAATTCGGTTTCAAGGTCCAGCCCGTAGCCGCTCTTCATCTCCGCAGTCGTCGTTCCATACATGAGCATGGTGTCCGCCCTGCGCTTCGTCTCCTCAAAAAGAGCGTCGAAGAATGCCTTCCTTGTCGCCCTGACGGTTCGTAGTATCCCGCCTCCGGCTTCCAGAATCTCAAGGTAGCTTTTCCCCTCGATCTTCATCTTCAGCTCATCCTCACGGCTTCCGGAAAAGACGGCATGGGTGTGCGGGTCAACGAAGCCGGGCATGGCAAGGCCTTTCCACTCGATGATTTCACGGCCATTTCCAAGCTCCCCGGCCTTTCCCACCTCAACGATCCTTCCGTTCTCGATAGCCACCTCGCCGTTCTCGATGATGTTCAGTTCGGAGGCATGTTCCCCTGTCCTTGGCCCTTTCGGGCCTTCGAGGGTTAGAAGCATCCTCGCCCTGACTATCAGGTCGTACATGCCGGGAAAATGGAGGATGGATTAATAGGGTTTTGGTGAAAAGAGAAAAATCATATACAGTTCAGGGTTTTTTCTCGATATATTGGAGTTAATCACATCTTCCACTTCATCATAGATTTTATATCAGTACTGTATTTGTTATCGTGAAAAGAAGACAGTAGAAATGTAAATTCATCCTCAACAAATTTTTTTTCAACATCATTTAGTCCATAAAGTTTGTAAATATATTTATTTAATTTTTTATATAAATTTAATAAATATTCATTTTTTGATAGATGTTCTGTGTTGCACGATTCATTCTTCATCATTTTCTCTATTTCTCTAGATAGGGCAGATATATTATTTATTATGGGATAATTTTCTTTATTATACTCTGGAGGCAACACGATAGGTAGTTTTTCTACGTCAGAAGGTGTCACACTAGCGGTCAAATTTATATAATCAAAATACCAATTAATAAGTGTGGAGTTGAGCAGTCCTACAATATAATATATTATGTCTTCATCTTTTATAAATTCATCACTCATTAAAATATAATTTGCAGAGTTCTCTAGATACACTCTTATATTTTTTTCTATATCATTTTGTGATATCTTTGCGCATATTAGTCTTTGAACTTGTTCTCTTGCAGTGATTCTTTGCAGCACAATTCTAGGGGATGCTCCGACATAGTCTCTATGTAGCCTTTCTTCTATTTTATTGGGCCGTTTGTACCACCACCCATCTCTTCGTTCATATGATAAATCAAGACAAAACATTCGGATATTGCGACCCCGAACCACAGGGAATGTGTTGTCTTCCGCATCGTAGTATTTTATGAGATATGGTTTTACATTATTATCAGCTTGTCTAATTTCTCCACTTTGAACTTTAAAACCATAATAATCTAGAGTTCTGTTTTTAAAAAGTTTTTTTATTATGTTATATGCTGTTTTATACGGAGATACTACCCATGGTTTGCTGTGTAAAACATTTCTATCTTCGTTAAATAATTCTCTTGCCTGTACATTACCAATTTCACAAATATTAGACTTTAAAGTTATTGGATTAAAAGTTCGACATATTTTTGTAGTATAGTCGTTATTCTCTTTTTGTAGTTTCTTGACAAATAACAAACATGTCCCTTGTAGTATTTCTTCAAAAACTCCACGCCGATCCATAAGATCAACAATTTCAATAATTTTTAGATTTTTAATTATAAAATACCTTAGTTTTTTAGTAAAATCATCTGTGATTAAGGAATTTGCAGTAATAAAACCGTGTATACCGTTGTTGTTAAGCAAATTTGTTGTTCTTGAAATAAACATGGAATATAAATTTAATCGACCAGTCAAAATATTTTTATATAATAATTTATAAAATTTTCTTTCTAAATCAGATATGTTTTTTGTCTTGTAAGGTGGGTTTTCTACAATGATATTAAAGCCTCCTCTTTCAAAAATTTCGGAATATTCCATTATCCAGTGAAATGGCTTAAGTTCAAGAAATTTTTGATATTTTTCTTTATCAAATTTCTTACTATCGCACTTTTCAAATCTGCAATAATATTGCTCATTGAGTTCATTGTTGAAAGAGTATGTAATCTCTTTTAATACACGCCTCATCTCGGTTTGAACTTCTTTGTCGTGTAATACTCGATATCTCTTTACCAAATCTGTCCTTAGCCTGAACAAGTCCATAGGATTTATTTCAAACTTGCTTATGAGTTTCTTTGCCTTATTTGCAATGTCTGGTACCTGCTCTTCTAAAAATATCATATTTTTTGCGAGCGTCTCACTCGCATCACCCTTGCCGAAGAAGTTCTGCTTTAATTCATCTGTAGATGTAAGTCCTATCAATGAATTACCCGATCTAATATTGAAATCTATGTTCGGCAGTGGCTGCACATCTTCTTTTGTTCTAAATGTCTCCGAAAGAGCCAAAAACAGCCTCAGTTTACAGATCTCCACAGCACCTTCCAGAATGTCAACTCCGAATAGATTGTTCACGATTATATGCTCTCTTATCTGATAATTGCTCCAGCCCAAAATTTCTTTATCTCTGAGTTTATGATATATCCTTTCCAGAGTAACCATTGCATCCACTAAAAAGTGTCCGCTTCCTACAGCCGGGTCCAAAATCTTTATGTTCTTTAGAACTTCAAACAAATATCTGAGATGCTCCTTATTGTCGCCCTCAAAGATCTTATTTAAATCTTCATAATCTTTGGAAAATTTTTCGTTAACTCTATCTAAAAGATAGGGATGTATGGTATTTCTAGCTATATATGTCGTAATCTCTTCGGGCGTATACACTGCTCCCAAATCCTTTTTGTTTATGCTTTTCTCGAAAATATATCCTAAAATTTCTGGGTTTAACTTATCTACCTCCCCACTTCTTTCATCCACAGTCCACTCCTTGCATTCCAAAAGATTCAAAACAGGGATGTTTCTTTCTCCCTTTAAAATGGGATAACTCATCACCCGATAAAAAGCATCGTTAGGGATTTCGATATTATCTTCATATTTTAGTTCAACTTCAGATTCGATAAACAATCCTCCGTTGAGATATGGAACATCGCCTATTAATTCGTTTATTTCTTTACTTCTTTCTTCTTGTTTTACACACAGCCCATTAAAGAATAATTTCTCCAAGAAATCCTTGTAAAAATTACTGCCATCTCTTGTGACTTCCCTGAATTTCTCCACAAAATAACTTTCGTTATTGTCTAGTAATTTCTTTTTCTGTAGGAACCATAAGAACATCATCCTTTGAAGCATGACTTTTGTAAATACGTCCCTTTCGTGATCATCGGAAATTCCATTAATTTTTCTAAATAGATAGTTCTCGGCATCACAGTATAGCTGATAGAATTCTTTAATAAACTCGCTTCTATCAAATAACTGTTCAATGCTCTCTATGTTGTTATACTCAAGAGCATCTAGCTTTTTAAGAAAGACATGTTCTAAATCCTCCCTTTTTTTCTTTAATCTTAGAATCTTATCAGTGCCGGCATCATATTTGTAAAAACGATATTCCGAAAGATCATTTCTGACCAGCAACATATATTCCATAAATAAGTTCTTCAATTCTTTCTCATAGCTTTTTATGTCATCTTCAGGAGCATATTCTATTACTGATAAAATAGTTCCATCATCAGACACCTCAAAATAAGTATATTTTTTTTCTTCCAGATATTCCGGCACATAGTCTGAAGTTTTTCTTACAAATCCCTTATCTTCAAAGAATTGTATTATTGCCCCAAACTCTCTTCCATTTTTAAATACTTCTGCACTCATGTGAACCACCCAATAACCTTCCATTCTAAATCTTTTTCTGTTCTAATGCCTCCGAAATATGTATCTGGTCTCTTTGCCAGATAATTCTCATAGAAATTATTTAGAACTTTCACTATCTTTTCTGTAGAATGTTTTTTCAAATCATCTCTTACAACATCGATTCCTTCTCTGCGGAACCATTCTTTTAAGAGATTTATTTCTTGACTTCTAAGCTTCATGCTTTCGTATATCTGCCTCACCATAAGTAACTGTGCTCTTTCTTCCTCTGTCTCTTCGGTTAATCTTCTATATCCGGTTAAATACCTTAGATATCTAACAATTTTTCGATGTATCCCCTCAAAACTCTGTATTTGTCCTTGTCGCAATGGCGTAAATAGGCTAGCGTAACTTTTGAAAATTTCCTCATTAAATCGCTTATCTGTATTTTTAATCTTCTCTTTGAGCCGCAAAACATCACTCTTCTCGAGATTGATTACTTGTTTCCCCCCATCCATGTCGGAAAGATTTAGGATAAAATCCAAATTTCCCTCTCTAACTCCCTTTTCATCTGCAACAACTACAAAATTTTTCATTTTTTCATTCCTTGTTTTGTCAAAAACCCTATAAACTCTTATCAGTCTATCATGTTCAATAACTGCATAATATGGTATCTCTTGAAATTCTTCATTTAATATCGCAAATTCTTTTTCAGAAATGCCCATTTCCATCAATTTAGATATTATTTTCAGTTTCTGAAGAGTCTCTGGATCTTCTCCATATACATCAGCCCCTCTAAAATCTTCGCTTCTGTAGTTTATTTCCAGTTTACCAATATCAATCTCTTTTCTAATATTTCTTATTTTCTCTCCAATAGTATCGACCGTTACTTCTTCCTCCTCACTCAGTATCTGCATTTCTTTGCACAGAAGATTTTTCACATCATCTATTTTATCCCATAGTTTTTTAAGCAATCTTAGGAGCTCCTCTAAATCCTTGTTAGGAAAGAAATTGTAAACATAGACATCCTTTTCTGATCCAATTCTATTTACTCTTCCCACTCTTTGAACGATTCTCATGGGATTCCAGGGCAGATCATAATTTATAACGACGGAAGCATCCTGAAGGTTTACTCCTTCACTTAAGGCATCTGTAGAAACAAGAAGATGTATTTCTTCCCCTTCTTTTAATGTATAATTATTGGCAATTGGAGCAAATCTTTTCATTCTCCTTTCTTTTGTTTCTATATCGACATCACCCGTAATAATTTCTGTTTTTATATTTCTGAATCTTGAATCAGATTGTCTAGATAACCACTCCTTGATTTCATTGAAAATGTAGTTCGCTGTATCTTTAAATTGTGTAAATATCAGAATTTTAGGAACGCCCCCACCATTTCCAATTATTCCGTATAGGACTGATTTTAATTGCTCTAGTTTCGGATCGTTATATTTATTTTCATCAATTTTTATTTTTTCAATTTTTCTTATATATTTATCAATAATTTTAAGATCTTTTTTTGTTTTTTCTATAAGAGAATTCACATCTAGTTCTCTTTCCCCATCTTCCTCCATATCTTCAACACGCTCTGTAAAATATATGCTGATCTCTTCATCTGTATCAATTTCCATAGATTTCTTTCCATACTCTTTCTGCCATTCTCTTATAATTTTTTTGGAGGTATAGTCCTTTGTAAGTAATGAAAGTAAAAATTCCTCCTTTCTTTTTATATTGTGAATAGACCTTTCAAAAGAAAAAATACTGCTTTCAATTCGTTTAAGCAACAGTATCCTTAAGAGAACTCTCAAATTATCTTTTCTTTTATCTTCTATTAAAAATAAATCTATATATGGATATTCCAATTCTTCCAAGAAATCAGCAAGCCCTTCATATAATTGAAGATAATCGTTATAATACTTTTTAAGATTTTTGTCATACTCTATTCTTTTAACAAAAGGATCTTTAAATACAATCGGCTTTCCATTAATCTCTGTTCCTCGATATAGTGGAGAATCCCTTATATATATTCTGGTTCTCAAAATCATCAAATCATCAAGAATCTCATTTTTTATTTTTTTTACTTTTTCATTCAATCTATTTTTTAATTCTGTGTTATTAGGTGCGGTTTGCAGATCTTTTTTTATTTTTTCATATTCATCAAATAATTTTATATTTTTTCCTTGGCGGCTTAAATCTCTTAAATCTCTATCTAAAAATATTTTAAATATGTTAATCAAATCAGATATCCTATTGTTTAACGGCGTTGCAGATAGTAATATGAACCTATTTCTGATGCCCTCTTTAACACCGTGTCCAGTTTCTACAACATATGATGTTTTCTTTTTGAGATATTGTATGTTATTCCAAGCATTAGTCTTTTCGTCACGAAAACGATGGGCTTCGTCTATAAGGATTATGTCGAACTCATCCGCCATCTTTCTCAGACTCTCTTCTTTCAATCTAGTAAATTTAGAGTATGACATAATGCGAATTTTTCCAATCTCTCCTTTCTGTTTATCAATTAATCTGAAATAAAACTCCCCATCAATCAAATTGACAACGCAATTATTAAAAAAGTTTTTCAGGAGTACTTCATCTCTCCACTGCCGTTTAAGATGTGCTGGAATTATTAGCAATGCCGCTTTGTTTTTTTCTTTCCATTTATCTTCAAGTGCTCCGTTCCAAAAGTCAATCTTATTATAGAAAACATCTTTTATTATTTGGGATCCTATGAAGCTTTTACCTAGTCCAACAGAGTCTGCAATCAGGCAGCCATAATATTTCTTTATTTTATGTTCTGCATTTAACACACCAATCTCCTGAAATAATGTCAATATCTTTTTCTCTTTTGCTAAATCCACTCTTCCATCCAACAATTCATATGCAAGGATTTTAAATAATTCTTTTGGAGGTAGATACTTACCCCACCGAATAAGCTCTTCTTCGAGAATTCCAGATGTCTCAATCACTTCAATGAGATCGTCTCTAAAAGGAACTGTTTCGTTTTCCCATAAGTTATCGAACCAGTCAATCAGCGGTTCTACGATTTCTGACTGTTTTTCAATGATATTTAGTTCGATATTTTCTTTCAGACCCGGTTTTGTGAAATTGCTAGAACCGACAATTGCAAAACTATGATCTTCACTTATAAATATATATAATTTTGGATGAAATTTACCTTTGTTGTAAATCCTCACATCCACTTTCCCCTTAGAAATCAGTTCATGAAGTTCTCGGATTTTCCTTTTTTGTACCTCATCGACATCCGAAAGATCACGCATCAAGTTCTCTTTTAAATAATTTATATCATCTCTCATGTCTTTTTTCATATATCCTTCTTTAATTTCTCTTTTTGTGTTCTCAGTAGTCTCATCCCCCATTATTATCTGTATATGATCTACATTTACCAAATCATCTTTTAATAAATCATATCCATTTAAGTAAAAATAACCTGTTGCAAATTTCGCATATTTGGTATCTTTTAACAGATTCTTTATCGAATCCAGCAAAAGAGTTTCAGATGTCCTATTGTCTATTATGTTATTCATCCACACACCTTTTCCACCAGATAGCCCACGCAAAGTTTTATTTCGTTTTTGAACTCATAAAATCTTACATTTTCATCCATCACTCCGCCCCTATTCAATCTCCCTTTAAGAATCTTTCCCCCTGTTGTTATGACATATTCAAATTCTCGCACAACCCGTGCAACCATTCTTTATTTCCTATTTGGCGGTGAGCATGTCCTTCAGGTGCTCTCTATCCCCTCTCTTAAACATATACTACCTCTCTCTTTATGCCTTCGCGCACCGTCTCATCCCTTATTGAGTCTATCCCTGCCGGAGTTAGCAGGTCTATCGGCCTGTTGAAAAGGCTTTCCAGATACTCGATTAGTCCCCCAACATTCCTGAACGTTGCCTTTCCTTCCTCGAATTCCACCACCACATCCACATCGCTGTCTGACCTCATTTCATCCCTGACGAATGAGCCGAATATTCCTATTCTCTTGACTCCGAAAGATTCCAGTTCCTCACGATGCCGTGTGAGCACATCGATTAACTCATCTCTCCCGTAAATGCGCTCCGCACCTTTCCCTGAACCGCCGGAATCTTCAATCATCATAATCTTCTATGCTGCAATCATATTTAAGTCTTGTCGGCTCGCCCTTTCTTCTTCCCTTTCTTCCCTTTCTTCCCTTTCTTCTTTTTCCCCTTCGCTTTCGTTTTCTTCTTCTCCGGCCTGTCCCTCAGTTCCTTCGCCCTCTGCTCGACTGCTTTCAGGAGTTCGTCTCCAATGTATTCCCCGTCGTTGGCATCCACTGCAGCCGCTATCCTTATCTTTCCGGCCATGAACCTTGAAATTTTCCCTCTATCCGAAAGCCTTGTCCGGTGAACGAGCGGGTGCTGGTAGATTATCCCGTGCTTCGGCAGTCCTTTTCCGTCCTTGAGGTACTTGAAGAATGCGTTCTCGGCCCCGAGAACCTGTATCGTGCTTGACGGCATGGTTGAAAGCCTTTCGAGCCCGCCTGCCATTGATATCAATCTGGCCCCTATGCTCGGGCCGACAAGGGTGCTCAGGTTCGGAGCCCTTTCCTCCATCAGTTTCCTGAGCTCCTTCTCAAGCTCGGCCCTGGACGCCTCCAGCCGGTCAACCGATGTCTTCAAGGTGTTGAGCGCCGGATTCGATGCATAGACTTCCTTCTCCTCGTGCTCCCTGAACGGGTCGTGGTATCCGTACCACTCGCGGAGCCTCGTTGAAAGGGTATTCAGCGCGTCTATCGTCTCATCAATAGCGCTCACCGTCTGTATTATATCATCGCTTTCGCTCCTTCTCTCAAGGACCATCTGCCTGCCCAGAATCAGCAAAGCCTCATGCAGCGTGTCCCTCTGAAAATCATAGGCCTCCGGCTTTATGTCGGTTATCCTCTTCTCGGGCTTGAATCTGCCTAGCGGCGAAAGCCTGCGCTCCCCGACCAGAACATTCTCCACCGTTCCGGCCAGCTCCCTTTCCTCGTCCAGAATCTCCCCTTTGCGTATCCTGAAAAGCCTGTCAGCTATCTCCTCCGCATCCTTCGGGAACAACCTCGAATCCTTAACCTCGCTTCCATACACGAGGAAGGTGCCGAACCACTTCGTTATCAGTCGCACACTTGCCAATAGGGGCCGGTAATTAAAGGTTTTTGAGATGTCAAAAAATCTACCATAAAACAGGTGATTGGCGTTTCAAAGCAGTATTAAAGCTTTTTCCTTCTCGAAAGGATTATAAGATACAAAACAATTATGGTTAGCATGGATGATGAAAAAATATTTCATCTTTTGAAAGAAGCCCAGACTTGGAGGGACTTATTCTCTATCCCAGAAAGAAGTGATCCTTTTGTTAAATTGGAAGAGACCTTTAGAAAAAACATAACTAGTCACAAAAGAACAGGGTTTGAAATTCAAATAAAAGCATTCATCCGAGGTGCAGTTAAAAAGAAAGAATACATGGCGATATCAAACTATCTTTATTACTATACGGATACATATCTCTATGATGCAGTTTACATAACTCCTCGTTTTCCAACGGCATCAAAAGAGGTTGGTATCTTGGCTATAACTTCCCCGTGTAATAGAGTTGTAGAATGTCCAGCCGGTACTCTTTTTGAAATATCTGGAAAACTTCTTCATTTAAAAAATATTCCTTCTTCGGATTATTTTAAGATGCCTGATATTGACATCCCGATTGTTCTCTCATCGTGTGAAAAAATCTTTGAAATAGACAGGTATGAAAGCTTTATAGAAAAATGGGAACCGGATTTTATGAATGAGAAGATGATTATTGAAATGGTGGAAGATGTATTTAATCCAGAAAGAGGAGAGAATAGAGAATCATTACGCTATGCATTGCTAATTTCCTTATTTAGTACTCCCATAATAAAGAAAGATGTTGCTAGAGAGCGGGGTGGGACTACCTATGTTCCGTCAGCTACTTCATGGAAGCCTTCCTCGAAACTAATAAAGGATTATGGTAAAATAATAAGAGAAATTCATTCTCCATATTTCATGACAAAAGCCAATTTTGGTAAAGAAGGATCTCAGTTCAAAAAATTGAATATTAAACGGTATAAATCTGACTATATTCTATATTCTCCACAGACAGATATGGAAAATGTAAGAAAAAATTATCCTGTCAATGAGCTTAACAATCTTGGTCATATACACATATTTTCCGATTTGATGAGAATAAAAAAGCAAATTAGAATCAATATATCTAATCTTTATGCCAATCCGATAGATAGTCCCTACCGTTTTGTGGATTTAAATCCAATCCTCTATTATGCAGGACAAATAAATCCTGATGTAAAAACATTTAAAAAATATTTTAAAAACGAATTATACACTGACCGGAGAGCACCCACACTTATAGATTTATTCGTATTAAGAAAAAGCCTCAAGAACCCCGTAGTTGATTCAAGTAATCCATATATTGAGAAAAAAGAACTTGCATTAAAAAGGAGACTGGTGGATGAAGAATATCCCCCTCTTAACCTTCTAGCAGTTCAGAACTACATAACACCATCCCTTTCTTTGAAAAAAATAGGTTTCTCTATCATGAGATTTGAAAATATATCTTTAGAAGAAGCTTTTGATAAAGCGGAAAAAGTCATATATAATAATTTTATGGAAATAGCAGATGATATTTTCCATAAAGATGTTTGGTCAGATAAGGACTATCGAGTGGATGCATATGTTGCTCTGAATCATCTAGAGAGCTCTCCAGAGACAAAATATATCTTCAATCTTAAGAAATGTATTGCGTTGCTACAGAGCCCGTTTACAAAAGAGCAACTTATAGAAATTTGTGAAAACAGAAACTGTAGACTAAAACCCAAAAGAATAGAATTTATCCTAGAAAACCTTAGACACGGAGAAGGTCGTGTTCTTGGTATCAAAGAAGATAGAATCGGTCTGTATTCTTCCATATATGAAAATCGTTTTACAAAGGAGTGATGTTCTTTTTGAAGTCATCCATGGAAACGGTTCCCTCTTCCTTTCTCTCCGCTATTATGCGCAGGTCGTGGAGGTCCTCGATAAGCTCCTCATACTCCTCTATCGGTACTATGACAGCCTTCTTTTCCCCGTGTTCGCCCACGACATATTCCAAGGTTTCCATGAGTTAATTGAATCACTGCATACTATTTAAGGATTAGGTCTTGGTAAATATCTCAGGCAAGCTTTTCGTACTTTTCGAGGACTTCACCGCTGACCTCCTCCCTGAGACTCTCAATATTGTCCGGGCCTATTCCCTTCGCCTCAAGTTGCGCTCTCAGGTCCTCCTGTATCATCCTCCTTATAGCCTCACGCACAACCTCGCTTCTGCTCTTGTAAAGCCCGTCTTTAACCTTTTTATCAAGGTATTCCAGCAGGTTTCCCGTTATCTCGACGCTTATGTTCATGAAATACCGTACTATTAGCGGGCTAATAAAGTTTTCTCATGTCTTCCCTACTATCTTTATCACATCTCCATCCTTCAGTTCGTGGTCGTGGCCTATCACCTTAGGCAAATAAAACCCCCTAAGTACGAAAATACAGCCATTTCCAGAGAGGTATCGCCTCTATCTTTAATCCGTCTTTTTCCACCACGGTTTCACAGTTCCATGTGATTATCTTCATATTCCTGCAACCCGTAGACTCGGAAGCCTTGATGAGCCCGTTGATCTCTCGTCTTTCTATCTCACCCTCTGTTTCTACATAGCTTACCTGAATCAGTTCTTCGATGTTTTTCCCTTTCATTATGAAAAAATCCACCTCTCTTCCCGAAAGGTCTCGCCAGTAGTGTATCTCGATATTTTCATCCAGAGCCTTCCTCCTTTTCAGTTCCAGAAATACCATATTCTCCATAAGCAGTCCGGTGCTTTCAGTCGGGGAAATGGAAAGTGCTTTTATCAGGCCGGTGTCCACCACATACAGCTTTTTCGGGGAATTCACAACCTCCTTCGGCTTTGGAGAGTATTTTTCAAGTGTGAACATAAGATATGCCTCTTCCAGATACTCCATGTAGTTCTTCGCTGTGTGTACGCTTTTCAGGTCATGGGTGTTTTTCATCTTATTGTAGCTGACCATTCTGGAGAAATTGGATATTGCCGTGATAGCGAGTTCCCTGAATGTCCTTGTCAGCCTTATGCTGTGCCTATCAACTATGTCTCTCGATATTATCGAGGAATAAAGTGAAGAGAGATACGGGTTCCTTATCTCCGGATTTTTCACAACCTCCGGAAAGCCCCCGATCTCCATGTATTCCTGCAGCTCTCTCCTCAAAAGCGATGAGGAGCGAGTATCCGCTTCCCTGAAACTCATGCCTTTCCACATTAGAAATTCTCTGAAAGAGAATGGAAAGATCTCCATCCTTATGTGCCTGCCTGTCAGATATGTCGATAGTTCCGTGCTCAGAAGTCGGGCATTGCTTCCGGTCACAAAAAGATTCACGCCATTGCGCTGTAACCTGCTGACCAGAAGTTCCCATCCTTCGACATTCTGTACCTCGTCCAGAAGAAGGTACTGAAAATCACCGTATACCTCATAAAGGGATTTCAGAACCGAATTCAGTTCCTCCTTTCTCAGAAATGCCAGTCTTTCGTCGTCGAAGTTCACAAAGGCCGCGTCCCGCTCTCCGAGTAAAAGGTGGGAAAACACCGTCTTACCGGACCGTCTTACACCTGTGGCCACCTTAACGACATCGGTATCGGCGAATTTCGACCAGTAATCAAGCGCTTCCCTTTTCACCATCTTATCGCTGCCGAATATCCTTTCCCTCTCCTCTTTCTGGTCCAGTATGGCCTCTTTGATGTACTGCCCGTCCATGTAATTCCCAATGCAGACTTTCTACTTAAAGTTTGCGTTTGTAATGCATATTTTAGACATAAAGTTTGCAGTAACAGTGCAAATTTTCTAGAAAAATCCTCCTGAGGCCACATCTCATTATGAATACATTATGCTCTCATAAGTCTGAAAATGGCGATGTCGGGTATTTCCAGAGCCTCCGATACCGGATCACGTCCTCGCGACTATCTTTATCACATCTCCGTCCTTCAGTTCATGGTCGTGGCCTATCACCCTTCCGGTCCTCGCGTCTATCGCCCTTATGAAATTGTCCCCGAGGTCGGTATGCACCTTGTATGCAAGGTCTCTCGCAGTGCTCCCCCTGGGCATCAGATAGGCATCGGGAAGAACATTTCCCTTGTGGTCCGTCCAGTGTGTTTCATCTTCCACAGGATAAACGGTCATCAGGTCCAGCAGCTTGAACGTAGCTTCCTCGATAACCGTCTGAACCCCTGTTGAGCCGAAACGCTCCATGAACTCCCTTATCCTATCGAGAGCCTTCGTCTGGGCGTGGTTCAGGGCCTCAGGCTTAAGAACTTTGAAATCCGATGCTCCGAACTCGTATTCGATAAGACCTGCCTTTGCGGCCCTGCGTAGAGCCAGCTCGTATTCCGCCGATGTCGGTATCACGATGTAATCTTTCATTTCCATGAGCCTTTTCAGTGCCTCTTCCTCGGCAAGGTCGGCCTTGTTCGCCGCTATTATCATCGGCTTGCTCTTCTTCCGTATCGCCCTTGCAACCATTAGGATATCGTCCTCACTCCATGTGGACGGTCTTTCGGCAAGGTCGAGATGCCTTATTGCGCTCCCTATCTGATGTTCGTTTATGCCCAGACCGGTCAGTTTCTCGAACAACATCGTCTCCGGCTTCTTTCCCATGGTCTCCGCGGTCTTTGATATCCTGCGCCAGTTGGATGTCAGTATCCCGAATATCCAGAAATCTATCTCGTCCTCAAGGAAACGGATGTCCTCCGTCGGGTCGTGTGTACCGATATCTACCGGATTTCCCTCTTCATCGGTTCCACCGCTGGCATCAATCACATGGATGAGCACGGATGCCTGCCTGAGGTCATCGAGAAACTTGTTCCCCAGCCCTTTTCCCTCGTGCGCTCCCGGCACGAGCCCGGCCACATCTATGAGCTCCACCGGTATGTAGCGCGTCCCTGAATGACATGTCGAGTTCCTCGGATTGCAGGGCCTGCCGATTTCTGTATGCGGGCACTTTGAACGCACATAGGCAACCCCCCTGTTCGGCTCTATGGTGGTGAAAGGATAGTTCGCTATCTGAGCGTCGGCGGTGGTCACTGCGGTGAAAAAGGTGGATTTTCCGACATTCGGCTTCCCTACGACTCCGATTTCCATGAAAAAGGATTGTGGTATGGATTAAAAGCTTTGCTCTCCGCCGCTGCGCTCCACCGGACATTATCGGCCTGATATGGGAAAACACACCACCTTCAGATGCGAATTTACGGAACCGATGAGTTGTGGCCGTTTTATCCATGTCATGGTCTTTTCCGTGCGAATCTCCCGTCATCCTTTGTTTCTTTAAGCCTGTGCACCCTCTTTTCGAGCCACCCTATTTTGATATTCCCTGTTGGTACTTCGAATTCCGGTACATAGGGTTTTATATCCAGAAGTGGCGTACCGTCCACCACATCAAGACCTTTTATACTGAGAATGTTTTCATTCACCTCCAGAAGTCTCACGACTGACAGCCCTATCGGGTTCGGCCTTCTCGGTGCATGTGTTGAGAAAACCCCTCTGAATTCATCATCCATATAGGGAATCACCCTGAGTGAATACCCTTCGGACAGATGGAAATGATAGATGAGGATTATGTGGGAAAATCCCTCAAGGTCCTTCAATCCATCGGTGTATTCGGGGAATGTCTCCACCGTCCCCACGATTCCTTCACTGGCGGAGGGCTGAATGGGGACACCTTTGGGTTCTTTGAACGGGGAACGGATTATCCCTATTGCTCTGTATGTTATCTCATTCATGTTCCTTCATAGGTGATACACTATAAGATATATTCCCACCAGTATCAGGACAAGAGCGCTTATCCATTTTATCCTCTCGGTGTTCCTTTTCAGGACATCCACCAGCCTGTTTTCCAGAGCGGCCATTGAAAGGGTTATGAAGACCATCAAAAGACCTGCGGATAGAGAATATATGAGAAGAGCGCTTATCCCCGTTGCAGCTCCCATAAGCATGGCTCCCAGAATAACGGCCAGAAATAGCGGTGCCGTGCATCCCGCTGCCGCAGCACCGTAACCGACACCATATCCGAACAGTCTTACTGCAAATCCGTGCTCCCTCTTCTTTCCGACCTTGGAACCTATCTTTTTGAATGGGGCCAGCAACAGATCGTATTCCAACGGAGTGAACATAAGAATCCCGAGGATTATGAGCAGTATTCCGACTATGAGTCCCATGCCGGGCACATAAATTGCTATCGCCGAACCGAAGAATATGAGAAGAGCACCGATTATGAGGTAGACCGTGATTATGCCGAGTGCCGCGGAAATACCTCCGACAGCCGCTTTCCTGTAACGGCCCTCTCCTTCCTTTCCTATGCCGAAATAATATGCCATATATCCCGGAAGCATCGGGAACGAGCAGGGTGAGAAGAAGGAAGCTATTCCTGCGAAGAGGGCAAGGGCGAATATACTCGCTTCCGTGATGTCCATCCGTCCGCTTCTTCCGGCTATCGCATCATCCAGCGCATTTCTGAGCTCGCTCGCGCTCATTGCCCCCACATGTTTGAAAACCACATATCCCTCATCGTCGACTATTACCACGGTAGGTGTGCTGCTCACTCCGTATCTGGTGAAAATGGACTTGTTGTCCATCCCTGCGATCCACGGGATTCCCTTCGCTTTCAGAGATGCAGGGCTGTCCGTCGGGAGTATGTCAATAGTGATGAAAACAGCGGTTCCGTTGTATTCGGGCCACACCACCCTCATCTCCGATTCCAACTTATCACAGGCCTCGCAGGTTATGGACATGAAATCGAGGAGGACCACTGAACCCCTGAAATCCGAAAGGCTGTGGGTTTCACCGGTATTCACGTCGTGTATCGTGAAATTCGGCGCTGTTTCCGCAGCGAGAGCGTTTCCCGTAAAAAGTATGAGAACGATCAGAAGGCCCAATACCTCCTTAATCACGCTTCATCCTCCACACCCAGACTGTCAGTGCGGCCAGTATGATTACGGCGGCTATGAGCCCGACACTGAGGGCCGGAAATCCCGTCCCCTCATCATTGATGGGTTCCACCATGAAATACCTGTCTATTTCCAAAGACATGGTTTTGTTGTCCACATTGATCTTCCCCTGTATCGTGTAATGGGCGTATCCTGCCGGCATATTCTCCACCGTGGCCCACCATGTACCGTTGTCCGTCTCTCCGGTGTCCGATACTATGTAGCAGACATCTCCTGATTCCGAGCAAACACTGAACCGGACATCGGTGGCGTTGGGGTTGTAATAGTATATCGTAACCGTGTCACCCTCCTTAGGTTCCTCGGGTTGGATCCAAGGGTTCGCTGCCAGTGCATATGTGCTTTGCATCAGCATCGAGACCGTGATGAACAGGAGGAATACCGCCGGAAATCTCCGCCTTCTTTCCATGTTTCGCAATCCGCCTCCATTTATTTAAGAGTTTTCAGGCATCCCTGTCCATGACCTAGGTTAAGTTTATATGAGAAAAAAGTTCATGGCTGTACGCTGGTGATATTATGTACCTCATGGAGAAGAGGATAGATACCGTAAGAATTCCACCCGAAAGACTCGCAGATGATTACGAACAGGTGTGCAAGGAGATTGCGCAGCATAGCTTTGAGGGGACGATGCACAACAACATAATGGTTGTCCTTGTAAAAGGCGTGAAAATGATAGGGGAAGGGAGAATGGTATACGGAGACGGCGCCGTCTATCAGAAGGTCGAGTACGAGGCCCTTTCATTCGAAATAAAGGACAAGGAGGTCGTGGACGGCTTCATATGCGAGATAGTGAAATTCGGCGCTTTCCTCCGCTTCGGACCGCTTGACGGACTTATCCACATAAGCCAGATATCTTCGGAGCACATGGATGTGGACCTTCAGAATCAGAGGATAGCGGCTCAGGATGCCGAGAAGTTCCTGAAACTTGAAGACCACGTAAGGGCAAGGATAGTCTCGGTCTCCATCAACGAGCGCTCCCCCAGAGAATCCAAGATAGGTCTGACGCTCAAACAGCCCGGCCTCGGAAAGTTCGAGTGGATTGAGGCCAGCAGGAAGGAGGCATCGTAGATGGTGAAACCCAGCGAGCTGAAGGCCTGCAAGAAGTGCAGGTATCTTTCCACTGAAAAGGTCTGCCCCGTATGCGGAGGCGAGACCACCAAGGAGTGGCAGGGCTACCTTGTCGTCGTGGACCATACGCGCTCCCAGATAGCCCGAAAGATGGGCATAACCGTTAACGGCAAGTATGCCCTGAAGGTTCGCGGAGAATCCTAGATGCTCGTGCTTCCCGATGAGATGAGGGAAGAACTGGCGCAGCCATGCAGCCCGATATACACCGATGTTCCCCCGCATATACGCGGAAAAAGGGTCATTACAGTCGGAGATGTCTGCACGATAACTTTATATCAGAGCGGCATAATCCCGCACCTCGCTGTCGTAGACGGCAGAACGAGGCGCTCTTCACACTCAGGCGTGGAGGAACTGCGCTTCGACCGCATGATGAAGGTCAGGAACCCGCAGGCCACCATAACCGATGAACTGTGGGATTCCATAGTTGAGGCCCTGAAAAGGCAGGAAAGCACCATGATAATGGTGGAAGGCGAGGAGGACCTTGCCGCAATTGTCTGCCTTTCCGAGGCTGAAGACGGCGACCTCGTGGTGTACGGAATCCCGGAAAAGGGGATGTGCATCATGGAGGTCGGTGAAGAAGCACGCAAAAAGGCCAGAGACGTCCTTTCAAGGATGAAGAAAGCGACGGAGGCATAAGATGGAAGTCGAAATAACGAACAAGAAGGAAAACCCCCTGCTCGACCGCACCGAGATATACTTCAAAGTGGTGCACGAGAAGGAGAAGACGCCCAAGAGGGACGCAGTTAAGGGAAAGATAGCCGAGGCGCTCAAGACGAAGAGAGAGATGGTGGTCGTGGACTACATGAGGAGCGAGTACGGGATGCCCGTGACTGTCGGATACGCCAAGGCATATAAGACGAAGGAGTCTCTTCAGGCCATCGAGAGGAAGCATATCCTCAAGAGAAACCACTCCGAGGAGAAAAAGGAAGAGAAGAGCGAGGAGGCATCGTAATGGGCAAAGAAGCCGTTAAAAAGGCCAACTACTACAAGGTTGAAGGCGACAAACTGATGAGGGTAAGGAGGACCTGCCCCAAGTGCGGGCCCGGAGTCTTCATGGCAGTCCACAAGGACCGTGTTTCCTGCGGAAAATGCGGATACACCGAGTTCATAAAGAAGTAAACCACTTACACACAACTGTTTTTAACATTGAGTTCAGGGAGATAGTGAGAAGAAGGCGGGAAGGGTGCAATAAGATATCATTTCCTTTGCCTCTCATCCCGGTTTCTCATCACATTTTCCGTAAGAATAAATTTCACTCATACCCGTTACATAAACAGACATATCGAACCCATGAGAAGGTAATTGTTGTGATAATAATAAAAATAATACTTTTTGTATTTAGCATTAGCATCCATCTCCTATGTGGCCCAGAACTGGAGTTTTACATCCACTTTATTCCATCCAGAAGATAGCCAATCCTGAATCTCATAAGAACCCCTGGAGGCATACCTGATATTGCCTGATGAAAAACCATAGGAATAATTGAAAAATGTAGTTATATATACATTTGATATATTAGAATAAAACCATGCTGTACCGGTATCCGTTGTCTTATTTATTTCCATCATGCTAGGTTTTATATACAGTCCCTCTTCAGAATAATATATTTTCTCCCATTGAATAAACACAGGGCCATTTCCCCACGCTCTTAAACGCAAGCCATATGGGGTCTCTGTTATGTTTATCGTTGCATTTCCTTCCACATAAATTTCTTCTATTAAATGTGCAGGTACGGTACCGTTATCGTGAATAAGTATCGGGCAGACTATTGAAAATGGTTCCGTACCATTGGGCCTGATAGACACTGTATAAGCATAACTCCACTGATCATCCTTTGGTTTGTTATACTCCTCATACCATAGAAAAGTCTGTGCTGCGATGATTAGAATTAAAGCTAATACTATCGAAATTATTATCTTTTTTATATCGAATGTTAACATAAATTATACCCCACAGCCAAATCTATTTCTGCCCAGTGATGACTGCAGTAATAGGGGTTGTCATCACAGTAATCTTCTTTTTTCACACCATTTACCCACGTCCAATCAATTATGTTTATACGATGCCCTGGTTCATGCATTAGGACCACCTTCTCTACTTGCGTCTCTGTCGCACTTCCTATATGTGATTCCACCAATCATTTGCGTATTCATCACCCACTATATGCTTCCCACTCATGTATAAACCCTCGAACATTTTATAGGAACTTGCTGCCAATCCATTTTTAAGTTTCCATCTCCCTCATACATGAAAGAGTGGCCGTAAGTAACGGAATCCTCTTCATAAGATAGAGTATAATTGAAAAATAATTTAAAGAATACACCATCTAGACTTGAATATACCCAAGCAGACCCATCATATCCCCATTTACTCGCAAATTCTGTCATACTAAGATTCCAAAAACCTTCTCCGCTTTCACCCGAGTTTATTGTTGCTTTCCATTCAAGGAGCGTCTGATTTTTCCCCGAAATTTGAAGAGCCATGCCGTTCTCCGTGGAGATTGTATGGAGCGTTGCTGGCCCGTTCCTGACGATAATTTCTTGGGTAAGGTTCTCATAAGACTCGCCGGCACCATTTATAGGTAATGGGCATAGAATCTCAAAATCGTTTGTTACGTTACTGATAATGACTGTATATTCATAATAAGACGTGTATATAGTTTTACTATGTGTCTGTGGATAAATGCCATATAGAACTGATAGAGCCATAATTATTGCGATAATAACAACAATAATGATTTTTCTATTTTTTATGCTGAACATTACCATCCACCTCCATGTGCACCAGGGTCGGCTTGTGCCCAGTGATGTGCACAGTAATAAGGATTATCATCGCAATTATCCCAATTCACTTTTGACATTACACAGTGGGAATCACTACAATATACTTCATTTCCGTTGACATCCCGATCAATTATGTTTATAGAATGTCCCAACTCGTGCATCAAAACCACTTTTTCAACCTGCTCCTCTGTTACACCGCCTATATTATGATTCCACCAATTATTTGCATAGGCATCGCACGCGCCATCCGCTATATTTAAATCATCCCCCGGTGCTTTTGCATATCCCAGCGTATCAGAATCTCTGTTAGCTTCCACTGCGAATCTGTCGCAGAAAATACAATATCTGAAAATACCTTTCCTGTCCGGATCCCAATAATTTGGATTGCTCTTTATAGCCTGTCTTTCACTGGAACTCATTAGACCATCGTTGTTTGCATCTAAAACATTCGCTGGTATTTCGTCATCAACGTCAAACACCAGATGTATGCCCGAATATCCGCTGCTTATCGGGTGTGATGTGTAATATCCTATGATATAACTTAGGACACTATCATGCGGTCTGTGTCCTTCCAAGTAATCGATTTCGACAAATGAAGAACCCAACCGCAGCAAGCTGCGGGGTATCTTCATTGGAAGTCTGACAATTGCAATTGAGTGATGTTTCCACCCTGTTCTTCAACATACCTCCTAATCTTCTCGAGGCCACCATATT
>Ga0190313_1000025_pt1 | contig 115088 bp, 98 predicted proteins | sample 4870071011_MG_FD_169989 | JGI IMG/M metagenome (GOLD analysis project Ga0190313, IMG submission 169989) | Hydrothermal vent sediment bacterial communities from Southern Trench, Guaymas Basin, Mexico - 4870-07-10-11_MG | ecosystem: Environmental > Aquatic > Marine > Hydrothermal vents > Sediment...
GAGATGAGATTATCGCCCTCTATGAGTGTGACAGGTATCGAGAACTGCCCGAAGCGGTCCGCAGTTGTCTGTTCGGTTCCTACGGTGACCGTTACACCCGGTGCCGTTATTCCTTTGAGTGTGTATGGGTTCTTGTTAGTCAGAGTGGGTGATGATACGTAGAGTCCGGGTGCTGTCGCACCCTCTTCGGATGATCCTATCGGTGGTACCGAGCTGGAGTTGTCGGGTATTCCGCCCGGAGGCTGTCCTGTTTCCGCTCCTCCTTCGGTAGTGGTCTTGACATAGAATGCCCATTCCTGTGTGGCCGTGTTTCCTGCAAGGTCCGAGACGACTACCGTTGCTATGTGCATTCCGTCGGAGAGCCCCGATGCAGTGTATGAGACTGAGTTGTCACCGACCGCTCCGTAGACTATGGAGCCGTCAACCAGCATTTTCACTGAGTTGATATCCACTCCTGCCGGGCTATCGGAATATGATGCCGATATTGTCACCGTGTTTGTGTCCAGTATAGAGCCTGTTTCCGGCATAGCATCATATATCTCTGGTTTGGTATCATCATAAACGAAGTTTATAGTTATGGGCTGAACCAGTGCATATGGTGCTACTCCCGGACTGACCAAGAGCAGTGTGTTTATCGCATTCATTGGAGGTCTTACACCAAAGTCCCATGAAATGTATGCCGTCGTCGGAGTTCCTGCAGGTATGGTTTCGTTGGTGGCGTCCATATAGAACGCAGATTCTCCGATGTAAAGCCTCGTGACTTTTAGATTGTATATTCCTGAAACCACAGTGTATCCTGCTATGTTAATCAGATATGTTCCTTCCTCGGGGAACATCAGTGTGACTTTCTCGTCCGCGTCCGCGTCCGCGTCGTACTGGACGAACTCGTCATCCTGAGCCACACCGTCTCCATTGGCATCGTAGAATATTCCTAGATCATAGTCATCGTCCGCTGTCGCCCATATGTGGAACTTGACACTTATGGTTCCTGCGCCCACATGGTATGGTATCGATATAGGTGCCCCTGCAAGATAGTGCACGAAGGTTCCGCCAGTGTAGGGATATTCCGTTATTTCGCCGTCGGTGAGCCACTCGTCGGAAGATGTCACAGCAGAACCTATTCCTCCGGGGAGGTCTATGTTCGAGGATATCGTTATTGGATATGCTCCGGATGTTGAATCGGCACTCGCCTGATTGGTGTATATGTCTGCCTCTATCGGCGATGCCTGCATGTATCCCATGTCTCCATGGAACTCGGTGTGGGGCACATCTCCGGTGAGCCCCCAGTTCCTGAGTGCTATCTCGAATGGGCCGTCTGTCATCTCATACGAGAGTATGTCCATCTTTGGAACGAGGGTATCGGTGACACCTGGCATGTCCTTTGTAGATGCAATCTCTGTCATGGTGAATGGGCCGTATTCTCCACTCGAATATCCGTATGAATCAGGCTGCGCCTGCATGAGGTACATCTCTATGTCATCATTCATACCGCTCCAGTATATCATGTTAAGGAGCTTCTTGCTGTCCCCCACATCGAGGCCGCTTACATCTACGAAGAAGAATCTCCAGTCGCCTCCACCAGTGTACTGTCCGCCGTGTATCCCTTGCATGGCTCCATTCTCGTATAGCGTGGTAGTCGGTGTGTTTCCTCCGAAGTGTACCGGGAATTCCGTGGCAGGCACATTGATTAGCACGGGAACGAGAGATGTCTGACCGCCGTTGTTTATCACGATTGCTCCCTGATATGCTCCGACTCCGGCACCAAGGGGTACGGTTGCAGTTATATTGACTGTTGCTGTTCCTCCTGCCGGGACGGTTATCGATGATGCGGACTCACTTATCCAACTCCAATCAGCCTTTTTGTAGAACTCGATGCTCACTTTGAAGTTATAGAGTTTCGGTGCGGCACCAAGGAATATGGAGTTCACATCATACATCGTTATGACCAATCCATCATCAACTCTGGCTCCCGGATTATATATCGATGCTGTGACTAGGTTCGCCTGCTCTAAATCGACATTCATCCTTATTCTCTCGCCGCCTCCGTCATATATTCCCGTGTTTCCCCAGTAATATTCTATGCTTACCACATCTCCTGGGTTAAGCGTCGTACTGAGGGTCAGGTTTCCGGTGGTCGGGTCGAATGTGAAGTTGGTACCTTCGCTTGCTGTCCAGTCTATGGTAGCACCGGTAGCGTTCGTGAGCCAGACTGTGTAGGCTTCTACCGGAGATTCGGATGTCAGATAATACTCTCCTGCAGATAGATTTATGTATATTGTGTATGTTATGTTTATTATTTCTCCCTCTGCAAGAGGCCTCATAGCTCCGGTGTCATTCAGGAAGCTTATCTTACCAGTATTGAAGTCTATCGTATAGTTGCCTCCTGTGCTGTTATCGAGGAGGGTGCCGTTTGAATATACCAGTATGGGCGAGTCGGGAAGGACTTCTATGTTCTCGTCCGAGCTCACCGGTGGCTCTATGTACGCATATGTTTCTCCGTACTGACCCACTATGACCGTCTGGTTCACAACCGGTATTATCTCGGAATCAAATGCCTTTTCAGTTCCCGCATACATCGGCTTATCCGTCCAGTCGAAGAGATTCATATATGGATATGCGCTCGTATCGTTGGTATATGCGGTTATCTTTATGAAGTCCGCATCGTTCCACTCCGCACTTGTCCACAGACTGTTGTTGAGAGGTGTCGCTCCGTCTCCGTCATAAAGGCCGTCCGGCTTGAGAACTTCCTGTCCTATGACGAATGTGGGTAGGTCGAATGTGTATTCCGCGGTCCTATTGTAGAATGCATCCGAAACGGAAACCGTAGCATCCGATGAGGAGTTATGATTTGTCAGGGTCATCGTGGTCGTGGAACTCTCTCCCGGCCTCAGCAGATTTATGAACATGTCGTGGCTCTCTCCGTCATAGCCGCCGGGTGTCCAGTACATCCTGTCGGCACTTACACCGGTTGCTTCCGCTGCCATATCCACGGCTCTTGAGGCATTAAGCCATCCTGCGCCCTGCTGGAGCACATCATATCCGTGGTCGTCGCAGCTGGATGTCAGTATGTTCTTGGCTTCGACATTGCTCGGCCATGTGTTGTTGTGATTCACATAATATGCCTGATACTCTAGAGCAAGAACTCCAGCGGTGACGGGTGTGGCAAGGCTCGTTCCGGACCAGAGGTCCCACGCATTGTTGCCATCGGCACCCCATCCTTCGGTTATGGCATAGTTTATGGGCACGGCGCCCATTCCGAATTCTCCTACTGCCAGAACATCCGGGTCAGGGGTTCCCAGTGCGGTCGGCCCCTTTGAAGAGAAGGAGGCAACATCGCCATACCATGAGGAATCAGGATAGAAGTAGTTGATCCAATCGTTTCCTCCGGCAGCGGCATCACCATCGTATCCGAAGAACCATCTGTACGCCATATTGACGCCAGCTCCAACGGTCAGAGCACCGGGAGATGCACCGGGAGAGCTTACCGTACCGTATCCGAATCCCTCGTTGCCTGCTGCGACAACGAAAGTGGCCTCCGGAGCATAGTTCGTCGTTATATCGTAAAGGAGCTTCGATGGATAATCCCATCCTGTTTCCCTGATGCCGTTTCCGAAGCTATTGCTGACTATCTGTGCCTCGTCGCCTGTTCCGACGACTCCGTCATATCCTTCCACTGCGAAATACCATGCATCATATCCTGCTGCATTGTAGAAGTCTCCGATGCCTATTATCTTGGCGCCCGGTGCGGTTCCCTGCACCAGAGAAGTGAATGTTCCCACGATATTGGAGGCGCACAGAGTGCCGTGTTCGTTTCCGTAGTCGAAGTCTCCGAAGAAGCAGACGAGGTCTCCGGAAGCGGGTATGAAGTTGTCATATCCCATCCTGCTGGCGTATGTATCGGAGTATGGGACGGATACACCGTACTGATAATCTGCTGTCACATTCGCTCCGGACGGAGGGGTTGTTAGGAAGGTTATGAAACCTGTTGTGTAATCGATGCTGTATGTGTCCATCTGATAGATTGCATAGATGTATGAGCCATTCTCCATATCGAAGAGTATCGTTATTTTTCCTGTCGTCGGATCGAATGTGTAGTTCAGGAATCCAGGGGTGTCCGATTCTGTCATCTCGTACTCATCCGTTACGTTTCCATAATATAGGGTCATGGTGGAAGCGTAGTATCCTATGGATGCAAGATAGGTGTAATTCACGGGCATGTATGTGCTGAAACCCATGCTGCTATCGTTGAGATAGAAATCTGACCCGCTGCTCACGCCTGTTCCATTGAGCACTATGTCCTGATATATCGGTTCGCTGTAAGACGGAAGGAAATAGCCGTTCATATAGAGCATATTGGTGGGTGTGAGCGTCCACCACGGGCCTATATCCGTGACTATGTGGCCGTTCGCCAGCTGTGCGGTTCCGTTCGTAACGGTAAGAGCCTCACCGCTCACACTTCCCTGTGTGTTTGCTATGAAATAGAGAAGCCCTCCGGAGATGTCCGGTACTCCGTCGCTGTTGACATCCTGATATGCGAGCGGATTCGTTTTGTTGACAGGGTTTTCATCTGTGAAATCTCCGTCGTTGTCGAGGTCCACATAGACGGTATCATATACGCCGGGTGTGGTGCTGTCCACTACGAGTATGCCCAGCCGAGTGCCATATATCCCTGTGAGGTAATCGTCCTTCGTTATTCCCATATGATAGATTCCGCTCTGACTGACTATGTGGTTTGTGGAGTTTCCTATGTAATACTGCATATCGATAAAGCCTGAATTCACGCTTCCTCCATAGCCCATCGGGTCAATTCTCTTGTTCGCATAACCAAAGCCTCCGAATAATGTGTAATTGACCAGATAAGAATCGTTCGCAGAATCATAGTATGCATCTGTCTCATATGTGGTATCGGAATACCATGAGGATTCTCCCCATGTGGCGAATATCGGATAGGGATATCTGTCCCAGTCGTTGTCCGCAGTGAAATATCCAAGAAGAAGGTCCATGGAAACAGGATCCCACATTATCGGCCATCCATAATACGGAGAACTGGCATTCATGTCCACAGCCCACTGTCCCATGAGGTCCGGATTGGCGAAATCCACTCCCGTATCCACGACTGCGACATTGACCCCGGTTCCATTGTATCCTTTGTCCCATGCATCGGTCGCATGATGTTCCTCGGCGGTCGGAGAGCTGCTTGGGTCAACGGACGGGTTTGCCATCTCCTTTATTCCGGCATTCTCCATGTCGAATATGGGGCTCTCCACGTCTGCCGGCAGGGGCTTCTCCGTCTGATATATCCCGATCACGCCCGGAAGCTGTGCTATTTCCTCCAGCTCCTCATAGGAGACCTGAAGGTTTCTTGTGACGGGCACATCGGATGCGCTTGTTCTGGCGGGTATGTCGAGAGAGATGTCTCCTTTCATAGTTTCATCCCGTATCTCCATTGAAGAGTAGGGGTTCAGAAGTCCTGCTTCGGTGGTCAATACTGTGATGTCTACCATGGCTTTTGATTTCTCAAGTACCGAGCCCCGCATAGAGGGATCGATCTTCTCAAGCCACGCGGGTGTATGATATGTCACTCCTGAGCTAGCTGAGAAATGCTCATTCTGCTCAACTGCGTCCGTCGCATATACTGGTTCGCCGGAGCTAGCGCTCACTACCGCGCTAAAACCGGAGAAGAGCATCAGAGCTATTAACGCTACGCTCATTATCTTGGTTGCTTTTTTTTCATTCATGCTGTCTTCCTCCTAAATGTGAAATGTGTATATGGTGAATGCGGGAGCCCCTATATATAATTTACGCTCGTTCTGACGATATTGGTACCTTTATTTCCTGCGAAATCTGGCATCGACGACAATATGCAGAATTCCGGGGGCGTATGATTTCACTCTGCGAAGCGTGTATCCCTCCATCTCATATCCCTGCTCCCTCGCCTCCGCCTTCAGCCGGAGTACTGGTCTGCCGGGAAGGAGCTCCTCCGGACATGTTTCATGGTAATGTATCGTACCGGCCTCTCTGAGTGCCTTGAAGCCTGTTGGTAAGAACTCGTGTGTGGTGCCTACATATCCCATCACCACTCTGTCCGCCACCTCTTCCGGGCAAACATCCCTGTTATCTCCCAATATCGGCTCCACAATGTCCCGTACATGGTTCTTCTCAATGTTCTTTTTCAGATATTCAAAGGCGATCGGATTCTTCTCACATGCATAGATCTTCTCCGGGCGCGAATGTACGGCCATTGGTATGGTGAAATAGCCTATTCCTGCAAACATGTCCGCTATGGTCTCATTGTACGAAGGTATGTACGCCATCCTCACTCTTTCGTCTATGTTCCCGGAAGAGAACATTATCTTCGAAGCATCGAACGTAAACCTCACCCCGTTCTCGATATGTGTTGTCTCCGCGTCCTCACCGAGAAGGAATTCCATGACGGGCTCCCTGAACTCTCCTTCGATTCCTCCCGAATCCCTCAAGACGGTCCGGACGCCCAATATTTTCGCGTATGCTTCCGCGATCTCGTATTTTCTTTCTTCCAATGCGGGGTGGAGGCGAAGGACCAGAATATCACCGAAAAGCTCCCATTTTCTCGGTAGAAGAGCGCTCTTCTCACCCATGTCGAGCATTCCGGCCACCTTTGAAAGAGGTGTGGACGGCCTCTCCTTGAAAATCGGATGTCCCTGCTCCACTATTTCTCCAAAAGGCCGGGCGATGTGCTCATATCCTTCTTTTATCGGTATCTCGACCCATTCTCCTTCACTGACGAACCTTCTCTCCCCATCGACCATCCTGCTGTCGTACAGGCTTTTCCTTATCCTTTCGGCGTCTGCCTTTCTCACTCTCAGGGCCGGGTACACGGCTTTGCATCCGTGCGGGCTAATTATCTTTTCGCATCTTTTCCCAAAACATACTTATAGAACGGTAAAGATTGACATCTATGAAAAAGGCCCTCTCCATCGGGCTGCTGATGCTTCTTCTGCTCACCTCTGTACCTGTGGATACGGAGAGCGCCGCACCGGGACAGTGGACGGTGATGATATATATGGGAGGCGGCTACGAACAGGGGATATCCGATGCCATGCGGTATGACATCGCGGAGATGGAAAGGGCCGGATACCACGATGGGTTCAACATAATCATACTTAAGGATGGAACAGGATATGGGGACAGTGAGTGCCTTGTTCTGAGAAATGATGGTTTTGATTCCGTTCCTCTGAGAAACATAAATGTTTTGTGGAGTGACGAACTCGATATGTCGAATCCGAACACGCTCTCGGACTTTGCGGAGTGGGGCTTGAACGAATACCCTGCATCCCACAGCATGCTCGTTATGTGGGGGCACGGCAGAGGGTGGATGGGCATGCCGGATGACGAAGGAGGGTCCGTCATGGATATGCTGTCCTTCTCTACGGCATTGAAAGAGATAACGGAAAGTCATGGCACGCTCGATGTCATAGGGTTCGACCAGTGCAACATGGCCATGTTCGAGGTATTCTATCAGATTGCCCCCTATGCAAAGTATGCCGTGGCCTCCGAAAAAGAGGAGGATATGGCGGGTTGGCCCTATGATGTCCTCTTATCTGATATATACAATATGAACAACCCGAGCGGAAGGAATGTTTCCATGCAGGTTGTAAGGGACTATGTTTCATGGGCCGCGAACAACAGCGCATACTCGGCGACCATGAGCGCCATAGACCTTTCGAAGATGGATTTGGTCGGGTCGGCCCTCTCCTCCTATTCGGGTGATTTGAGGCTTTTTCTCCCATATTACAAAGAGGAAATGGCTGCATCGCGGGAGTCATCCGAAAGTTACGATAAACTTCCGTATCCGTACGACCTCGCGAACCTTACCGAAAACATCCGAAGAAAGATAGGATTTCCTGAGTTGAAGATATCGGGAAACTCTCTGTCGGATGCCGTAGATGATGCGGTACTTCTGGAGATGCACCACACCGTGGAATCGGACATGAGCGTTGAAGGTGCGAGCGGCATGGCCATATGGTTTCCCAGCTATGGAAGCAGAAACGATTACGACCTGTTGCGCGTGAACTACACAGGGTGGCCGTCGTTTCTGGACGATTATCTCTCATCCGTTCCTCCTGTCAACACCGCCTCGATAAACATGAGTGTTCGTGAGGTTGATGGGGATGGGGATGGTGCGAACGAGTCCTTTGTGGTGAGCGCTCAGGGAAATGGAGACATCCACCTTGATGTCTACTTCGGGGACGACATCATACGCTCTGTTCAAGGATACGGGAATGCGGAACTGAGATTTCGGTGGGACCCCGGATATTTCACCGTTCTTTCCTATCTCATGAATGGGAGTTCCATCGAGAACTTCACCGCGGATACCGCTGTAATAGAGAGAAATCTTGTGATATACGGCCATCTTACGGACTTTATGGACCAGCCCGCCAGTGCCCTGGTGGAAGTGCTTACCTCGGAAGGCGTGTTCGGTACCGATGCGCGAGATACATATGAAATCCGTCTGAAAGCACCCTATGATTTCATGCCGGGAGAGAATGCCAGATTGAGGGTCTGTTCCGGTGGAAACTGTCAGGAACAGGATATTGTTCTGGAGGGTACTGAGATATGCCGGGATGTCGGTGTCTCAAGTGGCCCGGGATGGCCCCCATATGCGGCCGGTCTTTCCGTCTTTATAATGGGGGCCATAGGGTATGTGCTTCTTTTTGATTCTTCGAGAAAAGATAAGAGAATGAAAAGGTTTAAAAAAGTGCGCCGGTTGAAGAGAATGAAGAAGGTGATGTGGGTGAAAAACATAACCAACCGCCAGGAAGAACTGGCAGAGCTGATGAACGCGCTGAATAGAGCTAAGAAAGGAACAGGTGGAACTATCTTTCTAACGGGTGAAGAGGGTGTCGGAAAGAGAACCCTTATGGAAAAGTTCAGACAGGAGAGCGGTGTGAAATCCGTGTTCTATGAGTGTAAGGGGGCTTCCACGGGACAGCCCTATGAGCCAATAAGAAAAGCCCTCGAGATGCTTTATTCCATCTCTCTGCTTAAAAGCGACCCCGCCGGCCTCTTCGAAAAGAGTGGAAAGGAACAGATGATGGAGTCCGTGTTTCAGGCGATGAAAAATGCCTCCTCCGATGAGCCTGTTCTGCTCTCCATATTCAATGCACAGTGGTTGGATGAGGCAAGCATAGAACTTATGAAATATGTTTCAAGAGGTCTCTCTGACACGAAGATGCTTCTCGTGCTTGCCGCACCGCAGGAAGAGTTGGAAGATGTCGGTGGAAAACCGCATCCGCTAAATTCCATGCTCATGGAGCTCATAATGGAAGGAAAGGTCAGGATGATAAAGCTGGAGCGTTTCGGCCTTGAGGATGCCAGAAACATGCTCGAGAACATACTGGGACGGGATGTTCCGGATGATGCCCTGAACAAAATATATGATATGACTCGCGGCCTGCCCGTGATGATTGAGGAAATTGCGATAGCCATAAGAAAATCCGGGGTGGACCTCAACGATCCCGATTCTCTGGAGATAGAGATTCCTTCCACAGTAAAAGACCTTGTTTCAAGAAGACTTTCAAAACTTGATGATAAAGAAAGAGAAGTGGCCGAATGGGCTGCTGTGCTGGGGAACTCGTTCTCATATGAAGAGCTGAGGGAACTGAGCGGTTCCGAGGATCTGAACACCATTCTTTACGCTCTTATAGAAGATAAGATTCTAACGGAAGAAGGCGGCTCCTATTTCTTCGACCATCCGGAAATAAGGAACTCACTGCTGGAAAGTCTCGGAGACCGGGCGAAAGAGATGCACCGAAAGGCGGGAAAGATGATGGAAGAGCGTATGGGTACTTCCTACGACCTTGCATACCAGTTCTGCCTAGGCGGAGACCGGGAGCGCTGCCTGAAATATTCCATAATGGCAGCAAAGGATGCGGAGAAGTCCTATGCATACAAAGAGGCCATAGAATACTATGAAAAAGCACTTGAACTTGCTGACCCTTCGCAGATTGCGGACATCTATCTCGGGCTATCTTCGAATTATCACAAGATAATGGAGTATGACAAGGCCGCAGAATATGCGGATAAGGTCGTATACTCGGAAGCACCGGATGAAAAGAAATATCTGGCATACTCCATGATCGGGAAATGCCATCTTGAGAACTCACGATGGGACGAGGCGAAAGAGGCCTATGAAAAACTCCTAGACAGCCCGGATAGGAGGATGAAGTTGGATGCTTACAGGGGTCTTGGAAAGATATATTGGAGGATAGGACAGCATGAAAAAGCGGCGGAATATGCCCGGCGTGCTATTGAGCTTGCGTCCGATATCGATGATATGGTCCTTGTCGGGAGTATGAAAGTAGACCTTGCCAACATATACTACGACAAAGGAAACTATGAAATGGCCGAGAAACTCTATCTGGAAGCGATAGATATCCTTGAAAAAGAGGGTGCTATCACGGAACTTGCCAGAACATATAACAATCTCGGAGAGATCTACAGATACACGGATAGGCCTGAGAAAGCGATAGAATCCTACATGAAATGCATTCGGTATGCAAAAGAAAGCAACAACATAAACACGATGGGTTACGGCCTTGAAAACACCGGGACCGTATACGCATCCATGGGGCGACTTGAAGAGGCAAAGAAATATCTGTCCGATGCCCACCGGATATTCAGTAAAACAGGAAACAAATATATGATATCAGGAATACATATGGCATACGGAATAATATATGCAAAAGAAGGCCTGTGGGACAAAGCGGAAGAAAATTTCCGGATCTCCATAGACATGCTCGTTGACATAGATGTGAAATATGACCTTGGAATATCATATCTGGAATATGCCAGAGCCATGAAGGAAAAAGGCGATAAGAAAAAGGCAAAGGAACTTTATGAAAAAGCCAGAGGGATATTCGCGGACATAGGCTCTGAAGAGCATCTGAGAAAGATAGGTGAGGAGATTGCCGAACTCTAGGAGGAAGAGAAATGACCAGTGAACTAAGCAGAAAAATATACGAAATAATGGCCCGTGAGATGGGGCACCTCGGAAAGTTCATAGTGGAAAAACAGTGTAAGGATATGAACATGGATCCCGACAACATAGAAGAAAAAGACCTTCCTCGCGTATCCGAAGCTCTAAGAGCCGTTATGTCCTCCTTTGCAGGAGAAGAAAAGGCAAAGAAAATAGCCATGGAAATAAAGAGATTGAAAGCATAAGTCGATTTATTTCGCCACAAACAGGTGATATTTCTGCTCCGGCTCCGAGAGTTCTTTCAGTATGCGCTCCACAATGAGTTTCTCCGGGTGGTGCAGTGCGGGAACCCGGGCCTTTATGTCTTCAAAACTCTTGAAAGGTTCTCTCTTCCTTTCCTCTATTATCGTCCACATGGTCTTCTTTCCGAGACCGGGTAGAAGTTCCAGCATATGGAATTTCGTTGTTACCGGCATTGCGGTATTGAAGAATTCGACGAAACGCTCCTCTTTGTTCCTCACGATTTCTTCGAGAACATAAGGAAGCTCACTCTGTGCCGCAGAGGTCAGCTCGTCGTATCGCACCCTCTTCTTGACATGCTGTATGTGTTCCCTCTCACCCACATTCTTGCCTATGTACACCCTGTCTCCGACTATCAGGCCGACCTCGGGCTTCGGTATCAGTTCGAAAAGCTTGAACTCGGTCTCTCCGACGGCGTACGCTATGGCCTCTTTCTTAAACTTCCTGCTCTCGGGGTGGCCGTGCGGGAGATAATCCAGGATATAGGCATATTCTTCCATTGGCACACCTCAGATGTATTTCCTCACTATCTCAAGTATGCTCTCCATCTGTGAGAGTTGAAGCACAGTCTTATCCGTCGAAAATATCGCACGGACATCGTCGGGATGACTTGGAAGAAGGTCCGTTATCCTTGTTGCATAATATTCGTTGATTCCATCTATCCGAAGGAGCTCTTCCTTCATTTTCTTGGCTTTTTTCGGGTCCAGTTTGGCAAACTGCTGTGCATGCTGGAGCGCAAGGTTCTGCTCGTAAGTAAGTTCTCTCTCCTCTGCAGCTTTCTCAAGAATCTCCCGTGCCTCCGGAAGGGTCACATAGTCTTTCTTTTCCTCTTCAGCCATCAGCCTTTCACCTTCCTGAGATGTTCTCTCCGGACGATTATTGTCTTCATTGCGTTTCCGACCTTCACATCCACCACATACGCATTCCCCTGCATTCCTTTTACCTCTCCGGTCAGACCGTGGAATCTTCTATGCGGCATGCCTCGATGCACACTGGGATCCGTTACGATGTGTGCCTTTTCGCCTACCTCGAAGGTCTGTAGGGAGCGCGTTATCGGGCTCATCCCTCTTTCTCTGGGATGCTTGGTCGTTATACCTCGTGTTTTGGCCCTCAGGCCATGGGACATTTTCACCATTTTTATTCCTCCTTTTCCTCGATTGCGATTACATCCAACTCAAGGACAGTGCAGCCTGTTCCGATAACGGAAGCGAGGCTCGGTTCCGTCCTTCCATCGTCGCCGTGCATTAGTTCCTTTATATAAAGCCCTGCCTCGCCTCTTACCTCTATCGAGGCCACGGGCCCTTCCTTCTCAAGGAGCCGGATTTGCATTACTCTGCGCTCCCGGACAAGATCCGCACGTCTGTGCGAGACTCTCTTCGGTGTGCGCTGAGCGATCGTTGTCTTCAGCATCTCAAGTGACTTTTTAAGCTTTTCTTCATCCACATCTTCATCGAGTTCAATCCGTATGACATAGGTCTTCTCCGCCTTGGATGCTTTTATCTTCCTCACCTCCGCCTTTGAGGAATATCGCAGGCCTTCGACTTCGATCTTTCCGCCCGATTCTTCATTTATTCTTCTCTCCATCTCCGGAAGGTCGAACTTTCTCTTTTTAGGGCTTTTCAGTTCAAGAACGAAGGGGCGGCCGGTTCCAAGCATGAGTGCGTCTATGTCCTCCCTGCCCATTCCGTGAAGTGCGTGTTCCTCGGCAGAACTGATTTCCATAAAAGGAGCGGCTATGAGCTCTTCAACGCTTTCGGGATACATCTTCCCGGTATAATCACAGTGCGCACAGCCCTTTCCGTGACAGTGCCGACACGGCCATCTTGTCTGCGGTATTCCCCGTACGAGCTTCCTATATTTTCCATATATGAATACCGGATTCATCTGAACTTTTATATCGTCATACCTGACATCATAGAGTATCTCGACATCGGGCCTCTCTCTGGAAAAACGCTTTCCGCTCTTCTCTTCGAAGACCTTTCCCAGTTCTCTGTTGAACTCCGCCTTTATGCTCTCTCCGTTGAGAGCGTACCTCTGCCATATCTCTTCCTCCTTCCGCAGGGCCTCCTTATCCATACGGGAACCGAAAAGAAAGGTCTCATACTCAATGCCGGCCAGGGCTTCTTCTATCCATTCGGCCTTTTGCCCAAGTGCGGAAAATGTGTCACCACACAGGAAGCATGACTCTCTTTCCTCGTATTCGTAGCCTTCCTCCTTCAGAGACTCCCTTATCCTCCTTCCCCTTTCCGTATTCGAAACGCCGTGAAGCCAGTCCGAAAAAAAACGACCCGTACATCTGTCACAGAGCCCCATTTCAAAAAGGGGTCTCGCTTTTTCCATCATAGTGAGCGCCTCAATCCACAAGTCTGGCGTAGCCGATGAGCCGCCACTTGTTACCTATTCTTCTTCCTATTGCTATCTGCCCGCCTTCTATGGGGCAGACGGGGAGCTTGAGGCTGACCTCCGCATAGTCCTTACGAGCACTCTTCACTATCCCCACGGTGATCATGTTTCCGACATTCAACATGAGCATCTCATTCGTCTTTATATCCTGCACGTCCATGTCCTTCTCGGCACCTATGACCTTGTCCAGAAGATGCAATTCTAGATTCAGTGTCTCTCTTACCTCTGGAAGTGTACCCGGAAGACCCATTATCTTTCCCGATAGGTTGTCCGACTTCGTGAGTGTCGGGTCGAGAGAGGTCCCTATGCCGAGAAGACCTCCCGCATGGGCCTCCTCGTATTCCTTTCCCCCGGAAACGATGCTCGTAACCTTCGTCCTGACAGGTTCCATGTATCTCTCGGGATGCTGCTTGCTCCCCAGTCCGGGAAGTATCTCTACCTCGTCTCCGACCCTGAGCTTTCCGCGTATTATCGTCCCTCCGAGAACCCCGCCTTTTATGTCCTCTATTCCATCCCCGGGTTTGTTTATGTCGAAACTGCGAACGACGAACATCAACGGCGGCTTGTCCATGTGCATCTCCGGAGTCGGGATGTATTTCTGTATGGCGGCGAGAAGGATGTCCAGATTGGCCTCATGATGCGCTGAAATCGGTATTATAGGGGAGTTTTCCGCAACAGTCCCCTTCAGGAATTCCTTTATCTCCTTGTAATTCTCTTTGGCACGTTCGGAGCTTACCACATCTATCTTGTTCTGAACAACAATTATCTTCTCTATTCCTGAGATCTGGAGCGCCATAAGATGTTCCTTCGTCTGAGGCTGAGGGCATTTCTCGTTTGCCGCTACGAGAAGAAGGGCACCGTTCATCATGGAAGCTCCGGAAAGCATCGTTGCCATCAAAGACTCGTGACCTGGCGCGTCCACGAAGGAAATGGCCCTCTGGAATTCGGTCCTTGTCCCGCATTTGGGACATATGGCCTTGTTCGTATATCCGTGTGGTTCTCCGCATTCGGGGCAGAGATATATCGGAGCATCGGCATAACCCAGCTTTATCGTAATTCCCCTCTTCAACTCCTCGGAGTGCCTGTCGGCCCACTCTTCGGTGAGTGCGTAGGTCAGAGTGGTCTTGCCGTGGTCCACATGGCCGACCATTCCGATATTTACCTCTGGCTGCTGCGGGACCTTCATTTACTGGTTCTCCTCTTTTTCAGACATGAGGTCTTCTATGCTTTTCGGGCCATACTTGGTTATTTTCATGTTTACCTGAACGACGTCCGGCCCTATGGTGTTTCCCCGTAGGGTTTTCCTGCGCCTCTGACCGGGCATCGTCGGATGGAATCCGACACCTCCCCTGACGAGTATCTTCCTTCTTCTGGGTCCGGGAAGGCTCTTTCTCATGGGTGTTCCGGCCTGATCGCTTCCTCCGGTTATGAGGAGTTTATAGCCGGGCAGGTCCACGAATATGCCGTCCACAACATCGCCTATCTTTTTTCCGATGAGGGAGTTGGCATACTGGCCTTCTATCTCCTTCTGGAAGGCTTTTCCGGTCTTCACATCGTTGATAACAACCTTGAACTGTGCCATACTTTCACCTTTTGGGATTTCTCACTCATAATTGGGGGGTTTATAAGCCTTGCTCTTATTTCAACAAAGACATATCCCGATGCCCCTATCTTGGACCGAAGGGTTTATAACAAATAGCGAGATAATCTAGGGATAAAGACAGACAGGGGTAAAGATATGTCAGCGTTCGGTTCCTCAGGCGGTAAAATCGATAAAAAGGCGGAAAAGATAAGAAAAGAGGCCCAGGAAATGATAAACGGGGCTAAAGCGATTCAGGTGAAGGGAGATAAAGAAAAGGCTGCGGCGGAGTACCGGAGGGTTCTGCGCTTCCTCAGAAACGAAGAGGAGCATGTCAGAAAGAACCCGTCCGTGTTTTCCGGGATATATACGGAGATAGCCCATGGCTTCTATGGTCTTGACGAGACCGACCATGCGTTGGAAACCATTGAAAAGGCCCTTACTCTGGACGACAACAATATAGACGCTTGGAGGCTCAAGGCAAGCATATATGTCTCCCTCAATACGAACAACGAATACGCCCTTCTATGCCTGGAGCATGTGCTGAAATTGAAGCCGGATGATAAGAAGGCTCTTATCCAGAAGGCGAACATGCTGAGGGTTCTGGGACGGGAAAAAGAGGCGCTTGATGTCTATGAAGTCCTTATGGAAAAAGACCCTGCCAATGGTATGAAATATCTGGATAAAATGCTTAAGATAAAGCCGGATGATGCCAAGATATGGATCAAGAAGGGAAAGGCTCTTCTGAAGATAAAGGACAGAAAAGGAGCGCTGGAAGCATTCAAGAAAGCCTATGCCCTTGAACCCAACGACAAACTTGCGGAAATCGTGATGAAGCTTGATCCCGACAGTCCGGACCTCCTTATAAAGAAGGGAGAGAAGCTGGAAAGCGAAGGGAAGCTCGAGGAAGCCGCCGAAGTATATGCGGAAATAATAGAGAAAGACCCTTCGAAGATAACCCTTCTGGACAATCTCATAAAAAAAGCTCCGGAGAATGCGCATCTGCTCTACCGCAAAGCCGTATTTCTTGAGAAGAATGGGGATGTCGACGGCGCCATCGAAATATATCAAAGACTGCTGGAGATCGAACCCGAGAACCTCTCGTATTACGATAAGATGCTGAAATACCGGCCTGATGACGCGGACCTTCTTCTTGCGAAAGCGGAGGCCCTCTATGCAAATGACAGGTATGAAGAGGCCCTCCCCATATTCAAAAAGATGACGGAAATGTTTCCGGATGATGAAACCATGTGGTATAATCTCGGTGCCGATCTGATGGCGATGGGGCGCTACGATGAAGCCATAAAAGCGTTCAACGAGGTCACAAAGAGGAATCCGGATGATGTCATGACATGGCTCAGCAAAGGAATATGTTTTTACAAAACAGGCAAGACCGACATAGCCGTCAACTCTTTCAATCAGGTAATAAGGCGCGACCCGGAAATGGACCTCGGATGGTATTACAAAGCAAAATTGGAGGCCATAAAAGGTGAAAATACTCAACTGATACCGACTTTCCTCAAAAGAGCCATAAGTCTGAATCCGGACAACAAGGAAAAAGCGAAACAGGATGAGGATATAATGAAGTACGCCGACCAGTTGGGTGACCTTCTTGGTTGATGTGAATATAGACCTTAAAAAGGAATACGATGCGCTCCAGTCCGACCTTGAAATGCTGGGGCTTTCCAGTTATGAGGTCAAGACATATCTGGCCCTCGTAGTATATGGCTACGGAGAGGCAGATACGATCTCCAAGGTGGCTAAAATTCCCAGAACCTCCTCGTATAAGGTCCTGGCCTCCCTTGAGGAAAAGGGTTTTGTCATAAGTACGGAAGGGAGGCCCAGGGTGTACCGGCCTGTTTCTCCCGAAACACTGAAAAGAAGGTTCATAGAACAGATAGAAGAGACCTTCGACAAACTTTCTCTTCTGAAGGATGTTGTCAGGGAGCACGGGATACCTCAGATTGTGTATACCATAATGGGAAAGGACGGGGTGGTGGAGAAGATAGCGGAGATTCTGGATACGACAGAAAGAACATTTCTGATGTCCACCCCCGCCATAAGCGAGATAAGGGAGCGGCTGAGCAAGAACTTCTCTTCCGCACTCACCCGCGGTGTGGAGATAGTCATAATAACCGAGCCTTTTCAGAAGGCCCCTCCGTCCACGGCTGTTTTTCACAAGAAAGGGCTCATAGCTACGGATATAATAAGTGACGGGGAAAGAGCACTCCTTGCGTCCCATGACCTGAACGCCTGCGGTTATACCGACAACCCGGATATGGCAAAGCACCTCGAGAACTTCATAAACATGATGATAAGCAGCGAATGATTACCTTATGTGTTTTTTGAACGGGGCGAGGAAGAGAATCAGTACGGGGAATATCTCAAGCCTTCCCGCCCACATCTCTATTATGAGCACGATTTTCTGGTGGAGCGGCATGAGTGGGGATGTTATACCGACACTCAGTCCGACATTTCCCTCGGCGGATGCTACCTCGAAGAGAGAGTCCACCGCACTGTGCCCTCCGAACATGAATACGAGCGCGCCCAGAACCAGTATCGTCAGGTAAACCCATGCATATAGCGCGACGGACTGAAGTTCCTTTTCCGAATATACCCTTCCGGCCATCTTGAATTTCACTATGGCGTGCTCGGGAAGGAGGGTTCTTTTTGCGGTCCACCAAACCGCATAGAGCAGCACGGCCACCCGTATCAGTTTCAGAGCCGATGCCGTTGAACCGTAACCGCCCCCGAATACCATCAGTATCGTCATGATGAACTTGGAGAAATCGTTCCATTTGGAAATGTCCTGCGTGGCAAAACCCGTGCCTGTGAGGGCGGATATGCTCTGGAAGAAGGCTGCCTGCATTCCTCCCGCATCAAATGGCCCCCCCTTATGCATGCTGAGATACATTGCGATACTGAAAAAGAGGACTATGAAAAACATCGTGCTTATCTCTATGTTTGACAGGAACTCCTTGACCTTTCCGCGAAGAAGTTTGCTGTGAAGAACGAATGATATGCCGCCCAGAAGCATAAGTAGCATTATAACATCCTCATAGAGCGGGTTGCCGTATGCCCCTATGCTGGCGTTTTTGACTGAAAAACCGCCTGTTGCCATGGCGGTCATCGAGTGGTTCAATGAATCGAAGGCCGACATCCCCAGTGCCATGAGGGCCAATGTTCCTGCGAGAGTATATCCCAAATATATCAGCCATATCTGTCTTGCAGTGCTTATCACGCTGGGAACTATCCTGTCGGAGCGCCCCTCCGCAGAGTAGAGCTTGTGGGCCACCGTGCCCGACCGTCTTATGAATACCGTCAGAAATAGAACTATGACGCCCACTCCGCCAATCCATTCCGTAAGGGATCTCCAAAAGAGTATGGATTTCGGAAGCGCCTCTACATTCGTGTACATCGTCAGACCCGTGGCGGTATATCCGGACATGGACTCGAAGAATGCATCCACGGGGCTAAGGCCCATATATCCGCTTACCAGACGGCCTGCAAGTACGTAGGGTATCGCGCTTATAAACGGCAGTACCAGCCATATGAATGCCGAAAGCACGGTTGCACCCCCCAGATCCAGTTCTCTTTTGTGAAAGACTTTCGTGAACCCTGTGCCAAATATTATGGCCGCTATGCCGGGCATATAGAAACAATATGCCAGCAGTGGGTTGTGGTCTATGAACTGGGCCATAAAAGCGGGTATGAAGAGTGGGACGCCCCCTACGAAGAGTATCAACCCGAAATAGTGAAAAAGTATCGATATGGCACTGTAGTGCCTGAATCTCTGCTTCATACCATCTATCTTTGCGGAACTGTCCGTTTTTCCGAAATAGAATATCTGGCCTGTCCTCTGGGACTTAGATGCCAAATTTAAACCTCTTCTTTCCGTTTATCAGTTCCTTTACCTCTGCGACGGCGTTTGTCTTGGCGAGTATCGTGACTATATCTCTGGGCCGGAGTATGCTGTTCTCATCCGGAAATATCGTTTTATCTCCTCTGAGAATGGAGAGCACGTGCACACCCTTCGGGAAGCCCGCGTTTCTTATCTTCGTGTTGGCCACCGGAGAGTGTTTCTTTATCTGCAGCTCTATTATTTCCGCCTGTCCGCCGGCTATGGTGAGAACCGTTCTTTCCTCGGTTATTTCGTTCTTGATATAGAGGGCGGAGGCCCTGGTGGTGCTGACGGTCGACTTTATTCCCAGTGTTGTGAAAACCGCCTCGTTCTTCGGATTATTGATCCTTCCCACGACCTTGGGTACATTGAAGAGCTTCTGTGCCAGTTGACAGACTATGAGATTTACCTTGTCGTCTCCTGTGACCGCGAGAAGCGCGTCGGCCTTGTTCACCCCGGATTCCTTGAGATATTCTATATCGGTTCCGTCCCCTTTTATCACCAGAGCATCGTATTCTCTTGTAAGAAGGTTGCAGGTCTCTTCCTCTGTGTCCAGTATAACGACATCGTGTCCTTCGGGGAGAAGCAGCTCCGCTATGTCTCTTCCGACTCTGCCTCCGCCAACAATAACGACATACATTGATTCACCTTACTGCCGCAAGAGATTCCTGCATATAGATTTTTCCCGTTATGATGAGTAAAATCTTTTTTCTATGATTTTTCCCGTATCGAGTTCCACGACCGTGGCGATTCCCGGAACAGGCTTGAAATTGTTCATCTTCTGATACTCTGTCTGAGACTGCCATGTGGATGCGTTTATCACTGTAACGCCCCTGTAGTTCAGACGCGCATATGTATGCACATGGCCGGTCACGAATATGTCAGGTATCTCATCTATGACCATATAGTCGCTCTGTTCGGGGGCCAATGGGGTGCTGGCACCATATTCCGGGGCAAGTATCCTTGATTTTAACATCCTTAGAAGGGCTTTGCTCGGGTCCTCATAGCTAACGCCCGGAAGATTGCTTATGAAATCGTTTATGCTCGTACCGTGGTAAACGAGCACCTTTACTCCGCTCAGTTCTATAAGGGACGGGCTTCCTATGAATTTCACATTTGCCGACCTGAAAAGAGATGTTATGTCCTCTCCGAATGCCGGCTGTGGTTCCGCCGGTCGCACAAAGTCATGGTTTCCCGGAGAGATTATGACCTGTATCCGCTCCGGTATGCGCTCCACATCCCTTGCGAGTGCCTCGTACTGTTCGTATATGTCCGTTATCTCCAGTTCTTCCTCTTGATTCGGGTATATTCCCACACCATCCACCACATCTCCCGCCATCACGAGGTATCCTATCTTTCTCGCTATCGGGTCATCGCTTCCCAACCACTCGATAAAATCATTCCATGAATCTTTTAGGAATGTGTTGCTTCCGATGTGGATATCGGATATGAAGGCGGCGCTCACCGAATCCTCGGACCTTGCAGGACTGTGCTTGGGTATGTCCGGCCAGAATATCCTGTCCGCAAACATGGATATCCCGTTCTTTCCCTTCGGTTTTACGGCCTTGCCGCTCACGGCTATGACCTCGTCCGGTATCAGCCGCTCATGTATTTTGTCCGCTCTGAAGAACACCCTTGCCGAACCTGTTTGGTCTTCGAGCAGAGCGACGATACCCCTGGGTGTCTCATGGAACTCCGTGACCATGCCTATTATGGACACGTCTCTCCCCTGAACCCCGGGCTTCGACAGTGATGAGATGTCGGTCACGCCTTTGACGCGTATATCTCCCCGGAACATCTGTCTTATCATTCTGTATCTGTCCTGAAACGTAGCGACGAAACTCTCCACTTTTGCGGTTGACCTTGAGTTGCCCGTAACATCCTTCAGTACCGTCGGCTGGGAAAAAACGGGCTCCGGTATGTTTCTATGTGGTATCAGAGTACTCTCTTCCGCATTCTCCGGAGCTTTTTTTCTTTCTTCCTTCAACCTCCTTTCGAAAAGAGACCTCGCTCTGTCGAGTCCGATTATCGCAGGATTCTCCAAATCGTCCAATATAAAGGCGACCTCGTCCTCGTCCTCCATTTTCTTCTCAATATACGAAAGAGCGTCCGGACTCAGTAAAAGCCCTCTTCCCGCAAGTATCTCAAGGAGTGCATCTCGCCTCATCCTGAGTACTTCCCAAAATGGGTTTAAAAAGATTGTGATTTAGCACCGAAATGCTGAAAAAGAAGGTGTAATTGTTTAATATGGAATCCTATTGCTTCCCATGCGCATAATCATCTTCGGCGCTGGTGCTCTCGGTTCACTGTTCGCAGGACTGCTTTCGGTTCGGAACGAGGTTTACATGGTTGGGAGAGAGAAACATGTCAACACCGTGAATTCCGAGGGGCTTACCGCGGAGGGGCATACGAAGGGCGTCTTTCGTCCCATGGCCGGAACATCTCTTACAGACAGCCCGTTCTATCCTAACTGGATAATCCTCACGGTAAAAGCATACCACACCGGAGAGGCCGGAAAGGAGATCCTTGATACGTTCCCTAATGTTCCTGTGCTGTCCTTTCAGAACGGCCTGGAAAATGAGACTGTCCTGAAAAACATGGGTCTTGATGCCATAGGTGGTGTGACTTCTCATGGGGTGACATATCTTGGTCCGGGGAAGATACGACATGCGGGGGAAGGTAAAACAGCAATAGGAGAACTTGACGGAAGACTTTCCATGCGTGTTAGAGCACTCTCTTATGTTCTATCGGAGGCGGGAATATCCACCGATGTTACGGACAACATAGTCGGAGAGATTTGGTTGAAGGGTGCTGTCAATGCCGTTATAAACCCGATTACTGCGATTTTGGGTATCAGAAACGGACTTATGATCGAGTTGAATGCCCTAAAAGAACTCGGAAATGCTATTGCGGGAGAATGCGGGAGAATATCCGAAGCAAATGAAATACTGCTTCCTCGAAACCCCGAAGAAGAATGGCGGAAGGTTGCGGAGAAAACAAAAGACAATCTTTCGAGCGCTCTACAAGCAATAAATAATGGAAAAAGGACCGAAGTGAGGGAGATAAACGGAACTTTCGTCAGAAAGGCCATGGAGAAGAATATGGATGCGCCATACAATCGCTTTCTTTTGAAGATGGTGGAAGGAAAGGAGAGTCTGATCTGACGGGTTGTGATGACCCTGTGACCATATACAAGATCTCTAGTGACAGATACGATGCGGCTTGCTTTTATCTTTGCGGCGCTCCAACCTGGCTCTGGTGGTAGGACGAATTATTTCCGCCTGCGGCGGAGAACTATCAAAGATATGACTATGGTGGCTATCATCGGTAGAATTACCGTTCCAAACTCAGGGACAGGTGTTACTTCGGAAGAGTATGCCCTTGTGGAGCCCTGAGAGTAATCCGTCATATCGAATACCCCCGTGGAATCACTGTTGTCTTCCCAATCCGAGGTATAGAAAGATATGCTCATATCGGACGGATTTCCGATTTCACTTAACGGCAGAGAAACTTCCATCCTGCTCTCGTCTTTGGCCACATTCACATTGTCCGAAAGGAAGCGCCATCCTGTTTCGGAATAAACATAGAGGCTGCTGCCGATAACATCGCCGTTCTTTCCCTTTATTTCCACCATATATCTGTCGCCGCCTGATGTGCGGACATATATCCTTGCCACATCTTCGCCTATGACCGGGGCGGGCTGGTTTCCTTCGGTTGGCATTCCTTCGATGTATCCTTCCGGAACCAGAGCGCCGGCCATGATGTCCCCGTGGACCTTGAGATAGAAATATGCTTCTCCCTGCACCCCGTCACGAACACCCTGATAATCCGTTATGTCTATTCGCTGAGGGATGTCACTGTCCGTGGGGTCTGTCCTTGTTCCGACAGAGTCCCAGTCCCCGAAAGCCCCGTCGATATCTATCATATACGGGGTTCCGATGTAGGCCTTTGCTCCTAGTCCCTCCATATGTGTGATGGCTGACGGGCTTGAATAAACGGAGACTATGTCCGCATGAACGAGCGATCCGGGTTGCGCTGCGTCCGGGAGCTTCGCCCGTATCTGATATGACACTGACGAATCGTCGGGTATTGTCTGTGAGAATGCTATCGTGTTCCCTATTGCGGATGAAAGTACGTTTCCGTTCATATCCGTGAGAACAACATCCGTAAGATTGGACGAAACATCCAGACTGAAAGATTCTATATGTACATCTCCTCCAGTGGCAAATAGGTCCAGTTTAAGAAGAGATACCGTGGTGCCGTAGCTCGAATTAGTGAATATGTCCTGAGCCACGGAAGTTTTTCTGACCATGAGGGACGGCGCGTTCTCACCTATATTGACACTGGATATCTGGTGATGGCCGTCCATAGTGGAGGTGTAGAAGCACATGCGATAATCCGAGTTTATGTCATCGGACGAGAATCCCATCTCGATCTTGTTGTCGGAATATGCTGCAGGTAGCCCGGAATAATAGTCCCAGTCCCAGTACAGGCCGTAATCAGTCTGCCCCGGCTGCATAGCATATGAATATACGCCTTTGGAATCCAATCCTGATGTGCTTCCGTATAATTTGCAAAGATAGTCCGCTCCCAGTCCGTTGATTGAATATCCGGTGGAGGGGCTGTTATCCGCATCAATGAATGCGTATATTCTGCTCCCTTCACTTCTGAATAGAGGTGAGTTTGCTTTTAGATATATGAAAAGTCCCCTGTCCGTAAGGGATGATGTGTATTCCACAAGGTCAAGTGAATCGGTGGGGGTCTGAAACTCCTTCTTTACCACGGCACTGTCCCAATCCGAAAAATTCCCATCAACCACGATTCCTTTCTGTTGGGAAAAGAATACCATATATCCTGTGCCGAAGATTAACAATAGAACTACCGCAATGGATACCACAGTAGGAAGTTTGGAGCTCTTTTTTCTGCGCTCTTTTACCGGCTTTGTTCCGTTGATCGCCCCGGTGCCGTTCGTAAGGCCGTTTGTAAGTCCGTTGGTCATTCCGTTCGTCGCTCCGGTACCGTTCGTAAGCCCTTTCGATGCAAGTCCGTTCGTAAGCCCTTTCTTCCCCGCTTTTCCGTTGGAAAGCCCGTTTGTAAGTCCGCTTTTAAGGTCCCCCAGGTTTGATTCCTCTGGATGTTTTCCTGCTTTGGCCTTCGGCTTCTTTTCCTGCGCCAGGGCCGGTGCCGCGCTCATTTTTTCAAGAATAAGTTCATATTTGAATTCGGAACCGCAATCGTTACATATGAATTTTGTAGGTGCCTCGTTTCCGCATACGGGACATTTGTACTCTGGTTCGAGACCTTCGGTTGTCCGTAGTGTTATATCTGCTCCACAGGATGGGCAGACTATATGAGGGAGCAGTTCTCCACCACACACAGGACAGGATATTGACTCTTCCATTTTAACACCTCTTAAACTGCGTACTCGATTCCAGTATTTAAGTTTTTCAGTCTTTTTTTAAGTTTTGATTCTTATGTTCACTAGTATAATACAACGATCGAACTTTTGTAAATCCCTCTGAAAGACTATTTTTTCATTTTTTCCCACAAAAGCTCTTCTATGCTCAGCGATTTCGTCCGCTTCCTGAAATTCCCTGTGCAGTTGGGGCAAGCGCTCACCACAGTCCTTCCCTCTGCCTGTGCCACCCTCCTGTCAGCCATCTTATTGGTGAGAGCGGGTTCATAGAGAGCCATGCTCCCTCCTGCACCGCAGCACAGTGAATTCTTCCTGTTGTCCTTCATCTCGGCATAGTCTGCATCGGGTATCAGCTTTATGAGATTCCTCGGCTCATCATAGATGTTGAATGTCCTTCCGAGATGGCAGGGGTCGTGGTAGGTTATCGGCTCGGTTCCCGCTTCGAACTCCGAAGAATCCAGTTTGCCGTCCAGATACGAAACTATGTGGTAGAACTCGATGTCGGAAGTGTCAGTGTACTTCGGATACACATTATTGAACATATAATAGCAGGACGGGCATGAGAACAGCACCTTCTTAACACCCCTCTTCCGCATCTCTTCAAGGTTCTTCTCCATCTGGGCCTTTATCCTGTGGTCGCCCACACCCATGTACATCAGCGGCGCTCCGCAGCACACCTCGTCCAGAGTAGTGAAGTCCGCTCCTAGGTGCTCGAGCAGTTTAACCGCGGCGATTCCCTGCCCGTGGCCCGTCTCTGCAGTTATCTTGCATCCCATGAAATATGCTATCTCTGCCTTTTCCTTGGGTTCATGTCCCGTAAATGCCCATACAGCTTCCTTTTCAGGGCCATAAGTGTGTCCGTGCTCTCCTATGTTGTTCGTGTAAAGTCTCTGCTTGTCCACCGCGTAATCCTCATAGACAACCTTTCTGGCGGCCTTTATCACATCCACGATGTGCACTCCGGAAGGACAGGTGTGGTCGCACATACCGCAGGTGGTGCACTCATAGAGCCTCATGGCAGAGCTCTCGTCCGTTTCAAGCTCTCCGGTGTAAAGCCCATACGCTATCTGCACCCTTCCTCTCGGGCTGGATGCATCCGTGAGAAGGACATTCATAACTGGGCAAGTCACGGTGCAGAAGGAGCAGGATGTGCACTGCATCATCTGGTCAACGTAGTTCTCCAGCATCATTCTCCCTCCACTGGATATCTCAGGTCCACGAGTATTCCTGTTTCGCATTCCACGTTCTTGCCCGGATTCATTATGTCATTGGGGTCGAGCGCTTTCTTTATCTTCTTCATTATCTCCATGCTGTCGCTCTTCTCAATCCTCATGAACGGAGCCTTCGTTATTCCTATGCCATGCTCTCCGCTTACGGTTCCACCAAACTTTATCACGAGGTCATACATCTCCTCAACCATCTTCTCGGCATCCTTCCATGCCTCCTTCTTCCTCGGGTCTATCAGGAATATCGTGTGAAGATTGCCGTCGCCTGCGTGTCCGTAGACTCCCAGAACGACGTGCGGATGCTTCTTCTCTATCTCATGGAATCCGTAAACCGCATCGGGAATCTTCGATATCGGTAGCGACATATATCATCCGCCAGAGAGACCATGAACATCTTTCCCCTTGCATACTGGGACATGGACGGCAGAACTGCCTTTCTGGCCTCCAGCCATTCGTTCATCTTGTCAGGGTCCGAACTGACCCTTACATCCACCGCACCGTTCTTTCTGGCTATGGTCTCGACCTTCTTCAGGTCCCCTGCGATCTCCTCTTCGGTCCCTTCAAGCTCTATCATGACAACAGCGTCCACCAGAGGAAAATCCACTTCTCTGGAGTTTATCACACTTTGAAGGCATACTCGGTCCATGAACTCCACGGATGCGGGAACCATCGGGTACGCGATTATATCGGATATGCTCTGTCCGGCCATCCTCGCATCCTCAAAAGCTGCTAGCACTATGCTTGTGTCCTTAGGCAGAGGGGATATCCTCAGAGTTATCTCGGTTATCACACCCAGTGTTCCCTCGCTGCCGACCAAAAGCTTCGCCATCTGGTACGATGATGCATCCTTTATCGTGTGTGTTCCGAAGTGTGCTATCTCTCCTGTGGGCATGACGACCTCAAGGGCCATTACATAGTCCCGCGTGGCACCGTATTTGAGGGCCCTCATTCCGGATGCGTTCATAGCCACCATTCCTCCTATGGTCGCGACCTTTCCGCTCCCCGGACTGGGAGGATAGAAGAAGCCATATTTCTCGAGTTCGTCATTCAGTTCGTCGTTTATCACCCCCGGTTCCACCACAACCTGAAGGTCCTCCACGCGAACCTCCTTTATCCTGTTCATGCGCTTGAATGACATGGAGATGCCCCCCTTTATTGGGACCGCCTGACCTGCGAGGGCGGAGCCGCTTCCTCTGGGTGTTATCGGTACCTTGTATCGATTGCACAGTTTCACTACCTCCGCCACCTCTTCGGTACTTTCGGGGAAGACAACGGCGTCCGCTTTGTGATGGTGTATGGAGGCATCGAAACCGAACACATAGGTGTCCGCCGGTGCTGTGCTCACTCTATCACCCAGTATGGCCTTCAGTTCCTCAAGCATCTCGGGGCGAATCATGCTGCGAAATCCGTCGGACTATAAAGAAGGTTTTGGTCATTTTCGCCTCAGAAGCGCAAATGCCCTTCTTCTTTTTCTCCATAAAGAATAAATACTGTGTTTCAGATTATGGTGTCATGAACAGAGCGTGGGTGCTTTCATCATTCCTTATCGTGGTGGTGACGCTGACCGTGATTCTCGTTAATACGGACGTAGGTACATGTCGGTACATGTCTTTCCATAGGTATAATTATAGCAGGTCTTGTGTTTCTTGTTATGCAGACCGGTTCGGCAGCATCCGCCGCAGGGCCCAAGTCTCCTGTGAACACGGCGCTCATCCCCGTGGAGATCGTTGAGATAGACAGTGACACGAGGTGGAGGCCGAAACCGTACGAGGAATATGAACTTGCGTTCACTTTGCTGTCCGTGGGACTCGTTCTCTTCGCTATAACGGCGCCCCTCAGCATCCTGTTTTCCTGAGCTTTCTTCTCGAAATATTTAAAAACTCCTTTACAGTTGTCTCAGCATGCGCTCTACACTCCTGACGCCTGCGATCGGTGGACTCGTGGCGGGAATCACCCTATTCGCGATGTCCTTGTTCATTCCCGGCTTATCTCCCTGTATCTATGCGTTTTTCATCGTGCTTCTTCTTATGGCCGCGTTCTCGCCCCTGATGTCCGGTCCGGCCTTCGGAGGCTGGATAAAGGCCAGCACAACCGCCATAGACGGAATGAACAGAGGTACCCGCTATCGGGGAAAGGAAGGTTTTGCCGGAAAGATAGGTGCCGTGGTCTTTCTCGGAGCCGGACTTCTGACATACTTCCTCTTCGGGTTGTTTATTACAATCTGGCTTTCTGGATGACCGTTTTCCCGCGGGATGCCAAACCGTTCATAGAAATGCTTAAATCCTTTTTACAGATTAAAGGTGGGATGAGTCCGTATGTTCCTACCACAGGAAGTGGTGTTCCTAGCGTAGAGATTCCGGAGGGAGAGTGGCTTGTGCGGCGGACGAGCCCGGGGGACGCGCTTTTTGTTAATCTTCTCATTTTCTCTGCCCTCGTCTCGGTACTGTTTGGCCTTTTACTTGTGTTTTCTATTGTTCTGATGGAGGTGCTTCATTTTGCCATATTTCTTAAGTCCGACATCACATATGTCTTTTTGATATCTATTATGCTATCAATTCCTGTTTATCTTCGTTTCTTTTCAATATATCGATCTCTGACCGTTAGCACAAAAGTTTCAAAGGATTGGAGTGGTACTGCGGCGGAATCCTCCGTTTATATGGCACTTCACGAGTGTGGAGTCTCTTTTAAAGAAAAAGAAGACGACGACAACAATTATATGGGAAAGGTCTTTTTCAACCGGAGAATCAAAATCTCGATATATGTCTCCAGAGAAGAGGGGTATACACTAATAGGTCTGGAAGGCTCATCCGGAAAGGGAGAGTCCCTGATATTCTCCCTAGTGAAAGCCATAAGCAGAAATATGGGGATTAGTAGCAAATTGGTTCCTATCGAGAATCTTTTGAAACGCCGAAGAGAACTGCTATGGGCCGGTAATGGCAACGCGTAAAGGAAAAAAGGAGGAGGATTGAGTTCATCATTATTGCGAATCTCCCTGCGAAGGGAGGATGGGCTCATCTTTGATGAGGCCAGAGACATTCTCCGAAAGGAGAAGGTCGGAGTGAGTGAGCTCTGCTCACGAACGAACCTTTTTTCGTCAGGTAAAGGGAGGATGTGCGAACGAACGTGAGCACAGAACCCTTTTTTCGTTAGAAAAAAGGGAGGAGGTGTGTATTCATCGTGATGCTTGAATCCCTTTTTCCGATAGGGAAAGGGAGGATGTGTGAGCTTTTGCGAGTTCGGAGCCCTTTACTGTTGTAAAGGGAGGAGCGAGCAAGTTTCACTTGCGAGCAACCCTTTTTTCCGATAGGGAAAGGGAGGAGCGAGTGAACTTTTGTTCACGAGCGAACCCTTTTTTCCGATAGGAAAAAAGGGAGGAGGATTGAGTTCATCGTCATATTTCCGAGGATATGATGCCCATGCCCTTTCCGGCATATACACTGTTCTGTCCTATGCCGGTCACCACCATGAGCACCTTCATCTTTCCGTCATATTCCGCGGACTGCCTGAGTCCGAAGATTATATTGGCTGAGGGCTCCATGTCCTTTGTGAGCTCTTTGAGCACCTTGCTGACGGTCTGGATGCTTGCGGAGGAGTTCGTACCAACGGTGAAGTGCACCAGTGCGGCCTTTGCCCCCTTTATGTCGGCCCTCATGAAGCGGTTGCCCAATGTCTCATCCACAAGGACACTTATATCGTGCACTGCATTCTCTCCGTAGAGTATCGTCGCATCGCCCTGCTCGGACATGACCCTTTTGAAATCCGCGAAGTCTATGTTCATCGTGGAGGTGTTGACGAGGGCGTCACTCAAATTGTTTATGACATCGGCTATCAGAGTGTCCATCACGGTGAAGGCCATCTCTATCTGAAGGTTCGGGACGATCTCGGTGAGTCTGTCGTTCTCCAGCACTATCACGCTGTCAGCGACCTCTTTCAGTCTTCTTATGCCGTACTTTGCGGCTTCAGTTCTCTGACCGCCTTCCACGGAGAATGGCTTTGTTACCATCCCTATGACTATGGCGCCTGCCTTTCTTGCGACCTCTGCTGCGATATGCGCGGAACCTGTTCCTGTTCCCCCGCCCATCCCTGCCGAGATGAATGCTATATCCGGTTTTCCGATGGCCTCCGCTATCTCATCTATACTGTATTCTGCGGCCCTCTCGCCTATATCCGGGTTTCCCCCGGCCCCCATGCCCTTTGTGAGAGATCTTCCTATGAGTATCTTCCTGTCAGCATTCACTCTCTCGTGCAGGTGATGGACATCTGTGTTGAGGGCGATGGTCTTGACGCTATCCAGCCCCATCATGTTGAGCCGCGTGACGGTGTTGTTTCCCGCTCCGCCGCAGCCTATCACTACGATGTCGAGTGCGTTCTTCGCTGCAGGAATGTCGTAATCCTGCGCCTTTACGAGGAGAGATTCCATACTCATTCTTTTTCACCTTCATTTTCTTTTATTGTGTTTTTTACATAGTCTCGTATCACGGCACGAATGGCGTCCTCGACCGATACATACTCGCCCTGCTCGGTGAGGTCTTCGAGGACCTTCACACTGGACTTCGGAAGGTCCACCACCTTTTTCTCCACATTGTCCGGTGCCATTTCGGTCTCTATGAAGGCCTCGAGTGCCTGTCGTATCAGATCGGAGACCGTTTTTCCGTATTTTCCGGTTGCGAGCATGGCCTCTATCTTCTCGACCTGCTCTGGAGAGATTCTTACGGTTATGCGGATTGATTCGGGCGTCATTCTATGCCTCTTGTCAGACGCTTTATTGGTGTTGTCGGCTGTTTCGTCTGACATTTGTCAGCTAAGGAACCACAGTATTTAAGATTTTCGGTGAGACTTCGAATCTGCGAAAAAAGGCTGTTTCGGACGCAGATAAAGAGAAGAGCGCTCAATCTTATCCGAGAAAGTGCCTGATTTTCACCGAAAAATGCCCCGGATGTCATCCCGGTTTTTTCCTCTTTTTTCCTATCGGCGCCCTCATCCCGCATTCCTTCAAAAACTTTAATAATCCTTGATTACTTGACCCGCTGCCCATGACTCTTAAAGTACATCTTCAGACAGGCGGTTTTATCTGCCCGAAATGCGGTGCTCTTCTTAAAGAGGATGACGCGGCATGTCCCAACTGCGGAGAAAAATTCGAAGGTGTCAGAGAAGGTAAGAGATGCCCGTCCTGTGGAACGATAAACGATGCGGACGCTGTTATCTGCTCCGCGTGTGGGTATTCCTTTGGCTCTCCCGTGGAACATTCCATGAGCGATGACGAATTCCTTCAGAAGCTTCTTAACTGGAGCAAAACTCTCGCGGAAGAGGAAGAAAAAGATTATCAGGAAGAGGCGGAACGCGTCTTGACAGTATTCAAAAAGGTCACGGGAATAGAACTTGAGGAAAGCGATGATGAAGGGGGAGAAATAGACTGGGATAGAAGACTTGTGAAAAACAAGAGCTTCATAAGGTCCTTCATAGAACTTCTGGACGAAGAAAGAGCGGTGATTGAGAAAAAACTCTCGAATGCGAGAAAAAAGGACACCAAAGAGGCGCTCCAAGAAGAGAGCAAAGCCATAGAAAGGGAAATAAAGGGGCTTTCACGCCTTTATCAGGACCTTGCGGATATGAAAAAATGGTATGACGAGCGCCTTAAAATCGCTGAAGACAGAACCATAGAAAAAGAAAGGGAGTTGAGAAAGGAAATAGCGAAAGTGAGAAAGGAGAGCATCGCCCGTGAAGAGGAGCTTAGGAGCCTGATAAACGAACTTAACTCGGAGATAGAATCCCTTAGAAAGAAAGTGGGCGAAACGGTGAGCACCAGCAGCCTTGTCGACGATTGGATAAAATTGGAAAAAAAGCTGGAAAAGGAATTGAACGCCATGGATGAGGCTGAAAAGGACGAGAAGGTTCGGGAATACAGTTTCCGTGTCAAGGAAGAGATGACGGTCATTCTCAATGCGATTAAGATGCGAAAAGAGGATGAAACGGAGCTAAAACGCCTGCTTACCGTACTTGACGACCTTCTGGAAGCCCTCCCGAACAAAAAAATCAAGGAATTTGCGGAGTCGGAGGACTTCAAACTGTACGAACGGGTCCTTGACAGATATCATGTGGGTGAATAAATGGGTCTGAGAGACAAAGCCAGAGAAGTTGCGGAAAAGGGCGAAGATGCCCTTGAAAACACGGAGAATGCCATCGAATACGATAATAAAATAAAGGAACTTGAAGAGAGAATCGCTTCCCTTGAAAAAGAAATCAAAGATAAAGAGGAGGAGGCGGAGAAGAGGATAAGGGAAAAAGAGGAGGAGATAAAGGCCCGGGAGTCGGAAATAGATTCCCTAAAAAAAGAGCTGGAAGAGAAGAAGAAGGGTCTCGGAGAGGAGGAAAAAGGTCTGGAAAAGGAGAAGAAGACCCTTGAAAAAGAGAGAAAAGAGCTCGAAACCCTGAAAACAACGCTGGATGAGGAAAGGAAATCGCTTGAAAAAGAGAGGAAGGAACTGGACGCCCTCAAAAAGTCAGTGGATTCCGAAAAGAGCGCTCTGGAGAAAGAGAAGAAAGATTTGGAATCCATGAAAAAGAAGGCTGCCGAAAGGAGAGAGAAGGAACTGGCGGAGATTGAATCCGAAAGGAAATCGCTTGAAAAAGAGAGAGGCTCGCTCGAATCCGAAAAAGAAAAGATGCTGCGAGAGGTGGAAGAGGAGAGAAAACGACTGAAAGAGGATCAGGAAAAGGCCATAAAAGAGCTTAAAGACAGGGAAATGGCCGCCATCGTTGAAGAGCGCAAGGCTTTCGACAAAGAGAAAAAGGCCTTTGAGGAGATGAGGAGGAAGAGCCTGAAAGAGATCGACGATGAGATGAAAATGGCCAAATCCTTATTTGAAGCGGCTAAAAAGGACGCTGAGCGGATAAGAACGGAAACGGATGCTTTTGTCGAGGCGGAGAGGAAAAAGCTGGAGGAAGAAATAAGCAGCTTCGAGGATTGGAAAAAAGGAGAAGAGGAGAAGATAAAGAAGAAAGAGAAAGAGCTGTCGCTTCTGGAGAGTTCGATTCTAAAAGAAAGAAATATGCTCGAAAAGAGGGAAGAGAGGCTGACAAAAAGAGATGCCGAACTGAAAGATGCCGAGTCCGCCCTTCGCAGTGAAAGAAAAGCCATGGAAAAAGAGATTTCAGAGCTCAGAACGGCCATCGAAAAAGAAAAGAAGGAGTTCGAGAACAAAAAGAAAGAGTGGGAGAAGGCCCTTCAGAGAAAGGAAAAAGAACTGGATAAGAGGGAGAAGGCCGTCGCGACCAGGGAAACTGCGGTGGGAATAAGGGAAAATGACCTGCTGAACTGGGAAAATGCAATAAAGGAAGAGAAAGAAAAACTGGATGCGAGGCACTCCGAACTGAGGGACATGGAAGAAGCGCTGAAATCCCGGGAAAAGGAGCTTAACAGAATAGAGTCCGCTCTTAAACGCAAAGAGGCATCTCTGGAAAATAAGGAAGAGGGGCTAAAGGAAAAAGAGGGAGAGATAAGAGCGGAAAGAAAGGCCCTGTCCGACGAAAGGAAGAGCCTTGACAAAGAGAGAGCGGAGATAGGGGAAGAAAGGTCGAAACTCGCCGCGGACAGGAGGGCCTTTGAAAGAGAAGCGAGCAGAAAGGAAACATCCCTTGCCGAAGAGGCAAAGGCGCTTGAAGAAAGGCTGCTTTCGATATCGGAAAAGGAAAAGGCGCTTGAAGAAAGAGAGAGGACGCTTGATGCCGCACTGCGTGATGTCAGGAAAAAGGAAGGTGAGCTGGAAGCCTTTGAATACGAGCTTCGGAACCGGGAAGAGGAACTTAAAATAACGGAGTCCGAGATATCCGAGAAAGAGAAAAACGCGGAAAAGATGTTTTCCGAGGCGGAAGACAGGGCCAACGATGTCGAAATCAGGGAGAAAGAGGTGGAAAGAAAGGAAAAAAGCCTTGAAAAGAGGTTAGCCTCCCTCGAAGCCAGAGAGAAGAGGCTGGAAGAAAGAGAACTTACGATAAAAGAAGAGAAGAGTTCCATAGCTGCTGAGAGAAAGGAACTCAATGAGATGTGGAAGAAAGTGAGCCGGGAAGGAAAAAAGCTTGAGACTGTCTCCGAAGAGCTTGCCGCCCGTGAGATGAGGATAAAAAAGGATGAAGAAGATGTCAAAAAAGCGCGTGAAGATGCCCTCAGACTGAGGGGGGAGGCCGAAGAGAGACTTATGTCCATTAGAGCGAAGGAAGACGGACTTGAAAAGGCTGCCGAGGAGATGGCCCTTAAGATGGAGGAACTGGAAAAACAGGGACGAGCCATCATAGACAGGGAACGAGAGCTTGAGACATGGGAAACGGAGATCGCTCAGAGGGAAGAGACCGTCTCTGCGGAGAAGAAAAGAATAGAGGATGAGATGGCGAAACTGGAAAAGATGCGCTCCGAGATGCCGCAGATGATGGAAACCCTTGAAAGAGAGAGAAATGAGCTTGAAATGAGGGAAAAAGCCCTTCTCTCGAAGGAAAACGCCCTTTCATCAAGGGAAGAGGAACTTGACCGGAAGCTTGAAATCATCGCAAAGAAAGAAGAGGACCTGCAGCAGATAAAAGAAGGTGCCATAGCTCTCATGAGATATGCGAAGAGCGCGGAGAGAAGGAAGAACGAAGAGGTCCTTGAAAGGATAAGGGCGGAGAAGGCAGCACTGGAAAGCGAGAAGAACGATGTTGAGACTCGCTTAAAACCCCTCGAAAAGAGGCTTGCCGCCCTTGAAGAAGAACTGAGGAAGAAAGAGGAAGAGGCCGATGCAAAGGAAAAGGCGCTGCGGACATGGGAAGAAGAGCTTATTGTTGAAAGAGAGAGACTTTCAAAGGAAAGAGAGGAGATTGCTGCTGTCTGGAAACAGATAGAGAAAGACTCGGCAGAGGCTATGAAGCTCAAAGAGAGCCTTGATAAAGAGATAAAGGAAAAAGTGATGGATCGGGTGAAGGAACTGGATGCCCGTGAAAAAGACCTGAAAAAGAAGATTTCTGAGATTTCCGACCTTGAAAAGGAGATTTCAAAGAAACTGAAAGACCTTGAAAAGAGGGAAAAGGCCGTTAAAAAGAGAGAAAAAGAGGTTGAAGACAAGAGAAAACTGGTCGAGGAACTTCAGGAACAGTTGAGCGCTCTTCTCTGAACTTATTTGAATATCTCTCCCGCTCCTTCATACCAGAATATGAGATCGAGCGCAGGCATGGGAATCTCTGTTTTTTCCGAGAAATTTCTCATTTTTTCCTCGATTTCCATGTATTTGCGCCTCGTCAGGCTTGAGGGCATCACGTCTATCGCTCCTGCGGAAACGAGGTTTCTCAGTATGTGTCTGTCCAGTATCGCAAGTTCAAGGCCGTATCCCGTGTTTCTCAAAAAATGCGATGCCTCTTTGTAGCCGTACCCATCTATGTTCTTAACCACCCATTCCCTTGCAGCATGCGGACCTTCAAAGGAGTCCATAATATCTTTTATCCCTTTTCCTTCGGGAAACCTCTCCCTGAGGGCCATTATTCTCCTTGCCTTCGTGTACTTGAAGCGGACGCCGACAAGGCATTCCGTTATCTTCCGTTCGCTCCCATATATCGACCCGTCCAGAAGGCATTCCACCGCCTTCCAGCATACTTTCGCCTTTGACTGAGGAGTCAGTGTGCAGAAGAGCATCTCCGCGAACATCTCTCGCTCGTCTCCTCTCTCCCGAATTCTTCTGAAATCATCCAGTCTGCGCTCTATCTCCGGCTTCAAATGCAAATAAAGGGTCTTTATCTCGGCGGGACGCATGTACGTTGAACCGGATGAGAGTTAAGAACATGTCGGTAAACTCTCTGAAAATATCTCTCTTAAGGGGTGTGTGGATGGCATTTTCATAACTGGCCTTGCACCATCGGTATGACTGCATAAAAAGTACGAACTTCCTCTCTGTCTATGATCTGCAGAACCGCATATGAAAAAACATCAGCATTTTTGTGACTGACAAAAAATGAGATAATTGTTCATCGGACCTATGACGCCGATTCCCCATGCCGTTGCCGGGTTGCATCCACTACTCCTCTATCCTCTATTCTTAAAGATACTCCCTTCGTTGTCCCGTTGAGCATTACAAAGAGACCATGAAAAGAGATATCTGGATAATTAAAATAATATGAAAGGAAAAAGGTTTAAAGACCGCTCACGAGGTCGTCGCCGACATCAAATTCTTCCGGTGCCTGTTCCTGTGCGGGCTCTGCCGGTTCCGCAGGTGGTGTTTGAGGCTGTTCTCCGAATTCCTGCGGTTGCTGAGAAGTTGTCTGCTGAGTCTCCTGCTGTGGAGGGGCATATGCTTCCTGTGGAGGCTGGCTCGGGCCCTTTCCTCCTTTCTTTACCAGCATCACCGCAAGCACTGCCACGATGAGAAGAAGAACGATAACAAGTATCGTCGTGAGGCTGGAAATTTCTCCTTCTCCACTGGATTGCAGACTGTCGCCGGGAATGAGCGGATGTTCGTCAAAACCATCCACCACGCCATCTCCGTCGGTGTCGTCGTTATTGGGGTCTGTGCCTGTTTCATACTCGAGTAGATTGGAAAGCCCGTCAGTATCCGCATCTGTGGCCGCATCCGATATGTCCATTGGGTCAAATCCGTTGAGAATCTCCCATGAGTCCGTCATTCCGTCGCCATCGCTGTCGAGGTCTGTTGGTGCCGTATACATCGTGGAATATGCCGTGAGCATCGGTGCTCCGCTTGACGCCTTCGCTCCTACGTCAACCCTTATGTCATAGGTTCCGGAGACCGTGGAGGAGGGCGTAAATGTCATGGTTCTTACATCGGCCCATATAAAGTTCCCGGCAACGACCGTGCCGTTCTTGCTCATGGAAAACGACTGTTCCACGGATGACAGGTCCATATCCCTATCAAATATTATGGTTATCTTGCTCCCATCGTAGGACATTCCTGTGACCTGTGGGCGCTCCGCCATATTCACGTGTACCCGTATTCTCGCTGTTCCTGATAGGTGCCCTGGGTCTTCGACCGTTATAGTTACGTTTTCTCCCATGAATCCGTATGGGTATTTGAAAATTATATTCTGGCCGTCCACGGTCGCATAGGAGGAGTCCGTGCTGAATGTCAGTTCATCTGCTGTGTTGTCCGGGTCTGAGGCATACATCCCGATATTGAGAATATACTCCACACCCTCCATGCAACTTATTGTAGAAGGGGGAGCTACGACAGGGGCATCGTTCACAGGCGTTATTGAGATGTGGAGAATAGCGATGTCCGAAAGTTGTCCTGGATCCTCGACGGTGATGATTACGGTATCTCCCAGTATGCCCTCTGGATAGTTGAAGGTGATGTTATGGCCGTCCACGGTCGCATAGGGGGAGTCCGTGCTGAATGTCAGTTCATCCACTGTGTTGTCCGGGTCTGAGGCATAAAGGCCCATGTCGAGCGTGTAATTGGTGTCTTCAACACATGTTATTGTGGCAGGAAAACCTGAAATCACGGGGGCATCGTTCACAGGCGTGACCGTTATGGACACCGCAATGCTTGCACTCAGATTGTTCTGGTCCTTGGCCGTTATGTTGACTGTTTCACCTGTAATTCCGTTTGGATAGTTGAACACGATGTCGTGGCCGTCCACGGTCGCATAGGGTGAATCAGTACTGAACATTAACTCGTCCAGCGTGTTATCTGGGTCTGAGGCATAAAGGCCCATGTCGAGCGTGTAATTGGTGTCTTCAACACATGTTATTGTGGCAGGAAAACCTGAAATCACGGGGGCATCGTTCACCGGATTCACTGTGACAGGTATGATCTGGGTTGTGGAATAAGGGCCGTTGTGAAGGGTTAACATCACATTTGCGCTCCCATACATGTTCTCATTGGGGATTATGTCAAGCGTGCTACCGCTTATGTTTACCGAAAGCAGTGTGCTGTTGTCCGTTGTAGCAGACCATGAGAAATCAGGGTAGTTGGCGAAGCCGAAGAGAACATTATATAGGATATCATCTAGATAAGCAGGATCTCCAGAGTAATTGGCAGGATATGCCCATGCCCTGGAATTGTAATTAGCGACAGCTCTCGCCAAGAATATGTCGTCTCCGGAACCGCCCCTCCACCTGATATCCACTATGATATTGTCGCTTCCATTGTAGTTAAAAGTCCTGTCTAGTTTTATCGGTATCCAGTCGGATGCGCCGGTGGTCGAGATGTTGTATGAACTTCTGTTCAGGACCTCGACCCACTGGCCGATGTGGTTGGTCTCGAAATTCGCACCAAGGGAATCGTTAGATGAATGGGCCATTCTTATGCTTAAGTTCTCGAAAATGGCGCTCTCGGAACCCAGTGATCCCTGAAACGATATGCTGCTTATTTCCCCAGACTCTTTTATAGTGGTGGAATTCCAGAGCATCTGCATATGCATTTCGTCTTCAGAGGACTGAGCGAAAGGCCAGTAGTTAGATAATGTTCCGTTGTAGAATCCAGCGATCTTCTCGACATCAACGGAGAACTTCATCACAGGCACGGAGTGCACGGAATATCCTGCGTCCGTGTCTCCTGTTGAAGAGCTCATGTCCGTCTGGTTCCATAATCGCCTCAAAGCCGAGCCTGTGTCGTGTGATTGAAGGCCTATGGACATTCCCCCATCCCCTTTCCATTGAATATCGATGAGGAGATTGTGTGCGGAGTCGTATGTGAAATTCCCATTAAGATCGAATGAGAACCATGTGTTGTCATCCGCGGAATTTATCATCAGGTTGTTGGCCTTGAACACCTCGGTGAGGAATCCGTTGTAATTGTCGTCAAAGGTATCGGTGAGGCTGTCGATATCCGTGTGTGCCATCCTTATGACCAAATTGCTGAAGTTACCGGAGAAATCCCCCCATGACCTGCTCCTGTTCACCGATATTCTTACGATCTTTCCCTCTGCACCCACCTCTTCGGATGTGTAAAGCGCTTGATAACGGCATTCGTTATAGCCTGCCCAACCCCGAAATGGTATTATGTTGTCGCTTGCATCTGCCACAGCAGATACATACTCCACCGTTCCATGCCCTCTTCCAGAGAGATCTACAGTCAGAGGCGTGTCTTCATCCGTTGCCTGAGAAGGCACCGTCGGTTCAATCTCCGCACCATATGTTATGGTGAGTTTGGGGTGGTGTGCGACATCTGTGGTGTCATCGCTTGAAAGGAACCAGAAATACGACCAGCTGGACCTGTTAACCGGCTCGCCGGTAATCATTAGCCCATAGTTCGGAACGCTGCCGTTCTTCCACGCCTTCACAGCCTCTGTTACATCAAGGGTTACCCACGAAGCTGTGCTATGGTTCACCCTGATGCTGGATATCCTGGTTGTGAGGTAATCTCCTCCGGGTGAGCCCCATGGGACTCCAGTGGTTCGGTTCAACCATGTGGAATCATTTCCGGCCGTGCTGTCACCTTCGCTCCATGGGCGCGTTATAAAATGCGCACTGAGAAGGGTTCCATCCTGGTCGCCGTCCACAAGACCATATAGGGACAAACTCGCACTTTCAATCTCTGCGTTCTTCGTATCCGTTGGGAATTCTATCAAAGAATTGACTGGATATTTATTTACATTTACACCAGAAAACAGGAAATTGTATGCACCATAGTTTTGATCTGCATTATCTGAAAAGATAAATGTATCCTTTCCCTCTGTCGCATTCGGCTGTATTACTATAGTATTCAAGTTGTCCGTCGTTCCAATGCCATCTGGCAGGGGAATCTCTGGCAGTGCGTGTGTTTCACTAAGGGCTGCGCCCCCGACCACCACTCCAACCGGTATGATCATCATAAATGCGATCATAACTACAATGAATGTGGCAGATTTTTTCATCTTTCTTATCATATTGTCCTCTCCTTCCTAGGGCGTTTAGCCTATTAAGTATAAATACCTTTGTTACAAAAATCACCTGAGTCTTCTAATCTTCGCTATTAAAAATACAGGTTTTCCCTGTATTTCCATGTACTTTTTGAACAATATGAGAAATGTGACAACGCCTACCACGGACATGCCCAGAACGCCCAGACGCTCATATATGAAACCCATGAAGAGGGCCCAGAAGCTGAGGAACCCGAATATCTGAGAATATCTTCCTCTATCCTCCAGATGTTCCAGCTGAGAGTAGAAGTGAAGTATTACCAGAAGGTCCAGTGTCATGGTAATTATTACAGGCACGGAAGCCTTGGGCAGGATGGTGTTTATTAAAAAGAGCAGAACGGACACGGAGACTCCGTATATGAAGGGATGATTCGGCGCGAAGAGTGGCGGGAAAGTCGCCTTCATGTCCCTGTTCATCGCAAGCCATAGTATGCCTATCATCAGGAGCCCTGCTAAGAAATACTGGAGGAGAGGCGGCCCGTATGGGTTCAGGCCCATGTAAGAAAGGAATGTGGTTAGCATAAATATGCAGAGCACTTTTTTCACCTCTCTGTCGGTTAGAAGGCTCTTTCCACGGTATTTCGGGAAGAATGCGGCGAATACGATTATCGGAGCGCTTATGCTCATGACCGAGTGGAAAACGGTAAGCCAGACCGCCCACATGGTGTTTATTCCCCATATCCTCCCGTAGGTTCCGAGCGCGCCGAGGTCCATCCATCCCGGGTCGAACCATGACTTTATCGCAAGTCCTTCCTCGAATATGCCGTATGCAAAACCCAGAAGCATGAGCCTCATGTATCCCTTGCCCCATCTCACCCAGAGCTCGTGTGCTATCAGAACGCCCGCACCGTAGAAGCCCCAGAGAAATAGGAAGGATATCGGATTGAAGAATTCCAGAGGGGGAGAGGAACCGCTCATGAGCTCTGCAAGTACCGGGCTGAGCAGCGAGAGCGCGATTATGGCCTTCCCTCTTTCGCTCAGTTCAAACCGACCCACGGGGGCACATCGCTCCGTTCCCATATATAACTTGCCATGGGTTAAGTTTATTTTCTCCTTCTCGTTCAGGCCGGTGGTGAGCAATTGATAAGGAGAGCGCTCCTCAGCGTATCGGATAAAAGAGGCATAGTCGACCTTGCGAAAGGGCTTCACGAGATGGGAGTGGAGATAATATCCACCGGAGGCACCGCAAAGGCGATAGAGAATGCGGGGATACCTGTCAAGCCTGTGGAGGAGATAACCGGTTTCCCCGAGATGCTGGACGGAAGGGTGAAGACCCTGCATCCTGTGATACACGGAGGAATTCTGGCGCTCCGTAACGAAGACCACATGGCACAGATAGAGGAGCAGGGCATAGAGCCGATAGATATTGTGGTGGTGAATCTGTATCCCTTCGAGAAGGTAGCGAGAGACGCGAACGCTTCCATTGAGGACCTGATAGAGAACATAGATATCGGGGGGCCGACGCTGATAAGGAGCGCTGCCAAGAACCATGAAAATGTCGTAATAGTGTCAAACCCGGAACGATACGATGAGGTGGTGGAGGCAATGATCGAAGAAGGAGAGATTCCTCCGGAACTCAGAAGGGAACTGGCCCTCGAGGCCTTCGCACACACTGCGGCCTATGATTCCATGATATATTCAACACTTCACCGGCGCTTCACGGGAAAGAAATTCCCGGAGCATCTTTTCCTTCATTATATCAAGGCTCAGGACCTGAGGTACGGAGAAAATCCCAGACAGGCCGCTGCTTTTTACAGAGAGCCGGAAATCACCGAACCGTCCATAAGTTCCGCAAAGCAACTGCATGGAAAAGCTCTCTCCTACAACAACATACTGGACACTAACGATGCGCTCGAACTGATAAAGGACTTCGATCTTCCGACCGTTGCCGCCATAAAGCACACGAACCCCTGCGGTGTGGCCAGCCGGGACGACCTATATGAGGCGTTCAAACTTGCCATGGATGCCGACCCTCTGTCGGCATACGGCGGCATACTCGCACTCAACCGTGAGGTCACTTATGACATAGTGAAGGAACTGAAAGGTGTCTTTCTTGAGGTGATAATCGCCCCCTCCTATGAGGAGAATGCGCTTGAAAGATTGATGAAAAGGAAGAACCTCAGGATACTGGAAGCCGGGCCTCTGGGACCTGCAAGACCGTCCACGGACTACAGAAAGGTCATAGGAGGGATGCTCGTTCAGGACAGAGATATCTTCAGACTGGAGAGCGCGGACGGGTTGAAAGTGGTCACAAAGAGAGCTCCCTCCGAGAAAGAGATGGAGGACATGCTCTTTGCGTACCGGGTGACAAAGCACGTGAAATCCAACAGCATTATCTACGCGAAGGATAAGGTCACGGTGGGCATAGGTGCGGGGCAGATGAGCCGTGTGGATGCCGCCAAGATAGCTGCTTTCAAAGCTGGAGACCGAGCGAAAGGAGCGGTGATGTCTTCCGATGCGTTCTTCCCCTTCAGGGACGGTATAGACGAGGCTGCGAAGGCAGGTATCACCGCTGTGATTCATCCCGGAGGCTCAATAAGGGACCAAGAGGTCATTGATGCCGCAAACGAATACGATATGGCCATGGTCTTCACGGGATATCGGCTGTTCAAACATTAAACCCCTTCCGCCCCTATCTCTTCTTCCCGAAACGGTTATATACACCCCCTATTTTAGCAGGGCTTACCTCGAGACCGACGCCAGGCGTGATACGGCGAAATGCCGGAGATGAGCGTCCTGCATTCCAAACTCGAGGACACGCATATGGGGGCCTGAGAAACCCGAGTCATCGTGACCTCTCAGACCCGACGTTCGACGAGATGGTGAAATCCGACAGCCAAATACCAATAAAAAATATAGCACCCAAGTAATCAATCGTTAGCAGGTCAACTCCGGTTGATCCTGCCGGCGGTCACCGCTATTGGGGTTCGATTAAGACATGCGAGTCGTGAGGGTTCGGCCCTCGGCGGACTGCTCAGTAACACGTGGATAACCTGCCCTCAGGCGGAGGATAATCTCGGGAAACTGAGAATAATACTCCATAGGCCATTGATGCTGGAATGCGCTCTGGCCGAAAGCTCCGGCGCCTGAGGATGGATCTGCGGCCTATCAGGTAGTAGTTGGGGTAACGGCCCAACTAGCCTGCGACGGGTACGGGCCTTGAGAGAGGGAGCCCGGAGATGGACTCTGAGACACTAGTCCAGGCCCTACGGGGCGCAGCAGTCGCGAAAACTTCACACTGCGGGAACCCGTGATGAGGGAACCCCAAGTGCCTGGGCATTAGCTCAGGCTGTTCTCCTGTCTAAAAAACAGGTGAAGTAAGGGCTGGGTAAGACCGGTGCCAGCCGCCGCGGTAATACCGGCAGCCCAAGTGGTGACCCTTTTTATTGAGCCTAAAACGTCCGTAGCCGGTCCGGCAAATCTCTGGGCAAATCGGGCAGCTTAACTGTTCGAATTCCAGAGAGACTACCGGGCTAGGGACCGGGAGAGGTCAGAGGTACGTCGGGGGCAGGGGTAAAATCCTTTAATCCTCGACGGACCACCGGTGGCGAAGGCGTCTGACTAGAACGGATCCGACGGTAAGGGACGAAGGCTAGGGGCGCAAACCGGATTAGATACCCGGGTAGTCCTAGCTGTAAACGCTGCAGGCTTGGTGTTGGAGCTCCTTCGAGGGGTTCCAGTGCCGTAGCGAAGGTGTTAAGCCTGCTGCTTGGGGAGTACGGTCGCAAGACTGAAACTTAAAGGAATTGGCGGGAGAGCACAGCAACGGGAGGAGCGTGCGGTTTAATTGGATTCAACGCCGGAAAACTCACCAGGGGCGACTGTTACATGAAGGCCAGGCTGATGACCTTGCCTGATTTTCAGAGAGGTGGTGCATGGCCGCCGTCAGTTCGTACCGTGAGGCGTTCTCTTAAGTGAGATAACGAACGAGACCCTCGCCCCTATTTGCCATCCTTCTCTTCGGAGATGGAGCACTATAGGGGGACCGCTGGCGCTAAGTCAGAGGAAGGAGAGGTCAACGGTAGGTCAGTATGCCCCGAATCTCCTGGGCTACACGCGCGCTACAAAGGACAGGACAATGGGCTGCAACACCGAGAGGTGAAGCCAATCCCGAAACCTGTTCGTAGTCCGGATTGAGGGTTGTAACTCACCCTCATGAAGCTGGATTCCGTAGTAATCGCGGATCAACATCCCGCGGTGAATGTGCCCCTGCTCTTTGCACACACCGCCCGTCAAACCATCCGAGTTGGGTCTGGATGAGGGTGCCTCATTTGGGGCGTTCGAATCTGGGTTCAGCGAGGGGGGTTAAGTCGTAACAAGGTATCTGTAGGGGAACCTGCAGATGGATCACCTCCTAAGAAAAAATCCGGCTGTCGGACACCAAACTCTCGTCGAACGAAAAAAAAGAACCGGAAAAGAGGGCTCATCACCTCAATTCTCTTCTTTTATCATATGTATTATCATTTCGGATAGCTGCTGCACTATGCTTTCATTGCTCTTTCTTCCGAGATCTGCCGTTGCGCGGTCCGGATATCCCATATATCCTGTCGGAAAATATCTCTCGGCGTTCTTCAGAACACGATACGGTGGAAAGTGGGGGTGAGACTCTCCTCTCGACCTTTCCAGTTTCACCAGTTCCGGCCTTATCGCCATCACGCGAGATGTTTCCAGCATCCCGGCGTGGCCGTCATCCGCAGGGACCGTGTTCCCGAGGTCCTTGTATGCAATATCATAGTCCGAAAGCACCATTATCTTTGAATTCTCAACTTCCAGTGCATCCTCCGCAGCGCTCCGGAGCGCCGCCATATGATTCCTTCCGGCATGGCCCGAGAGCACGACGATATTCCTTATTCCGTGTCTCATGAACTCCGTCAGTATGTCATAGACTATTGAGCGAAGAGAGTTCAGAGTTATGGAGATTGTTCCGGGAAAGTTCGCCGTGCTGCGGCAGTTCCCATAGTTCAGTGTGGGTGCGATAAGCACGGTGAAGTGCTCCTTTTCCAGTGCTTCTTCGACCCCTTCCGCAATCTTCTCCGGCTGTATCGTGTCCGTGTTCAGCGGAAGATGCCAGCCGTGTTCTTCAACGGCACCTATGGGCAGGATCACAACTGTGTTCTTGTCCACTGAGTTCATGAATTCTTCTGATGTCATTTCGGCGATTCTCATTTCTATCACACCTGAAAAAGTTGTTTTTGTGTCTGACCTGTTCAAATCTCAGAGATCTTTTTGCATGCGACGCGCCCCTGAGCCTGTATCTTATCCGTATCGGAACCGTCCTCGACTTCCAGCACAAGAAGCTTGTCGTCTCCAGCAGGCAAAACGATGAGCCGGGAACTATCGAGCTTTACCTCGACATATCTCAAATTATCCTTTAGTTCCTTGGTGGCAGTCTGCGCGGCACCGAGAAGTATTGCGGACATCGTCGTGAATGTCTCCAGATGCGCCGAGGCAGGTGGTTCTCCTGCAAGATGGTTTCCACTGGTGGATGCCAGCAGAACACCTTTCACACCAGACATCTCTCTTATCTCGGACAGCGCGTCTTCGATTGTTTTCATTTTCTCGCCTCGCTCATCTTAGACCCCATTCTCCTGTTCGTTTATAAATCTTTCCTCATCATTAGCATAAATACGAATATGTCCTCAAAGAATATGTGCTTTCTGGCGATTTCTTTGAAAAGCATGTCTTTTCTTCCTTTCATAAAAGAGTGATCAGTCATCGATGAGAGCACCAGATAGGCCCTTCCGTCGGGAGCCAGAATGAAAGGCAAGCACTTCACGAATTCCTCCGCCAAAAATGAGCCCCTCTTTCCGGATTCGAGGGCTATCGCCATGTCTCCATAGGATTTTTCCGATTCGGGCAGATACGGGGCATTGAAAGAAACCACATCGAAGCGTCCCTTTATTCCGTCCGCGAGATTGGTTCTCAGTATCTCTATGCTTACTTTGTTTTCATATGCATTCCTTTTTGCGCATTTCACGGCATTTTCGCTTATGTCCGTTGCGAAGACTTCCGCCCCCCGTTTGGCTGCGGCTATAGCTATTATTCCAGTACCGGTCCCGATGTCCAGAAACTTCTCTCCCGGACCTGTTTCTATACTGTCCAGAAGCAGATAACTGTCTTCTCTGGGTGGGTATGCGCCCTCGCATTCTCGTATAATGATTTCTTTGGTACTCATAGGCCATCCAACAGAGATTTTATCTCCTTTTCCCTCTCCTCGTCCCCTATTTTATGATATATTCCAAGGGCGTTTTCATAGATTTTCTTTCTCCGCGAGGGATCGGTCTCCATTTCGGCCCACTCGCAGTATATCTCTGCCAGTATTCGAAAATCTTCCGTTTCTTTCAGCCTTTCGGTCGCCTCCGAGTATGTGCTCTCGGCCTCTTTTCTGTTTCCCATGCTCATCTGTGCCTTTGCAAGGGTGGAGAGCGCCACCGCCGCATCCGTGCCGTTTCCCATCTCTCGTAACATCTCTTCGGCCCTCCTGGAATATGCTATTGCCTTTTCGGGGTCTCCCAGATATATGTGGTTGTCCGCGGAGTTCATAAGTGCGTATGCCACCAGCATTCGATATCCTGCTATGTCTCCGTAAAGGGCCGCCATCTCGAAATGCCTTCTGGCCTCCTCTCTTTTGTCGAGATAGGCTTCATACATTGCCATCTGGTTGTATGTGTTTCCGAGGTTCCTGTAATTTCCGTTTCGTTCGTATGCGTCCGCACATTCTTTAAGAAGAGGTATTGCTTCGTCATACCTTCCCTGTCTTGCCAGTGCCATCGCGATTATGCTGATTGCCTGATGCTCTTTGTATTCATCGCCGGTTTTTCTAAAGTGCTCCGAAACGCTCCGGGCAATCTTTTCCGATTCCTTGTACCTTCCCATAAAGAAAAGTGTCTCCGAAAGGCTCGTTTCAGCCTGTTTTCTCTCTGATTCGCTCTGAGCGAGCCGCATGGATTCTCTTAGGACCTTTTCGGCCTCGGAATACTTTCCTGCCATCCTGTAAACGGAGCCCAACTGCATCAATGCATAGGGTTTTTCCACTGTGTTGGCCTCTCTGACCGCCCTTTCAACCATCTCGACCGCTTCCCCTATGCTCTTTGTGGTGGATAGAGCACGGCCTTTGCTGCTCAGAAATACAGGTGTTTCCGGAGAGACTTCCAATGCTTCAAGAAGCTCGTTGGCCCTTCCCGAAGACAGCATGTATTCCACGCTGTTTCTGAGCTCTTCCTCCGCTTTTTCGGTCTTTCCGGCCATGAGGAGATGATATATCCTCTCTATCTCGCCTCCTTTTGTTTCGCTGTAATACTCCGCCGCCAATCCGTGCTCCTCGTTCAGGTCCTGTTTGTCGGTGAACAGTTCCTTTATGATGTCATGTGTGAAATATCCTCCTTTCTGGTCATGATGTACAAAGCCTTTTTCAAGAAGTGTGTTAAGTGCGCTCGCTTCGGATTCATCCCTGAGGAACGCCTCGGCAGGAACGGGCCTCCGAAACACAGAAAGCCTGGCGAGAACTTTTCTCTCTCCAATCCCTGTTTTCTTATAGAACTCTTCCGTAAGATAGTCCATCACCTGCGACTTTGCACTCTCCGGCGAAGCGGCCGCGAGTTTCAGCATCATTGGGTGTCCGGCACTGACCGCATATATCTTCCTGAAATTCTCGTCTCGTGGATATGCTCCCGTCGCCTTCAAAAGCTCCTGAGCGCCCTGCTCGGATATTCCTCTCAGGAACAGTTCCTCCACTGTTTTGTCCACAAGTATGTCTTTTCTGGAGTAAAACCGCGGGATTGCCCGGCTAAGAATCAGCATCTTTCCTTTGCTTTCGGACAATACCTCTTTTAATCGGGACACTATTCTCTTTATCTCCTGTGGGGCCTCGTGATAGTCATCAAGAACTATGAGATATCGCATGGAAGAATAGGACAATGCGTCCAGTGCCCGGTCCTCCTCGGTTTCGGAGAGTAGTTTGGAAGATACCGGGTCCTCTCCATTCTTTCTGAAGAATTCCGCCATTTCGGATATGAGCCCGGCTCCCGTCTGCCACTCCCTGACACTGTGCCAGAAGACCGGGTCCTGAACCTGCCCCGCAAAATATGATGCCAGACTGCTCTTTCCTATTCCGCCCACACCGAGCAGACACATGACGGGTGTCTTTTTCCCATACCATGCCTTTATCCTCCGGTATTCCCCTTCTCTTCCGAAGATCTGCTTTACCTGCGGAATGGGTGTTGAATACGGCTTGTGCTTCCTTCTCCTTATCTCGCTCAAAGAGACTTTTTTCTTGTTCAGCACCTCTTTGACCGCTTCGGGATAGGACATGTCCGTCTGCATCAAGAGGACTTCCACCGCCTGTTCGGCCCTGACTCTGTGTTCGATCCCGTCAATCTCAAGGACCGCTGTTTTTCTCTCGATATCCGACAGTATCTTTGAAAGCCTCTCCTCGCCGCCGGGTGTTATAAAATAGACCTTTTTCTTGTTCCCCGGACCTGCATGCGCCTTCTTTTCCTCTATCCATCCTTTTTCCTCCCTCATCCTCTTCAGTTCAACGGAGATGTGCGTGCGCTTGACCCCTGCAACCTTTGCTATACCTTCCTGTGTTATCGCCTCCGGGACGACCACCCGGTTCCGATACCCGCGGTATTTTGATAGGTGCAGAAGTATCATGTCCTTAATCGTGAGCGCTGGCATCATTCTACTATATGCTTATGTATTATTTAAGATTTTTTCCTTTATGCTTTATGTTTCGATATCATTAATGGGTGTCTCTCTTTTTCTTCTTTTTCATGTTCAGATATGAAAATGTCCTCTTTTACTTTTCGGTGATAATGTGGTAAGTTTCTAATAATATGTATGAGTTCGGAAAGCGAATGAATTCTCTTGAAAGGCTCCTTTGGTGGCTCATAGCAGGAAGTCGGGGCGGACAGAACCGTGCCAGAATCCTGATGCTGCTGAAAGAGAGGCCGATGAACACACATCAGCTTGCGAAGGCGATGTCCGTGGACTACAGCACAATACAGCATCATCTCAAAGTTCTGAAAAAGAACGGTTTTGTGGGGGCCGTGGGGGGAAAGTACGGAGCGCTCTACTTTCTTGCGGCGATTCTCGAGGAAAACTGGGATACCTTTCTGAAAATTGAGGAGAGAATTGGGAAAAATAAGATAAGTGATGAAAAGGATGGTGGTGAAGATGAATAAGGAGTCAAAGGTTGCTTTGAAGGTCATATCGATAGCTCTCATAGGAGCGGCCATAGGCCTGCTTCTCGCAGTACTGTTTCCGTTCGTCAGAGGGAAGCATGCCGTTTCTTCCCCATATTATGCGATAAATTCCGCATTCTCCGTGGCCTCTGTCTTCCTTCTCTCCGCCCTGCTCGGAACATATCTGAGGGATTACAGGGAGATAAAGGCCCGCTTCACCCTCGGATTGATAATCTTCCTGACCGCCCTGCTGTTTCAGGCGATATTCTCGCTTCCGATAATACATGCGATGTTCGGGTTCTCCTCCGCCAGTCTCGGGCCATTCTCGGTTCTTACCAATTTCTTCGAGGTTCTGGCCCTCTCGGTCTTCCTTTACCTGTCGGAGACATGAGCGAGTGCCGTCTTTGAACCCGCCCTTTATTTTCGGATTTTGGGTTTTACCCCGATTTGGAAGGGATTTCGGTGAGATTTGGGAAAGATTTCGGAAAATCCTCTTTAATAATGGCGGCGGAGTATCACATGGTGATAAGAAATGAAGAAGGACGCAATGTTCGGAATAGCCGCCCTCGCTGTGCTCGGGCTCCTCGCCCTTGGCTTCACATCGATGGTGAGTGCCTCTGCCGAAGAGGTAAGCCCTGAGATGAGCAAATGCCAGAACATCGAGAACGCCCCGGATGCAGACGGAGACGGGATACCCAACGGAATGGACCCGGACTTCGAAAGGCCCATGGACGGAACAGGCATGATGCACCAGTACAAAGGCGAAGGGCCCCACGGACAGATGAGCGGAGGGTGCAACGGCGAAGGAAAGATGTACCGGCACCACCTGGAGAATCGGGCAGAGGCTCCCTAAACCATTTACCTTTTCATATTTAATTCAAAAGATGATAGTAGAAAAAGTATTATATAAAATTAGTATTCTCATCGAATTGTGGTGCGACATTACGGACTCAAAAAACATCTTGAAAACCTAAAAACGGATGAACTTAGAAATATAGCAAAAGCTCTTGGAATAAAAAACAGAAGTAGAATGTCTTCCGATGAACTAAGACGTGAAATTTGGAAAAATATGATGTATGGCGAAGGCGTTGCTAAAATTCTTTCCTCATTACCGCAAAGCGCTCTAGAAATTTTGGACTTAGTGGAGTACTTAGGAGGAAATGTAAAAAAAGATATGATCAAAGAGCGTTATTCTAAAAGCGATTCGACATTGGAATCCAATCTAAAGAAAGCGGTAAAATATGGAGCTTTGTTTACACTCGAAGGTAAAGATGCAGAATACATACAAATTCCAAAAGATTTAATGAATGAGTGTTCGTTCACTTTGGTTTCCGTTGAAGAAAAAATGACTTTCGAGCGTTTTTTAGCGTTTTACTTTTCAAGAGAAGAGTTAAAATACATATGCAGAAAATTCGAATTGCCTGTATCTGGAAACAAATCCGATTTGGTGGACAATATAATAAAAAAGAACATTCATCCAAAAGAGGTTCTAGAAATTCAAAAACTTGATGACTTAAAAGTAATATGTGAAATGATGGGCCTCATAAAAAGCGGAAATAAAAAGGAATTGGTTGACCGAATGTTAGAGCATATAAATGTCGCAAAAGTGAAAACTTACAAAGTTAAGAAAGCGGGCAGTAAAAAACCACGAAAAGAAAAGCAACAAAAAACTCAAAAAAGGAGGCCTATTTTCTTTACAAGATTATACAATACTATAGACAAGGAAATTGAGTTCATAATCCGGCCGAAAATGAAAGAAAAAGACTTAGAATTGCAGCTTTATCAGTTTCTAAGTGCGAAATTTGGAAAGGAGCATCTGATAGAGGATCAGGTGAGAACAAAAGGAGGAAGAATAGATTTGGCGTTTCCAGAAGAAGGGGTTGGCATAGAATTAAAATACAGACCGAATAAAGCGAGCCTACAAAGATTGGTTCAACAAGTAGAAGAATACAATGAAGATTTTAAGAGAATAGTTGTAGTCATCGTGGCAGAAAAAGAGAAACAGCATGCGATTGAAGCGTATAAAAATAAAATAGAGGCTAATCCGAAAAATAAAGTAGTGGTTCTCTACAGATGAGCTAGATCCTCCGTTTTTATCCTTTTAATTCCCATTTCTTCCATCACGGAAGAGAATCTGCTTATATCTGACCTTTTGAGGCCGAATTTGTGAAAATATACATGTTCCGCCCCGCTCTTCTCTACCATCTGTCTTAGCATCTCATCATCGAGGTGTTCCAGAGCATATTTTGGTGCCATGTGGCCGAAGCTCATTCCGTATTTGAGGACCAGTTCGGTGAATCTGGGTGCGTAGTGGCCTCCTCCGATGCCTATGGCCACGATGTCCCGGTTCCCTTTCACCTTTTCAAGCTCCAGAATGGTTCCGGCTATTACTTTCCCTGCCGCCTTGTTCCTCCATTCCTGCTCCGCGCTCCCAATTTCTATGAAGAATGAAGGTGTTTCAAGATATGGGCCGTGGTGCGTCACCTCGTATGAAACGGAATAATCCGGGAGGGTGCTGTTCTTCCGTATCAGGCGGAGCGCCTCCGTCATGAGCCTGGGGCATGGAACGGCCAGCGTGTGGTCCCTTCCTCCGTACTTTGCCTTTCCGTAATTCCCGACCGTGTGGACGGTTAGTGCCTTTTTCCCTGATTCGCTTTTGTGCCTCGAAGCGAAGATTATGACCTCCGGTTCCTCTCCCAGAAAATCAGATATCTCTCTGTCTATGCCCTCTGCGTAGATGTGTGGGGAAGGGTGCTGCAGCATGACGTGCCCTGCCCTTCGGTATGCTGGCAGTCCCTGAAATTCCTCGTATTCCTCCCATTCCGCCATCTCAAGCAACCTGTCCCGGATGTTCGTGCTTGCGGGGTCTTCGAGAGATATGAGTATGGAGCGCATACCGGGAGATGGGCCCCATATTTAACAGGATATCGATGCCATGACCCTCTCGAAATCACCGGAATAAACTGGTGGGTACACGTATGCCACGATGACAGACTCGTATCTTTCCTGACAGAAGTATGCCCCGATGTCCATCTTCACCGTGTCGGGGCGAATCCCTATGGGCATGCCGTCCAGATACTTCAGGTGTATGTCATAGTCCTGCATGACCGTGTCGTGTCCCCCTATCCGAGCGCTCATCTCTTTCCGAAAGACCACATCTATATCCACGCCGTACCTCTCTTTTACCTCCCGCTCCATTATGTCCTGAACCATTCCGAGGGTCCTGCTGTATGTCTTCGACGGAAGGAAGGGTGTTCTCACGGTTGCAACGATGAGTATCGCGGGCTGCTCGGATTCCCGGACATAAAGCCTGTAAACCGCATAAGGCGTGGTGTATATCACCTCCTCCTTCTGAAGTGCGTAGGAGTCTGCGGAAGCGAACGCCGGTGCGACAGGGTAAGAAAAGAATGCCAGATATACTCCTCCGGCTATCAGATACACCATGACGGCAGTGGCCACCTTTTTCCGGTTCACAGGAACACCTCCACGAGGATCGTCAGGAGGAAAACCGCGGTAAACGCACCCGCTTTGATGAGGCTCTTTTTCTCCTTTCCCTTCAGATATGCGTGTGCGCTTCCGAGAGCGAGGATCCCGAATGTAGCCGGGAGTATCATGTTCCCGGGAAAGCCGTAGGCCACCATTATCGCCGCTGAAAAGGCGAATAGCCCGGAGAATATCCCGTATATGCTTTCGAGCGCTCTTTCCTCCTTGTACCAGACCGCATGGAAGACGAGTATCGGCAGGGATGCCGAGGCGAATATGAGGGCTGCCGGGTCCACGCCATGGGATTCCTTCTGCAGAGCATAAAGCTTTCTCCCGAAGAATCTTTAAGTAATAAGGCGCAATATGGTAAATTATGCCGCGAGGAATGAGAGGAAGAGGTAGAGGCCGGCGCTGGGTCTCCCACCAGCCGAGCGCCAGAGTATTTGCACCATTGGGACAGCCTTGGGGCCGCACACCTGTTGTTGTATTGCTACTCAGCGAACTGGAAGCTATGAGGCTCGTTGACCTTGAGGGAATGACACAGGACGAGGCCGCCACCAAGATGGGGGTTTCGAGAAAGACGCTGTGGAACGACCTTCAGAGCGCCAGAAAGAAGGTTGCAGAGGCACTTACGAAGGGTTGGGCCGTCGAGATACATCAGGAAGAAGGCACAATTCTCGTGGATTCCGTCGAAACCTTTAAATAATACTTCGCAATAGAGTATTATTAGGTGATAAGATGCCACGAGGATACGGAAGAAGAATGGGCCGCGGAATGGCGGCAATGGGCTATGCGCCCTACGCACCGTACGGATACAGGTACGGACTGACGGATAGGTTCAGAGACTGGCTCTACGGAGCGAGATACGGAAGAGGATATGGCATGGGCTACGGAATGGGTCGTGGAAGAGGCTACGGCGCAACCATGGGATACTGCCCGTACACCGGACTCCCCAGAGGATGGAGATGGACCGGGCAATACCCGCAGCAGTATGGCAGTGCATACTATCCTCCGCAGTACAGGAGGGATGAAGAATGAAGATAGCGATTGCCACGAATACCGGAGGCCTTGACGATACCGTTTCGCAGGTCTTCGCAAGAGCGCCTACCTTCACGATAGCAGAGATTGAGGGCGGTGAGATAAAGGATGTCAGGGTAATTCAGAACCCTGCTGCCGCAGCAGGCGGTGGTGCCGGCATACAGGCCGCCCAGATACTGATCAACGAGGGAGTTCATGCGGTGATAGCCGGGAACTTCGGACCGAATGCATCGGGTCTCCTCGCACAGACGGGCATCTCCATGATAAGCGCTCCGGGAACAAGGGTCGAAGATGCGGTGAAGAGCGCTGAGAAGGCAGGACCTTCGGTGCCCATGAATATCCCTCCTGCAGCCCCGACGATACCCTATGGTCCGGGATACGGCATGGGCTACGGTGCAGGCTACGGAATGGGGCGTGGTCGAGGCATGGGAATGGGTCGCGGAAGAGGCAGAGGGCGCGGCATGGGCTATGGAATGGGATACGGTACCGGTTATGCCTACGGTCCTGCAGTCTATCCGTCCCAGTATGCTGCGACCAAAGAAGAAGAGATAAACGCCCTTGAAGAGGAAAAGAGAGCCATAGAGCGCAAATTGAAGGAACTGAAGGGTGAGAAATGAGAAGATTCCGCTGCATTTCCTGCGGATATGAATGGGAAGAACCGTACGGCACGGGAAAAGGCACTGAAATGCGGTGTCCGAAATGTGGTTCTACCTCTGTCCGGAGAACGGACGCCGGCGCAGGAAGCGGCCCCAAGGGTTCCGGGCGCGGTGCTGGGTGTGGCATGGGCTATGGAATGGGGCAAGGGCGAAGATAGCCCCTAAAACCCTTTTCACATTTTTAAATCTTTGAAAACCGGTTTGAAGAGGTCTCAGCACTCATAGGGCTCATCATCGGTCAGCTTCCGTCATTTCATCATCGACCTCAGAGCGTTATCCGTGAGCCGTAAATAAACTTTGTCGGGCAATATATCACGGACAATAAGGCCTTTCATCTCCATGCGTTTTACCAGAAGTTCCGTCCTTGACAAAGAGATGCGGAGTTCTTTCGATAGTGATTCCGTATCTATCGGATATCCGTCTGCGATGATGTGCATAGCCTTTTCCTCGAGGCTCATTCAGTCCCTCTTTTTCGCCAGTTTCGCAATGTGTTCCACGGAGCGCTGGTAGTTCTGCATGGCGACCTTTACATTGGAATCCACAAAGACCCATGCACGGGAGAGGTCGCCATACCTGAGGATGTATCCCTTTCTCGGCGGAGCGTCGTCCGTCCTTGTGGTCCCTTCCTCTATCAGCCCGATGCTCTTGAGCTTGCGTATATAGCGGTATACCGTCGGTTTTGATGTCTTAACCGTAAGTGAGATCTCGTCTGCGGTCCAGACCTTCTCCGGACGCTCTATGAAGCAGTTCCTGAATATTTGAAACCCGATGTTGTCCTTGCTGTCCCTCTCAATGTATCCAATCTGCTCCAGAAAGCGCCGTAAAGCGGTGTCAAGGTCGGCCTCCGCCTCAAGAGGCATGTCTCCGACCACCCTCAGCTCAAAGACCATCACAGATGGAATGGGGCTGCTTATTTAGTCTTTTTTGCCCGCATGTCTTTAATCGAAATCGGGGTGTGATATTGTGTTCAGGGTCGTATTCTATGAGATGCCGAACTTTGAAGGCATGCATGGGCTTTTCACCGCCCGACTTTCGGATATATCTCCGAGGCGACCAGGAGGTGCCCCCGACATGCTCCCCGCACGGATTGTATGAAGCTTCTGTTCGCACCTGTGTGTTCGTGTTCGATTCCCTGTTGTTTTTCATCCATTTTCAGCTTATTCGAAAAGGATTTCCAGATAGGGCTTTATTTCATCCAGCCTCTCCGCGTTCACCACGACGTCGGCCGAATCTATCAGGACGGTTGCGCTCGGCTTCGGGTTGAATGCTATTCCGAGTCCGCATTCCGAGAACATCGATGCATCTATATCGCTATCTCCCACCGCGGCACAGTCCGCCTTTTCGATGCCCAGTTCTTTTCTCAGATTTCGGACGGCCTCGGCCTTGTTCTTCAGCTTTACGCGAGATATTCCGTTTCCCGTAACCGTTTCGTTATCATCGACCTCCACGATGTTCGAAAGCACGAAATCCATTTCCAACTCCTTCCCTATCCGCTCCGCCAGTATGTCTATGCCTCCACTGACTATGGCTGTCTTTGCTCCTCTCTCGTGCAGCCAGTCGATGAGTTCCTTGGAGCCTTTTCTTATCGGGACCCTGTCGAGAATCTCCTGCAGATGCTTCTTTGTCAGGCCTTCCTTCTTTGAGGTCCACAGTTCTATGTCCCTTCTCATGAACTCCTCGTCATCTATCTTTCCTTCCATGTAAAGGCGGAGGGATTCGTCGTTATCGGTGCCGAAGTGCTCATGCACCCATACCCACGAACTGAAATATTCCGTCAGAACGCCGTCCATATCAAATACCACGAGCTTCACAGCCGTTGCAGGGAGGCCTTATATATAGTGGCTTCGTCGGAGATGCATGGACAGGCCCGTCGTGTTCCTCATCGGTGTTGCGCATGTCTTCGATATGAAGGCGTCCGTGGAGAACTTCATAATTTCAACCGGACCGTCAGTGGTGTGCGTGGAACTTGACGGTCCCAGATACTATGCGCTCACCCACCCCGAAGATATGGAGAATGCGAAGAGAGACCTGCCATTCATATACCGAAAGTTGGCGAAGATTCAGGAATCCCTCGGCGATGTCTACGGCGTACGGGCAGGCGAGGAGATGCTTGCCGCTGCCAATACCGCTCGAAAGATATCCGTTCCCCTTCTTCTTGTGGACGATGATGTTTCGCTTATATTCAAAAGGATGCTCAAAGAGATGAAATGGATGGAAAAACTTCGGTTCTTTTCCGCACTCTTCCTGCCTTCCAGGAAAAAAACAAGCGTCGAGAAGGAGATGAAGCGATATCAAGAGGACGAGAGCACATATATCGAGGAATTGGGAGTTCTGTTCCCCACGATAAAGAGGCTTCTTATAGATGAGAGGAACGAGCACATGGCAAGAAGGATCGCTTCCGCGGCAGAGCGCTATGGAAGAGTGGCTGCCGTTCTGGGCGATGCCCACCTCGACGGCATAGCGGAAACACTGAAAAAAGACGGTTTGAACGTGGAAACGGTGCATCTCAAGGATTTGAAGAAGATGCACTCCGTAACGATACGCTATTCTTTTAACGGATGACTGCGAATGACCTTGTCGGAGCGCGCGCACAAAAAAAGAGTGGTTGGTTCATGTACGCTTTTTCGTCCGGATACGGGCTTTGCGACCGGATAAAGCGAGACTTACGAGCAAAGAGTAATTTTAAATACTGTATCTATGATTATCTCGCATGCAATGGCGTTACGCCGCCGTACTGGTGGTGTTGATTCTTACGGTTTCAAGTCTCGGCTGCCTGAGCCCCCCTGCCCCACCTCCCATGTCAAGGATGCCTAAGGTCATAATCGACCATGTGGAACAAGACGAGGTGTTTGCGGTCTATGTGCACGGAATCTCGGATTGCCGCTACGATAGGATAGAGATAAAGATAGACAATGAGAGCGCTTTTGCCATGAATCACACATTCCAGGGTTCCGCCCTGACGAATCTCACCTCATTCAGCCTGAACATAACCGTCATTGACCTTCCGAACGAAGGGGGGAATGCCGATGTGTACTATTACAATGCCACTGTCAATCTCGTATCTCGCTCGGCTTTTACGGTTGTAGAACACGGCACCGCACACGAGATAGACCTTGAACGGACAACGTATTATATTACCACGATGTACCTTGCAGGAAAGGAGTGAACGGAATGAGAAAGAACAGATATTGGATGTGGTTTGCGCTCGCAATCTTTCTGGCCGCTCTTGCCATAGGGATAATGACCGGTCTGTTCAAGATAGACCCCATCGCACAGTTCCTTGTTTTCGTCTTCGTTCTTGTTATCATAGCACTGCTCGCTGTTGTGGGGGCGGTCTTTCTTGGTATGGTGATTACTCATCGCGCTCTCGCATCGGAAACCTTTACTCCTTTCGAAGAGAGCACCATGACCGGCATAAGCGAGATAAGGAAGGATGTTAAAGAACTGAGAAAAGAGATTGAAGAGATGAAAAGGATATTGGAAGACAGGAAGTAGCTGTTTTATGAATGAAAACCGGACAACAACGAGGTTCTACACTCTTTCCTCATCTATTCCAGTCTTTCCGGGCAGATTCTCCTTCTGGAGCATGCCCTGCACTTTCCCACACGATGATGATTTCTGTGGGCTTCGCCTTTTTCAAGGTCTCTCAGAAGTTCGTCCCTTTTCTTCAATACTATTTCCTTGAGTTCCTCTGTAAATTCTATTTCGAAGCTCCTTTCGGGATACTTCAGGATGCCGTAGGGCGGGCTCTTTCTCGTTATATCCTCCAGAATCAAGCAGTATGCGCCGAGCTGGACAATGTGTGAGAACAATGGGCCTCGGGGGGTTCTTCCTGTTTTCAATTCCACCGGGATATAGTGCCCGTCCTTCAGAAGGATATGGTCCGGCCTTCCCCGTATGCCGTACAGGGTAGACTCCATTATCTCGGAGGTTCCGTCGTCCAGATCCGTATATATTATCTGGCCTTCCGGAAGCTGTATGCTCTTTCGTTCCTTCCACACCCTGTTTTCTATGTAAAGCTCCCTCCATAATATGAGTGTGGCCACCATCAGCCATGTGAGGGCGGAAACCTCCATTATGTTTCCCAAGAGTTCGTTCTCGGGAAAGACAAAGCCCAATGAATATATCGCCACCACGATGGATGCTATCGATGTGAGGATTATGAGCCTTTCCAGTATCTTGTTCTCCTTCCCGCTCCTTTCAAGCAGGGTCAGGAAATAAAGGGAGAATATCAACCATAGAAGGGATTCGGCCAGCAGTATGCCGGACATGAGTCGGCTGTGGGGGAGCCAGATGACCATCCCCATCATCGAAATAGTCGTTGCTACCAGAGAGAAAATCAGGACTGTCTTCTCCATGTTCCTCGTTTCCTTTTCCTTTATGGCAATGTCGTTTATCTTTGTTTCTATCTCTCTGTGGCGCTCCATGCCTTTTATCTCGTTTTCTCCTTTCTCTTCATCCTCAGTCTTACGGCTGAGCCACCAGCTTAGCGGACAGTATGCGTATTTCTCAAGATCCGCGGCCGAGACTATTTTACTCATATCCATACCATATATTTCTTCTGGTTTATAGACTTTCGCATGCGAACGCCTTCGGTTAATCTCATGATTATTACTGCTGGTATGTGACTCGGCGGATATGTGAGCGGGATTCGAAAAGAGACAAAATATCATGATGTCCCTGTGAGGGGGGGACCCCTTGATTTCCTGTGGAACTTGATAATCATTCCTGATACTCATAGGTGAAAGTTAGTATCCCTTCGGCGGGCGGTTAAGGCCGGAAATCCCACCACACAGTTTATTTTCGGATTCTTACATCTGCTACATTGCCCGTCCGCTCAAAATATCCCCGCTCCGCAAACCTCATGCTCGGGTGTTCTTCAGCGTCTTTTTGAGGACCTCCCCGCTGGGATATCCTACCTCCACACAAAACTTATGTTTTTTATAGGACAGAGCGCGCCGCAGCTGAAACCTCGCATCCGTGCCGCAGTCTGAATCGGATGTGTTTTATGGATGTCTTTTTTATGCGTTCTTATGCTTCAGACAGAAGAATTGGCCGTGGCATCGGACGGCAATCTTTTTACGAAAAAGTCTATAAAGAATGAAGATTATAGCCGCATGGGATACCGTGAGCGATGCACCTCCGCATAATGTGAAGAACAAGCTCATAAAGAGCATAAAGGATCTTGCCGGTAGCAAGATGGCTCGAAAAAAGGTGGACGAGAGCTATTTCAAGGAAATCAAGGGCAAGGAACACTGGATCGTCTACCTGATGATCCAGGCATTGGATGAGCTGGAGACGGATTTTCATGTTGAAATGAAAGCATACGAAGATAAGCAGAACAAATTCAATATGCAGATGCTCCAAGCGCTCAAAGAAGAGAGGGAAGCGCTCATCGGGATGAAAACCGTTCTTACGACAAGTCTCAAGGAGATGAAATCCTCTCTGAACGATGTATTGAACGAGCGGCTTGGAACCATGGATGAAAGTATAAAAAGCTATATGAATGAAACAATGGAACAAAGCATGAAGAAGGCCTTCTCGGACATAGATGGGAAGATAAGCGAGCTATCGAATATGCTTGAATCCATTAAGATGAACGGCACCGATTCATACAAGATAATGTCGCGGAATCAGGAGCTTCTTATCGGTCTCTCATTAAAACTGGATGAGATGAGCGAGGACATCGTGGCGCTTGACGAGCGCATAGGCATAGAGATATCAAGGATTCCGGGGGCGGAGGGCTCTATGGAGGCCCTTAAAGACCTGAACGACAGCATAGATGCCATAAAGAGCATATCCGCGGATCTTGAAGGAATGAAGGAGTCGGTCAAACAGATGAGTAAGATAAAGGACCTCGCCCGTGTGTCCGAAGAGATACAGGGAATGAAGGATGACATATCGAAGGCCCTTGAAGGCCTGGATGTGAAGGATCGCATCGAGGAACTTGCAAAGAAACTCGAAAGCATAGATATGAAAGGGCTTTCCGCGGCGATAAAGGATCTGGAAGACCTTGGGAAGATGGCCTCTCAGATAGATGAGATAAGAAGAAGGTTGAGTTCCATTGAAGAGTTGAGTGATTTTCAGTCACAGATAGATGACCTGCAGAAAAGGATGGCGTCCGTCAAAGAGATGGAGGAGGAGATGAAGAAGGACATGGAAGTCCTTCGCAGACTCGTGGGTGAGTTTGAAGAGATGACCTCCGTTACCGAGATGCTCGGCAGTCTGGAAGCTAAAGTGAACGCTGTGGAGGAATACGGAAGGAAACTGGATGCTCTGGATGTCGAGTCTCTGAAATCTCAGGAACTCCCGAAAGAGTTGGAGGAAAAGCTCGATATGCTGACATCTATCAAAGAGAGCGCTCCGGACATGGAACATCTGAAAGAAGAGATTGATTCCATGAAATCTCAGGTAGAAGAGATAGAGAAGAAGGTGGATATGATACTGAAATCCACGAACCGCCATCTAGATATAATGGAGAAGAACCTCAAAGCTGAGATAGAGAAGCTGACTGGTAAGGATGGAAGCAAATGAACAGGGCACAAAAAAAGAAAATCCTCTTCCTCAGACTTCTTGGTTTTCTGGGCTGTTTATTGACCTTTTCTTTTTTCTTTCTACCTTCCAATATTGGAGCTACTAAAGAATGGGGTACGGCTCAATTCGATCTATACGGATACATGATATTTATCATTCCTCTCGGCATTACATCCATTCTGGCTCTGGTCGCAAAGAGATACTTTGGTTTTGCGGTTTCAGGGATTGTTGGAATCCTTCTCATGTTGATGGCCGTAGTCCAATTTATTATAGATAAAGATGTGAACAAAATTGATGTTGAGATCGGTTATTACTCTGTGCTTATAGGAATGGTCATCATAACAATTTCAGGATTACTTTTGATGAGGACGGAAGAGAAGAGGAAAAGAAACATTCTTCCTTTCATAGGTCTCAATCTTCTGATGGTATTCCTTTTCATTGCATCTGCGTTTTTCACCGCATGGGTGCGAGGTTCTGATACGGCGGTTTACCTTTCGATGTGTCTCTTCAGCACACTGTTGGTTACGGTACCGATAGCAAGCTCCATTATCATGCAATTTAAAAGGGTTGAGTTTGGAGATATTCATTTGAGCTTTGGTTTGAACCTTATCACTTGGGGAATCTACCTCTTTATATTATCTCTTCTGTTCTTTTCTGGAGGGGTATGCAGCTGTGAAGGCTGTGTTTCTATCTTTCCTATCGGACATCTTTCTCTGGCATACAGCAGTCTTTTAATTGGAATAAGCTATGTTCTTGTATGGTATGCAGATAGAGAAAAAATAGTAATGCAATGTAATGATCAATAAGTGTAGTTCTTGTACTGAATTCTCATATAATGACAACAACCGAATGCTAATTTGCTTCAGCCTGTTCCTTCGCAACCGTTTTTCTTATACAATGATAACAACAAGTGAATGATAATGCTATAGCCTGACCCTCTTTATCCTGAGATATCTCGGTTCCTTCGAGGCCTCCGCCAGTATGAACTCTTTTTTCACACCGTGTGCGAGACGGACCCCCCTGCTTATCTCCGGCCATGTTCCCTTATAATCCTTTGAAACCGCATGAGCGAGATATTTCGCATGCTGTTCCACATCTCTGACATAGACCCTGAAATGTGTACCGTACTTGAAACCGGTCCTAACAATGAGCCCCCGGTCCATCAGGTCCGAATATATTGTGAGCTTGCTGTCCATCTCAGGGTCCTTTTCCCTGCTCCTTTCCATCAGTTCCTCCGGCGATACCTCCCTTCCGTCCTCCGTAAGAGAAAGCGCGCCCTTTTTAATCAGATAAATACATTCAAGAGTTGAGAGATAGAGTGCGTCTCCCATCTTTTTTCCATAGAAAAGCGAATGCAGTTCATCGTAGTCTTCCAGCATTATTCCCATATCATCCATGAGGAGCGCTCCATATCTCCCGGTGATATCGGCGTTGTGCGGTCCTTTCGGAAAATGCCTCTTTATCGAATAGTATGTGACATCTCCATCTCCATCCACAATCGCAAAGATAAGGGGGGAGCGCTTTTTCGCCGGTATCTCGGATATATCTTCTCCGCCTATCGATTCATCAAATGTTCCCGAGGCATTTTTCTTCCGGGGATTTTTCGAATTTTCACGGATTCTTCCATCCTGCTGTTCCTTCGATGCATCCGCATGATATCTCCTGAACAAGTCCGAGTCGTCCGCCATATCATATATCTCGGAAAAGTCAAAGACATTCTTTTCATCGAAGGAAAGGACCCTCATCTCTCCCTTTTCTTTCTGCTCACCGCCTCTCCGAATGTACATGAAATCATCGTCTCTGATAAGAAAACCCCTTTTTCTGAGCTCACGGTAGACCATATATCTTGTCTGAAAATCAGGTGCGGAGAGCGCTCTTTTCAGGAATTCTTTCTTTGTGACATCGAGTTCAAGCTTGTTTTCGTTCATGAGGTAGAAGGCCTCCACCATACTGAGCCTAAGCCTTCCTTTTACGAAATATCCGGTCTCACTTCTATTGAATATCGTACTGGATTCTCCCGAATCTTCAATGACAACGGTATCTCTGTCAATATATCCGTGAAAGGTCTTTCCCACGGTCCCGCCTCTGATTAAGCGGTTTCCAATAGAGTTTCAGAGCCCTTTTTCATCGATACTCTCTTAGGGAAGTAGCGCAGAAGGACTATATCGCCTATGGCCTGTACCCATCGATAGGGCACATTGACCGGTATGGAGTCTTCCACCAGCAGTGGATTCGTATCCCCTATGAAGAGTCCGTTTATTTTCCTGTTCTCCAGGTCTATCACGATATTGTCCACATTACCGAGAAACATCCCATCGGATGTGTATACCTGAAGGCCTATCAGTTCCGAGATTTCTTCCAGCATGATTATCTCCTCCTTGGGAGTATAGTTGCGTTATTGCGTCCTTACCTATATACTTTTTGTTCCGCCTTTGCTGATTTATCACTATCCGTATCAATGTGAATCTGCAATCCGGCCGTTTTTGGGTGCGGAGCGCCAATCTCACGCCTCTTCATCCTCGGGGTGAAACAGTATCAGTCCACGATACCGTCTTCAATGATTCTTATCACAGCCTCTCCGTCGGGCAGGCTCGGCGAATCTATCAAGCGTGCTATCCTCCGGTCTCCTTTGGATTTTCTCAGATATATCCTGAACGTTGCCGTATGCCCTACGATATGTCCTCCTATTGGTCGGGTCGGGTCTCCGAAGAAGGCATCAGGCTTTGCCGCTACCTGATTGGTGACACATATCGCAGCCCCGCTGAGCGTAGCGAATTTAAGAAGACTGTGCATGTGCCTGTTGAGCAGCTGCTGTCTCTCGGCGAGCGCTCCCCTCCCGACATATTCGGCCCTGAAATGTGCAGTGAGGGAATCCACGACCACGAGCTTTATCGGCATCTCTTTGGCTATCTCAAACAGCTTTTCCCCCAGAAGTATCTGGTGACTTGAGTTGTACGCTCTTGCCACATGTATCTTTGAAAGGACCTCTTCAGGGTCCAGATTAAGACCCGTGCTTTTATTCACTCCTTCGACCATCTGTATTATCCTTTCGGGTCTGAAAGTATTTTCAGTGTCTATTATCGCAACTTCCCCTCCGAGACCTCCCTGTTCCACCGGAATAGTGGCATTGACCGCCAGCTGGTGCATGATCTGGGTCTTTCCGGAACCGAACTCACCGAAGAACTCGGTTATGGACTCGGTCTCAACACCCCCTCCGAGAAGGTCGTCAAGGTTTTTCGAACCTGTAGTCAATTTCTTTATCCCTTTCCTCCGCTCCATTATCTTCATACCGCTCTCAAAATTCCCTATATCGGCCGCTTTCTTTGCGGCGTTGATTATCTTCGCTGCGGTGCTTTCCCCTATCTCCGCGACCTCCGCAAGGGTCTTCGGGGACTCGACGGCTATCGCCATCACACTGTCATATCCTGCATCCTTCAGCTTTTCGGCGGTCGCAGGCCCCACGCCGGGTAGTTTCTCTATATCATCCATGTGTTCACCGGGCGCTCATTCCCGGAATGACTTATAAAGATGATGAAGGGGTCGGTGAAACTGTGAAAGTGATGAAAATCGGATGAAATTACTGTAAGAATTGTGCGTGCACCCATTTCATAAATATCAAGATGTCGGGACTCTTTAAGCATGGGTCATAGGAGCAAATATCCCTGTGTTGGTGCGGTCTGTGTGGATATCTCAGAAATCGAACGGACCTTTCCGGTCGCCCGTTCATCATCTCAACAGTTCCCTCCTGAAATTCAGCATTGGCATCTCAGAAATCAAACAGGCTTTTCTGACCGGGCGGCACATTCTTTTTTCCATCGGCGAGGCTCTTTTTGCTTTTCCCGGAATCGGAACCACCGGATTGCCCGTCATCCTCCGATTCACTACCTTCACCACCAAAACCATCATCCTCGTTTCCAGTGGAAATCAAGGGGTCCCCCCCAAACACGGCCTCGCTTTCCCGTTTTCTCCCAGAACTCGCCTTTTCCACGGCAAATTTTGCTTTTGCGCGGTCTTCTATGAGGAAATCGACCTCCCTCTCATCCAGTCTGAGCCTCCATATCATCTCAAGCATGAATTCCTCATCCCTTCTGAAAAGTATGCTGAAAGGCGGTAGAACATCCTGAAGAATGCGGGTCGTTGTCGTGTGCATGTACTTTGCCATTTTAAGAGCAAGTGACCTCTTTATTGACCTGACACCTTTGCTCCGACCCATGGACACTAGCCACAGGGGAAAGAGCCTGTTCGGGAAATCGCGGGGATTGTCCATAAGCACAATCGATGCGGCCATTTCATCCGTCGCATACTTCCAGAGCGCATACTGCTGCCTTCTGAAAACCCTCGAAAGGTAGATATCCGCCCTGCTCAAGTGCCGATATGCGTGGGCGAGCTCTCTGTTGTTCCCTGCTATCTTCGGAACGAGCTCATCCAGCCAGAGAAGCGTGTTCGAAGGCTGTTCATCCGTCCTTCGGAGGTATAAGGCGCCCTCCGCTATCTTTCCCGAAAGGTAGAGCTTCCTGAGGGCTTCCATCGTGTCCAGTCCCCGATCTCGCGTGCCTGCGCCTATCACATCCTCCACACTGGCATCCGAATAGGCAAAAGATTGCAGGTCGTTGAGCGCCCCCCTGATATCGCCCGCAGCACGCAGCGCTATCTCCCGTATCATATTGCGCTCCATTGCCAGCCCTTCCTTTTCCGATACCATCCAAAGGAAATCCTCCACCTCCTTGTCGGAGGGCCTTTCAAAGCGAAGCACCTCTACGGGAGAGCCCTTTCTTCTCTTGAAGAATGAAGACCTTTTCTGAAGGGCATAGAGGTCATTGGCAATCAGGATTACGGGCTGTGAGGTCTGTTTTATTACATCCACTATCGCTTTTATCCCCCCTCTGTCCGCATTTCCCGAGAGATTGTCCGCCTCATCCAGTATTATGAGCTTTCTATCTCCCTCATCGGAGCTTATAAACGAACCCTCTTCGGTGAAGCCCTGAGTGATGGCCCCGGACAGCGCGGTTCCCCTGACAGCATCCGAGTTTCTCGTGTCGGAGGCATTCATCTCTATAACGCTCCAGCCGAGGTCGTTCGCAAGGGCCAGAGCGCTCGTCGTCTTTCCGATTCCCGGAGGCCCGGCCAGTATAAGGGCCTTTTTCGTCATTATTTCGTCCCTCATCTCGGTCCTATCGCATTTCCCGAGGGGACAGCCTTTCGTCCAACCCTCTCCCCAGCGCATCATGCGAGCTCTCTGCCTTCTGTTTCCCACGATATCCTTAAGGCTTTTCGGTCTGTATTTCTCGGTCCATTCCATATCGGGAGCGCTCACGGGGAGGCATACGACATATTACTTTAAGCTTTGTCGGGGAGCTCAGGAGTTCATTTCCGCGACCGTCAATAGGCTCCGTGAATTAGAGAAGCACAGCGGGAATGCCCGGAATTATTTCTTCCTGCGAAGCGCTGCGAAGAGAGCTCCGGCAGATAGAACGAGGGCCACGATAACAGGGAGTATCAGCGGTTGAGCAGATGTGGGTGTTGAAGACGAGGAGGGGGGCTGCTCATCTTCTATCGTCACCGTGTGGTCCGTGAAGGAAGGGACATAGACATACACGGTGGTTTTCTCACCCTCCGTCGTAGCGTTCCAGACAGGGTCCGGACCGGAGGAAAAGAGGGCATCGTAGTAACTTCCTTTCTCGGCAGGTACATTGTCGATGAGCACGGAGAGGTTCCCGGTGGTGTTTATATGGAAGATTATGCACTTTCCGCGATGGTCTTCCGATGAGACCCTGAACGACCATCTGTTCCTTTCGATGTATATCTTCTCTACCGTAACATTCGCATATGTGACAGAGGTGAACTCTCCGCCCTTTACGGAGACCTCCGCACCGACCTTTGAGAGGGACATAGCGTCCAGAAGCGAGCGGTCCGCACTCACCTTACTTTCGGAGAACTGTATGATGACCATCTCACCCTGCGACAGGGATATCTCGCAAGCACCATCCTCATCCACGCTGCCGTCGGTCGTTACGGATGCCCTCGCCCCGGGTACCGATATCTCAAAAACACCCTCCGAAACGCGCTCGGGCTTTACCACACCCTCTATGGAACAGGTCATTTCAGAGAGAGCCTTTATCGTGATCGAGGGGTTGTCCAGTCCCATGTATGTGATCTTATATTCCGAATTCGAGAAGGTGCCGGAATATTCCTCTTCGCTTTTCATAAGATGATTCTCCGGCGGGAGGGATACCCTCTCTATCAAAAGCGTGCCGTTGACGGAAACATTCTTTATGAAACCCGCATCCGCATCATAGGAAAAGGAAAGATATCCGTATATTGTGACCGGTTCGGGCGGCAACGGCCAGAGATAGGAAGGCTCGGAAGAATCACTATCAACCCCGGCTGATACTACGGGCGGCAATACGAGAAGTAGAACAAGCAGTAGGGCAAATCCTCTTATGTTCATCATGAGGTAGTCCCACTACTAGCATAAATATTCTTTGGTACAAGGATGCATATGTAGAATACAATCATACTTTGTCCGCGCTCGCGGGGTTGACCATGAACACACCGAAGCCGAGCCATGTGAACAGAAGGATAACCGCAAGTATGTTGAACGCATACGGTATCACTACCGCAAGCAGCGCGGCGGGGAGGAATATCCATACCAGAAGCGAAAGAATCCAATCCTTCATACGCTCACGAAAAAGAAGAGGTATTAAAAAGATTGCTCTCCACTGCGTTTCCCTATAACCTCTCCAATACCGCTCCGACCATCAGGGGCAGCAGAACTGTGGCGTCTCCGTCTATGGTGACATAATCCGCATCCTCGCGTACCTTTCCCCATGATACCGCCTCGCGCACACGCGCTCCCGACAGAGAGCCATCATATTCAGCGGCCGTAGTGACATATACCGCATAGTCCAGCCCGTCGCGGAACTGGTTCCACCATATCGTATGATGCTTGCTTATACCTCCGCCTATCATGAGCGCTCCGGTCTTTTCCGCCATGAACACTATGTCCGCAAGGTCCTGCTCGTCCCTGAAGAGATTAACATGGAAGTCCTTGTGGTCCTGCCAGAAGCCCCATATCTGGGAGCCGAAGGCACCGTCGGTTATTCCGGGAATGAACACGGGGATCTCGTTCTTCCATGCCCAGTAAAGGAAAGAGCGCTCGTCCATCCTTTTCCCGAACTCCCATGCCAGTTCCTTCGTAGATATCTCACGGACTCCGGAGTCATAGATTTCCTGCAATGTCGGCTGCATATGCTCTTCCAGAGGAATTCCGTAGGATTCATTGGGAACGAAGACATTGCCGAGCCGGTTCACTCCTTCCTGATGCAGTTTCGCATCGTCTATGAAGAAGGTTCCATGGTAGTAGTCGGCCCAGGAGCGCGCGAGATCGTGGTCAAGCGCTCCGCATGTCGTTATTATACCGTGAACCAGCTTTCTCTTCACAAGTTCAAGTACGACTCCCCTTGTGCCGGTGGCCAGTATGCAGGCCGGGAACGAGAGGAAATTGAATACCTTCTCCTCCTTGAACATCTTTTCCAGTATGTTAACACCTATTCCCACGTTCTTCGCTGTGAAGCCTCCCGACTCATACATCGCTTTAACGAGGGCATCGGCGCTCATCCCCTTCTCGAGCTTGATATCCTTCACGGGCTTAAGTTCCATGCACCCCCATGTGTCTCATCTTAAAAAAGTTCCGAAAGTGTTTAAACCCGTGCCTGATGCATCACCGTGGAAAAGAGGGAAAAACTCCTTTACCTCGCCATAGCGGTGGCAATCATAGGAACGGCGGCGCTCTACGCCCTCTCTGCAAGCATGGAGGAGCAGGAGCACACATACACGGTCAGCGAGGTTCTCAAAAACCCGCAGAAATACGTCAATCAGGACATACACATAAAGGGAAACCTCACGGACATAAGGGAATACGGGAACACAACGGTATTCTACCTGAGGGAAGGAGATTACTCTCTGAGATGCGTCTCTTTCGACAACACCACATTTCAGGAAGGAGACACTACCATTTACGGGCACCTCACATACAATGAAGAGTGGGGGAATTACGAGTTCGTGGTGGAAATACCCGACAGCCAATCATGAGTCATAGCTCAGCAGTTCTTTGAGGTCGTCGGGACCCATCAGCTTCACCCCCGGGTCTTTTGGATATGCAATCCTGTTTTTCGTGAAAAACACTTTTTCACAGTAAAAATCCTCCGTTTTTTTGAGAAATTCCGAAACATCACATTTCGTGGCCTTTCCCCACTTGACCTCCCCGACAAGTATCGGGCGGTCCCTTGAAGTTATCAGTATGTCAATCTCTTTTTCGGCATTTTTCAGTATCTCAACCCTTCCATCCCTGATCTCGGCAAAAAGATCCGCAGCGAACCTTTCGACAGCCATGGACTTCATCCTCTCCACGGTGGGTTTCATCTCCTCATACGATACCTCTCTGGAAAAATCATATCTTGAATTAAGGTAGAAATAAAGCCACATGGGCTCCGAGGCCATATAATATCTGTATTTTTTCTTTCCATATATCTTATTGGCCCTGAGAATGCCCATTTTCTGGAGGTTTTTCATGTATGGGAGGACGAGAGCGCTCTCAGGCCTCTTTATTATTCCTCTTGTGTAGAGTATGGAGGCCATCTCTTCATACCTTTCATAGCCCTCACCCACCAGAGAGATAATCGATCTGTATGTCCTGCTCATCTCCCTTTCTTCCTCCGTGAATATCTCACCGACAAGACCGGGAACCGCATATCTCATAATCCTTGTCAAGTTCACGAAGAAATCTTCCGAACCGGACAGGAGCGGAATTGTCCATGGGTCTCTGAGATATGGAGCAAGCTCTACCGCCCTATCGGGGCTGAAATTTCCGAACAGAGATCTGAGCACATCACCGGGTCTGATGAGTCCCAGCTCGTACGGATAAACTATTCCAAGCAGAGGAGAATTTCGAGAGATCACCTTTGAAACCACCTTCATGCTCGATCCGGAGAGTATCAGCCTTCCGTTCGGATGTACCGATGCGATTTCTTCCCATACCGACGGGTTAAGCCTCTGAAATTCGTCTATAACAACGGTCTCTCCGCGTTTAAGGCCGGCCTTTGCCCTTTCCACCATATCTTCAAAACCGTTCAAAATGCTTTCATGCTCCCCTTTCTCCTCTCTTATGCTGCCGTCCGTTCTTACATAGAAATAAACATCATAATCCAGAAAATTCCTTATAAGAAATGTTTTTCCTACCTTCCTTCTTCCGAATATGAGAATCCACCCTCCTATGCTCTTTATCTCCTCCGCCTCGCTTCTGTGAACCACGATTCCTGAACCCATATTCATGAATTGAAGTTCATGTTTATAAAGTTATCTCTTACGCAGGCATCAGAGAAAGCGAACTCGTACATTCCATGACTCAGAGGAACATATGGAGGAAGCATAACGGACATAAAGGAATACGGGAACACTACGGTCTTCTACCTCAGAGAAGGGAATTACTCACTGCGCTGCGTCTCTTTCGACAACACCACGTTTCAGGAAGGAAGCACTATCATTTACGGGCATCTCACATACAATGAAGAATGGGGGACTTATGAGTTCGTGGCGGAAAAAACATAGGAAAGTTATTTAAAATATAACAACATCTTTAACATGATGTCCTATGAGGAATGGCAATTGACAGATCAGAATATAAACACAGAAATAATCCAAAATATAAATAAAATGAAGATACCCCGCAGCTTGCTGCGGTTGGGTTCTTCATTCAGCAGATTGAATCCTATCTGGAGTCAAAGGAGATTTCTTATATTTATCTAGGTTTACCTATGAAAGATGCATATAGGGCAGAAAAAATAGTGTCTCAAAAGAAGCTGCTTGGTGAGGACTACACCCACATTGGCGTAATAGGAGTAGATGAACAAGGACAGGTCGAAATCCTTCGTGAAGCAAGGAAACTGGACATAAATAAAGACATAAAATTTTATAGATATGAACTCAGAAGAGTAGAAAATTCTCTATTTGATGAAAGAATATACGTGTCTAAGCAATTATCCTAGACCTACTCTCTTCTAAACTCCTTAAACTTCCCTTCTATTATGCTCTCCCTCGCTTTCTCCATCAGCCTCTGGTTGAACCTCAGGTTGTGTATCGACAGCAGGCGGAGCGCAAGCATCTCTTTCTCCTTGAACAGGTGGCGTATGTATGCCCTAGTATGGTGCCTGCAAGCGTAGCAGTCGCAACCCTCTTCAAGAGGACGCAGGTCATCCCTGAACTCAGCCCGTTTTATGTTGTACTGTCCGTCCATGGTGAGAACCGTTCCGTGTCTGGCATTGCGTGTGGGGAGAGCGCTGTCGAAGACATCTATCCCCATTCCGATGGTATCCAGAAGGTCGGCAGGGCTTCCGAGGCCCATGAAGTACCTGGGCTTTTCCTCAGGGAGGAGCGGAGCGGTCTTTTCTATCGCTTTCAGCATCTCATCCCTTCCCTCACCTATGGAAAGCCCGCCTATTCCGTAGCCGTCGAAATCCATCTTAACGAGGTCCGACGCGCACTGCTCCCGCAACCCCTCGAAGCGCGTACCCTGAACTATTGCAAACACGCCCTGTTCCTTTCTGTCATGCGCTCCCCTGAATTCTGCGGCCCAGCGAAGCGTCCTTTCAACCGCCCGTCTCACCCTTTTCATGCTCGCATCATGTGGGGGACATTCGTCGAGAACCATCGCGACATCCGAACCGAGCCTCATCTGAGTCATGGCGCTCTCCCTCGGCGTGTAAACCTTCACTTCTCCATTTTCCGCATGGTACTTCATCCCCTCGTCAGTGACCTTTATGAAGAAACCCTGCCTGATTACCTGAAAGCCTCCGCTGTCCGTGAAAAGCACCCCATCCCAGTCCATGAAACCGTGGAGTCCGCCGTGCCGTTCTATGAGTTCCAGACCGGGCCGCATGTACAGATGGAAAGCGTTTGAGATGAGCGCGTTCGTCCCGGTTCCTCTCACATCCTCAGGAGTCATGGTCTTGACAGCACCCTTGGTGGCAACACCCATGAAGAGCGGCGTTTTCACCTCTCCATGCGCTGTTTTAAGTATGCCGGCACGGGCATCTCCATCCTTTGCGACGAGTTCAAATTCGACCATATTTTATCACCCTTAAATTCATTACAGATGAAACACTTTTTCTTCTTGATTTAATTTTCATCTCCTGTAGAAGTGCTGCAGTTAAATTCATCACTAAAAAATAAATTTTAAAAGATTTAATGAGGAAACTAGTCTTTTTTCACTTTCATCCCAAGGATTTTTTTTGTACCTTTTACAATGTCCTTTGCCCCACTGCGTTGAAGATGCGTGCCTGTTCCGTAATCTCCCGCTTCTTTTTTTGCAGTTCCCGCTGCATATTTTGCAGTTCCTGCTGCAACCTGAATAGTTCCTCTTACGATTCCACCTTTTTCGTATTTTTCTTTTTTTCTCAACAGACCCATCAGATTCACCTTATACCTATATCTTTTTCTTCTATATAAGTATTTCTACAGCGGAGGACAAAAAAGAGAAGTTAATTATAAAATAAAATATCACATGGCCAAACAAACACTAAAGCAACGAGTAAACTTCTCCGAATACCATCATCGCATCCCCAAACGAGAAGAACCCGTACTTCTCCTTCACTGCCACATCATAGGCCTTCATAATCCTCTCATATCCTGCGAAAGCGCTCACCAGCATAAGAAGTGTGGATTTCGGAAGATGGAAATTGGTGATGAGCGCATCCATGCCGCTTTTGAACTCATAACCCGGACGGATGAACAGATTCGTTTCCCCCGAACCCGGAAGCACCGCGCCGTCCATGGAAGAACTCTCAAGTGTGCGCACAGATGTGGTCCCAACCGCAAAAAGCCTTCCGTCTCTGGAATTTATCCGCTCCGCAGCCTCCGTGCTTATCTCATACCACTCCTTTTCCATCACATGTTCATCTATTCTCTCAACTTTCACGGGCTTGAATGTGCCCCAGCCCACATGGAGAGTTATATGCACGATATCAACACCCTTCTTTCTTATCTCATCCATCAGCCCCGGTGTGAAATGAAGTCCCGCAGTGGGGGCGGCAACGGCCCCCTCTTTGTCTGCGAACACGGTCTGATAGCGCTCCATGTCCCCCTCATATTTCTTTATATAGGGTGGAAGAGGGTATATGCCCTGCTCTTCCATTATGGCCCGCGGGTCCTCGGAGAATCGCACCAGCACCTTCCCCTCATCTCTCTCTAGAACCCTCGCCCGATGTCCTGAGAATTCAAGGGCACTGCCCCCCTTCACCTTTCCCTTTATTAGGGCCTCCCAGACGTTCCCCTCCACCTGCCTCAGAATGAGAGCTTCTATGTGGCCGCCCGTGGATTTCTTCCCGAAGATACGGGCTTTCAGAACCTTCGTGTCGTTTATGACCATAACGTCTCCCGGCTCCAGATACTCCACGATATCCCTGAACACACGGTGCTCTATCCCATCTCGAAGAACCATGAGCCTTGAGGAATCCCTTGGCTCCGCAGGCTGCTGAGCTATGAGTTCCTTAGGTAGTTCGTAATCGAAGTCTGAGAGAAGCACGGCTTTCATTTCCATTTATTATTTAAGGCTGTCTCAACCCCTCTTTTTACGGCCCTTTCTAGCCTTCTCGTGTTTCGAGGGCATTCTGCCCTTCTTTTCCCATCCTTTTTTGACCCGATAGTATGTGAGCGGGTGGTTCATCCACGGCTTTGCGCAGAGATCGTCCGGTTTGTAGCACAGCCCCTCGGTTATCAGAGTATTGCATTTCTGGGGGGTGTATTCCGTACCGGATATCTCGCCCGCTATGTGTTTCACCTGATATCTCGTAAGGTCCTCCTTGAAATCGGGGGAAGCGGAGAAAACACCGACGATGTCGTCGATACCCATTCCGATGAGATGCAGGAAGGCTGTGAGCGCAAATCTGCCGCTGTGCGGAAGGTTCACGCCCTCTTTCGCCATTCCCAACAGTTTCTTCATACAGGGTGGGAATTTGTCCGTATCCACCACACCAAGGTCTCCGGAATAGTTCTCGTATCTGTCGTTTATCACGAACTGCATGGTTCTTATCGGCACGAACATCTCGCCGCAAACGGCCCGAGATATCTCAAGAGGGAGTTCTTTGTCCAGCTTGTTATACAGCGCCTGCTGTAAGGAGCGGAATATGACCGACATATACTGCAGCTCGTCCTCTCCTTCTTTTCTTCGGAAATACACCATACCCTTCCTGACATCCTGAAACAGGAGGCTCTTGCGCCGGTCCTTCATCTGAGCAGTGTTCTTCACATAGCTGACGATATCCACGGCCGCCCATTCCTCATGTATCTCGATGTTCAACCCAAGTTCCTTTCCGACATCCTGAAGAAAGGCCATGTCACCGGTTTCTTCGAAATCCCTTCTCAGGAGTTCTCTGAAGAGCTCCGCCTCTTTCAGAGCATACCTTTTCATGAAGCGCCGGTCGCCTATGCAGGAGACCATTATGCGGGCCAGAGGGTATGAGAGAATTCTGGAAAGAGCCTCTTCCTCGGAGGAGGGGACATAGACATCCTCGCCGGAAGAATAGACCTTAACAGCATTCTCCGACGCCTTCTTGACATCCGAAGGTGCGACATCCTCACCCCGATAGGCCTTCTCGACAAGCCCCCACAGCGGCTCGCTCACACGCGGAACGAAGGATATTCTCCCCGCGAAGGCACCGAAAACACGGTTCCACGCATCCTGCAGGGCGTAGTTCTCATCGGGCGGGAGAGAGAGCAGATCTGCAATGGAAAACCCTTTCTCCTTCACATATGTGCGTGCCTCTGCCAGAAAAGGGTATGCGGCAAGTCTCCTTGCGTCCATATCACGCCTTCTCTATTTTCACTACATCTATCTCGAATATCAGGGTCTCTCCGGCAAGAGGATGACTTCCTGACCTTCCGTATGCTTCCTCGGGAGGAATACGGACCTCTTTTTTCTCACCGAGTTCCATTCCGAGCACCCCTTTTTCGAAGCCCGCGATCATCCGCCCTTCTCCGACAACGAATCCCAGAGGTTCATATTCTCTAGAAGGGTCATAGAACATGGAGCCCTTAGCGATCTCCTCCACGGAGGAATCGAATATCCTGCCGTCCTCAAGTCTGCCCGTATAGTTCACTTCCACGTGGTCGCCCTTCTCTACCTTCACGGAATCACCTGAAATGAAGAGAACCCTCCCGTATAAAAGGATTGGTGCCTTAACACATCGGGACCTGTAGTGGGTGGAAAAGAAAGATGCCGATTTGAACAAAATCGGTGTTGCCCATTGTTCAAAGTTGTCTGTGTGGTCCGCCCGGAGCGATGAAGCTTGCTTCGAGGTGAGAGAAGAATCAAAGACAAAACAGATGCCCGCCCGGACCAAGACTTTTTCTTCGAAAAAGTCAGGCTCGCAGAATGTTGCACATTCTGCTCGTTTGGGCAAATCCGGTCGGCCCCATTGTTCAAAGTGGGTGAATGGGCCCGCCCGGATTTGAACCGGAGTCTATGGCTCCCAAAGCCACAAGTATGCCAAGCTAACCCACGGGCCCGAATCGAATTAAAGGTATTTGAGAGCCACTGGGGGGAATACCGACGCTGGGCTTCAGAAGAAGCCCGCGCCTTGTCTGACGACAAGGACCTACCCTTTAGCCCTTTCGGGTCAAAGCGCAGCCCGGAAACACCAACGGCGCTCCGCTTAAGGGTGTTGAGAGCCACTGGGGGGAATCGAACCCCCGACCTACGCCTTACCAAGGCGTCGCTATACCGCTAAGCCACAGTGGCAGCTTGTTTTGTGTGGCGAAGTGGTAGAGAACTTCCGTACGGAAGTGCGGATACCGCTAAGCCACAGTGGCAGCTTGTTTTGTGTGGCAATCGGATTCGTTACCTGTTCTGAACTTCTTTTTACGCTATTACACAGGGGCGCCGCGAGCAAGATTACAGATTAATTTTGCGAACAGAACTTCCTCCAGGAAGTTCGTGGGTGTGAAGTCACGCCTTCGCACAATATGCGGCCGCACGAACAAAGTGAGCAAGTGCAGGCGCCGGGATTCGAACCCGGGTAGAGGGCTTGGAAGGCCCTAATCATAACCAGCTAGATCACGCCTGCAGTGGAGTATAAGACACTATGGTGTATTGGGCGATAGGATGCTCATATTAAAATCTAACTCTATCTCGGGAGAAGACCCCAGAAAGTATAAGTAGGCAGAAGGGATGCAACATCGTGCGAAAGGCGACATATATCCTAATCGCTGCGGTATTACTATTGAGCTTATTCCCCTCACCGATGCGGGCCCTCCCTCCGATCAACGATGTTGCGGAGGTTGTAAAAGGAGGCTCACCAATAGAAGGCACAGGCTCAATGGCCTCTGTCCGGATAGAGGGGGTGCAGACGGGAGTAATATTCGGGAACGACAACGAATCCGCAGGTGTGTATCTATATATGAATGGCCCTCGCTCGACAGCGATATGCGAATCCCGAGATTCAGGCAGGATAACGAGACAGACACTAAAATCTTCCAATGAAACCCTGTTTTTCGGCATATATCGCATAATTGAGTTCAGAGATTTCAACAACAATTCAAGATTGGAAGCCGTATCTACGGGATATGATTATTATCTCACCGGCTACGATGTTCCCGTATCCGGCCTTTCTATGAACTTCACATGGGTCGAAAGCCATGCGATGAAGACCTTGGACGATAGGAATCTGTCCTTCACCGTCCGTCTGAAAGTAAAAAACCCCAAACAGGACCTCGTATGGAATGATTATTCCGGGAGGATGGAAGCATACGGCGGCACAAGGATAGCCGCGGAATCCATAACACTGACCTTTACGATAAACATGACCTATTCTCCCACCAGGGAGAAAATACCGGTCTATGAATGCGGAGGGAACAGTAGCCTGAGACAGAAGGTCTGGGCGGGACGTTCGGTGCAAATCTCTGCGGACATGACCTATTCAATTGAAAGATGGAAGTACAGATACCCGGACTCCAAGATACTGGTGCAGTTCGTCACAGGACTTTACGGAGATGGAAGAATTCCCGAGGGAGTCAGAGGGATGCAACATGTTAACATGACCACGTCTTCCCCCAGATATATCGATGTATATGAGAACACCGTCATAGACCGGGCGAGGGACATATATGGCAGACAGGAGAGGATATGGATGGGGGACCGCAGAGTGGGAGATATACGGGGTGACATCCATGCGATAAGCGACGGAGATAACGAGTCATATGTTCTGAGGCTGATGGGAAAAAGGAACGGAAACGGAGCCCTCCCTCATCCGAACGGAGAAGGGTTCTCTCTGATAACTTCAACCGCGTACAAACAGGCGAACCTGACCATCTCTTCATGGCATGTCGGGACAGGATACTTCCTTCCGGACGGCATAGAAAGAGATGATGCCACGCCCTCATGGCTGGTAAGCGCTCTTCTAATGGAAGCGGGTGCGTTATCCGTTGCAGGGGTCTGGCTCTCTTATAGAAGATACCGGCATTAGGTGCCGAGAGCGATTCTAAGCAGGTCTCTAAGCCCGGGGCCGAGTCCGAGGAAGACGATGACGAACTTTATCAGCCCAGATAGGTTTTCGTTCCTGATTTCCTTTTTGAAGGCCACCTCAAGCGGATACACGAGAAGAACGGAGAGGAGAACCTTGGCTATGAAAAAGGAAAAGCCTCCGAAGGAAGCGGTGAGCGCTCCGGCCAGCACATGCTTCTCTCCGTATCCGTAGTAATCGATCCCCATCCATGTTGCGGCACCGTCAAGGCTGTGTGAGAATATGATTGCGAGATTCAGGTGCTTTGAGAAGTAGGAGGGAATGCGTCCGTGTTTTGAAAGAAACCCGATGGAAAACGTAATGAGTGCCGCTAGGCCGAGCACGGCAGGGACCACGGAGATGTTGGGCATACCCTCGAATGAGGCGAAAGCATAATAGATAAAGACTGAGAGGACATAGCTCGAATAGAGAAACACCGAACTCAGCATCTCATACCCGTCTTTTTTTATCATAAAGATATGGAAAACGATGAAGAGAATCGTGAGGATTATGAAGAAGACGATATCGTAGCCCGACATTCTGTCTCCCATGAAGTACCATAGGAATTTCATGGTGAACGGGTATACTACGGTTCCGAGCACAAGGGACTCCTCCCGCTCCCTCCTTTCAAGGAACCCCGCAAAAAGCACGAAGAATAGCCCCAGAAAGCCGATCCAGAGATAGATTAAAGGAGATATGAAGAAGTACGCCGCAGGCATCGGGTATGCGGAGGCATCCTCCAGTACGCGAGAGAGGGCGCCTACCAGAATAAGCGGTACAAGGGAAAGCAGCAGGCCACTGTCGAACCATATTTTCCGCTTTTTCAGGGGCTTCCATCCGTAGTATATGGCAGCCACCAGAATAAGCCCGTAAGTGAGTGTGTTCACCGGGTTATATCCCTCTTTTATTCCGTCCACGGGAGCACCCCGTGCATCGGCGACCACCGGACCCCAGAAATAGGTCCAGACAAAATCCGAGAATGATTGGGGAAGAATGATGGCCCAGAGGAACATGAACAGCAGAGCGGCGTATATGGGGTAAAATCGCCTCTTTTTTGCTTTTCTCAGGAAGCGCCCGAACTTTCTCTTCGTTCGCCGTAGAGAGCGCTCCATGGTCTTCCTGCCGAACATCATCGTAACGGTAACGCCGCAGCGGTTATTATCCTTTCTACGGAAGATTGCGTCTCTCCCCGGTCGCAAACCGAATTCTTTATAAGTACAGATGAGATGTTCATCTGCCGGTGATATATCATGAGCATTTTGGACTCCATACTTGACAAGGAGAAAAGAACCCTGGGTAAGTGCCTCAAATCTCTCGAGAAAGCCGAGGAATACTATGAAAAAGGAGAGGATTCAAAGGTACAGGAAGAACTCAACCAGATAACGGAGATGATGAACGAACTCGGAGATATACGGGACAAGGATGAATTTGCGGAGTTCTATCTCAAGATGGGGGATTTCCTGAAAGGCACCGGTACAAAGAAGGGAGCGATCAAATCATATATTTCCGGCTCCAAACTCGACCCGAAGAACGCAGATATATGGCACAGGATAGGCGAAACATACAGGGAGATGGGAAAGCACTCGGAGTCCGTTAAAGCCTATGTGAAGATAGTCAAACTCAGACCTAACGACGGAGCCGCATGGATGGAACTGGGAGACGCTTTTCTGAGGGCGGGCGATGAGAAAAAAGCCCTCGATGCATACTACAAAGGGAACGACAAGGACCCTCTGAACATCGAGATATACGATCGAATACTGAAGATAAACGATTCCCCGGTGTGGTGGACCAAGAAAGGGATGGCCCTCAACAAGCTGGACCGTCCGAGAGAGGCGGTCAAAGCCTTTGACGAGGCCCTGATGAGGAAATCGAACCACAAGGAGGCCCTCATTCAGAAAGGCATAACGCTTCAGCTTATGGGAGACTTCACCGGGGCGCTCCACGCATTCAACAAGGCCTTGAACTCGGACCCTACGAACGGGCTTCTATGGAAGCACAAGGGGATAGTCCTTTATGAAATGAAGAGATATAGCGAGGCCCTCGAAGCTCTCGAGAAGGCATCGAGTTTCATGAAGAACGATGCGGGAGTGTATTTCTATATCGGTGAGATATATCATGGAATGAAGGAATACCGTCTGGCGGTGGACGCCTACGATCAGGCCATCGCCCTGAAACCGAGGAGCACAAAGGCTCTGGCAAGGAAGAAGGACGCCTTGAAAAAACTCGGGGATTATGCTGGAATAATAAGGACCTGCGACATGTTGCTCAAAATAGACTTCTCGGACAGCACCACGTGGTATGATAAGGGATATGCGCTTGAAAAGATGAAGAAGTACTCGGAGGCGGTCCAGACATATGAAAAGGCGGCGAAGCTCAATAAGAAGAGCACGAAGCCCCTGAAAAGGGAAAAGGAATGTCTGAAAAAGATGAAGAAATACCGTGAGATAATATCCGTCTCGGAGAAGATACTCAAGATAGACCCGAAGGATACGGACACATGGTACGACAGGGGCGTGGCCCTCGAAAAGATGGACAAGTATGTGGCGGCGGAGAAATCCTATGCGAAGGCACTGGAATTGGAACCGGACCACAGCAAGGCTCTTGTGCGCAGAAAGGAGTGTCTCAAAAAACTGAAGAGGTATGAGGAAATAGTTTCCACCTGTGATGCGATAATAAATATCGATCCGAGGGACAAAGAGGCATGGTACGACAGGGCTTATGCGCTGGAAAAGCTCGATATGAAGGAAGAGGCCGTGAAGTCATACGGAAAGGCCATAAGCATACCGCCTCACGACGAGAACGTCGATGCGCTGTACCGCCGAGGAAAATTACGAGAGAGTCTGGAACGATACGAAGATGCGCTGGAGGACTATATAGCGGCACTGAAGTTGAAGGACCACTCAAAGCTCTGGAAGCACAGAGGAAGGGTGGAACAGAAGATGGGAAAACTGGAGGACGCACTGCGCTCCTATGATGAGGCCCTTCGCAGAGACCCGAAGGATGGTGCCATATGGTACAGTAAGGGGTCGGTACTGGAAGCGATGGAGAGATACGAGGAGGCGCTGGTCGCATATGAGCGTGCCATAAAGTTCATGCCCAAGGACCCAGATGCATGGTACAGCAGAGGATGTGTTCTGGCGGTACTCGAGAGACACAAAGATGCTGTGGTCTCATTCGAGAAAGCCATTTTCTACAACAGAAAGAACAGGTTCGCATATGTCAGGATGGGAGAGAGCCTTGAAAAGCTGGGGAAGCCGGGAGAGGCCATGAAGGCATATAGAAACGCGCTTAAGATGGACCCGAAGGACGTGGAGGTGCTCCGCAGGAAGAAGGAGGTGGCAAAGGTTCTCGGCGATGCGGCGGACGTCAAGAGAACCTGCGACAGGATACTGGACATCGATGTCAATGACCGGGATGCGTGGCTGGACAAGGCCCGTGCCTGTGTGCAGTTGAAGGATTATGAGGATGCGTATCTGGCATACAGAAAGGCCCTTAAGATGGATCCGAAGGACATCATCGCATGGATAGAGGCAAAGGAACTCGTAAAGAGGATGGGAGACAAGGACAAGCTGGTCGAATACTGCAAGGCCATACTCCGTCTCGATAAGCAGAACATCGAGGCGTGGAGGGACCTTGCCATTGCGGAGATAGAAAAGGGAGAAAAGGAAAAAGGAGTCAAATATCTCAGGAACGTCCTTGAATTGGACCCGGAAGACGAGGAAATGTGGGCCCTTCTGGGGGATACGCTTGCGGAGATGGAAAGATACGGAGAGGCAGCGGAGGCATACCGGAGCGCTCTTGAGCTGAAAGAGAGCGCGGAAACCCACAATAAGAAGGGGAAATGCCTTATGGCCGTCGAGGACTACGAAGGAGCGCTCCATGAGTTCCGGGCCGCAGTGGAGATCCAGCGGGATAAGAAGGAGTATTGGGTAAACATGGCAACCTGCATGCAGAAGCTCGGGATGCACGACGAGGCGATAAAGGCCGTGGATTCCGCACTCAGACTGGACCCTGAGGCCCACGAACTTCTCTTTGTCAAGGCCAAGCTTCTTCACAGGGCGGAGATGTACGAAGGAGCGATTTCCTCACTTATAAAGGCGATAAAGAAAGACCGTACGGTCCCCGAATACTGGAAACTCATGGGAGAGATATATTCGGAGATGGGGCGATGGGAGGAAGCGGTGAAGGCATACGCAAAGGCCACAAGGCTGGACCCCAAGAACGCTAGCGTATGGAAGGCATACGGGATAGCACTCCTGAAAATAGGCGAGCCCGACCGCGCCGCAGAGGCCCTTGACAGGGCAATAAAACTGAACAGAGACGATGTCGAATCTTGGAGGTACAGGGGAGAAGCACTGGAAAAGGCGGGACAGCGCTCCGAGGCCCTGAAATGCTACGATTATGTACTTGGCTTGCAGCCCTCGAACAAGGAAGTATGGAAGGCAAAGGGGGATCTGCTGTTCCATATGCGTAAGTTCGATAACGCCATAAGGAGTTACGAAAAGGCGGTCAGGATCGACCCGTCGTACGAGGTGGCGAAGGCCGCAATAGAGGCAGCCAAGAGGGAGAAGTACAGGAGAAAGATAGATGAATACGCTCGCAGCGTACTCAAATTCGAGTATGAAAGAGGGAGGACCCCATCCAAAGAAGAGATGTTCAAATACTGCGGAGTGCCCCTCAAGCACATATCCGATGTCGTGAGATACATCGAGGAAAGGGAGCCGTTCTCATTCTCGGCACTTTCGGACAAGGAAAGAGAGATGTACGAGCGCTACTCGAGGGAATTGATCACAAGCGCTCTCAGAAAGAACAGAAGGGAACTGGAGAGGTCGGGAATAAGGCTTTCCGACGTGGTCGCGGCATACCCCGACATAAACATCAAAGTGGCGAAACGGATAGTCCAGTATATCGCCGAAGTGGATGGTATGCAGGTGGCGGCAGGAAATGTCGAGGGAGCACTGGAACAACTGGTCAAAGAGGCTCTGGAACTTCCGCCCGACGAAAGGGACCTGTACAGCATAATGGAGCACCTGAATGTGGGAATATACCGGACAAAGCAGATAGTGGCCGCAATGAAGGTATTCGAAGGAGAAGGTTACGAAGAGATTACCGTAAAGCCGGGTGCCGGCACGAAAAAACACCGCGCGACATCCGGAAGAAGCGGCTTCATAAGAAAAGAAGAGATAGATTTGGACGATGAGCACTGTGTTTTCTGTGGCAAGCTTACGGAATATATGCACGACTGCGGGGTCTCCATGTGCCCCGAATGCGAAGCGACGCACGACCATTGCCCGTACTGCGGAAAACCCCTGCATCCGGAGAAGAAAAAGAAGGGAAAGAGCACGGGAAAGAAGAGCGGCAGGTCCGGAGCAGAAAAGACGGAACCCACGGAGGAAGAGGACCGGCTTTTGAACGCTCTCATAGAGGAAGGAATGGAGATGGCCCCGGAGGACGACGATGAGTTCAGGCTATAGTCTTTCCGCCATAGCGACCGGTGCGCTGACAGCGCTCATATCTTATTTCCTGATGGGGGTGCCGATATTCATTCCGATGTCGATAATGGGAAGAAAGGAGCTGGAGGAAAGGATAGAGAGGCTGAAAAATGAAAAGAAAGAGTATGAGAGAAAAGAGCGCAGTCATTCCAAAACGATAGCGGACCTCTCTCAGAAAGTGGAGGCCCTGGAATGGGAGATAAAACTGGCCGAACCGTTCATAAAGAAGCAGTTGTTCAATATGGAGACGCTGAGTGCAAGGGTCGACATCGGCGTGGAGGGCCATAACGACATCGGAGCACAGTCCGCAAATTATTCCATGGAGAGGGAAGGGGCAAGATGGATGGACATGGTCGTATATTCGGTCATGAATTCGGAGAGGGAGGACAGGAATACGATATTCGTTTTCGTACCCCTCACGGAAGGCCTCAGAGAGAGGAACATCCTTCTCGGAGACTTGGAAAACATGAGCGGAGACACCTTCCTGATAAAGAGAGAGGAGGGAAACATGATACACTTCGCAGAGAGGTGTTCCACAAGGATGGACGAGAAGAAGGTAAGGGGAAAGACATTCGCGTTAGTCCTCAGAGCCGCACGATTCCAGGAGCAGAGGCCGATAGCCATCTTTGAGAACAACACACATTTCATAAGCATTCTGAAGGACAAAGCCGGCAAATGCCCGGGACGGAGCGCTCTGGAGGCGGCGTATCCCAGACACATAATCGAATGGGTGAAGGGCTGTGCCGAAGCGACATTGGTGGATTCAAAGAGCTTCAACAACGACCCTCTGGCATATTTTCTTATAGAGCGCGCTCTGGAACTCACCGCACGGAACAAAAAAGTGGACGTTCTGGATGTGGTGGTGAACAACCGATTCATCCAGCAGAAGAGACACAAGGTACTGATAGAGGCCATGGCCGCATACGGCCATATGGAATGAGTCGAAGGCATGCCGGGAGCCGGATTTGAACCGGCGAACCACTGAGGAACAGATCTTGAGTCTGCCGCCTTTGACCTGACTTGGCTATCCCGGCGTTCTATTAATGGGTTTTATGTGTTTTTAGCTATATTCTGCCTTCTGCCGCCTCGGGCACATTTGCGCCTGTGAAGCGGGACTTGGAGGTGTGTGAGAGTATTCGAAACTCCGGTCTGATGCAAACCAAATGCCGTTTGTTCAGGGGAAGGGTAAAACGAGGCCTCTTTAAATCTTTTCTCAGAAGAAGCAGACCTGTAAGGACTCATAGGGTTCAAAGGAAAATAGGGAATGAAAATTTAAAGGGTTTTAGAATCTCGGAATGAAAACCAGAAATTTTACATTCTGGGTCTTGCTTCATTGACCTTGATCTCTCTGCCCAGCATCTCTTTTCCGTTCAGGGCATCTATTGCGGCCTTGGCCTCTTCCTCGTTAGACATTGTAACGAATCCGAATCCCTTGGACCTTCCGGAGTATCTATCCGATATGATTTTCACGGCCTCGATTTCTCCGAACTCTTCAAACATCTTCTTCAGATCTTCTTCTGTTGCGTCGTATGACAGATTTCCTACGTATATATCCATTTTCTCACTTCCTTTCCCATGAAAAAGCGAACTCTTTCATGTTTGGGAGTATATCTCATACTTTCCCACTCTATATAAAGTTTTGGGTAGAAGTGTAGCCGCTCAGTTCGCCCATCAGTCATCATCTTTCAGCTTCAAGAGTTATCATCATCGCGGCGCGGGGCAATGGTACGAGGGGATTTAAGCTTTTTCGGAGGAAACGACGAAACCGCGCTCTTCCTCAATTGAAAACTTCCTGTCGGACATCATTTCTATGAGTTTCATGCCTGTCCTCGCATGGAAGCTTATTTCAGGAGCGAAAATCTCACCGCCTGCTATCGCCAGATAGATGAGCAACTGGTCCGCAAGATGCATATCAACGCCATAACCGAATGCTTTTTTCAGGTCATCGGCGGCCATCTTTCCGACCTTTTCCGAGGGAAGCCCGATTTCACCGAGAGCACTCCCACCTATGACAAAACCCTCGCCTTCCGACCAGAGGACGATACCGACACCTGTTGAAAGGGAATTCGACCAGGAAACGGATATGTCGGTGCGGAAATCAATGAGTTCCTTGATGGCAGCATGCCCTATCCTGCGCGGGACATGCTCGGGAAGATTGGAGCAGTGCACATTTCCTTCTATAACATCCGGCCAGCCACCTTTCAGGCTCAGAGCTTTCAGTTTCGACGGAGTCACACGAAGAAGGACCTCGCCGCCCCCCTTCGGGTAATAGCCCCTTCTGACAATCTCCATCTCAACCTTTGCACCCATCCGGGAGAGCGCGGGCAAAAGCACGTATTTCGTGTGGTCCGCAGGCGGGGACCATTTCACATCGGTTCCGCCCCTCAAAACAACCGTGGAAGGGGAATCAGCGCTCACCAGCGCCGGAAGTATCGCCTGAATGAGAAGGGTTATGCTGCCCGCCGTCCCTGTGTCGAACTCGTAATTTCCGCCGTGGATTCCGGACGGGATGAAAACGATCTCCTTTGACCCGATGCGCGCTCCCCTGGCCTCCGCGTTGCCTATCTCGGCCAGTGCTTTTACTGATGTCAGATGCTGCGGTTTGAGGCCCGGGTTCGGCCTCTTCGCCCTTATCCTCGTTATCCTCACAGGCTCTCCGAGTATCACGGACAGGGAGAGAGCGCTCCGCAGTATCTGTCCGCCGCCTTCGCCCATTGAACCGTCTATTTCGAGCACGAAAGGGAGAAGGAGAGGGAGTAGAAATAGGTGATGGAAAGAAAGTATTTTAAGTAAGAGGGGTATGGAAGGAAAATTCTACAATGACAAAACGAGGAATAAATGTGCAAAAAGAAAAAATAACATCGGGGATTGCAAAACTGCATCATGGGTTATGTGATTTCACATACGAATGTTATAATATATTTATAAAAGGAAATATAAGAGGTGAAATGTGTGGAAAAAGAGTCCTTTAAGCCAGAAAGCCTGTCTGTAAAAAAGCTATTTGGTAATGCTGACGCATTATACAAGATTCCTCGATACCAACGCCCATATAAATGGGAAGATGAACAAGTGGAAAAATTATGGGATGATATTTACGAGGCGTATCAAAATAACGAAGTGAATTACTTTCTTGGATCTATAATAACTGCAAAGCCTATGGATGATGAAAACTCCACGTATATGGATGTTATAGACGGCCAGCAAAGACTGACTACCCTAATGATACTCTTTTGCGCTGTACGAGATACGTATCCTGAGATAAACAAGGAAAAAATAGAGTTCGATCCTTCTGCAATAGATATAGAAGTTATAAAAAATTCGATAGAAATGCTAAACCGCTCTGGTCGCTTAAAGCTGTTCACACATCCACAACATCAGAGTGATTTTGAGTCTCTGATAATAAAAGGGGATATAAGAAATATAAAAAAACCCCATAAGTATCAGATAAGAGGGGATGAACCGAAATTCAAATTTATGAATACTGCATATATCTTCCGTGAAAAAATTGATGCGTTGGGTAGAGTTGAGGTTGGAGAATTTATTAATTATATTTTCAATAAGGTTTATGTAATAAGAATAGACTGTTCCAATAGAGAATTTGCTATTAAACTATTTCAGGTTTTAAACGACAGAGGTATGGATTTAACCTCTGCAGATTTAATAAAAAGTTTTTTAATAGAAAAATTATATAAGAAATATAAGGATGACAAGGAAATCTCAAAGCAGAAAGCTGAGCAATTCATTTCTGACTGGCAAGCCATGGAACAGACAATAAACGAAAGCGACATATCTTTGAATGATTTATTTATAATTTATGAATATTATATATTAAATATTAATCCCAAGAAATCCTTATATGAGGAGTTGCAGAGAGTGTTTAAAGATAAAGATTCGAATGAGATTGTGGGCCACATGAAAAAATTCTCAGAAACCTACTATAAGGAGATTTACGAAAAAAACGATAGAGTTTTATATTCTTTCTGGTACATTCGTTGGAATATGTATTGGAAAAGCATTTTACTCACAGCTTTAATTAACGAATATCCACATTATGAAGAATTAGAAAAACAACTAAGGAGGTTTTATTATCTCTACTGGATTGCTGGAAAGACCCTTTCACAGATAAAACAAACATCTTTTAATTTAATTAAGTGGGTAAAAGATAATAGGGACATTTTGGATATTAAAAAAGAACTTGATAGAAAAATAAGAGAAGACGGAATCGAAAAACTAGCACTGACAAACCTCGTTTCAAACCACGTATCCTCAGAACCATGGATCAAACCCATACTACTCATGATGGAATACAATATGACCGACGATAGCAAACTATCTTTTATTGAGATGAACAGAGATGTTCATCTTGAACACATTTTACCGATTGAATATAAAAAATATCCAGAATGGTACCACATATCTAATGACCTAGCAAAAAAATGGATAAATAGTGCAGGAAACCTCACCCTTCTGAGTGGTAAAAAAAACATTGAGGCAAGCAACAACCCATTTAAAGTGAAAATTGATGTCTATAAAGGAAAAGGAAAATATGACGATAAAAACGAAAAAATAACAGCGTTCCTTACAACTCAAAAAATTGTTGAAGATTATGGTGATTGGAACGAAGAATCTATGAAGGAGAGATGGAAGTGGTTCTTTACACAAATTCATGAAATATTAGGAATCAATGTTGATGAAGCCTTGCAGAGTGGAGGGCCCCGAACAACACAAGGGCCCGAGTAAAAGACGTTTCAAAATTTGGGCATATGTGTAATCTGGTTATCACATACAAGATTCTATCTATATCTACCAATACCGGCCGCCATTGTGTTGAACCTCTTTCTCATGATTTATGCGCAGAACAGATGGGAGGAGAACGGAAGGTCATGGAGATAGTTCACCCAATCTCTTCCAGCATCCCCATAACATCGGTGAAAACAACACCGACTCCTTCGATATCTGACTCTCCTTTCTCTCCATCATAGGACACAACGACAGCCTTCTCAGGCGAATATCGCTTTATGAAAGAGCGCAGGCCCTTTTCCACCCTGTCCGGCGTTGCTCTGAGCTTGACTTCGACAGGTATCGGTTTCCCTTCCTTTTCAACGATGAAATCCACCTCGGCGCCTGATTTGGTTCTCCAGTACCTCACGCCATGACCTGCCTTTATCAGTTCCGAGAGGACATAGTTCTCGAAGAGCCTTCCATCCATATCTGAAGGGAATGCGCCTGCCACCGAGTTTTTCATGCCCGTATCCGTGAAATATACCTTCGGGTGCTTCACAATCTCCTTGCTCCTGTTGGTGAAGAACGGCGGAACCTGCACGATGACATAGCTTTTCGAGAGCGCATCCATGTATTTCCCGAATGTCTGGAATGAAATCTTCAGGTCGTCCGACACCTTGGAATGGGGAGCTATCGAGCCGGAATTCACCGCCAGATAGCGTATGAGCCTCTCAAGGGCGCCTATGTTCTCTATGGAGAACGTCTGCGACACATCCTTCAGTAGCATGGTCTCACGAAGGTTTCTGAGTATCTCCTTCTTCATCTCGTTTCCCTCGGAAAGCACTACAGCAGGATAGCCGCCATATGTTGCATGCTCCCAAACCATTCTTTTAAGAATATCTCCTGTGAGCGCTCTCTGCCCCTTTGCACGGAGGAACTCACTCAGGTTGAAAGGATAAAGTCGAAAAGTGGCAGCCCTGCCAACAAGATACGACAGAACATCCTTTCCGAGAAGCATTTCGGAGGAAGAGGTGAGCCACATACGGTGCCCGCTGTCTGCCAGATATTTCAGGTTCAGGCCGGCATTCTCACAGTACTGTACCTCGTCGAGAACCGTAAGCTCCCGCTCCATGTACTGTATGGCGAACTTCTTGACATCCTCCTCGAAGAGCGCTCTGGCATCGGGGTCGTCGAAGCTGACATAGTTCGCATCCCTGCCCTTCATAAGCTCCTTAAGCATGGTGGTCTTGCCTGACTGCCTCGGGCCCACAAGGGCGGAAACACCGAATTTCTCCGATATTCTCAGGAACTCATCCTCGAGGTCCCTTCTGACATACATATTTCAGAGAATCATAAAGAAGTATAAGAAACTTACTAAACTTAAACTCGAGTTTAGATTTAGTCTAACTAAACTTGAAATGGAGTTAAGGAAAAGTTAGTTTACCTGCCCGGACCTCATCCACGATATGGAACGAGACCGATGCCGGCATCGCAGCAAAGACTGATGAAAGAGAGATAATATTTTAAAGGAAAGAGCCATCAGTTGCGGAACCTGCAATCGCGACACACCGGAGGAAAGAGGATGCCAAAGGAAGAAAAGAAGGAGGAACCCCTTGAAAAGCAGCTGTGGAAGGCAGCGGACAAGCTGAGGAAGAACATAGACGCCGCGGAGTACAAGCACGTGGTACTCGGCCTCATATTCCTGAAATACATATCGCTGGCATTTGAGGACCTTTACGAGCGCCTGAAAGCTGAGGAAGACCAGGGAGCCGACCCCGAGGACAGGGACGAGTACAGGGGAGAGAATGTCTTTTTCGTCCCTCCGGAGGCCAGATGGCCATACCTTCTCTCAAAGGCGAAGGACCCGGAGATAGGAAGGATACTTGACAGTGCCATGGATTCCATAGAGAAGGAGAACCCGTCCCTCAAAGGAGTTCTTCCGAAGGTCTATGCAAGGGGAAACCTTGACCCCAACAGCCTTGGCGGTCTTATAGACCTCATAGGGAACATAGCTCTCGGAGAAGCGAAGGATCGGAGCGCCGACATACTCGGCCATGTCTTCGAGTACTTCCTGGGACAGTTCGCACTCGCCGAAGGAAGAAAGGGCGGCCAGTTCTACACCCCGCGGAGTGTCGTTGAGCTGCTGGTCGAGATGCTGGAACCCTACGAGGGCAGAGTATTCGACCCGTGCTGCGGTTCAGGCGGAATGTTCGTGCAGTCCGAGAAGTTCGTGGAGGCACATAGGGGCCGATATGTGGGAACGTCGGGGTTGAGCGGTACGGCTCTTTTCAACAAAAAGGTCGCGATATACGGGCAGGAGAGCAACAGGACCACATGGAGGCTCTGCAAGATGAACCTTGCCATAAGGGGAATAGACAGCTCGCAGGTGAAATGGAACACCGAAGGCTCATTCCTGAACGATGCGCACAGGGACCTTAAAGCTGATTTCGTGATAGCGAACCCTCCTTTCAATGACAGCGACTGGAGCGGGGACCTTCTCAGGAACGACGGAAGATGGAAGTACGGCGTGCCTCCGGTTGGAAACGCGAATTACGCATGGATACAGCACTTCGTCTATCATCTGGCACCCAACGGAAAGGCCGGCTTCGTCCTTGCGAAGGGAGCGCTCACAAGCAAAAGCGGCGGAGAGTACGAGATAAGAAAGGGACTGATAGAGGACAAAATCGTGGACTGCATCGTGAACCTTCCGCCGAAGCTCTTTCTTAACACCCAGATACCCGCCTCTCTCTGGTTCATAAAGAGAGGCAAGGAACACAGGAAGGACGAGATACTCTTCATCGATGCCAGAAACATGGGAAAGCTGATAAACCGCAGGAACAAAGTGCTCACCGAAGAGGACATAAGGAAGATAGCGGACACATACCACGCATGGGAGGACCCGAACGGAGACTATGAGGATGTAAAGGGATTCTGCAAATCCGCCACCCTGGACGAGGTGCGGGAGCTGGATTATGTGCTGACACCCGGGCGCTATGTCGGGCTGCCAGACGAGGAGGACGATTTCGATTTTGCGGAGCGCTTCACCACGCTTAAACAGGAGTTCATGGAGCAGTTGAAGGAAGAAGAGGAACTGAACAGAAGGATACTTGAGAATCTGGAGAAGGTGAAAGTGGAGGAAAAGGATGAGAGCAAATGATACGGTAAATGATACTATAAACGATACGGTAAACCCTCGAGTTAGAACCCACGCCAGCTCTAAACGCCAGATATCCGGTGTATGCACGCGAGCAGATGATACGATAAATCGAGAGCGGTCATTTAAGAACATGCACAAAATAAAAAATTATTTGAGCACGACATACGAAACATGCACAAGCCGTGTGCATATCAGAGACAACATGCACAGAAAAAATAAGATTTTGTGCACGTTATGGAACACATGCACAGACACTGCGCACAGGGCAGGAATGGATAGAATAGGGAGAATAAGGAGAGTGGGGAGAGCACCCACACGCGGAACGGAGGCCACAGGATGAACAATATTCCGTATTATGCAGATCAAGAGCGTTTAACCCCGCAATTTGCGACCATAGAAGCAGCTTTAAGCTCACAAACCGTGACCTTAGAAACAGACGGAAACCTGAAATCACAGAATGTGATATCAAAAGAAAAAGACCTCCTGAAGTCGCAATCTGCGACCTCAAGTTTGACAGATAGAAAGGAACCGGTCACATATCGTTACCGGTCGGATAATTCGGAGGGTGCGAAATGAGCGATACATCAATAATTCCCATGAACGACATAAGAGAGCGCATTTACACGATTCGGGGCGTTCAGGTGATGCTGGACTCAGACCTTGCGAGGCTTTACGGAGTGGAAACAAAGATATTGAATCAGGCCGTAAAAAGAAATCCCGGAAGGTTTCCCGAAGAGTTTTGCTTTCAACTAACCGATAGTGAGTTTGAAATCTTGAAGTCACAAATTGTGACCTCAAGTTGGGGTGGGAGAAGAACAAAGCCCTACGCATTCACAGAGCAGGGTGTGGCCATGCTCTCCGCAGTCCTGAGAAGCGAAACCGCCGTGAGAATGAGTGTTCAGATAATAAACGCATTCGTGGAGATGCGCAGGTTCCTTTCTGCCAATTCGGAGATGTTCCGGCGGCTGAGCACTCTTGAGGTCAAACAGATGGAAACAGATAAGAAGATTGAAGATGTGTTTAATGCCCTCGAATCGGGAGTCATCACGCCAAAGCAGGGCATATTCTACGACGGGCAGGTTTTCGATGCCTACAAATTCGTTTCCGACATCTTCAGGTCTGCGAAGGAGTCGATAGTGATAATAGACAATTACATTGACGACAGCGTTCTTGTGCACCTCACGAAAAGAAAGGAGGGTGTGAAGGTAACCATACTCACACGGAAGATACCAAAGGCTCTGGCCCTTGATGTCGAGAAGTTCAACGAACAGTACCCGCCACTGGAAATAAAGGAGATACCGAATGTGCACGACAGGTTCATAATCATAGACGGAAAGGAAATCTGGCACTTCGGGGCATCTCTCAATGACCTCGGCAAAAAGCTCTTCGCATTCTCAAAGATGGATAAGGAGACCGCCGAGATGCTGATAAAACTGACGGAGGCCACAGAATGAACAATGACAACTGCCCTGAGATACTCTACAAATACCGCTCTCTGGAGAATTTCAAGTGGTTTATGGATATACTGGTTAATAGCCGACTGTACGCCGCAACATTCACGGAGATGAACGACCCGATGGAGGGAAAATACAGGCCAGACAACCCGGACTGGAGCCCTGGCGGAGAAATAGAAAGAATATACGGAAAAAAGAAACAGATAAAGATCTGTTCACTAACAAGAAAGGGAAAGGATGAGCGCATGCTTTCCTGTTATGCTGACAGTGGGCGTGGTGTGCTTCTGGCAGTGAAACTAAAAGACAATCGCTATCCGGCAAAAGAAATAATCTATGACTGGCCCCCTAAATGCGATGAGATGAGCGATGATGACAGAAAGGCTCAGTGTATTTTGACATACAAAACGAAAGAATTGGCGTATGAAGAAGAGTGCAGAGTATTCACACACAGAAACTATGTTGATGTCGAAATCAAGGAAATAATCCTCGGGCCAATGATGCCAAAAGATGACAAAGAGCTGATAAAGAAAATAATCAAAAGAATGGGATTGAAACCAGAGCCAAGAGAATGGAACGAGGTGCAGCAATGAGCGACCTACCCGAAGGGTGGAAATGGTTTAAACTGGGCGACGTTTCAATCGACATTTCATACGGATACACCGCAAGTGCGAAAAAGGAGGCGACAGGCCCAAAATTTCTGAGAATTACAGATATTGTTCCCGACAGAATCAACTGGGAAACCGTACCATATTGTGATATCGATGATAAAAATATTAGAAAATACAAACTCGAAAAAGGAGATATCGTTATTGCGAGAACGGGAGCCACTACTGGATATAATAAAATAATGAAAAAAGATATTGAAAGCGTTTTCGCCTCATATCTGATTAGATACAGAATAAACAAAGACCGAGCAGACCCACTTTTCGTCTGGTACAATCTGCAATCTTATAAATGGTACGGATTCGTTGAGAACATAATAGGTGGCTCCGCTCAGCCCGGAGCAAACGCAAAACAATTTGCGAGTTTCGAGTTCCCCCTCCCCCCACTCTCCGAGCAGAAGGCCATCGCATCCGTTCTCTCATCTCTGGACGACAAGATAGACCTTCTGCACCGCCAGAATAAGACACTCGAAGAGATGGCGGAGGCACTTTTCAGGCAGTGGTTCATCGAAGAGGCAAAGGAGGAGTGGGAAGATGGGAATCTGGAGGACATAGCAGACATAAACCCCCACTATGAACTTAAAAAAGGACAGGTGGCAACATACCTGGACATGAAAAACGTGAATGCCTCATCTTTCAATCCGAGCGGGTGGCAAAAAAGAAAGTTCACATCCGGCATGAAATTCAAAAATGGAGACACTCTTCTTGCGAGAATAACCCCTTCTTTGGAAAACGGGAAAACTTGCTTTGTTACTTTCCTAGAAAACGACGAAGTCGGCTGGGGCTCCACAGAGTACATAGTTATACGCATGAAAAAACCATTTCATCCTTTCATATCTTATGTCCTTGCTAAGACCAAAGAATTCAGGGACTTTGCCATAAGCAGTATGTCGGGCTCCAGCGGAAGACAGAGAGCCAGAGCGGAAGTTGTGAAGGAATACGAGCTCAAAATACCTCCATTTGAGGTTGTAGAGCAGATGAATGAGCAAATGCAAGGCATACTCTCAAAACTGAAAAACAATGCTGAACAAATCCGCACTCTCGAGAAACTCCGTGATACCCTGCTTCCGAAGCTGATGAGCGGGGAGGTGAGGGTTGAAATCGGGCCTCACGCCGAGAACGCAGGGGTCGCAGGGACAGAAGAGGTGATATCATAACTCCTTTCTCTGCGTTCTCTGCGCCTCTGCGTGAGATAAAAGAAAGTAATGAGGTTAAAGGAATATATCACGCTGGGAACGGCGTGGTCGCCGAGAGAAAGAGGAGCGATAGAATAACCATGTTCTCTGCGCCTCTGCGTGAGATGAGAAACAACACGGAGGAAAGACCATGAACAGAAAAACCATCGAATCCGAAAAAGACATAGACAAGATAACAGGCATCATCATAGAGGAAGCCATAAACATCCACAGAAAGCTTGGCCCCGGGCTGCTTGAATCCGTTTATGAGATGGTTCTATCAAAAAAGCTTCAGGAAAGAGGCCTTAAAGTAGAAAGGCAGAAACCCGTTTCTTTTGAGTTTGAAGGGATGTATTTTGAGGAAGGGTTCCGTTTGGATTTGCTGGTTGAGGAAAAGGTCGTTGTTGAGCTTAAATCTGTTGAGAAAATAGCAAAGGTTCATCAAAAACAGCTTTTAACATATCTTAAATTGATGGATTTACAGGTAGGGCTCTTAATAAATTTCGGAGGGGACACGCTTAAAGAAGGGTTGCAGAGAATTGTCAATAACTATGGCGGGTCTGGAGAGAATGTAAAACCGGAGGAGAACAGATGACCCACATCACAGAATCCGAAATAGAAGAATACGCTCTTTCGCTCCTTGAAAATCTGGGATACTCACGGATTTACGGGCCGGACATAGCGCCTGACGGGGAGCGCCCTGAGAGGGTGAGCTACGAGGATGTCATTCTCAAAGACAGGCTGAGAAGGGCGGTGGAGAGGATAAACGCGGGCGTGCCTCCCGAGGCCATAGAAGATGCCATAAGGAAGGTGGAGCGCATACATCTTCCGGACCTTATGGCCGCCAACAGGGAGTTCCACCGGATGCTAACCGGAGGCGTTAAGGTCAGCGTAAGGAAGGACGGGGAGGAGCGCGGGGAAATTGTATGGCTCATGGACTTCGAGAATCCGGAGAACAACGAGTTCCTCGCGGTAAATCAGTTCACCGTCATCGAGAACGGGAACAACAAGAGGCCGGACATCGTGCTTTTCATCAACGGGATTCCCATGGTCGTCATGGAACTTAAGAATCCTGCGGATGAGAACGCGACTCTGAGCGCAGCACACAGGCAGATTCAGACATACAAGGCGACGATTCCATCGCTTTTCACCTACAACGAAGTGATAGTCATTTCGGACGGTCTGGAAGCCAAGGCAGGCAGCCTTTCCGCGGGACTCGACCGTTTCATGGCATGGAAATCCACAGACGGAATGACCGAGGCATCGCAGCTCACCGGCCAGATCGAGACTCTGATAAACGGGATGCTGAACAGGCAGACCATCACAGACCTGATAAGGCACTTCATCGTCTTCCAGCAGTCGAAAAGAGAGGACCCGAAGACAGGCCAGCAGTATGTCAGCATCGGAAAGATAGTCGCTGCATACCACCAGTACTATGCGGTGAACCGTGCGGTCGAGAGCGTGAAAAGAGCGGCCATGAGCGGAACCCGCAAGGGAGGCGTCATCTGGCACACGCAGGGAAGCGGAAAATCCCTTTCAATGGTCTTCTTCACCGGAAAGATGGTTCTCTCCATGGACAACCCGACAGTGGTCGTTATAACCGACAGGAACGACCTCGACGACCAGCTATTCGACACCTTCGCGGCATCGAGGGACATACTCAGGCAGGACCCGGTGCAGGCGGAGAGCAGGGAGCACCTGAAAAAGCTGCTGAGCGTCGCATCCGGCGGAATCGTATTCACCACGATTCAGAAGTTCAGCCCGGAGGAAGGAAATGTCTATGACACGCTTTCCGAAAGGGAGAACATCATCGTGATAGCGGACGAGGCCCACCGGACACAGTACGGCTTCAAAGCCAAGGTGGATAAGGAAACCGGAGAGATAACATACGGTTTCGCCAAGTACATGCACGAGGCCCTGCCCAACGCCACCTATATCGGTTTCACCGGAACGCCCATAGAGAAATCCGACAGGAACACCCCTGCGGTATTCGGAAACTACATCGACATATACGACATCTCCAGAGCGGTGGAGGACCACATGACCGTCCCGATATACTATGAAAGCAGGCTTGCGAAGATAAACCTCAGCGAGGACGGAAAACGCCTTGTTCGGGAGCTGGACGAGACCCTCAAACAGGACGAGATGAGCGACAGCGAGAAAGCGAAGGCGAAATGGACCCGACTTGAAGCTCTGGTCGGAAGCAGCGAGAGGGTCAAACTCATAGCCGCGGACATAGTGGAGCACTTCGAAAAGAGGCAGGAGGTCTTCGAGGGAAAGGGAATGATAGTTGCCATGTCCAGAAGGATAGCCGCCGACCTTTACGAGGAGATAATCAGTCTACACCCGGAATGGCACAGCGATGACCTGAAAAAGGGAGCGATAAAGGTGGTTATGACCACTTCTTCCTCGGACGGCCCGAAGATATCAAAACACCACACGACCAAGGAGCAGAGAAGGATGCTGGCAGAGCGCATGAAGGACCCGGAAGACCCGCTTAAACTCGTGATAGTCCGTGATATGTGGCTCACCGGCTTCGATGTCCCATGCCTCCATACCATGTATATAGACAAGCCTATGAGAGGGCATACGCTCATGCAGGCCATAGCCAGAGTGAACCGGGTCTATAAGGATAAACCGGGAGGTCTGATAGTTGATTACCTCGGGATAGCCGCCGACCTTAAGGAAGCCCTCTCCTTCTACGCAGAAAGCGGGGGAAAGGGAGACCCGGCACTCGTACAGGAGCAGGCTGTGGCCCTGATGCAGGAGAACATGGAGGTTGTCAGGCAGATGTTTTACGGCTTCGATTACGCCCCATATTTTCAGGCTGACACCGGAAGGAAGCTTTCGATAATACTTGAGGCCGAGGAGCACATACTCGGGCTTGAGAACGGAAAGAAGAGATATATGGACATGGTGGCAGCACTTTCAAAAGCCTTCGCTCTTGCCATTCCTCACGATGCAGCCATGGAGATACGCGATGAGGTGGCATTCTTTCAGGCCGTCCGGTCCAGACTGGCCAAGTTTGACAGAATCGGCACCGGAATGACCGATGAGGAGATGGAGACAGCCATCAGACAGGTGATAGATAAAGCGATAGTCACCGACCAGGTCATAGACATATTCGATGCCGCAGGGATAAAGAAGCCTGACATATCCATACTTTCCGATGAGTTCCTCATGGAAGTGAGGGATATGGACCACAAAAACCTTGCGATGGAGGTTCTGAAGAAGCTTCTGAACGAGGAAATACGTTCAAGGATGAAGAAGAACCTTGTGCAGAGCAGAACCCTCATGGAAAGGCTGGAGGAATCCATAAAGAGATACCACAGCAAGGTGATAACCGCCGCTGAGGTAATAGACGAGCTCATAGCCCTCGCAAAGCAGATTAAGGAGATGGACAGGGAACCGGAAGAGATGGGACTGACCGATTATGAATACGCATTCTACACCGCGCTGGCCAGCAACGAGAGCGCCGAGGAAGTCATGGGCAAGGACAAGTTGAGGGAACTCGCAATAGTCCTCTACGACAGAGTCAAAAAGAACGCCTCCATAGACTGGACGGTGAAGGATAGCGCGAGGTCAAAGCTCAGGAGCATCGTAAAAAGAACACTTAGAGTTTATGGCTATCCTCCGGATATGCAGGAGCTGGCCACGGAAACGGTTCTCAAGCAGATGGAGATGATAGCCGACGAGATAACGGCGGAAGCCTGATCTATCTCACTTTCGCTCCATCCGGCATCTCCTTCTCGGGCGCCACCATTTTCCCGCCCGCCGTGAGTATCACCGCTTTTCCGTCCTTTATGATGGCTCCGGCAGGGCCTTCGTGCTTTGTTTCTCCGATGAAGAGCGCCTCGTATTCCCTATCTCCGTGGAATTTGCCTTCCTTAACGGTTCCCACCATTATGATGTTCTCGGCGAATTTCTGGTATTTCAGTTTCTTTGCCGGAGCGGTCCCGTCAACCTGTGTTCCGGGGTCCGCATCGGCGGTGAGAACTGCGACCTTTTCATCATGGTCCGCGGCAAGAAGCATTCCCTGAGATAACTGCCCCCTCAGTTTCGCAGGCTCAAGGTTCGCGACGACGATTATCCTTTTTCCCTGAAGTTCTTCGGGAGCATAGTATTTCTTCAATCCGGCTACCAGTTGCCTTGTCTCCTTTCCGAGATTGACACGCAGGACATACAGTTTGTCAGCGTCAGGGTGTTCCTTCACCTCTTCAACCAGCCCGGCCCTCAGGTCAAGGCCGTCCAGAGGCGACTTTTCTTCCTCGATTACTATCTTCGAGAACATAGGGCTGTGCTTCTCCATCTTTCTACCTGTTGGGAGCGGCTCAAAGGCCCTCTCAAAGCCGTATTCCGCCATCTTTCCCTCCATTCCAATGTATTCCCATGCCTTCTCCGCGGCATGCGGTATGAACGGATACGATGCCAGAGCAAGGGCCTTCACGGACCTGAGAAGCACATTCATCGTTGTCCCGGCCCTTTCCTTATCGGTCTTAAGTTCCTTCCACGGAGCGCGCTCCATCATGTACTTATTACCTGCCATCGATATCCTCATCATTGCGTTCAGGCCCTCCCTCATCTCGGTCCTTTCAAGGTGTTCCCGGACCTCTTTCAGATATCCTTCCACCTCTTTCAGGAATTCCTCGTCCTTCTCATCGGGATTCGCAGGCGGGACCTCGCCGAACTTGTCAGCGGTGAATGAGACCACACGGTGTATGAAGTTCCCGTATTTCGCCAGAAGCTCCGAGTTGTTCTTGGATGCAAACTCCTGCCAGTCGAAATCGGTATCGTGGTTCTCAGGCATTATGCTCGTCAGGTAGTAGCGGAGAGCGCTCACGTCATACGCATCCAGAACCTCGTTTATTCCAAGGGTTATTCCCCTGCTCTTCGAGAACTGCTCGCCGCTGAACCTCAGGTAGTTGTTGGCAACCACATTGTCCGGCGTCTTCATTCCCCTGCCAATTAGCATTCCGGGCCAGATTATCGTGTGGAAGGGTATGTTGTCCTTGCCCATGAAGTAGTAGTGCACCGCATCATCGCTCCAGAACTTCTCCCAGTCTCCGGCCTTCTCCTTCGCCCAGAGCTTGGATGCCGAATAATAGCCTATGACCGCCTCGAACCAGACATATATGCGCTTGTCCTCGAAGCCCTCGACAGGAACGGGTATTCCCCATGATATGTCCCGGGTTATCGCCCTGTCGTGCAGCCCGGATTCCAGCCAGTTCCTCGTGAATTTCAGGACTCCCGGCCTCCACAGGTGGCCTTTCTCGTCTATGAATTTGAGTAAATCGTTCTGGAGAGCGCTCAGCCTCAGAAAGAAATGCTCGGTTTGCTTGAACACGGGCTCGGTGCCGCAGAGTTTGCACCTCGGATTCACGAGTTCCTGCGGGTCCAGCGTCTTTCCGCACTCGTCGCACTGGTCGCCCCTCGCATGCTCGTATCCGCAGTGAGGGCATGTGCCCTCCACATACCTGTCAGGCAGGAAGCGCTCGCACTTCGGGCAGTAGGCCTCCTCTGTGCTCTTTCTATCTATGAAACCCCTCTCCATGAGGTCAAGGAAGAACTCCTTAACGACCTCCGCATGGTGCTCGGTGTGCGTTTTCGTGTACATGTCAAAGGAGATTCCCAGCCTTTCCATGGCGCGTGCGTTCATCCCATGGTATCTTTCGGCTATGTCCTCGGGACTTACGCCTTCCTTCTCCGCGGTGACCGTTATCGGTGTGCCGTGCTGGTCGGAACCCGAGACCATGAGGACCTCGTTTCCCTTCATCCTCTGGTATCTGGCGAATATGTCCGCTCCGAGGTAGCATCCGGCGATGTGGCCCACATGGACCTCTCCGTTTGCATACGGCCATGCGACACCGATGAATATGCGCTCTCCTGACATAATGCGCACTAAAAATTCGGAGGATTTAAAGTTTGGCTGCTCATTCAGGGCAATCGTTAAATAGCGCACATAGAATAAGGGGAGTAGCGAGGTGACCATTATGGCCAATCAGACTACAAGTCCACAGACTGTTCAGCAGAGGTATCAGGCGTGTAGAAAGCAGCTCAAAAAGAGCAAGGAAAACGAGACTCGCCTGCGCAGGGAGATAAAGCGGCATGAACAGGAAAAGAAGGCCATGCTGAAGGAGAAGTGGGAGCGCATCAAAGAGAAGGATGAGGAGATACGCAAGCTCAAGAACAGGATAAAATACCTGCGTAAGAGGCTGGAAGCCAAGCCGGAGGCCGAGGTCACCGTTGACGATAAAGAGCTAAAGAGAAAGGAAATAGATATAAAGAAGAGGGAAGCCCGTATAAAAGAGCTCAATCAGCGCCTTCTTAGGTGTCAGGAGGAGATAAACAGACTGAGGGAGAATTACACTCAGAGCCAGAAGAAACTCAGGGAGAGCAGCCTTGAAACCGCACTTATAATATACGGCGGAGATATTGTAATACCGGACAACACCGAAATAAAGGGGAGCATAGAGTCCGAGAAAGGAATAAAGTTCGGAAAGCGGGTCATCGTGGAAGGAGACATAGTGGCCAAGGAGGACATATCTCTGGGAAGCCGCTGTGTCATACAGGGAAGCATACAGACCGAAGGCTCGATAAAGCTCGGAAGCGGTACGGAAGTCGCAGGAGATGTGGCGGCCAAGGGAGATATCGTTCTGAACCCGCGCTGTAAGACGGAAGAGGTGGTTGCCGAGGGCAAGGTAAAGGTCGGAAGGGGAGGAAGCGTTCAGAGCATATCAGCAGGTGGAGATGTCATACTGGACGAAGGTGTGACTGTTGAGGAGAACGTGGAATACTACGGAGCGCTCTCCACAGGCGCGAACGTTGCGATAAACGGCTCCGTAATACCGAAAGCAGGAAGCAAGAAGAGCATAATCATAGATGAAGACGAGGAAGAAGAGGATGAAGAGCTCGAACCGGAACCGAAGAAGCGTAGGCAGGAACCGGAACCCGATCCCGAAGAGGACGAAGACGAGGATTATGATTTCCCGGAGAACGAAAGTGTAAGTGTGAATGTGGTCGTAGAGGCCGCACCAGCTCCTGAGCCGGAGCCGGAGCCCGAACCGGAACAGGAAGTAGAACCGGAACCTGAGCCGGGGCCAGAACCCGAGCCCGAAACAGAGGAAGATGAAGTTGAGCCCGAACCGGAACAGGAAGTAGAACCGGAACCTGAGCTGGAGCCAGAATCGGAGCCGGAAGAGAAGCCCAAAAAGGGAAAGAAGGGCAGAAAGAAGAAAGACGAAGAAGAGGAAGGAAAGGTCTGTCCGGTATGCGGAGAGGTCAACGAAGCCGATGCCGAGATATGCAGGGCATGCGGTGCCGAGCTCAACGAGATATAACCCTTTCTTTCAGGACCCCTATTTCCTCTATCCACGCATCAATCACATCGCCGGAGCGCACGGGGCCAACGCCCTGAGGGGTTCCGGTGGCAATGAGGTCTCCTTTTTCAAGACTCATAACGGAGGAGATGTACGATATGGTCTCCTCTATGGAAAAGAGCATCTTCGATGTCCGGGAAATCTGTTTGGTAACTCCGTTCACCGAGAGCCCTATCTCAAGGTCGCTGGGGTCAAGCCTCTTTGCGGGAACGATTATAGGGCCGACAGGCGCGAAGGTATCGAAACCCTTGGAAACGGTCCATGGAAGCCCTTTTTTCTTCGCCTCGGACTGAAGGTCCCTCGCTGTCATGTCAAGCAGTATTGTGTAGCCGAGAACATGTTCCATGGCCTTTTCCGGTAAAATGTCTTTTCCGGACACGCCGATTATCACCGCAAGTTCCACCTCGTGGTGCACGTCTTTGCTGAAAGGGGGGATTATTATCTCGGAATCTGGGGGCAGCAGCGAAGACGGAGGTTTTAGGAAAAGCACGGGGGAAGCCGGCCGTTCGGCACCCATTTCCTTCGCATGGGCGGCGTAATTCCTACCAAGGCATATTATCTTGCTCGGACCGAGAGTGTGTTTCTCATTTCCGAATGGCAGAGAGAACATGGGGGAAAAAAGGAGGAGTGGTATTTAGTGTTGGAGCAGGAATCAGTGGAGAATTATCTCCACGACATCGCCATCCCGGAGTTTCAGCACATCGCGAAGTTTGACCGGTGAAATGAGCTCCACGACATCGGAGTAATGGCTTCTTCTGGGGGTGATGACCGCACAGTCCATGCCAGATACGGCCGATTTGACCGCAAGAACATCCCCGAATGTCCTACCTTCGGACAGAAACCCTCGTATGGTGACGGCAGATCCGAGAAAAGAGCGCATCTTTGCCATTTCGGAGTGTTCCAGCCGTACATTGAGCGTTCCGGGGTATGGTTTGAAACCGAGCAGTTCCTCGATCTGTTTCACATAACCCTCTTTCGAGAGATAATATCGCCCTTCTCCGAGGCCGCTTTCGACAGTGCCTCTTATGACGGGCTCGAAATCCCCGAATATCGCCCTGTAATCGGAATATTCCTGAAGCAGTGCATCTCTGCCCTTCTCTGTTATCAATACCCACGAGCGCCTCCCTCGATTTATGTCCAGAAAACCTCCGTCCCTGAGTTCACGGAGTATGCGGGCAGCGCTCTGCTGACTCATGCCGACGATCTTTCCGAGCTCCGCCGAACTCACGGATATTCTCGAATCGACGGTCCCCAACATGGCCAGTTCCTTGAGCAATCTCAGGTGGGACGGTTTCATACCCACAGCAATCACCGGCATCTCATATTCTTTTCCATCAGAACTGCACCCAACCCTTTCCTATCTTCATTTCCTTCCCGTCTTTTATGAGTCGTACGCCTTCACCCCCCATTCTTCCGATAGGCGTCCCATATTTCTCAGCCTCTTTCAGATGCTCTTCGGCAACGGTAAAAAGGAGCTCATATTCCTCTCCGCCGGAGAGCGCCATCTCGACAGGGTCAAGACTCAAGGCATCTGCCACCGGATAGACGGAAGGATGAACCGGGATCCTATCCGCATATATCTTCGCTCCGACCATGCTCATTTCGGATATGTGTCCTATCTCCGATGCGAGCCCGTCGCTTATGTCTATCATGGAATTGGCGATATTTCCGATTTTTTCCGAGATGTCCGCCCTGCATCCCGGGTCAAGATGCCTTTCCACGGCATCGGGCGCATCAATCCCATTCTCAAGCGCCCTCAAACCTGCCAGAGAGCCCCCGAGAGCCCCGGATATCAGCACGAAATCTCCTTCTTTCGCACCGCTTCGGAGGGTCAGACTGCGCTCATCCGCGGTTCCTGCCAAGGATATGCATATCACGATATCCTTTCCTTTCACCGTGTCGCCTCCGACGATCTCCACCCCCCATTCTTCCGCAGCATCCCGCATCCCTCTATAGAGATTCTCGACAAAGGAAACATCCGTGTCCGGGCGGAGCGCTATTGAGACCAGAGCATATTCCGGCCTGCCACCCATGGCGGCCACATCGGATATGTTGGAGCACATTGCCTTTCTGCCCAATTTGAAGGGAGGATGCCGTTCTTTTATGAAATGCACACCCTCAACCAGCATGTCGGAGGTGTAGAGGATTATCTTTCCGTTATCGCGAATAACCGCACAGTCATCCCCGATGTACTCGGTTCCGGCAATTTCAGACAGTCTTTCGATAAGTCCGAACTCGCCCACATCTCCGACCTTCATATCTGACCATGCGCTCACCTTAAAATATTCTTTCCCATTCCCCTGCGATGATACCGCCCTGTATGGAGATAAACCGCAAGGTGCTTCCGGAAGTAAGGAGGAGGGCAGCGCTCATCCTCAAAGAGAGGGGTTACGGGCAGAACGAGATAGCCGAGGGTCTGCAAGTCACGCAGGCCATGGTCAGTAAATACATGAAAGCGAAACCAAAGAGGATGGGAGAGGAGATGGAGGACAGCGTGGAATCGATGGCAAGAGAGCTTGCCGAGGGAATAATCTCCGGAAAGGGCAGGGCGGAGCTCATAGAATCCTTCTGCGGTTCCTGTTTCAGGATGAGGGAGAGCGGCTCATTCTGCAGCGTCCACAATGTAAAGGACTGTCGGGTCTGCATGAACATACGGGGAATTCAGGAGGCCGGAGACCGGGCCGATGCCATAAGGGATGTTGAGAGCGCCATACCCATGCTTGAGGGCATAAACCCGGGTCTCATTCCGGAGGTGAGGGTGAACATCGCCCGCGCAATAGAGAACCCTCAGGGAATCAACGATGTGGTGGCCATACCCGGGAGGATGGTGGAGATAAAGGGAAGACTCAGGGCCCTGACACGACCGGAATTCGGAGCAAGCCGGCACCTTTCGGGAAAACTCTTGCGGGTCATGAGCGAAAGGGAGGATGTTTTTGCGGTCATCAACATACTTTTCAACGAAGAGATCGGCACGGCCATAGAGCTGGCGGGACTGAAGGACGAGGTGATAATAGACAGGGGGGACTTCGGAAGGGAGCCCTGTGTCTATGTGCTGGGAAGGAGTGCCACCGAAGCGGCATCAAGGGTGATGCTTCTTTCGGAGATGGTGGGATGAAGGCGCTCGTAGTCCTTAACGGAGACTGCCCTTCATACGAATTTCTCAGGGAACTGAGCATCGGGAGAGCCCTCATCGCCGCCGACGGAGGATACGGGCATTACATCTCGGCAGGTCTGAAACCCTGTGTGGTGGTGGGAGATATGGATTCAATAGGGGATTTACCCCCTGACATAGAGATCGTGAGGTACGACCCCGAGAAGGATGAAACCGATGGTATGCTGGCAATAAAGGCGGCTCTGGACAGAGGGGCCGATGACATATCTCTGACCTGCGCGGTATCCAGACAGACGGACCATGTGATGGAGAACATACGGATGATGCTGTTCTCTCCTGTTCCGATAAGGATATCGGAGCCGGACATGGAGATTTTTCTGGTGAAAGAGGGGGAGAGCGCCGAAATACCGGAGGGAAAAAGACTTTCGGTAATACCGATGGGAGAGAGAGCGGAGATTCATTTGAAGGGTTTCAAATATGATTTCTCCGGTGTATTGAGGGAAAAGAGCGGAGTTTCCAATATATCGAAGAGTGGTGCGAGGATATCGGTGAGGTCCGGCATCCTAGCGGTATTCTTTTTCAGAGAAGTTTAAAGGACATAAATGTCCTTTTGGTGCAAGGTTGATATACCTGTTGGACATCCAAGGGCTGTGATACCATGGAAGATATGAACGAAGTTGTGAAGGAGATACACGGAAGCATAATGGCCCTTTCAAAGGAGTATCCCGAGGAGACCAAGGCATTCATGAACCTGTTGCAGGCCACGGGAAAACCGAAAGTGCTCTCTACAAAGGACAAGGAACTGATAGCAGTTGCCCTCTCGGTGGCAGCGAAATGCCACTGGTGCATAGGGTTCCATGTGAAGAACGCATTGGATGCCGGAGCTACGAAGGAAGAGCTGGTGGAAGCCTCATATGTCGCGGTGACGATGGCAGGCGGCCCGGCGCTCATGTATATGCAGCTGGTTCTCAAAGCGATAGAGGATTTTAGCAAGGAATAAACCCAAACCCATTTTCCCCCTTTTTAGAACCACGATTCCAGTGTCGTCTGGTTGGCCTTCATGCGGGCTTTCCGCATCCTTTTCAGTGTGGAGCGCACCCTGTTCTCGGAGAAGCCCCTCTCACCGCACAGATAAGACACAACGGCATCCTCGTCAGGCCCGCCCCAATAGAGTTCAAAATCGTCCGAAACTACGGGATTCAGGAATATATCCCGTATCCTCTCGTAGCTAGGTATATCAAGATCTTTTTCCTTCATCACCGCTTCAAGAGTTCCGTGCTTCTGTATCAATTTCAGCCCCTTTTTCGGTCCGATGCCCTTTATTCCCGGATTGAAGTCAGTGCCCACCAGTATTGCGACATCCACGAGTTGTCCTCTTGTTATGCCAAGCGATTTCAGGGCAGGTTCCAACTCAATCAGTTCGGGCACTATGTCTATGTATATCTGCTTCCGCGGCAGTTTCCTTCGTCCGGTTATCGTCAGGTTGCGAATAAGTCTGGGCGCTCCGAAGAGAAGGGAATCGAAATCCTGTGAAGCGGTGGCCTTTACCGCACCTTTCATCGCCATGTAGCTGGCCTGCGCCTCTCCCTCCGACGGCGCCTGAACATACGGAACACCCATCATGTCAAGAAGTTTCTTTGCCTCGTCCACCATCTCCCATGTGAGTCTCGAGGTCTGCTGTGCCTTCATGCGCGCGGTCTCCATGTCCCCTTCTTCTATTGCCTTTTCATAAGCGGCCTGCGCCTTTTCCTTTGCGGCCTTCCTCTGTGCTATCGTGTCTCTCTTGAGTTCGTCAGGCCTTCCATCGAAGACATAGACTGGCCTTATTCCTGCCTCCAGGAGGTTGGTCGTCCGGTAGAGTATGCCCGAGAGGTGAGAAGTAATCTTCCCCATTCGGTCCACCAGCGGAGTGCCGTCCGGCTGCCTTATGATGGAAACGAATTGATATATCGTGTTGTATGCATCTACCGCAACGCTCCAGCCGTTGAAGTCCGTCATCTTCCTCTTCTCTGCGGGAATTATGGCGGAGAGATTGACACCCATGAAGGGTCATGCACCCATCGATTAATACTTTTTCACAAGCCCCGACCGAAAGTTTGAAATAAAAAACCGGATAACTTGCATCTCTGCGAGCCCGAAGGAAAACGGAATATGCGAAAAAAACACCCGCACAGAGGAAATCCTTAAATCGGACAGCACTTAACAATCCGAATGCTCCCGTAGTGTCACGAACTCCTTTCAGGAGTTCCGCTCGTAAAATCCTTCGGATTTTCCTCGAGCGGCCAATCAGCCGGTCAAAAACCATTAAGTGGAAAACCCTTAACCACCAGAATGCTCCCGTAGTGTAGCGGCCAATCATGCCGGCCTTTCGAGCCGGCGACCCGGGTTCAAATCCCGGCGGGAGCAGATTTTCCACCCTATTGTTTTAAAATCCGCTCCGCGCCTATGGACTTTTTACTTTGTAAAAAGTCCTACTCGCAAAGACACTACTTTGCTCGTCCCGGCGGTCGCAACTAGCGCCCTATTCTTCGCAAAGACATTATGAGCAACGGTAGTCGCGAACAGGACTTTGTCAAAGTCCGTGCTTTGCTCGTATGGACTTTTTTTACACGCTTCGGGGGCGGTTCTCACGAAGAAACAGCCCTGCTCGTCCCACAAAGAAGTCGCGTCATTCCCCGGGAGACCTGACAAAGCAGCACCATATACTGTTCGAACACGGAGCTCACAACCTCTCATTTTCCACTGTTTCCACTGCAACGGTAAGCCTTATAATGTCTTTTCACTTACCCCTTCTTCCCGAGGAAGAACGATGCCCTATGAACATAAGAAACTCATAAGAAAATTCAAGGAGTTGTATGAAAAGGACGAGTATTCCGTACAGATAGCGGACATCATATCGGGAGAGCATGGGAAGAAGAGCATTATAATCGACCACAAGGAACTGAGCGAGTTCGATCCCGAGGTTGTGGAAACGCTGGTAGAGAACCCGGAACTCGTCATACGGGCTGCGGAGGAGGCTCTGGAGGAGCTCATAAAGGAGAAGATGGGCGGGGACGAGGGAGTGGTTCCGAAAGGGCTTCATGCACGGTTCTGGAACTTCGGAGAGCGGTGGAGGACATCCATAAGATATCTGCGGAGCGCGGATGTAGGCAGGTTCGTGGTCATAGAGGGATTGGTGAAGAAGGCTAGCGAAGTAAGGCCCAAGCTGATAGAAGCGGCATATATGTGCCGGGAATGTAAAGTGGTCAGTATGTATGAGCAGGAGGGAGCCCGGCTTATGGAGCCTCTTTTCTGCAAGAACCCTGATTGCGGGCTTTCCAAGAGCGAGACGGGTTTCAAGCTTATCATGAGCAAGTCCGTGTTCGTGGACGAGGAACGACTTGAGATACAGGAGCTCCCTGAGAAACTGGAAGGTGGGCAGCAACCGCAGAGGATAATAGCTCTTGCGGAGGATGATATGGCAGGCATACTGGCCCCGGGAGACAGGGTCATCGTATACGGTGTGCTTCAGGCCGTCCCCCGCACCAGAGGGAACATAAAGTCAACGACCTTCGATTTCATCTTCCGTGTGAACTATGTGGATAAGGAAAACAAAGAGTATACTGACATAGAACCCAGTGAGGAGGACATAAAGAAGATCGAGGAGATAGCGCACAGCGGGGATGCGATAGGACAGGTCGTGCGCTCCATAGCTCCCACGGTTTACGGACACGACGATGTGAAAAAAGCGCTGGCGTTGCAGCTTTTCGGAGGAGTGGCGAAGGAGATGCCTGACGGCACGCATATCCGGGGAGACATACACATCCTTCTCGTGGGGGACCCGGGAACAGCCAAATCTCAGATGCTCAGGTATATGAGCTCACTTTCACCAAGAGGGGTGTATGCTTCCGGGAGGTCAGCATCAGCGGCGGGACTTACTGCGGCTGCCGTCAAGGACGAAGGAGGGGACGGAAGATGGACCCTCGAAGCCGGAGCGCTCGTGATGGCCGACGGAGGGATAGCCTGCGTGGATGAGATGGACAAGATGAGCAAGGAGGACCGTTCCAGCATGCACGAGGCCATGGAGCAGCAGACGATAACCGTTGTAAAGGCGGGAATATCCGCTACACTGAAGTCGAGATGCGCTCTTCTCGGAGCGGCTAACCCGAAGTACGGAAGGTTTTCCGGCAGGGCGGACACACAGTTCGAGGAAATAGACCTGCCGGCACCCCTGATATCTCGTTTCGACATGATATTCATAATGCTTGACGAGCAGAACCCGAAAAGGGACAAGGACATAGCGCATCACATTCTAAAAGGTCACAGAATAGGAGAGAAGCTCAAAAGCGGAATAGAGGAGGACGAAGAGATAAAAAGCCACACATCTCTGTTGGAACCGGAGCTTTTGAAGAAATATGTCTCATATGCAAAGAGAAAGAATCCGATAATGACGGACGGAGCCATAGAGAGGATAGAATCCTATTATCTCGAAAAGAGGAAGGCCGGAAAGAAGGAGGGCACCGTGGCCATAACCGCAAGGCATCTGGAGGCGCTCATAAGGATGACCGAGTCGAGCGCAAGGATACGGTTGAGCGAATACGCTGACGAGTCCGATGCGGAAGTGGCCATAGAGCTCATGAAGTCCTATCTTGAGAACGTGCTCCATGATGATGTGGACACGCAGTATACCGGTGAGAGCAGAGATACCAGAAACAAGAAGAAGATAGTACAGGAGGCACTGGACGAACTGTTCAAAGAGCACGGTGAGGTAAGGATGGAGCAGATAAAGGAGCGTTTGGAGGGAAAACTGGCCGGCACGGATGTGGAAGAGATAGTGAAGAAGATGTGGAAGGGCGGAGAGATCTCCGAGAAGAGGCATGGGGTCTATGTCAAGGTCTGAGTCCGAATCCGCGGAATACTGGGTTAAACTGCATACGGCAGGCAGAGACACCATACTTGCGGTCTGCGATTCCGAACTGATAGGAAGGACGTTCAGTGAGGGTGAGCTTTCAATAACCGTTTACAGGGAGTTCTACGGCGGGGTTCTCGTCGACGAAGAGGGATTGAAGAGGCATATGGGGAGCGCAACGATAATGAATCTTGTGGGAAGAGGATGCATCTCCATAGCCGAAGAGCGGGGTTGGGTCGAAAAAGGAAACACACTGACGATTGCCGGCGTGAAACACGCACAGGCTGCCATAATCTTCGACGACCAGATAGGAAAAGATTAAATGACGGTGCCGATAGGCTGGTATGACCTCCAGAAGGGTTGACTCCATACAAGTATCGGGCATAAGAAAGCTGTTCGAGATGGCCACAGAAGATGCCATAAATCTCGGGCTGGGAGAACCGGATTTTCAGCCTCCGAAAGAGGCCATAGAAGGCGTGATGAGGGCCATGGAGGGAGGAAAGAACAAGTATGGCCCGACAGCAGGCATACCCGAGCTCAGAGAGGCGATATCCGAGAGACTGCACAGGTATCGCGAGGACCTGACAAAGGAAAACATCATCGTTACATCAAGCGCCACCGAGGCCCTCATGAGCATATTCCAGAGCCTCTTTCAGGAAGGTGACGAAATACTCATACCGAATCCGGGTTTCGTGCTCTACCCTGCACACACGACCATAGCAGGGGCAAAACCAATAAGATATACCCTGAAAGAGGAGAACCTATTCGAGCCCGACATCGAGGAACTGAAATCCCTCATAACCCCGAACACGAAGGGTATGGTGATAAATTCGCCCGGAAACCCGACGGGAGGTGTGTTCTCAAGGGATACCGTGAAGGCGATAAGCGAGCTCTCCGAGGACCACGGATTCACCATAATCGCGGACGAGGTCTATGACGAGATGATATATGACGGACATTTCACATCATTCCTGAGCCATACCGACAATGCCGTTCACGTCAATTCATTCTCAAAGACCTTCGCCATGACCGGCTGGAGGATAGGGTATGTTGCTTCGCCGGACGACGAGATGATGAAAGCAACATCCAAGATGCATTACTACACCGTGGCATGCCCACCCACACCGATACAGTACGGAGCTCTCGAAGCCATGAAACGCTCTCAGTACTACATAGATGAGATGGTGGCGGCTTTCAGGGAGCGCAGGGATGTCATAGTTAAGGAACTGAACTCGATAGAGGGATTCCACACGCACATACCGAAGGGTGCCTTCTATGTCCTTCCGTCATTCGACTTCGATATGAGCTCGGAGGAACTCTCGATGCTCCTTCTTAAGCACGGCGTCCTCTCATCGCCGGGAAGCGCTTTCGGGAGCGCAGGCGAAGGGCACATAAGATTCTCATATGCAAACTCGAAGGAGAACATAATCGAGGCCATGAGAAGGGTGAGAGAGGCCACTGCCGAACTGTAATATCCGCAGAATCTCGAAAAGCAACCCTTAAATAAAAGAAAGCCATAGGTATATCCATGGCAAAAGCGGAAGAAAAGAATAAGAACTACGCGTTCTACTTACATGCTGACCTCAGCGAGTATGAGGGGAAATGGATAGCCATAGTGGACGGAAAGGTGGTGGCGAGCGGAGACAGGGCGGATGAGGTCATGAGAGAGGCCGAATCCAAGCATCCGGATAAGGAAATAACGCTTGCCAAGGTTCCTACCGACGATATTCTGGTCCTCTGAGGAGGTCTCCGGATGGTTACCTTTTATTACAGGAAGATGAGGTCTAAGGTCTTCGATAATGTAAGCCGACCCGTGGCAAACATAAAACTTCAGACTTCAGAAGGGAAGTGGATTGGCCGCATCTTGTCTGGAGAATACAGTAGAGGGAGGTAAATTGACCAGTTCTCCCAAACCATATGAACAATACGGGCCTCTCATATATTCTTCCCCTCCATATGCCCATATAAAGAGAACTATATCTGTATTAATGATTTTATTATCGATAATCACCCCGCTCCTCATCTTCGGCAGATATATCCAGATACGAGCTTGGAATAATTTGGCAATATATCAGAATATTTTTCTTATAGTCTCTTTAGTTCTTATCAGCTTTTATCAATACCTATTTCTTTCCTACATAGTCGACCGGATTTTATACCCAAAATTTAAGATATATGAAAACGGAATCACTCGATTTGTAACACCGATATTTACGAACAGAGAAGGCGAGTTCATTCCTTTTTCGGACATGAAATCGTTTTCGATTTCCAAAGACAAAAAAACATGTGCAGTTATCTTATACAATAATGAATTTCCAGTAATATGGACATCCTATCATCCTAAACATATTATTCCTATTGTTGAAGCTTTAAGGAAGCACAATATTCCAGAAACAGACTGAAAAATCACAAAATGACAACCCTAGCTAAATCCCTCAATCCTTGCTATCACGGCTGTTTTGCACCTTTCAGTTTGAGTTATACGGTGGAATATCTCCGACAGAGCCTCATTCTTATGCACGGTCCAACGGACTCCGATGTGAGCCTTTAAATAGGACTTTATGACTGTTAGAGCGCCAGGCTTGACCGGGGGGCTAGGCGTCCCCTGTAACCCGAAATCGCCTATAAGCGGGGGTGACGGCCGGGAGCGGCGTATCCGTTCATTCCATCGGTCCCGTGGCCGACTATGAGGTTCTGTCCCGGGGGGCCGAAGGTGGCACGGCCCATCTGCCGGAGGGCAGGTGTCCTGCCTTTGCCGTGGAAATCGGGTCAGGCCCGGAAGGGAGCAGCCCTACCGCGGACTATCGACGCTCCTGGGGTTGCGGGGCCGAGAAGGTCCCGGGGCAAACCGATGGAGTGGCGAGCGTCAATCCCGGCCTGCCTGGTACCTCAAAGAGGCGGTGATAGATTGGAAGAAGAGATAATAAGAAAGGCACTTCAGATGGGTGCCGACTACTGCGACATACGGATATCGAGGGCATCCGGAACATCTCTTGAACTCAAGGATGAGCAGGTCCAGAAGGCCATATTCGGAGAAAGTGAGGGGGCAGGCATAAGAGTACTTTACGGGGGAGCATGGGGCTTTTACTCCACACACGAGCTTGAAGAGGTCTCTCTCATGAAAGCGCTCGAAACAGCCTTCAAACTGGCAAAATCGATATCGTCCATCGGTGAGAGGAAAGCCGGGATGGCAGATGTGCCCACGGTCAGTGACACGGCCATATGGGCTCCGAAGAAGGACCCGAGAAACATAGATATGGGGGATAAGCACGAACTTCTCAGGGATGTCGTTTCCGCGGCGAGAGAGAAGGAGGGAATAAAAACCGTTTCTGCCGGATATGCAGATAAAACCGTTTACCAGCGCTTTCTTAACTCCGATGGCTCCGATGTGAGAACAGAGGTCACGCGCACATATATTCGTTCGTCCGTTGTTGCAAAGGACGGAGACAGGATATCCAGCCTCGTGGTATCGGCAGGAGGCACGGGAGGTTTTGAGGTCTTTGATCAGACAGGCCAGAATCCGATTGAAAATGCAAGAGAGGGCGCGGAGAGCGCCATAAGACTGTTGCATGCCGGAAAGAGTCCGAGTGGAAAGATGCCCGTGATATCGGACCCCGACCTGACCGGCGTATTCGCTCACGAAGCTCTGGGACATGCCACGGAGGCGGACCTTGTTCTTGCGGGTGACTCATGTCTTGAAGGGAAGATAGGCGAGTACGTGGGCTCGGAGGTGGTCACGATAATAGACGACCCGACACGGGCCAATGTATACGGCTCATTTCCTTATGATGACGAGGGTGTGAAGGCCAGGAAGAAGGTGCTCGTCGAGAAAGGAGTTCTGAAGACCTACCTTCTCAGCAGGGAAACGGCCTACAAGCTCGGAATGGAGCCCAACGGGAGCGCAAGGGCGGAGTCCATTGCCTATCGCCCCCTTGTCCGGATGAGCAACACGTTCATAGATAACGGGGACCACTCCTTCGAGGAACTGGTGGAAGACATAAAGCTCGGAATCTATGCAAAGGGAAGCAGGGGCGGTCAGGTGGATACAGGAAAGGGAACCTTCCAGTTCAGCGCTCAGGAGGCATTCCTCATCGAGAACGGCGAGATAACCAAGCCATTGAAGGACGTCTCATTCGGCGGCCGCACACTCGAGATACTGAAGAGCATAGACGCGGTGGGCAACGACTTCCGATTCGGACATCCCGGCTCCTGCGGAAAGGGCCAGTGGGTGCCTGTCAGCGACGGAGGCCCGCACATCAGGATAAAGGAAGCAAATGTAGGGGGTGCATAAATGGAGCCGGAAGACATCATAAGGATGGCGGAGCGCATGGGGGCGGACGAGGCGGAGGTTTTCTTCCTCAGAGGCACGGAGACGGAGATAAGCGTTGAGAACAATCAGATAGACTTCGGAGGCGGTGCGGCATCCACAGGCTATGCCATAAGGGTGCTGAAAGACCACAGGATAGGTTTCAGCTACTCCTCGGAGGAGAACATGGAAAAGGCGATAGAGAGCGCTCTCAAGCTCTCGAAACTGGGAAAGAAGATAGACGGCTATTCCTTCCTGAAGGACGATGCGTTCCCTGCTGTCGAAGGTGTTTACAGCGACGACGTCGCGAATATGGACCCCGAAGAGGCGCTCCGTATGACCAAAGAGATGTTTGAATCGGCACTTCTCCACGAAAAGATGATTGTTGCAGGCGGCGGCCTTGGCTACGGATACACGGAATATTTCATCTACAACTCCCACGGAGTATATGCCGAGGGAAAGGAGAGCGAAATAGGCGGAGGAATATATGCGGTACTGCCGGATAAGACCGTCTCCAACGGTACGGCGGTTCGAGTCTCACACCTGAAGGATGTAGACTTCAATGAGGTCGGAAAGGAGGCAGGGCAGAGGGCACTTGACACACAGGGTGCCGGAAAACTGGAGAAGCCCGGGAAGATGCAGGTCCTATTCCATCCGAAGACCTTTGCCAGCTTGACAGAGTACACGACGGTCCAGCAGCTTTACGGCAATAGAGCACACCGGGGTGAGAGTGTCTATACTCCGGAGATGATAGGGCAGCAGGTGGCGTCCGGGGGGGTCTCGATATACGATGACCAGCTGAACCCGATCGGTCTTTACACGGCTCCTTCTGACGACGAAGGGGGGGCATCCAGAAAGCTGGCCCTCATTGAGGACGGAAGCCTTGCGGGATTTATGTACGACAGCGTGAGCGCGGCGGAGTTCGGAGTCGAACCCACTGCCAACGGAATGAGGAGCGGCGGCCGCTTCAAGTCACCGAGGGACTCAACACCGCCTGAAACGGTGGCAAGGAACATATCCCTGGAATTCCCGTCCACAAAGGACTTCGAAGGTCTCATAGCCGAGATGGACAGGGGCGTCATAGTCTACAGTGTCCTCGGCGCTCACACAGCGAACGCTGTCACGGGAGACATATCCGTGAACTCACCTACGCTCTTCTATGTGGAGAACGGAGAGATAAAGTATCCCGTCGCATCGGCCATGATAGGGACCAACAGCACGGAGCTCCTCAAAGGGATAATCGCTGTGAGTGGGGAGCGCAGGCCAATAGACGGAGACATAAGCGGAATGTCCTTCATAATGCCATACGTCCTGATAGACGGCATAAACGTGGCATAAACCAATTCCCAACCTTTTCCTTTTTCCATTCTATAAACCCACTCTACCAGAGAACACAGTGTAGGGGGAGGGAGGAGCGGCTACATACCTGCATGAGTGAAGAACCCAACCGCAGCAAGCTGCGGGGGTATAGAATCATGCACATCTTATAAGCAACCCACTTTTGTTTAGGCGAGTGTTTTGATTTAATTAATATACCCCGCAGCTTGCTGCGGTTGGGACAGGAGACGATATGGGCAAATAACAATATACTTTGGCATGTTCTATAGCCCATGCTTCACACTGCACATATCGAATAAGATATCA
>Ga0190313_1000026_pt1 | contig 113060 bp, 121 predicted proteins | sample 4870071011_MG_FD_169989 | JGI IMG/M metagenome (GOLD analysis project Ga0190313, IMG submission 169989) | Hydrothermal vent sediment bacterial communities from Southern Trench, Guaymas Basin, Mexico - 4870-07-10-11_MG | ecosystem: Environmental > Aquatic > Marine > Hydrothermal vents >...
CTCCATTCTATTCACAATAACTCTATTCTACTTAACATTCGATTTGCCTCATATTTTAGATAGGATTCTTCACGAATATTTCCCCGATGTTTTCTGGGAAGCTGAGTTAAGAGAGCAAACACTTAGTACGCTAAGACCTTACGGCTACTTAGCCTTAGGGATAACTCTTGCACTTATCGTGTTAGGTTTTGCAGCTAAGAGAGGTTATTTAGCAGTTTTAGGCTCTGTAGCAATGTATTTGCCGACTTTCGGCTATTTCGCTTCCGCAATGTTCTTCCTAGCTGGTTTAGGGGTTTTAAGAACATTATGGTTGCCGCTTCTGGAAATATCGCCTACGGTATTGAAGTTAGGGTGTATAGCTTACCTTCCATTCTTACTCTTAGAGCTAATCCTGGAAGAACATCAAATATATAGTGTTGTTCAGCTAGTAGCTACGGCTATTACGGGTTTAGGATTACTCATATTCACACTAGGTACAGCTACGTGGCTTTACGGGAAATTCGAAAAACATGAAATAGTTGACTTCTGGATTTACAAGTATAGTAGACACCCGCAATACCTAGGATTTATACTTTGGAGTTACGGCTTACTAATCTACGTAGGGTATAAGGACTACATTAGAGGAGCTTTTAGAGTACCGCCAACGCTTATATGGCTGGTAACGACGATGATCGTAATAGGTGTAGCTTTACATGAGGAAATAGAGATGAAGAAAAAGTACGGTAAAAAATATGAAGAATATTGCAGAAAAACACCTTTCATGATACCGTTACCTAAGCCTATAGTAAACACCATTACTGCACCATTGAAACTACTACTAAAAGAACATCCGAGAAGCATGAAGGATATTATAGTAACTACAGTACTTTACACAGTAATTCTTATAACTTTATCATACATGCTCATCTTAGCACTTAAACTATAAACCCAACATTAGCAATACTTATGAAATCATAAATCTAAAAAATTGCGAGTTCATAGCATGGCCGACGTCTAAAACCCCCTATTAGCAAGAAGATTAAAGAAGCTTATTTATTCTAAGTTACTTCTATGCTTACTTCACACATTAGCAATATTGGTTTGTCTACATGGGCAAAGTTATCCACGTTATCATGGATTCTAAGTCAAATAATATGGACACCGCACTAGGTTGGAGCCTAACTTTTGGGCAACCAATTACTATTTTAAAGCGCTAACAATATCTGGTAAAGTTAGCTCTTGAATGGTATTGTAAAACTGTAATCCTACTGTCTTTACTTTTGAAATGTGGTTCAGGTATTGTTGAGATTATTCAGTTTGGTTCCTCTGTTTACGCACCTGGCATGTTTTCGATCCAGGTGTGTAGAAATGTGCGGTAGGAAAAAGTTTTAAGTGTAGGTTTTACTATTTCCTACTGTGTGGTTGGAATGAGGGTTCTGAGGAAAATTGGGCCGAAAGGGCAGATAGTGATACCGAAAATTATAAGGGAGTATTTAGGTGTTAAGCCTGGAGATACGGTCATATTAGAGGTTAGAGAAGGGGAGATAGCCATAGTTCCTGGGAGAGATCCAAGAGAATTTGTTGAAGGCTTCTGTTCCGTTGTTAAGGATAAGCTTACTGAAAAAATCGATTTAGAGAGGTTGATAGAAAGTGAAGTTGAGGAGAGGTTTGCTTTACGTTGATTCAAATATATTCCTATATCCAGTCATATATAAGCCTGAGACTGTAAAGGAGGCAAGGGAATCAAAGAATTTTCTCCTGAAAATTTCTGAAGGATTGGTAGAGGCATGTACCGCAACAATAACGTGGGATGAAGTTGTATGGGTGGTAAGAAAGATATTCGGCTTGAAACCCTCTATAGAACTGGGTAGAAAGCTCCTAGAGTTCCCGAATTTGAAGCTTCTGAACGTTAAGAGGAGTGTAGTTCTTAGAGCGCAGAAACTTATGGAAAAGTACGGGATAAAACCTAGAGATGCTATTCATGCAGCAACAGCCTTAGAGAACGGCGTAGAGACCATTGTAAGCTATGACAGGGACTTTGACAAACTAGAGGAGATAAAAAGACTTGACCCGCGAAACCTTTTAGAATAGAGGGATGCGAAAGTAAGACATCTAAAGCTTAAGTTAGACGAGGGTAGTGTTACTAAATAGTATTTGGGGTAATGTATTAGTTTTACCACTTAGTGAAGGTGGGTGAGTGCATGTAATGAAGCTATAGAATTACGTCTAGGATTTTAGAGGAAGCTGAAAATTAGGATTACCGCTTTATGCGCCAATAGAACCCCATATAGTAGGTAAAAAGGAACCTAAGAGATACGTGAAGAAGGGTGAAGTAATTCCAGCTAATAAAATATAAATGGAATCGTGTATGGTATATAGTGTATTGTGGGAGGGTTTCAGCGTGGGTGTGGAAGGTGTTGGTAGGGTTAGAGATTTTATTGAGAAATATGGGGTTAGAGCTGAAATTCTGGAGTTTAGTGGAACTGTTGAAAGTGTTTCTGCAGCTTCGAATGCTTCAGGCTTCCCACCCAGTAGGATTTTGAAGACTTTATTGGTTATTGCTGGAAAAAGACCATATGTAGTTATTCTTCCAGGCGATAGGAGGCTTGATTTTAAGAAGTTGAGTAGAGAGTTGAATGTTAAGAATGTTAGATTGGCGAAACCTAGTGAGGTTAAGGAGTTACTTAATGTTAAACCGGGTGAGGTTAGCCCGTTTTTAGATGAGGTATTAAAGTACGATGTTATTGTTGATGAATCGGTAATGGATAGGGGTGAGGTACTGGTCGGTGGTGGTTCTATGCATCACCTTGTGAGAGTTCATGTAGATGAGGTTGTTAGAGTATTAAAGCCAAGTATTAAGGATGTTTCTAGGATGATCTAATATGGGGCAGTCGAAAGAGGCTAGGAAAGTTTTGAAGCTTGCTTTTTATCAAAGTGGAGAAACTGGAGGTTAGTTGTAAAGTGAATAGAGAGAAGCTTTTGAAGAATGTTTGTGTGAAGCTTTTGAAACGTGATCCAGGTATTGTTGAGATTGTTCAGTTTGGTTCCTCTGTTTATGCACCTGATCTTTCCAGGGATGTAGACCTACTAGTGATATCTAGGTTTATGGTAGCGGGAGATACGTGCTCGAGTACGCTAAGAGGCTGGGTGACCTAACGTTTGAAGAGGCCAGGTCTGCTTTAAGAGTTGCTCAACGTATACTAAAGTTAGCATTAGAAATTAGAGGTCCATTAGATAGGGATAGGCTGTTTAAAGGAGCCTTTGATTCACTATTCCATGCTGCGAGAATAGCCGCTGTGACCTATTTATCGACGGAGGTTGCTAAATGAGGATTGCTGAGGAGGATACTACCAGAACCGTACAATAGACGGTTTAGAGTATTCAATGATGTGCTTCATATAAAATACTTCTACAATGGAGAATACCCTAAAGATAGGGTTGTGAAAGAATTTAACAAATGGTATAGAATGGTTGAGGAATTCATTAAGAGCTTAGAGCATGAAATCAAGAAGAAGCAGTAGCTGAGGGCGATACGTATCTGCTTTAACCAGCGAAATGTTCTCAGTAAGCTTTGAGAAGACGCGCTTAAACCTATGCAGAGACTTAAAAACCTTTTAGTACGTTAGAAGATGAGATCAAGGAAACTAATAATTACTATATGTTAGTTTTGTAAATTATTAAGAAGATGTTGGGGCGATTTTAATTTCTCTTCGCTTTAAAGTTCATCTTTTAACTCATCAGAATAATGCATAATAACACCCTTTTCGCTGATGCTTGCACCGCAGAAGCTGCAGAATCCGTTTCGCATACATCTTCCACATATTGGGCAGCGTTTATCTTCCTCCCTACATATTGGAGGTGTTTTAATACCGTATTCGAGTAGTTTCTTAAACAAGTATACATGCGGGTACGATGGAAAGCTTATATTGTAGTTCCTATACAGTTTTAAAGCTTCTTTAAATGTAACTTTCTCCTTCCAAACGTTTAGTATTTTTTCAAAACCTGAACCCGTAATTACAGGTACTTTCTCTCTCCACGCGACTTTTTCTAAACCTCTATAGCCTAAGTATAGACGTAGTAGCAGTTTACCCCATATTTTATTTTTAAAGAAGCCTATTTTACATTTAACAGGTATTTTCTTGGAGAATTCCTTAACTTTCGGCGTAAACAGTGCTGCTGTTACCGGTATGTTTAGTGTTTTTCCAATTTTCTCTGATGGGAATAGTTCTTTGGCAAGTATTTTGTTAAGCCATTCACTAAGTTCTTTACGGGTTTTGTTAAGTAGGAAACTGTACCCGAAGAATAGTTCATCACCGCCATCACCTGTAGCTACATGTGTACATTCAAGTTTCTTTGCTTGAAGTATGCCTATACAAGTAGGTATATCGCAAGCTACTTCTATTGGATCCATAGTCCTCATAGTCTTTAAGACTATTTCCTCGCAAGCTGCTATTTCATTTAATGAAGGATAGTGAACTAAATGTTTTAGCCCTAAGAATTCAGCTACATAAACTGCATACTCTAAATCAGGAGATGAAGCATCGTAAACCACCGTAATTGCTCTTAAATTTCTTCTAGCAGTAACGTATGATGAAGCAATAAAAGAAGTATCAATACCTCCAGATAGTAGTATGCAATCACAAGCTCTGCTCTGAAGTTCTTTACGAACTATTTTAGCTAATTCAATTCCGTATTCTAAACAGTCCATAACTACGTCGCAAAGTATTTTATCAATATTACAGTATAAGTATTTTCTTTAAAGTAACCGCGAGGACCCCGCTATATCTCTATTGAGAAATTACTATGAGGAATTATCTTGAGATAGGGGTCAAGGTGCTGTTTAAAATAAAGTTTCTATTCTTAAGGGTGGGGTAGAAGTTTCCATTGCAGACAACTAAATACAATATAAAATGAAGCTGCATGTTTAAGAGTTCTAGAGCTTAAGCTTTAAGCTACGATTGAAGGTTTTGTTCTCTTAACCTTTTACAGTCCTACTTGTTATTTAAGCCTGAAATCTAGCATTTTTCAAGTCCATGGTTTACTATTGCGAATTTGGCGATTAGTGTTGTTTTCATGGTTAAGTAGTAAACTTAATTTGTGGAGGTTTTAAGAATTAAATATTGATGATTAGTATTAACTAGTTGGTGGTTCTTGTTTGGAAGTTTTTGCTATACTTGCTGAAGCTGTGAATTGTATGAGGAGAGCTAGGGATTTAACTCCTCCTGGAAATAGAGTTGAAATATCGGCTCTTAGGTGGGAGCTTTACGCATCCTTGCAGAATATTCTCGATGCTTTAGCTATAGTGGTTTCTGATTTAGGGTTAAGAAAACCTAGTTCCTATGCTGACTTAGGTGTAGTTCTTAGTGAAGAAGGTTTAGTAAGTAGGGAAGATGCTGAATCTGTTAGGTTAATTGCTGTAACTAGAAATACTTTAGCCCATGCTTATCGTAAGCTAACTGTTGAAGACTTTGTTCAAATTGTTAAACATGTTCTTCCAAGAGCTGAGCATATTGTTGAAGTGTTAAAGGAGATTGCAGATAGGAAAGGTCTGGACCCGAAAGAGAGGAAAGTTCTTGGTGTAGACTTAGATAAGATTGCCGAAGTCTTTAAGAGGCATAATGTGGTTTTAGCATACCTATTCGGGAGTAGGGCTAAGGGTTTAGAAAGGGTTGGAAGCGATTACGATATAGCTGTACTCTTTAGCAAACCCAGGGTAACAGTGGTTGATGAAATAGAGCTAACATTGGATGTTGCTAAAACACTAAACATACCTCCAGACAAGGTAGATGTTATAGCATTAAACAATGCCGATATATTGCTTAAAGCAAGAATACTTAGAGAAGGTATTCCAATATACATGCTAAACAATGAGCTGAGGATGAGGTGGGAGAGGGGAACATACATTCAAATACTTAACTCTACAGACCTGTACGCAATATACATTAAGAGAACATTAAAAACAAAAACCAATACCTCACCACCTTAACTACCACAGTTTAGCTAAGAGCTAAGGCTGTGGAGAACACCATGTAGGGAGGAAGGGTTTGTAAGTCTAATTCTTCCAATAACTTCCTCTAATACCTCTTTTAAATCCCTGTTTTCATTAACTACTTCCACAGCATTTACTGTTTCAGCTATTACCCTGTATATTGCTATTAGTGTTTTCAATTCGTTTAAGCTGTATTCTATATCGGGTCTTCTTTCCAAAGCAGTACTTACCGATATTTTTAGATGTATTGTTTGCGTTTTAGATTGTAGTACTAGAAGGAATTTTCCTATTATTGATTTAGCCCACCATAGCGGGTCTCTTACTCTTAGAGATACTGTTGCTAAGAAGTCTGCTAGGTATCTGTCGCAGATTACGATGTAGTTTATGTGCTTGAGAATATTTGCTACTAGTATCCACGGTATTATAGATATGAACTCTATTAGCCCCCATAACTTACCCATTTTCCCCATGTACTGGGTGGCGAAGTGCTCTACAACCCTATTTCTTGGGTTTAACACGTATTCTATGCCCCATGTTTTCCTAAAGAAACAATATATTAGGTAAGCTAGGGTGTGTAGGCTTTTTATCCATAGTATTTTCACTTTGAATTTTCTTTTTAGAAGTAATGTGGCTACTGTTCTTGCGATAACTGTTTTTCCTGAGCCATCAATTCCCGTGAAGGCTATTGCTTTGTTCAATGCTTTATTCACTATGATGATTTAGGATTTTATAGCGTAAATAAGTTTAGCATGTTAGTTAATGGGAGAACGTCTGTTAGTATTCTTTCTTGTGTAAGGTTGTGCAAGGCTCTAGTTCCTTAATGTATTGTTGCTTCTTGTTTTATACTAGTATGTGATCTATTTTGTTCTTGTAATAACTTTTCTTTAGCCATTGATTTCTGAAAGATTATTGTCTCTAATGTTTAATTCACTATGATGATTATGGAATCTTTTAGCAAAAAATAAATGTAGCGTAAGTTGTGCGAGGAATATTTTTAACAGTTTCAATTGTATGAGTTTTGGCTTTTACTTAACTTTCTTATGAATTCAGATTTTTCTTTTCTCTACCTGTGATATCTTGTGTTTCTCAATAGTTATCTATGAAGCAAAGAATTTAATTACGAAATACATTTAAGCACTTACATCACGTTGTCTGAGTCTCCTAGGAATCATTCTGGTCTTCTTGATTATATTGTGTGAAAAGTTTATATTTGTGTGCTATTGCACAAAATTTTTGGCGATAATGAGTATGGATTACCTTCTAATTTCATGTTTTGTTATAGGTTTGGTTGCAGGGTTTATGAGTGGGATGTTTGGAATTGGAGGGGGTTCTATTAGGACTCCGCTATTGATACTTTCAGGTATACCTCCGTTAAGTGCTTTTGCAATAAACTTGGTTGTTATACCGTTTTCCTCCCTAGTTGGTGCCTTAACCCATAGGGTGAATGTTGATGTGAGAACAGGTGTTTACGTTGTTGTAGGAGGGTGTTTAGGCTCGTTTGTTGGAGCGTTACTTGTAGGTTTAGTTCCTAGAATTGTTTTAGCTTTTCTCTTCCTAGCGAGCTCCGTGATAACTGTGTTTGGAATGTATCTTTACAAGATTGCTCCTAAGGTTTATGGGAAAATAAATCCAACCCCCCGATCTATTATGTTTGGAGCTTTTATTCTAAACTTAATCACAGGAATGAGAGGTGGGAGTGGTGGTTCCCTTTTCCCACCGTTTCTAAGGATGATGAAGCTAGATATTCGTAAAGCTATCGCGACTTCTCTTTTCTCAACAGTATTCACAGCTACGGTTGCAATATTCGTTTACTGGTATCGTGGAAATATTCTTTGGATACCAGCGATTTTGACAATAATAGGCTCAATGCTAGGTGCGAGAATAGGTGGGAAAGTGTCTTTAAAAGCTAAACCTAAATGGTTACAAACACTTTTGACAATATTAATTCTTACCTTAGCTGTAGTGTCTGTTTTCAAAATAATGAAGATTATGTAAGCACCTAAATAGAGTCCCGAACCCGATAATCATAAATTCCACCTATATGCTTTACATTTTCTCTCATTTAAGATCCAATAACATTTCTCGAAGAAGCAACATACTAAATATGTAGTTTAGGATTGCGTTTTAAAAAGGTGCCAATATGCTATGGTGCTGGAAAGCTTTAAGGTTTATATTTGGAAGTTACTTCGCCGGTTGTGAATGCTTTTACATATTTTAACGCTTTGTTTTTAAGTTCCTTGTCGTCGGTTATGAGAATGAAATTGTTTCTCATGGCGATGTAGAGGTATGATGCATCATATATTGTAATATTTTCCTTGGAGGCTAGGTTGAAGACCTTTTCTTCTAGTCCTCTTATCGACATTATCTTAATTACGTTGAATATGTTACTTATAATTAATGTATGTCTAGAAGCTGTAATGCTGTTTCCTTGTCAAACCTTTTCAATAATAAATGTTCTTTCCATATAGCGTTAAGGACTTCGTAGAGAGTTAGATCTAGGGTTACTCCGTGAGCGAATGGTTTAACAGTACCTTTCTTAACTAGGTTTATAATTGCGCTTGAATCGAAAAGATACATAGCTACCTTTTCTCCCTATATTCACGTATAATTCTGGCTATTTCCTCGTCAGGTATATGTAAGATTTTCTTACTTAGCTTCCTAGCTTCTTCCTCGATTTCGCTAAGCATACGCTTCTTTACTTCTTCCTCTAAGGCCTTCCTAATAATAGGGCCAGGCTTGATGCCGTATTTTTCAAGTAGCTCCTTTAACCTACGAGGAATTTTAGCGGAAACAGTAACGTAACCCATAAATAACACTCATAGCTACTACCTACAGGTAGACCTTATAAGGTTTACTTTGAGGCCGGTAGGTGCCGAATATGCTACTAACCCTCCCATGTACTTCATTTATGCTTAAACATTAAGTGCCGGATGTAAGAAGACTGAAGGGGTTTTTCAACGATGAGGCTATGGGATGTGTTGGAGAAGTAAGGAAAATTACGTGAACCACCATTTTCTACTTTTTAAATCTATTACTATGCCTAAAGCTTCGATGCATTTATCTGACATTATTGCTTCTTCTTCTCCTGGGGTTATTAGGGCTTGTGCTTTAATTTCTCTTGTTTCTTTCTCGGAGCTTACTGTTATGGTTACTTCTCCTCCATGGTATGATGAGCCTCTTGTAAGACCTGGCCCTTCGAATTCTATTGGTGTTCCTACTTGTAAGCCTAGTTTTTCAGCTAGTTCTATGGGTAAAGATATCATGGGTACCGGGGTTTCGAAACCTGTGTTTAGTAGGGCTAGGGTTTCAACGCATTTGCTTTTATAGCATATTTTGACTTTTATTCTTAAAGCCATTGGTTTACGCCTTAATTTTCATTCTTTTCCAACGGATAACTATGTTGCGTTTTTTCCTAGCTTCTTTCTCGACTTTTTCAAGGTTTTTTAGGAAGCTTAGTAGTCTCTTTTCCTCCAAAACTCAGCCCCTTTTTAACACTATATTGTTTGGTAGGTGAAGTATTTAATTATTTCAGAATTTTATTTGATTCTGTTCAATCATGTCTACCAGTGTGGATGTGAATTCATGCATATACTTGAAGAATATGTTAAGGAATAGTCTTTAAACCTAACATGCTGTAAGTATTTAACTACCACATGTTTTTATCAAACCCTTTTCTTAAACCATGTAGTTTTAACTATTTAAAGTGTTTAATGTTTTTAAGATAGGTTTATTAGCTCGTGGTAGAGCATCTTTACATAGGGGTTATTTATGGAGTTTGTGGTTGCAATGGATGAACGTGGTAGGATTCTTATTCCTGGGAAAATTAGGGAGATCCTTGGAGTTAAGGGTAGAGATAGATTTTTGCTTAGAGTTAGAGACGATGGTGTTGTAGAACTTATTCCTTTAGGTAAAATGTATAGTGTAGTTTCAAAGGTTTTCGAAAATAAGTTCAAAGGATGGCGTGAAGAGAGCCATGAAGCTTCTAAAATTCTTAAAGAGTTGGTGAAGAGTTGAGCCTTGAAATAGTGGATACAGTATATCTAGTAGCCTATTTGAAACCTAGCGAACCATTACATGATGAGGCAGTAGGAGTTTTAGAGTCTTTAGGGCCGAATAGGAAAATATCTCAAGCAGCATTAATTGAGCTTGACTTGCTTATGAAGTCAAGGAGGTTTACATTAGATGAAAGGTTAAAAACTTGGAAGTTCTTAGAGAAACTAATTCCCGCCGAAACCATTGAACCAATAATTCCCCGGGATTTCACTATAGCAGCTGTACTTACTGAAAAGTACGGTTTAGACTATTTTGACGGACTAGTGGCTGCGCAATGTATGGTAAGGAATGCTAAGCCGCTAACAACAGATAAAGACATCATAAACGTTGTATCTAAAGTCACGATTTCAGACATAAATTAGCTATTTACTTTTCGTTTTAGCTATTGCTGCTAGATTCCATTTTCTTTTCTTTATGTAAAAACATTTTTCCTCCCTACTTAGTTCCCTTATGAACTCTTGAATTTTCTCTTTTACACCTACATTGTCTTTTAGTATTTTATACCCTAATACTAGTCCTGTCAGAAATGTTCCTACCGTTAGGTTTTCATTAAAGCTTGTAGCGTCAAATATATGGAGATCTATGTTTCTCCTCAACGTTTTTCTGAGCTTGATTGCTGTTTCTACTTCTAGTTTGATTTTATCGTTTATGTTTTTGAGATGGTCTATAACTACTATTATGTCTATGTCTTTGGCTTTACGTGGGTTGTAGATGTAGCTTCCGAAAACTATTATTGCTAAAACTTTTCTTCCCAGGTTTTCAATTGTTTCAACTATTTTAGATGATATTGTTTCTTCTAAGGAAATCTTTAACCACCTTAATTGTTTTCTTTGCTAACTCTATTCCTTTCTCTGCTATGTCTTTTGTTATGATGTCGCTTGGTCCATAAACTTCTCCTCTGAAAAGGAATGGGTATCTTGCGCGGGTATAGTATTCTGTTAGGTATTCTAGAGCTTCAACTATGGTGTTGTATTCTTCTCTCCATTCAGATGAGAATGTGTCGCTAAATATGGATATTAGTTCTGGTCCGTGATTATAAACTACTTTCTTCTTAAATTCAAGCATTGCTTTAACTCCTTTTTCTACTGATTGTTGAGCGTAGAAAACTGCTTGAGAATAATCGTTTACATTAAATGCTCTTGTAGCTCTTTCTAAATCTTTTTCGCTTTCCTCAAAATACTTCTTAGCAAACTTAGCGAATATTGACATTTCCATCATAAACTATCATTGTCTAAGCTTAATTTATTTTTTACCTTTACCATGTTTAACCATGAGGGTTTGTGTTAAACTATTTTCCTGGCTAGTTTGGTGAAGAACTTCTTGAAGACTATTGTGAAGATTATTCCTCTTAAATATACGTCTATGAACATTGCTGTCCACGCTCCTATAACTCCTAGGATTGTTGTCGGTATTGCTGCTGGTACTATCCGGAACAAGTAGAGATCCGGGCGAAGTGGAAGTAAGAGTAAGGACTGAAGATAAGGTTTCAGAATAGGTTAAGGTAAGAGCAGTTTCTGTTCCTGGAGAATACGAGGTGATTTTTAAGCGATACTATTACTGAACAATTAGGTGTTGAAATTGTGAAACCGCGAACAGTTCTTTGGGGGCTTGTAGGAGAGGCGAGGGTAAGGAAAAATGTTGAAGCAAAATATTGGATAGAGTAATACTTAAATACGAGAATTTGGTTTTTGCCCTCGATCACCGAAGTTTAATGGTAGTGTAGGTCTTGCTAAGGCGCATACTGATGTTAGCATATTGAACCCTACAGTTTATTTTGATGGTGAAGTAATTGTTAAGGATGGGAGATTTGTGCATCCCGAGCTCATAGAATTAGATAGGAAACTTTAAGGGGTAAAAGCTTCCCTAATATCTTCTTTGTATACTTCGCTGTGCTAGTACGTAGTTTATCGTAGTTCTTGAAATGTATGATAGTAGAAGAGTAGCTGATGATAGTAGAGCTATTGTCGCACCAACAGGTAAGTTATACATGTAACTAGCGAAAAGACCTGCAACTGCAACGCTACTTCCTAGTATAGGTGAAATTAGTTGCTGAATATTTGCTCTTTTTGACAGTAATAGAGCTGATGCAACAGGGTTATACAGTAGGGAGAAGACAAGGAAACCACCTGTTATTCTAAGGATTATGGCTATTGTTGAGCCTACGAAGAGTAGAAGTATTGTACTGTGCAGTTTTACATTAACTCCTTCTGCTTCAGCTAATTTCTGATCGAAAAGTATTGCATCTATTTGGGGCTTAAAAATCACAGCATATACTAGAAAAATCGCTGCTATAGTCACTATGGCAATTATCTTCTCGCAAGTTATTGCTAGTACACTACCCCATAGTATGGTTGATAACTGTACGGTAGACAGTACGTTAGTACTTGACATGTAGAGCATTAGAATAGCTACTGCGTTGAACAAGGAGAATAAGCCCATACAAATTAGCTCACGCCTGATAAGTGATTTACTTGTCAAATAGCCTATAAGTAGAGCTGATGTTACAGCAAAGAGTAGTGTGAACAGCGTAATGTTAAATCCTAGTACAAGCGATATTGCAGCGCCAGCTAATGCGGAGTGTGCTATTGCGAAACTTAATGTTGTAACACCGTATCTTTGAACATAGTATCCAAGCATACCGCATATAAATCCGCTAAGCATAGCGCCTAGCAGAGGAATTATTAACAGCATAACTATCTACCTTTAATATCAGTTATTACCCCGTTATTCATGGTCACAACAATGTCCGCGTACTTCTCGATTTTGCTGAAGGAGTGACTAACTATGATTGCTGAAGAATCCTTGTGCTTCCTAATGTAATTCACAATTATTTCCGTAACTTTTTCTCTCGACTCTTTATCGAGACTTGAAAACGGCTCATCTAGGAAAAGCAGTTTAGGCCTCCTAATTAGCGCTCTTATTATGAAAACTTTTTGCTGTTGACCACCGCTTAATATGCCTATTGGTTTTTCAAGTAAATTAAGTACGTCTAATTCTTTAGCGTAATATTCTAGTTCGTATTGAAAATAGTCAGGTAAAGGGTCTGTTATTACTCTGTTACTTGATAAGCCCATTTCTATTACTTTCTTAGCCGTATAATGCTCGTACGGGGGTTTCATGAAGTCTTGCGGTACGTAACTACATTTCCTCCTTACTTCAAATATGCGCTTATCTTTAGTATTGATACCTAGTAGGTACGCGTTGCCCTTAATGGGTTTAAGCAGTCCTAGACATGTTTCGATAAGTGTTGTTTTTCCTGCACCATTAGGTCCTTTGATTAGGGTAAGTACTCCGGAAGGTATTGATAAGTTAATGTTCCTTATAGCTGGTTTTCCAGCACCAGAATATGTAATCCAAACATTTTCTAATCGTACAGCTTCTCCTCGAATAGGTTGCATAGTTTTTCTCCTTCAACCCATTTAGCTGCTCCATCTAGCCCGTATTTCTCATATAGCTTATTTATTTCCTCTTCTACGTTCTCTTTAAGCTTCATTTCTAATTTTCTTGAAGTTTTACGGTTTATGAAAACTATTCTTATATTATCTGAGCTGGACTCTTTAATTTCGACGTTTTGCTTACCTAGCGTACAGCTTGTTGACCCCTGCACCCCATCTATAATGCACGTGTATGGTGTTTTCAATGGTACGTAAACTATGCAGTAGAGGTCATGTTCGCTTAAGGGGTTAAGTATTTCTCTGGCACGCCTACCTGCTCTATAGCCTAGTACTAGCCATGGCCCTTTATGTCCGTGGAGTTTAGCTGTTTCTTCAAGGCTTAGGCCGAAGACCACTAGTTACTTCACCTTTTCCTCAGTACTATATAGGTTAGAGCTAGCCCTAATGCGATAACTAGTACTGCGAGAATGTATGTTGTGTTTCTCCAGAAACTTATTTCCCTTTCAAGCGTGATTTTCTCCTTCATGGCTGTTGCTTCTTCAAGTGCTTTAGCTAGTAGCTTAGCATTATACTTCATAACCTCTGTTACGTTGTTTAATCCAGGAGCTGTTCCAGGGAAGTTCGTTAAAGCAACTTCCACTGCACCTACTTCGCTAGCTATTTTCTCTCCTAACTCTACACCGCTTTGCAAATTATCTATTACTAAGACTGCACCGTGCTTTGTTGCGTTCTCTACTACTTCACTATATTCTTTAGCTGAAACCATTTCAGGAGACCTGTACACGGCAACGATTCTAAATCCGAGAAATGAAATGAAACTTTTCTGCCATAGCATAGAAACTACAGGGGCGTCTTTGAAACCGTGTTCGCTAGCGAAGTTGAGGAGCCACTGCTTAACTTTATCTATTTCCTCCAGAGATTTGCTGAGTTTGTCTGAAACATCTATCCCTAAATGTTCTTTGATAGCGTTAGCTACTTCTACGTATTTTTGCTTTAAAGTGTCAGGTGTGTTCCATGGACCTCTAACATAGACTATTGGAGCTTCGGAGCCTGATGCCTTCTTTAAATCCTCAACCCAAGGTTCAAAACCATGAGCTAAAACTAGGTCAGCTATTCTGAAAGCTTCCACATCGCTCGGACTTACATCGTAGTGTGCAGGACATATCGTGGGTGATGCAATAACTACTACAGATACTTTGTCTCCAGCAAGATCCTTTACTATACTTTCAAGAACCGTTGTTGTAGTGACAATTACTGGTTTATTAGTGGGTTCAGCTGCGTGAACGTTTACTGCTATAGAGAACAAGAATATTACTGCTAAAAGAAATGTAAATGCTATGGTTTTCCTCAATAAAGGTGCACCTATCTATAGTAGGAAGTGCACTGTATAATAAGCTTTCCCATTAGAAACACTATAATGTAAATATATATGTGCATTCATATGGGGGTTTACTCTAGAGGGAGGAATGGGAAGAAGGTATTTAGAATTTAACTTTATTTTTATACTTCTCTCTGGTCTTCAAAGCCGTTTCTGGATAGTCTGTAGCTATGGCATCTACCTTGTTCGCTGCAAGTTTAATTATTTGCTCCGGCTTGTTCACTGTCCATGCTACAACTTTGAGTTTTAACTTATGAGCAAATGCAATTGCTTTTGCTGTTGCTAATCTGAAGTGTGGTAATACTATTTTTGCTTTAAGCTTCTTAGCTTCAATTATTTTCCCTGGAGGCTTAGCGTAAATTAGCCCTGTTACTATTTCCGGCTTCATGTAGGCTATTTTCTCTAAAACTTCCTCATGAAAACTTACTATAGCAACCCATTCGGGGTATTTGTACTCCTTTAAAACATTCAGTACTGGATTTACAGCTTCTGGCTCCTTGATTTCTATAAATAAACCCGATTGTCCATTAACACATTCTAATACTTCTCTAAGAGAAGGTACCGGTTCTGTTCCTCCAATTCTTATCTTCAACTTTATTTCATCATAGAGCAGGTCTCTTGGTTTTAGAGATACATTAGCAACTCTTCCGAAATCCTCATCGTGCAGTATTATCGGTACTTTATCTTTTGAAAGCCTAACATCAACCTCTACAAGATCTACGCCTAAGTTTAGAGCATAGCTTATACCTTTTAATGTATTTTCGTAGTCTAAACCTAAACCCTTAGCTCCCCTATGTCCAATAATTGAAAATGGTTTTCTAGAAAGAAAAGAAATAACATCGCTAACCAATTAAACTACACCTACACTCCTATGTATGTTTCTTTTTCTATATTGTTTTTAAGTGCTTTTAGCATTGACTAAATGTTTGGTTCTTAATTAGCTTTCCTTTATGATTTCCATTACCGATGAAGTTTTAATGTTTATTTTTCCGCTTTTTCTTTAAGCTCCTCATCTTCTATTACTAGTTTAATTTATTTTTCTAGCTACGTATAAGTATGCTGCATCATAGAATGTTAGTTTAAGTTTTGATGCTATTTTCATTGTTTCTGTAAAGTCTATATCTGTTTCTATTTTAAAGAGTTCCATTATTTTAAATAGTTTAGCTAAGTGTTTCACCTTACTTATGGCTTCTTCTGTGCTAATTGTTTTTCTTAAAACACTTTCTTTCCATATAATGTTTCCTAACTCATAACGGGCTAGGTCAAGTGTTTGCTGGTTTTTAAGAATTTTTACCGCTTTTTCACCTGTTCTTTTTAGGAGCATTGCTATAGCACTAGAGTCAAATACATACACTTATCTGTGCCATAGCAAAGTTTATATGTTTTTATTTGTTTTATTGTTGATGTGCCGTCGCCCGGGGTCTGCGGTGAACGCCTCCCCAATGACCGGTGAAACCCGAGCGACCGGGGAGGAAAAGGATGAACCAATGACCAAACATATAAAGAGGCGAACCCTCCTATATTCTCTAATAGTTTCTACTATTTCATCATCAGGTATTTTTGAAAAGAATTCTTTAAGCTCCTTAGCAGCTAAAGTAATTTCTTCTAACTCTTTTTTTCCTAACCTCTTCTTCAAGAGCTTTTCTAACAACTTCACTTATCTTTATCCCGTACCTATCTATCTTCTCCTTAAGCTTCTTAGATATTCTAACACTAATAGTAACACTACTCACATAATACACCTTTCATATATAGCCAAAATAACACACATTTAAGTATGTTTACTACAATACTTTGAACACGTATTTTCCTATTTTCTTAAGGTATGGCTTTGCTTCTTCAGGTCTTAGTATATGTATTTCGAAAGGATGGTAGTATGGTAGGTTAAGTTTTTCCTCAATTTCTGCCTTTATTTCCCCTCTTTTAATCATTTTTTCAGGAATGTTTGGAGATATTACTAAAACGTCTACGTCGCTTCCGGCTACGTAATCTCCTCTAACAACGCTTCCTATAACGTAGACTTGAACATTAGGTACTAATTCTTTCACGGTTTCGGCTATTTTTTGAACCCATGTTTTCCATTCTTTAAGCATTTTTACTCTAAGCAGTGAAGTATCAATATAATTGCTCATTTCTCTTCACCTATTGCCTTATCGATTATCTTCAATGTTTCTTCAACTAGCTCTACCATGTCCTTAGCGTCTTCTTTGCTGTATTCTTTTATAAAATACCTAGCCATTAAATATGCATCTTCAAGTGCTGAAAGTCTTGCCCTATTAGCTCTAATAAATTCTTCAAGTTCCTTAAATTTTAAAACTCTGTTAAGTTCACCTAGCAATCTCCTTATACTATGTGTTCTAGGATAATCACCTACAATTTTAAGTAAAGAATGTTTTAGATATAGTTGAAGAGATTGTTCAGCTAAAAAACATGCTACATCATATGAGCCTCTTCTTAACGCGACTCTGGATTCTTCTAGGAATTCTAAAGATCTTCTCTTAAGAACTTCAACTTCAGACTTATGAATGCTCATTCCTTATTTCTCCGTTTCTCTACTATGGGAAGCGTTAATTTTAACATTTCGCGATGGAGTTCATTTTAAATAACGAAGTCTGGCTAATGGTTTCTGTGGAAAATAAACTGCTATTCTCTCCTACTTTTTAAATTAACTTTTTCTTTATCCAAGTTCTTTTATTTCTTTTTCAAGCTTGGATTCCATTCTGTCTAGGCTTTTCTCAGCATATCTTTTCCTTCTTCCTTTCTTGGTTCTTATAATGTCTTTGTATCTTTTTGCTCTCTTTGCTGTAGAAGATACTTTTTAAGTAGTGCTTTTTCTTTCTTTAACATTTTCTCTTCAAATTTTATTTGTTCTTTAAGATCTTCTATCTGTTTGTCTACTTCCTTAGTCCTTGAGATAGAACTCCTGCTTCAAAATATATGCTCCTCTTATCCCATTTCTCCAATACCTCTTTAACCCAAGGTGTTTCATCAAGATAATCCCCTATAGCACCATATACTGCTACACGACTATATTCGAAACCTAATTGTTCCTCAAAAAACATGTACGTTAGCTCTGAAGAGGAACAGTAGATATCGTAAACTACTGTTCCCGGAATATCTTTAATGCTTATACCGAGAGGTCCTGGGTGATGGTCTATGTATATTAGTTCTCCTTTATCACTATATATTTTAAATAGTTTCATGAGTTCTTCAGGTGGAGTTCGCTAAGAGCGATATCGGCTATGAAAATCGTATCTCCTGGTTTAGCAAACTCTCTTAAATCTACGTTTAGGCCTGCGGGGTGACTGAAGTAAACCTCTATGGGTTGATTCTTATGTTTAATTGTGAAGAACTTGTAAGCTAATGCTCCAGAAACTACACCATCACTATCTCCATGAATTAGAAGAACTGTTTTCAAAACTTAACCGCTCATGAACTAATGGAGTTTATTCTCTCATTTATACTTAGCTATAGTATTGGAAAATAGCTGAATATTAACACTCCTAGGTTTGAGAGAAACCATGATATTGTAGATGACATATAAGCCCCAATAATTATTGCAAGTACTGTATCTCTAGGTTTTATGTTAAATATGTTAGCTACTAATGCCCCTGTCCATACGCCGCTTCCAGGAAGGGGAATCATTATGAATACTGTTAAGCCTAGAAAACCATATTTTTCAACATATTTTCTTGTTTTATCTCTTAAATGGTCAATGTATTTTTCATATATTTTCCTCAATGTCTTCTTGAGAAAACTCCTATCCTTTCTAACCCATTTCTCAAACAATTCAATAAAGTAGTACACTATTATCCCAGTAATTGCTGATATTGCTGTTAGTATTATAAATAATGGTATGTTGTTTATGTTCATAAAAATTACAGCATAAGCTATTGCTGCTCTAGCTTCAAAAGCAGGCATCATCGAGAGAGCTATTAGTTTCAATAATCCATATTCTAACATTTCCATCATTCTTGCACATAGGTTAGGAAAACTGCTATTAAATAATTTTCTGTAATTAGCGTAGTGAGGAGATGAGAGTTTAACTTAAATACTTACTTGAGCTACTTATTTGCTGTAAGACGATGTCCCAGGGTTAAAACAATTGGCGCTAAAATGCCTGGACAAGGGGTTTGTTGTTTGGTTCACCGGGTTACCTAGTAGTGGTAAGTCTACTGTTGCTAATGGAGTTGCTGAAAAACTTAGAACCATGGGTTACCGTGTAGAAGTTCTTGATGGTGATTGGGTTAGGAAAACTATTAACCCTGATGCAGGTTTTACTAGAGAGCAACGTAAAATTCATCTCTTAAGGGTTGCTTGGATCGCACGATTACTTGCTAGGAATGGTGTTGTTGTTTTATGTAGTTTTGTTTCACCATATAGGGATGTTAGAGCTGAAATTAGGAAAATTATTGAGGAAGAAAACTTACCGTTTGTTGAGGTTTTTGTTAAATGTAGTCTTGAAGAATGTATTAGAAGAGATGTTAAAGGCCTTTATAAGAAAGCTTTACGTGGTGAAATAAAGCACATGACAGGCATAGATGACCCATATGAGCCACCGGAAAACCCTGAAATTGTTGTTGATACTGAGCATGATAGTGTTGAAACAAATGTTTTTAAAGTTCTAAGTAAATTAAAAGAACTTAAGCTAATAGAGTAAATGTGGAGATAGGTGTTCGAGCTTATGAGTGAAGAAAAAGTTGCAGTCCATATTTCTAAGGAGCTTTATGAGAAAGCTAAAAAGTATGTTGAGGAAAGTGAGGGAGAATTTAAGAGCGTAGATGATCTTGTGGAATTTGTTTTGAAAGAAGTACTTTCTGAGGAGATTAAGGAAGAAGTTTTCACAAAAGAGGAAGAAGAAAAGGTAAAGGAAAGACTTAGAGCATTAGGCTATATTTAATGCTGTAAAGGCTCATAGTTTAATATTCTTCTTTAACCTCGTTGAATCATCGACCATGAAGGAATAAACTGAGCGTATGTAGGGTGTTTAAGGATTGGTTTCGAAACCTCACGGAGGTAAACTTGTTAACAGAGTTGCTACTGGACGTAGGAGAGAATACCTACTTGAAGAGGCTAAGGAACTTCGTAAAATAAGTATTAGCGAGAGTTTAGCAGCTGATGTCGCTAATATTGCTCATGGTGTTTACAGCCCCCTCGAAGGATTCATGGTTTACGATGACTATTACCATGTTCTTTACGACATGAGGTTAGCAAATGATATTCCATGGACGATACCCATAGTTTTAGATGTAAGTAGAGAGGAAATTTCGGGTTTAAAAGAAGGGGACGATGTTGCCTTAACGTTTAAGGATATTATTCTAGCTATTATGGAAATTGAAGATATTTACAAGTGGGATAAGAAGGAGTACTGCAAGAAAGTCTTTAAAACGACAGACACTAGGCATCCTGGAGTTACTAAAACACTACGTAGAAAAGAACTTTTAATAGGAGGCAGCATTTACCTGCTCAACGATACTCCAGAGCCTTTTGAAAGATATAGGCTTTGGCCTATAGAAACACGTATCCTATTTGAAGCTAAAAGATGGAGAACTATTGCAGGTTTTCAAACAAGAAATGTTCCTCACAGAGGCCACGAATATGTGCAGAAAGCTGCTCTAACTTTCGTAGATGGATTATTCATAAACCCTTTAGTCGGGTGGAAGAAACCTGGAGACTATAAGGATGAGGTTATTGTTAAAGCATATGAAGCATTAATAGAGAATTATTATCCAAGAAACAGTATTGTGTTTTCAGTTTTAAGAATGGAAATGAGATACGCAGGTCCAAGAGAAGCAATATTGCACGCTATTGTCAGAAAGAATTTCGGATGTACACATTTCATCGTTGGTAGAGACCATGCAGGTGTAGGGGACTTCTATGGACCTTATGAAGCATGGGATATATTCAAGGAGTTCCCAGATTTAGGAATAATACCTATGTTCATTAGAGAAGCTTTCTACTGTAGTAGATGCGGCGGTTTTGTTAATGAGAAAATATGTCCTCACGAGGAAGAGTTTAGAGTTAAGGTAAGCGGTACTAAGCTCAGGAAAATGATTATGAGTAAACAGAAACCACCGGAATACATGATGAGACCTGAAGTTGTAGAGGTTATTTTGAGCTTTGAAAACCCATTTGTTGAATAGCTGTAGGAAGGTAGTTAAACTTCTAAGTAGCTCTAAAAAAGTAGCTATAATATATCATTGGGATTGCGACGGTGTTGCATCAGCATCTATAATATCTAAACTGTTAAAATCTAAAGCATTCTTTCATATCCCTAAGATAGGCCACTATTCTTTAGAAGCTATTAACATTAACTTGCTTAGATCTCTTAAACCAGACCTAGTACTCATAGTTGATTACGGGTTACCGGCGAAGGATATTACAAACCTCGAGAAGACTTTAAGCACGAAAATTGCAGTAATAGATCACCATGTTAATGAGCCCATAGGAGGGTGCTTTTGCAACCCTGTTGCTCTAGGGTTAAGTGAAGACGACTACCCCTCAACATCATGGGTTATTAGAGAGCTTCTAAATGTAAAATACCTTGACCTTTACGTAGCTCTAGGTTTAGTAGGAGATTTGGGTAAAGCTATTAGCTACCATAGGTTAAGAGAGTGGGTTGCAAAGGTTTGTAAGGAACACAATTTATCTCTTAGTGAAATATTTAGAGCTACTGAAACTATTAACTCATGCTATAGGCTCATAGACTACGATTGCATAGACTATGCTAGAATTATTTTAACGGAAATAGGTGTTGAAGGTGTTTTATCGGATAATGTGCTTTTCAAGAAACTATCTACAGTTAAAGAAAAGCTAGAAGAAGCCCTAGAAAGAGTAGAGCTTAGTAAGGACCTAGGTAAGGTTAAGGTTTTTACCCTTACATGTGAAGACTATTTTACCTCCATTATTGGTAGGGAATTAGCTTATAGGTTTAGAAACTCCATTATCGTTTTCAATAATTTTGTTGAGAAGTTAGGGTTAAGGTATGTTTATGTTAGAAGCTACAGTTACAGCTTAAGAGAAGTTCTTAGCGAACTTAAAGGTAAAGGGTTAAATGTTGGAGGTAAAGATCATGTATTTGTGCTTACATGTAAAGGAGAATGCGATAAAGAAATAAGCATGCTCTTAAATACCTTACTAAAGCACGTAGGTGTTTAATTTGAGGAAAATGTTTTTCCTAGGGCTGGACTGTACTCCTCCAAAAATACTCTATGAAGGATATGGTGTTGAGCTCAAGTATTTAAAAGAAGTTGTTGAGGAAGGTGCCAGATATGTTCTTAAAAGTTGCCACCCACCAATAACCATACCTGCATGGATAGTTATGTTTACGGGGAAAACTCCTGGAGAACTAGGACTTTACGGTTTTAGACATAGAAAACCTGGTGATGTTCGTGAAAGCTATATTGTTAATTCCAGATTCATTAAAACCCCTACCTTATGGGATATTTTAAGTAGGAAGAAACGTAGGGTTGGCGTTATAGGTGTTCCTCCAACATATCCTCCAAAACCTGTTCATGGGTTTATGATTTCAGATTTTATAACACCTGGCCCTGAGAAACCATACACTTTCCCTCCGCTACTTAAGTTTGAGTTAGAGAAGCGTTTTGGACCTTACATTTTCGATGTTGTTTACCGTAGCCATGAAAAAGACAAAATCATAAAGGAACTTTTCACTATGACAAAGCAGCATTTAGCTGTTGTCAAGTACTTGCTGGAAAATAAAGTATGGGATGTCTTCATATATGTTGAAATAGGGGTTGATAGAGTACACCATGCTTTCTGGAAGTATTTCGACAAAGAACATCCAAGACACATAGAACACCCCGTGTACAGTAAGGCTATTCCAGAATACTATAGGCTAATTGATGAAGAGTTTAAGGAAATAAAAAGCAGGCTCCCTAAAGACACGATAATAGTTGTTGCTTCAGACCATGGAGCTAAATCTATGAAAGGTGCTTTCGTTGTAAACCAGTGGCTTGAAGAACAAGGATATTTGAAGTTTAAGGAGAAACCAAAGAAACCTGGCATAGACATTGACAGGGAAATGATAGATTGGGAACATACAATGGTTTGGGGTTGGGGTGGATACTACGCTAGAATGTTCATTAACCTTAAAGGCCGAGAACCTAGGGGAATAGTTGGAAAAGAGGAATATGAGGACCTAATTAAGCAGCTTAAGAAAGACATTGGGAAAATAAAAGGTCCGAAGGGTGAACAGTGGAAGAGCAAAGCATACACTCCATATGAACTATACCCTGAAGTCCGCGGAGATGCCCCGGACTTAATAGTGTATTTCGATGATTTATCGTGGAGATCTGCGGGTACAGTAGGTTGGGATACAATATACCTACCCGAGAACGATAGAGGACCTGACGATGCAGTCCACGATTGGCACGGTGTATTTACCATGTATGACCCAGAAGGTACCCTAGAGAAGGGATTTAAAGGCGAAATAAACATTGAAAAAGTGCGTAGCTTACTGATGGATGTTCTTGGTATGTAAAATTCTAAGTAACTACACCATAAATTACAGTGTAATTGCCTACTCTAGCTACTTCATTCAAATACCCTATTGACATTAGAATCTCCAATACATCGCTCGTTTCAACAATAGGTCTCGTAGATTCTAGGTAGTTTAGCATTAACGTTCTTTTTGTTTTAAGTTTAATCTCTGCTTCTACTGTGTTGTTTTTAGATTCAAAAACCATTACAACTCTAAGTTGCTTAAACTTCGGGTGAGGGCCTACAACGATTCTTAAAGGTCTTGGTTTTACTTCCAAGAATATTTTTCCAATATCTGTTGTTAATATGAGCGTTTGATTTACCGTGCTAATATGTTCTGTAGAATTTATAAGCACCCGCTCCCATGGTAACCAGAATGTCACGTTCAACGTATATAGTTTTAGTTTCTTTGCGGGCTTAACTTTAAACCTTAGCATCAATGTTCGATTATCAAGTTTATTAATGTACTTTGAATACACTGTTCCTGGAGTAGCATATGTTATGTTGATTGTTTCTCCTTTCCTTACCTCCATCAGCACTCTTGACTTATAGGGGCTTTCAATGTATTTAACGTAAATACTTCCCTCAGCTTCTATTTTATCTGGAGTTTCCACTACAGGCCTACTACCCTTAACATAGTTTAGCCTTATTTCTCCTTGAATACTCATTGTAAACTCCAATTTACCTTCCAGATTTTCATATCTAATAGCCACTATAGGTGATCCATATTCGGGATCTTTTGTGATTTTTATCATTGAAGGTTTTGGCTCAAACAGTATGTTGGAAAATACTAAGTCTAAAACGCTTGAGTTTACATTTATAACATGAGTACTAGGCTCTAGATCTAGCCATAAATACACTTCAACGTTTTTTAAAACAATATTTTCTTTAGGTTTGAAAGAATATCTTATTTCATATTTTCCTTCTTCTTGAGCAAACGTTTTCTCTATAAATAGCCCTGGAGTTTCAAACGTAACATATAATTCATTTTCGGTAATTGTTTCTCTAACTACCTTGGAGTTGAATGGAGTTTCTATCCAAGGACCAGTAAGTGTATCGTTTTGTTTAACATAGAGTTCCGCTTTAACATAGGCATCGGATATGTGAAATAGTTTCCTATACTCTTTGACCCAAACTTCTACCGTGTTAAATGCATCTACAGTGTACAGTATTTTAGATGTCATTGCCTGTAATGACGTATACTTGGGAGGTTTTCTTTTATCTGCAACATCTACTATGTACTTCTCTGCATTATTTTTTCTCTTTAAAAACTCAAACAATGATGTCGTTAACGGAGGATAAGGTGACCTCTTTGCTGAAGGGAATTCTAAAACTAGTTTTAATGAATACTTAATGCTTCTGACAGGGACTTCCAGTATTACTCTGTCTTGCTGACCTCTTGTCTTAATGAGACGTACTGTAGCGTTTTCTGGGAGATAAAATATCACGTGTTCTCCAGCTATCAACATGTAAATGTTCAATAACGCCTTATCATATTTGTCTATACTTGTCCCCCAAGCTGACCATAAATATGCTGTTACCTTATCTATTGTAATGTTTTGTAGTGTTTCAAAGTAATACGTTATGTTTATTCTGGGATAGTTCTCGTCCAATACTATGGTTTTTACTACTCTAAGCCATAAGCTCTGAAATATTAGGATAACCTTGCCTCTTCTACATTCGTAATCTATAAATTTCATTCCATAAGGACTTTCTACCCATGTTTTCCCATTTCTTGTTAGCTTTAACCTGACATAGGAATCATCAATATAGATTATTTTTTCAAAAGCCGAACCATTGTAAATGCTTATTAATGGAGCTCTTGATGGTGAAAACGGCTCCCACTCATCGGCTCTAATATACCCGTTTTCTATTCTGAAAGTTGTTGAACACCATGCTTCTAAGATTCTAGGTTCAACATTAGGTACTCGCCTAGGAATCCATGGTAGTAAGCTTAGGTCTCCAAGAACTAACGTATTTTCATTCGTAGCGTTTTCGGAGAACCACTCTATGGTTTTTTGGAGATCATACATGTGTACTGGTCTCTTAGTAGAAAATATTTTGAAAGATACTATACTCAGTGATGAAGCAACCAGCATTATAATCATGAATATTCCCAGTATCCAAGCATTATCCCTACTTACATTGCATCTTCTAAGTTCAGCTATTTTGTCTACACCATAGTCTATGATATGGGCTATAGACAAGACAATTCCGGGGATCGCCAGTAAAAGTGAACCTACAATATTTAAGTAGCTATAGAACATTATAGGTACCACTATCCAAGATACTATTTGCGCGAATACTTCTTGACGTACAGCGTAAATTGTTAAAAGACCCCCTATAACTGAAAATGCTAGTGCAAGATAGAGTACAGGATTAAATTCTGGAATCATATACGTTTTTAGCGATGTATCTACCTCGTAAACGTATGTTAAAGGATAAGCCACTGTTAAAACAGCAAAAACAGCATTTGCTAATAAAATAACCCTCTTAGCATATACTCTATTTCTGTTCCAAGAAAACAAGCCCCATGTTAGCAGAATTATAGCTAATATGATACCATATAGTGGGTACGTGAAGGAAGCCACGGTCGCCAATACAAACGATGCTATTGCTCTCTTACTCGATAAACTTAATGATAAAGCTAAGCTTAGTGATGAAATAGCTGCTGTAAGTACTCTCAAAAGTAGTCCTTGAAATAATGAATAGTATGTGAATGGTAAAGATAAGAAAACAATTAAACCCAATATACTTACTATGTTCTTTAATTTAAGATCTTTAAGTGCAATATATATCGCGGCAGCATATGCAATTAGTGTATATAATGAAACGAGCAAATATACGGTATTAGGGTCCATAGTTAACAGTGAAAGAAGAGTAAGCGCATTGAACGGCTTAGTCTTTAAGTAAAGGTAGAAAATGCTATGGTTTACACCGTATGGTAGGTTGTTTCTTATAGATGTATCTAACCATAATAGGAAAGTTATTAGCACTACTACAGTGTACGCTATAGGATATGGGTTTATTTTCCTCGCCATAGCCTACACCAAATATTCAGAATTACTGTTAAAGAAAGTATTGTTAAAGGAATTATACCCCATAGTGGATCTCTTCTATCATATACCCTATATGTCCTAAGAAAACCTTTAACATAGTTTTCCTGTTCCCAAATAGTTACCCAATCTACTTCATGAACTTTTCTAAACCCCTTCTCAGCAACTACCGTCTCCAATGTCTTATCCCCCACTATAACCCATCTGACGCCATATTTTTCAGCTTGGTCTAGGATGGCATTTATGAGAAATGTTCCATTAGGGAACGCCTTTGCCGAATCTATGGACTCTACACCGCTATGTACGAGTATTGGTAATGTTCTTGCGGTATTGTATCCCCCATCTAGTGTAGGCTTAGTTGTTTTGAGAGACAGTTCTTGAAACCAAGTACCAAGACCTAATGTTATGTAGAAACCTAGGCCATCTTGGTTGTTCAAGTATTCAGCTATAGCATCAATATCTGGTCTTTGAGGCTGTAAAGGCACTATTCTCGGTAGTAGGATAGTTAATATTAATGAAACAATAAGAGAAACCATTAACACTTTAACTGTTAAGGAGGTATTATTTACAAGCTCCTTCAACTTATGTTCTAAATAATATGATATTAATGGCACCATGAATATTGAAGTCCAGAACGAGAATTTGTCAAAAGTAAGTACATTGTACAATTTATCTCCTAACATTATTTTAGGTATTGGAGTAACTCCTCCAAGACCAAAAATAAATAGCCCCAGGATGAAAACTAAGAAAACATATTTCTTCATATCAACTAAAGTGAAGAAGGCTACTGGTATTAAAAAGACTAATGGACCATAAACCCCCCAGAAAAATGTAACAGAAGACACTATGTTTTCGAAAATATTCTCTCTTGAAGCGTGGGGTATTGGTGCTTGTACTGGTGCATTAGTGAAAAAAACTATTATATGGTACACTATAGGGGATGCTATAGCTAATGCTACAACTAAGTATGCTCCAAGCGCTGTTACCGCTTTCAGTACGGCTTTTTTTCTCCTTATTCCAAGCCTAATTAAATGGTCTAGTGCAATAGCTGATATGAGGGAGGGAAGCAGAAACACTGTTGTAACATGATGCGTCATTATCGTTAAAGATGCGAATAGTGATGCTTGAAGCATATTAAGGAACGACGTCTTAGACTTTGTGATTAAGGCTTTTCTAAAATAGGTTGCTGATAGAAGAGTAAATGAAAACGCTAAAATCGTAGGTAACTGTCCAAAACAATAAGCAAACAAGTATATCGACGGAGTAAATATAATTAATATGGGGCTAAGTTTAGACTTTATTTCAAGAACATTTTCTGAAAAAAGTATTGCAGCATACAGCAGGAGAATTATTGAAGTAAATAACACTACTCCAAAAGCGTATTCTAACCCGATTATTTTAGCTAAAGCAGCAATTAGTTGATGAGATAGAGGCGGATAACTTGTTACCCAAAACCCCCCATACCACTTAGTTTCCCATAAGCTAAACCAGTTCTCCATGTAGTGCTTAGCAAAAAACATATGCGTATACGCATCGTAACTTATTTCATAAGCTCTAAATAGAATCAAAGGAACATTAATTATAAGAGCCAATAAGTAATGTATGTTTCTAGTGTTTAAGAAGCGAGACAATAATTTTATTGAGTTCCTTAGCAACATTATCCCAGCTCCTCTTAGCACCAAATATCATAGACCTCCTTGACAAACTATACCATAGGTTCTTATTTTTAATTATTAGTCTCATTTTTTCAGCCACGTCTTCAACAGTGTTTCTCGTTAAAAGTATTCCAGCTCCATCTCTGGAAAGTTCCCTAAACTCTGGATGGTCAACAGCAATTACTGGTATTCCAGCTGAGCAGACTAAATGTAGAACACCGCTTGACCCTGTAGTTGTCTTGTAAGGTAAAACTACGGCTAAAGTTTTCTTAAATATTTCAGGAAGTTTGTTGTCTGGAACATAACCTAACACTTCTATTCCGTCATCTTTAATGTTAACTATTTTACTGAACGATTCAGGAAAGTTTGGATGAGGAGAACCGATAATACATAGTTTCACATTATTTTCCTCTCTAATTTTCTTAAATGCGTTAATAAGTAGGTTAAGGTCTTTGGTGGGTGAAAGATAGCCTATAAAGGCAATGATATTTCTTTTTTCAAAAGCTAATTTGTCATTAACGCTCCAACTCCATGCTCCATGAGGTAAATACATTATCTTTTTCTTCTTGAATCTCTCCTTTAACATTTTAACATAAAGTTTTAATGTGACAAGAGTTACATCAGATGATAAAGCCATTTTCTCGGCTATTAGAAAACCAATTCTATTTATTAGCGATCTTTTAAGCCCTAAGACCTCTATCTTTATTGCTTCAGGTATGTTGTGAAGGATTGTTATTGTTTTGAAACGAAATACTTTCTTAAGCAGATTAATTAGCTGTATCATGGAGAATCCAAAGAAGTTCGAAATTCTTTTCCTACCAAAAACAGCGAAGTGAATGTTAAACATAACTAAGTGGGGCTTAATTTTCAAAATCTCTTTAATTACTTCAAATAGGGTAAAAACTACATCGGGTTTCCATAAGCCTTTAACTATTATAGAGCTATTAGAATGTGAGTATTGTAAATCAGCTAGGACAATTATTTGTAATTTAGGATTTATTTTCACTAGGTTTGTTAAAAGCATCTTTGCGTACTCGCTAAGTCTTCCCCTATTTGGCGGGTATGCTGTAACTACTGCAATACGTATTCTACCGTGTTTTGACAAATCAAGGACCCTTAATTACTCCATGCTAAGCTACTAAGATATTTTTAATCCTGTATAATGTTAAATTTTCGGTATTATGTTTAAAGAAGCTCCGGTATTAGTAGTAACTTAGCTTACCAGGTAAATGTTTTAGATTGGTTAGCGAAAACCCTTTTAAAGTTAAATATTTCTATATCGCTAATGAATTCAGGTGATTGGTGTCTTGGAAGTTTCTTATGGGTTTAAGAAGCTTAAGAATGTAGCAGAGGCAAATAAGATTAGAGAGTTTAAGTCCATAGACATTGTTAGTAGACTTGGAGTTATTACTCCTAAGAGAGTTCACATAAAAAATTACCCTATTGACACTCCTATCTCTATATTTAACGCTACTTTAGCTGTGAAAGGAGATAATGTTGTTGTTTATGCTAGAATAATCTTAGGATACTACATGTATGTAAGCGCTATTGTTAAGATAGAAGTACCCTTAGACGATTTAATGACAGGTGTTGTGAGTACAGGTCACTATCCAGGGGAGCTAATACTGTATCCAACTATGAAGTATGATATTTGGGGAACAGAGGACCCTAGAGCTTCAAGTATTGATGGTAAACTTTTCATGGTTTATTCTGGTAGAACAATTAACTACTTCAACCCTGTCTTCCGTAGGGAAAGAACTTTACCAGTAATAGCTGTCGACATGGGCCATGATAGGTGGGTTAAAACTCATGTAGTTGTGCATCCGCCTCACAGAAGGGTTCATGTCATAAGTGATAAAGATGCTTTTATAACTAAAATAAACGGTGAAGCATACTTATTCCATAGGCCTCACATGGACGATGAAATGTTCTACCTTGTTATAAGTAAGCTTGATAAAGAGGTGCTAGCACCTGCGGGTGAAGAGCTAATAAGAGAAACCACATGCGAAGATACTACAATAATTCTAGATCCAGCAGATTTCGAAACTAGACTTGGTTGGGCAGGACCTCTAATAGAAGTAAAGAATAATGAGTATTTAGTACTAATACATGGTATTGACAAGTATATTGAAGGTTACAGGGTTTTCGCTATACTTCTAGAATACGATAAGGAGGAAGGATTTATGCTTAAAGCCGTTACACCATGCTACATTATGGAGCCAAGACAAACATACGAAATATTTGGAGATAGACCATACGTTGTTTTCCCGTGCGGTGCTTGGAGAATAGATAAGGATCAGCTCCTAATTTCCTATGGTGCAGCAGACTATCTTGTAGGGTTCGGAACGTTAAGTATTAATGATGTTCTGGGTGTTCTAGATAAGGGGAGGTTAGACTAATTTCATGAGTAAAATAGGGTATCTATCGACATACCCACCAGCGGAATGCGGTATTGGTGAATACCTTTACTCTCTGCTTAGGGATATGAGAGACCATAATATATTTACCGGAGAGATTATAGTATTTTCTAATAAATTAAACAGCCTAAAAAAGCCTAGAAGAGACCTTAACGCATACATTATTCCGTCATTCGAATGGGGTATTCCTGAATACGGAGAACTTCTTAGAAACGTTAAAAAACATGGACCATTTGATATTTTCCATGTCCAGCATGAGTGGAATATTTTTCCTAAAACACAGGAGTTTTTAGACTTTTTAAACGAACTTAGAAACTATGTGAAAAGGGTAATTATTACACTACATACAGTTTATCATGTTCTTTATGAAGGATTTAAGGAGATAGATAAATATCATAGGGAAATATGCGACTTAGTTGATGCAATTATTGTTCATAGTGTTCTTCAAGAATTTGAGCTTCGGTCCCAGGGAGTTAATCCCTTGAAAGTACACAGGATACCTCATGGAACGACAATTAACCCCTATATTTCCGAATCAAAAGATGTTTTAGCGAAAAAACTCGGAGTGAACGTAGGTGGTAAATTCATTATTGTTTCTCCGGGTTTTCTTAGAGAAGATAAAGGTTTAGATATTTTAGTGAAGGCTGTAAACTACGTGGTTAATGATAAGGGTAAACGTAATGTTCTCTTAATCCTATCGGGTACCATTCAAGGAGGATTACCTAGCTTAAGGTATGTTAGAAAAGTTCATGAATACATAGTGTCCAATGGTTTAACAGACAACGTTTTGTTTATGGAGAAGTATATTTCAAGAGATGACATGTTAAGGCTTTTCGCATTAGCCGATGTAGTCGCTATGGCTTACAAGTTGAAAGAGGGGAAATACTCCATAAGCGGTATCTTACATCAAGCACTAGGAAGTTTTAAACCAATAATTGGAACCAAAGTATCCAAACTCATAGAGTACTATCAGCTCTTACCGGAGCTTGTGGTTAAGCCTGGTGACTATAAGGAATTCGGTAATAAAATAATCTATGTTATGGATAATTACGATAAGGTTTTAGAAATGATGAGCATTGTAAGAGAATATGTTAAAAAAACATCATGGATTAATGTAGCTAGAGAACATGTAAGGCTCTATAAAGAGCTTTTAAGAACTTAAGCTATCACCTTAACTTTCTTTCTAAATAGGTAGGCTAGAATCAGATAGAACTGTATGAATTCAAGCCTTCCTAAGTACATTGCTACTATTATTACGAATTTTCCTGCGGGATTTAATGTGTGAGAAACAATACCTACGGAAAGTCCTACGCATCCTAGTGCCGATGTGATTTCGAATAGCGCATTTATGAAAGATGTATTAGCTACAGCTGAGAACAAAATAGCTAGGGAAAGATCTGTGAACACGTATAGTACTATGAAACCTAAAACGCTCATTAACACTTCATCGCTTATAGACTCTGTACCAACACTTCTCTTAACACTTAAGGGGATCCTAGTAGCCATTCTTGCAGCGCTCCAACCTAGGTTCTTAATAGCTACAATAAACCTGAATACCTTAATACCTCCAGCTGTCGAGAACGTCGCTCCTCCAATAAGCATTCCTAGAAATAGTAGCGCTTTACTAACATCGGATATCGAGCCTAAGTCTATTAGTGAGAAACCTGTTGTTGTAGAACCTGAAACCATATGAAATATTCCGTTGATTATTGAAGAGCTTAAACTCATACCGTCAACAAAATGTAGTGATAAAATTAGAGAACCTGAAAAAAGCGCTAATAAGAGCATGTATGCTTTAAACTCTCCTGATTTAAACAATGTTCCTAGTCTGAACGTTATAAGGTATCTTAAATCACCAAAGTTTTGTGCTCCAAGAATCATGAATAATAGTATTGGTAAAATAACTGGTGGTGTTCTAGCGACAATAGAAGCAACACTATCATTATATATGCTCATACCTCCCGTTGCTATTGTTGTCATTATCAAGTTTATTGCTTCGAAAGGAGTCATTCCACCGAGCACATATAGTAGGAAACCTACGCCTGTTAGAAGGAAGTATATTCCCGCGACCATTTTAGCTGTTGTAATAACTGTTGGCGTTAATTTACCTCTTTCTACAAGGTAAACTCTAGTCATGATGTTGTACTGCGGAAGTATGATTACCGCTAAAACAACAACACCTAGCTCCCCTATCCACTGCATCATGCTTCTCCAGAGAAGAATTGAAGGTCTAAGAACTGTTACGTCAGGTATAACTGTGAAACCTGTTCCCGTGAAACCGCTGACGCTTTCGAAAAAGGCGTCATAGATGTTCATACCGAAATCTAAATACATTGCGAAAGCGGAAAGTAGAGGCATTAACAGCCAGACTATTGAAGCGACAACTAATGCTTCGAAAGGACTAATTTCCCCACCGTAACCTGCTCTAACAATAACGTAACCTGTGAAGAGAAGGATAAGGGACATTAATGTAAACGGATATGATGGAACATATCCTGTGATGATGTCGACTATGGGTACTATAATCATCATAGCTCCTTCAATGGTCAGTATAGCAAAAACCGTGGGGATTACTCTTCTTAACCCCATAGTTCCTCACATAGTATTGTTAGTGTTATTAATATTTTCCAAAATATAAGTTCTATTCTTCAAACAGCATCTAGAGTACTACTTACCTGCCATAAATGCCTACAAGCTTAGCGTAGCCAATAATGTGTCCTCTCATAGCGCTGATAACGTTGTTTAAACCTGCTCCTCCATCTAAATCTATCTCTTCATCTAGGGCAAAGAGGAGAAACACATACCTATGTGTACTTCCCCTAGGAGGGCAGGGACCGCCGTATCCAACATAGCCGAAGTCGTTAATTCCTTGGTAACCTTCTTCAACTACATTTTTCTTAGGTATGTTCTCTCTTAACTCTGTTATTTCAGAGGGTATGTTGTACATTACCCAATGTATGAAAATACCTCTTGGAGCATCAGGGTCAAATACTATAAGCACATAGGATTTTGTTCCCTCAGGAGCGTTAAACCACCTAAGCGGTGGCGATACATCCGCGCCATCACAAGTATATTTCTCCGGGATTTCTGTAAAGTTCTCAAAAGCAGGACTCTTCAAAGTAAACTCTATTTCAGCTTCTTTGATTAATTGGCTAAATATATTACCTTTAATTTGCTGTCTTAGAGTGTATGAGTAGTAAGCGATTGCAATAACTAAAACTAATGCCATAACAACTATGAGAACTATTATCGACACCTTATACATGAGGAACACGCTCCAAATAAATAATGAAAACAATCCTAATTCTACTTATCGAAAATGATCTCATTTTCTCAACGATATTTCAATAAACTTAGAAATTACATAGAAGAATGATAACACAGCTATGATTATTAGACTTTCAAATATAAAACCTGTAATACATCCAAGAAATAGGATGAACAATCTAACATCTCTAGATGCGATGCTCGGAATTTTACCTATGAATAAGGGATGTTTACCTAGGTCTAAGAGTGCTCTAGCATGTAGATAGCTTACCATTAAGTCTCCCGTAACAACGAGGACATAGACTATTATATGTAAGATAGAATTTAACTCATAGAATAGTGTTAGATAGATTACAGCGCCGAGTAATGCTACAATATTTACTAATCTATCCAATATTGAATCTAAAAATGCACCGAACTTGCTAGTTGAACCATAGTATCTGGCGAGTTCTCCATCAACCCCGTCCAGGATAGATGATGTTTGAATTATTATTCCGGCTAATATGGGGTTACCTATGATAAATAAAGGTAGGGAAAGGAATCCTATAATTGAGGAAATAATGGACATCATGTTCGGAGATATAGGAATATTATGATGTATAATGAAAGCAGTTATTCTCATAGATATCTTTCTATTAATATACCTTGAAACAATACCGTCTGTGCTTTTGCCTTTAAGCTCTTTTTGCAAGTTCTAAAACCTCCCGTAAAACGTGGTTCAAGATCGTTCTCCTTTTCCCTCTTAAAAGCTCCTCTAGATCCTCAGGAGTATCTATGTCTGTCCATAAGCCTTGTTTAATCTCAGCTACTATAACCTTGCATTTTTTCCTTGCGGCTTCAGCTATAATGTCAGAGAAACTCACATGTGTTTTCTTCTTAAGATCTATTACTTTGTTTAGCACGTTTCTCCTCATCATAAATACTCCTAAATCAATGTAATTGTATTTTTCTATGTTTTTCCCTATTTTCAAGATATTTCTTTTCCCATCAGCATAGATTTTCGTTGCTTCTTCAACTGCAATGAACTTCGGTGAAGAGTCTGCTCCTACAACAACATCGGCGTTGCTTCTTACCATAGTTTTCATTATCTTCAAGGGTATGTTTTTAGAGTATATGTGATCACTCATGGATATGAAGAACTTTTCGCCTACAATAGTTTCTCCTGCTAGTAGAAACGTGTATCCATTACCTTTTTCTGGGTAAGGATTTTCAATGAGTACTATTTCGAGACCATAGTGTTCTTCAAGGTTACGTGCTAGGTTTCGGGCTACGTTATAGAATTTCTTGGCTACAACTACTACGAATTTCTTAACACCAATACTTGCCAATGTTAAGACGGGGTAATATATTAATGGAAGCCCCTCTACTTTAAGGGCAAACTTAGGTCCCTTAACTACTTTTCTAAGCCTCTTCCCTAAGCCTGCAGCTAAAATTATAGCCTCCATGGTGTTATCCTGTGGTTTAGAAGTGTTGCTATTTTCATCTAAGTAACAGTTTTAGCAAAAGTAAATAAATACTTTAAATGTGCATGATTTACATTAAGAATTAGCTACTTGGTTGCAGGGTTATGATTGAAAACATTAACCGTAAGATACAGTTTAAATTGAAAGTTACACTGATTTTATGGTTTGTTTTTGCACTGTTAACCTTGTTAGTAGTATTGGGTTTAACCAGGCCTTTAGATGCATATGTTATTCTCTCGGTATCTGGGCTTAATGCTCAGTTTAACACTGTTTTTAGAGCGGTTTCTTTTATAGCTAGTGCTCCTATAATGTTCTTGATAGCTTTCATAATTCTTGTCTACAAGCTCACTATGGGGGCAAGAGTTGAGCGGGAATTCGCTCTTTTCCTTTCTCTTTTCCTTGTTTCCGTATTGACAGTTGTAATGAAATATGCTGTGGCTATTCCAAGACCAAGTGATGTAAGCTATTTACTCTTTCCCCTTAAGTACTCTTATCCTTCGGGTCATGTTTCCAGGTTTACTATTTTCTGCTACTATTTAGGAAGGAGGAGGTGGGAGCAAGTACTATTAATAATTTTACTTTTCTTAGTTTCTATGTCAAGAATTCTGCTTTTACAGCACTATCTAAGCGATGTAATAGGGGGCATATTGTTGGGTTTAGCTACTTCAGTAAGTGTTGAACTATCAAGTGTATATTGGTTAAAATATTTGACACGATTATTACGAGTATCGTAATTAAGAAAATAAGCATAGTGTGGTCCTTGCGAATGAAGCTTTTAAACACTAAGTATGTTATGCTAATAGGTGGGATGAAGATGAAGAATAGGAGGCAAAGTTTTATTATAATTGTCCCTAACTCGGTATTTAACACTGTGACTACTAATGTTAGTAATGTAACTGAAAGTGCTCCATACATTAATGTTTTAATAAGCTTACTGTATGGTCTCCCTAAGACCATATTTCAACACCTAAGCAGCTTAAAATCATCGTTGTAGAAAATATTATCAGCAATGCGCTCAGCATTATTCTCAATATTTTAGGTTTAGTTTTAACAGCTACAGTAGAGCCTACGCTTGCTCCAATGAAAGATCCGAATATAGCTGCTACTGCAAAATATGGGTTAACATATCCTCTAACGTAGTATGTTAGTGCAGCAGTAGACGCTGTAAGGCTTATCATAAATTCGCTCGTAGCTATAGCTACCTTAATAGGTAATCCGAGAAGTAAAACCATTATCGGTACTTTCAACACTCCTCCTCCAATACCTAACATTCCCGATAGCGAACCTGCTGCAAATGATCCTAGAGAACTTAAAGTTAAACTTCTTTTCACACTGTTTTTAAGTAGGGTTTTGTTCTCGTTCTTTCTTAATAGTCTGTAGGCTGAATATGCAAGTATCATGCTAAACGCTATTTTCAATAATCTTTCATCAACTATTATGGCAATATTAGACCCTACAATAGCTCCTACTACGGAGAATATTTCAAGTAATGAACCGTACTTGAAATTAACAAGTTCTCTTCTTGAATAAACTATTGTTGCTGAAAGAGAAGTCGATACAACTGAGAACAGACTTACGGCTATAGCATGTTTCACATCTAAACCTACAAGGAAAACGAGGAAAGGTACCATTAAGCTTCCTCCGCCAATACCTAGCGCAGCTGAAACCATGCCTATACATGTTGCTATGGCGAACAGCAGAAACGCTGTTATCATAATATGACACTTCTTAGCAAGCTACAAGTTTTAATTATATTTAATTTTAACGATTTACTAAGTAATGGTTATGTTAAGTACTATCTTAACATGAAGTGCATATAGCATGTTAGACATTGGGACAGCTTTTCCTAGGGTAATTAAGTTTGATTACCTTCTCTATATGGTTTTTGTAAATACCTATTGCAGCTTCTTTCAAGCGTAAGGTGTTTAGGCTTAGTTTCATGTTTATCGTTAAATTTATTTTATCCCCCATGGAAAACTATTTTTGAATACAAATGGGTTGGTGGAACGTTTTGTTAAGAAAATCTATTTCTAAGGTAGCTGCTTTAGCTATTGTAGCAATAGTTATCGTCATTGTAGTGGTTGCTGCTGCATTATTCACTATAGGGCCTGCTCCTTCACCATCTCCGTCGCCCTCACCGACACCTGCTAAGAAGTATAAGGTAGCGATACTTTTCGACGTTGGCGGTAGGGGGGATCTATCATTTAACGATATGGCTTGGCTTGGTGCTGAAAGAGCAAGTAAAGAGCTTGGCGTTGAAGTTAGCTTCCTAACTCCGAAATCCCTACAAGACATGATACCCTTGCTCGAAAGCTTAAGTGAAAGCGGCGAATATGACCTATTAGTCTTAATAGGGTTCTTGTGGACAGGCCCTCTGAATCAAACAGCTGATAAGTATCCTCAGCAAAAATTTGCGCTAATAGATGCAACAACGGGTGTTATTAGAGACAACGAGGTCGACATCCTATTCCGTGAACAGGAATGCGCATCGCTTGTAGGGATTATTGCTGCAGGTATGGCCTATGAGCTTGGAGGAGACACCATAGGTGCGGTTGCTGGAATGGACATACCACCTCTGTGGAAGTTCCATATAGGCTATCTATTTGGAGCAAAATACTTCGAACTGAAGACCGGAAAGAAAGTTAACTTCCTATGGCAATATACTGGAACATTCACAGACACTCAAGCAGGATATACTACCGGAATGCAGCTCCTACAGCAAGGAGCAAAGGTATTATATGGTCTAGCAGGGTTAACCCATGTAGGTATGTTCAATGCCGTTATTGACTGGAACAAGCAAGGTAAAGGTAAAGCTTTCGCAATAGGTCAGGATGCAAGCCAAGAATGGTATGCTCCAGAATACATACCGCTAAGCGGAGCTAAAAGAGTAGATGTTGCAGTCTATACTGCAATAGAAATGGTAGTTAAAGGTACATGGAAAGGAGGAATAATAACCTTAGGGCTTAAAGAGGAAGGTGTAGGAATATGGGATCTTGACGGTGTAAAATGGTTCGCAGAATTAGCTAAAGAAACAGGGCAGCTCAAGGATATGACACCTGAGGATGTATACAATACAGTAAAGTCCCTAAGAGAACAATATATTAAAGACTACGTATGGGACTTGGTTAACGAGTTAGCAGAGAAGATAAAGAAAGGAGAAATAGCATTCAAAACACCAATGACCCATGAAGAATACGATGCTATAATCAGCGAGTTACTTAAAGGAAACTTAAATGCAGCTTTAGAAAAAGGTTCTGTAACATAAACTAAATAACATATAAATTTTATTTTCCCTTAATTCTTTTAGTAAACATAAATAACGCAATAGCAAGGGGTTTAACTGTTGCCTAGAGAGAAGAGGAAAGCTATTGAAATGCTTAATATATCTAAAATATACCCTGATGGGGTTGTTGCTCTAAGAGATGTTAATTTAACAGTTTATGAGGGTGAAATTCATGGACTTCTCGGAGAAAATGGTGCAGGCAAAACTACACTAATGAGGATATTGTATGGTGAAATAAAACCTACCAAGGGGGAAATAAAGCTTTTCGGAAGGAAAGTAAGTTTCCATGGGCCATGGGAAGCTATAAGACATGGTATTGGTATGGTTTATCAACACTTCACGCTTGTTCCTACATTTACTGTTTTAGAAAATTTACAATTGTCTTTCACATCTGTAGAAAAGAAGGTATCTGAAAGTGCAGTACGTAAGAATGCTGAAAAGCTTATGAGGGAAATAGGTTTTGAAGTACCATTAGATGCTGTTGTTGAAGATTTACCTATCGGTGTCCAGCAAAGAGCTGAAATTTTAAAAATACTTCTAAGGAAAGCTAAAATACTCATACTTGACGAACCAACATCTGTCCTTACACCTATAGAAACCAGGGAGCTTTTTAGAACGCTGAAAAGGCTTAAGGAGAAAGGAATAACAATAATATTCATTACTCATAAGCTTAAGGAGGTAAAGGAAATTACAGATAGGGTAACTGTGCTTAGAAAGGGTCGCCTAGTAGGTACAGTTGAAACAGCAAAAGTTACTGAAGTTGATTTAGCACGTATGATGGTTGGTAGGGAAGTGTTTTTGAAAATAAGTAAAACACCAGCCAAAGTAGGTAGAAAAGTTCTTGAAATAGCTGACTTATGGGTTAAAGATGACAGAGGATTAGATGCTGTTAAAGGAGTAAGCCTTGACCTATATGAAGGAGAGATTTTAGGTATAGCTGGTGTTCAAGGTAATGGGCAAAAAGAGCTTGTAGAAGCTATTGCAGGAATAAGACCTATTATTAAAGGTAAAATAATTGTCGACGGTGATGACGTAACTAAAAAATCTACCGTTGAAAGGTATAAGCTTGGTCTTGCTTATGTTCCAGATTCTAGACTTGTAGGCTTGGTGTTAGATATGAGTTTAATAGAAAATACAACATTAACAAATCTCCATAAGGTCCTGACTAGGACAAAAAGAATTCTATGGGATAGGGCCTCTAAAATAGCGGTAAAGGTTGTTAAGGAGCTAGATGTAGTAACACCCTCGCTTAGTGCGCCTGTAAAATACTTGAGTGGAGGTAATCAGCAGAAAGTCATGGTTGGTAGGGAGATTGTTCGAGAACCTAAAATATTTATTGTGGCTGAACCAACCCACGGTTTAGATGTTGGCGCAACGGAGTTCATAAGGAAAACGCTTGTTTCACTAAGGGATAAGGGTAAAGCTATACTTCTTGTTTCTACGGATTTAGATGAGATAATGCAGTTAAGTGATAGGATAGCTGTAATGTATGAAGGGAAAATAGTTGCCATAGGTAAAGCAGAAGAATTCTCTATTGAAAGACTTGGCTTACTCATGGGAGGTGTTAAAGCATAATGGGACTTGTTCAGTCTCTTATACGGTTTAAGGAGAGAATTAGGGTAAAGTATGAAGAATACCTTGTAACAACAATAGAAATACTTGTATCGGCAATTATAGGGTTCTCTATAGGTGCTCTAATACTATACGTGCTAGGATTTGATCCTGCTAAAATATATTCAATCTTGTTTACTAAGGGATTAAGTAACCCCAATTATCTTCTAAGTAAATCTACTCCAATAATGTTAACAGGACTGGCTTTCGCTATTCCCATGTTAGCTGGAGTGTTTAATATTGGTGGGGAAGGGCAGCTATATATTGGTGCTCTTGTTTCACTCGTGGTTGTCACTTCTACGCATAATCCTATACTGGGAATTTTATCCGGCATGATTGCTGGAGCAGCTTTAGGTACGTTTAAGGCCATTTTGAAGGTTTACCGTGGTGTTAATGAGGTAATTGCCGCTATTATGCTTAACTGGGTGATGTACTTCCTAACACTTTATCTGCTAACTGAAAAACTATATAATCCTAAAATACCTCATGAATCCATACCTGTTCCTGAAGATGCGAGATTAGGAAAAATACCAACTCCTTTAGGAGACATTCGCCTCATCTTCTTTATTGCAGTAATTGCTTCCTTAATAGTGTACTATATTCTTTATTACACAAATGTAGGTTACTTACTTAGAGTAGCAGGTTTATCTCCCCAAACAGCAAAGTATGCTGGGTTTAATCCTAATATTGCTGTGATATATTCAATGGCTCTTGGAGGAGCTATGGCTGGTTTAGGAGGAGCTCTTTTACTGATAGGTTACGTTTACTCCATAGACACAACTATGTCCACCCTCTACGGATTAGGTTTCATGGGGATAGGTGTTGCATTACTTGGTAGAAATAACCCTATAGGGATTATTTTCTCAGCAATATTTTTCTCAATGCTCATTATAGGTGGTGAAATGATAGAACTTCTTGCAGGAGCTCCTCCAGAGTTAGCTGATACATTAACTGGAGTAATCGTTATCGCGCTAGCTTTACCTTACACTTATCGTATGTTAATTAGCTATATGAGAATTAGGAGGATGATGAAGGAGTGATCGAAGACATTATAAGCTTAACATCTAACACACTAATATACATGGTTCCCCTTGTACTAGCTGGAGTAGGAGAAATTATTACTGAAAGATCAGGCGTAGTGAACATAGGATTAGAGGGTATCTTTGTTCTTTCATCTTTTACCGCAACTATAATAACATTCGCTACAGGCAATCCTTATCTGGGTTTATTCTCAGGAGTCATAATTGGTTTGCTAGCAGGTGTTCTTCATGGTTTTATAAGTGTGTATTTACGGGGGGACCAAATAATAGCTGGTGTTGGTTTCAATACATTGGCGTACGGGATAAGCATTATGGGATTAGTTACAATATGGAAACAACATGGTGCTTCGCCTTCGGTAAACAAAATACCAATGATATCTTTGAGGATAAGAGGGGGATTAACGTTTACCATATCGCCTTTATCCATAGTAGCTATACTTATAGCCATAGGTGCATGGTATTGGCTATTTAAGACGACAAGCGGTTTAAAGTTAAGAGCATGTGGCGAAGATCCTAAATCTGCTGAGGCAATGGGAGTTAATGTTTTCAGAACAAGATTTTACGCTACAGTAATTGGTGGAATACTTACAGGTCTAGGTGGAGCGTATTTAACCGTTGGTTGGATAGGTCAATTTACTAGGCATATATCTGCTGGAAGAGGGTTCATAGCTTTAGCTAATGTGGCTTTCAGTAATTGGAACCCGCTAATGGCTATTGTTGGAGGAATGATTTTTGGTTTCTTCGATGTCCTCTCAATATATTTACCGATAAAAATACAGTTAATATATCCTGAAGTAAAAGTAACCACGCTAGCCTATTTGTTCAAAACAATACCCTATATAGGGACATTGGCAGTAGTATCGCTTATTATAGGCAGAGCTAGAGTGCCTAGAGCTCTAGGTAAACCCTATATTAAAGAGTGAGCCCTATGGTTTAATAATAACTTTTACCTGGTCTCTTCTCAATGATTTTTCAAATGCCTCCTTAACCTCTCTTAGAGGATAGATCGAGGTGATTAACTCATCAACTTTAACTATGTTTTTCTCGAGGAGCTTAATTGCTGGGGGGAACGGGCCGCATCTTGAACTTACAATTTTCACTTCTTTTACAACCATTTCAGTGTAGTTAAATGATACTGGAGCTCCATGAGTACTCTTTGCTGCAATAACACCTCTAGGTCTTACAAGCTTCAAAGCTAGCGATAATCCTTCAGGATTACCTGTAACCTCAACTACATAGTCATATCCTTGGCCTTCAGGAGTTATTTTCTTTCTAAGCTCCATAGCTTCATCGAATGTTACGACATAGTCTGCTCCAAGCCTTCTAGCAAACTTAGCCTTGGGAGAATCTTTACGTACAATAACTACTATGTTCAGTGGTGAATACTGTTTAAGAACTTGTAGGCTAAGCAATCCTATATTTCCTGAACCTAATATGGCAACATTAGACCCGGGTGCTGGGGGTTCAAGTTTAACCATTTCTATAACTGCTGCTAATGGTTCTGTAAAAACAGCTATTTCCGGATCTACTTTGACTTCGTGTATATTACGATATGGTGTTGAAACATATTCCGCCATACCACCGTCAATCGTTATGCCTATGGTCTCTCTATACGGGCAGTGAGTGTATAGGCTATGAGTGCAGAACCAGCATTTACCGCATGTAATATTTATTTCAGTAACTACTCTCTTGCCTACAATGCTTTCTGGGATGTTGTCACCTACTTCAATAACTCTTCCACAAATTTCATGACCAGGGATTAAAGGTGTTTTGAAAAGCTTGTAGGTACCTTTATAAAATGCCTTATCCGTGCCGCATATTCCTACAGCTTCAACTTTAATTTTAACCCAATCTTTTTTAACCTTGGGCTCTTCAACATCCTCCAGTCTTAAATCGTAAGGTTTGTATAGTCTTGCAGCTAACATTAAAACTCTCCTTCATTTCAGAGAAATTGTCAAGTAGTAAATTAAGGTATTCGATATGAGTGTTTAAGCTAAGAAAATATTTACTTCGCATAAGGTAGAAAGATTAGGTGCTATTTTGAAGAAAACCTCTAGACTACCTGGCTTTTACAAGCTAAGTGTTGATGAGAGACTTAAAATAGTTAAAGAATTTGCAGGTTTAACTGAAGAAGAAACCTTAGTTCTTAAGAACTTCGGTAATCTAGGAGAAAAATTAGCTGGTGTTATGATAGAAAACGTTATTGGGGCTATAAGCTATCCTTTTGCGGTAGCTGTTAACTTCATGATTAACGGTAGAGAATACTTAGTTCCTATGGTTCTTGAGGAGCCCTCGGTTGTGGCTGCTGCAAGTAATGCTGCAAGGTTTATGAGAAGAGATGGGGGAATTAAGGCGAAAGCTGAAGCATCACTTATGATAGGGCAAGTACAGGTAATTAACCTACTTAACCCGAATTATGCTAAAATGCTTGTGTTAGAACATAAGAAGGAGATTATTGATTTAGCTAATCAGCAAGACCCTATTCTGGTTAAGCTTGGCGGTGGGGCTAAGGATGTTGAAGCTAAAGTTATAGGTACGCGTATAGGACCTATGCTCATAGTTCACTTAATAGTTAATGTTAAGGATGCCATGGGGGCTAATGCTGTAAATACAATGTGTGAAGCTATAGCTCCACTAATTGAGAAGATAACTGGTGGAAAGGTTTTACTTAGGATAGTTTCAAACTATGCTGTTAAAAGGCTTGTTAGAGCACGGGTTAAAGTGTATAAGGAAGATATTGGTGAAGAAGTTGTTAACGGTATAGTTGCAGCATCAGCTTTTGCCGAAGCTGATCCTTATAGAGCAGTTACACATAATAAGGGAATTATGAACGGGATAATTGCTATAGCTTTAGCTACAGCTCAAGATCATAGGGCTATTGAAGCTGGTGCTCACGCATATGCTGCTAGAACTGGTAGGTACAGGCCGCTTTCAATATGGGAAAAGGATGAAGATGGTAACCTTGTTGGCACCCTGGAAATACCGTTAGCTGTAGGCACTGTTGGCGGTGCTACTAGAACACATCCTATCGCAAGAATTGCTCTTAAGATTTTAGGAGTAAAATCAGCTAAGGAACTCGCTGAAATAATGGCTGCTGTAGGTTTAGCGCAGAACTTTGCAGCTTTAAGAGCCTTAGCTACTGAGGGTATTCAGAAAGGTCACATGAAACTTCATGCTAGAAACTTAGCCATAATGGCTGGTGCTAGAGGCGAACTAGTCGATAAAGTTGCAGAGTTAATGATTAAGGAAGGTAAAGTAAGCTATTCCAGAGCTGTTGAAATACTTAAAGCATTTAAGGAGAAAACGTGAAGAGTACTAACCCTTATTCGCGTACTGTTTGAAATACTTTCCTAGAAAATATGTACGGTTAGATGAAGTTGATTAAGGTAAAGCTGATACGCTATACTCCTGAAGGAGAAAAACTTGTCGCGGTAGCTGCTAAGCAAAGTCTTTCAAGGAAACCCTTTGAATACCAATGGGGGAAAATGTCTGATAAAGAAGTAGAGGTATGGATTAAGGAAACCTTAAAGAGAAACCATTTATCCCCATGGGAGCATTCCGTTTACACTTTCGTTATAGAAGGGATTTCGCGTGCATGTAGTCATCAGCTGGTAAGGCATAGAATAGCTAGTTACACGCAGCTTTCCCAAAGATTTGCTAAGATGATTAAAGAATACTTCAGTGTAGTAAAACCTCCGAGAATAAGCGAAAATAGTGAAGCATCGAAAATTTTCGATGAAGCAATATCCAAAGCTTATGAAGTCTACGTTAAGTTGCTAGACTTAAAAATACCACCTGAAGATGCAAGGTATGTTTTACCCCAAGCAGTAACGACTAAAATAGTTGTAACAATGAATGCTAGAGAATTAAGACATTTCTTCGGCTTAAGAACATGCCTTAAAGCTCAATGGGAAATAAGGTATGTTGCTTGGAAAATGAGAGAGGAGCTACTAAAGGTACATCCTCTACTCTTCAAGTGGACAGGGCCAAGATGTATAAACATTGAGAATACAGTGAGAAAAGGTGAGCCAATAACAGTTGAGGACGTAGTATCGAATAAAGCTATGCTAACTATCGAGCGATGCCCAGAAAATGTAGTAGCCTACAATATACCTCAATGTATAAGGAGAGCCTTAAGTATAATCAATGTTCTAGAAAATAGGCCATATAGTATTATATACTGAGATATGAGTATGGCATTTGTAACGCAACGTATAAATAAATAATAGTGGGTATATTATTTGCGGGTAAGAATTATGTCCCTCAAAGTGATATTGGATAATCGAGGTAGAATAACCATACCATCCGAGATAAGGAAGAAATTAAGATTGAAAAAGGGTACTACATTACTAATAGAAGTTAGAGAGAAAATGATAATATTAAAGCCTTTAAGGAAAATCAGTGCTAAAGATCTTTTAGGAATTGCTGGCGAAGAGAAAGTAAGTATAGAGGAGATAGAGAAATCACTATCCTATACTGACTAAAGTAAGGGTAAGACATTGGCTAAGAGATTTATAGATTCGAATATATTCATTTACGTTTTATCAAAAGACCCAAGATATAGCGCTAAGTCATTATCAATACTTATCGACGCGGAGAAAGGAGCTTACGAGGCTTATACCTCAACCTTAGTTATTTCCCAAGTACTAGCACATTTAGAGAGAAGACGTAGAGAACACGCAATGGTAAAATTTCTTGAGTACCTAGGTGAAGGCTATATAGACATAGTGGAAACAAGCTATGAGGACATTAAAGGCTCATTGATACTTGCAAGAAAGTACTGCTTAAACTATGTAAAGTTATGGGATGACCTAATCATAGCATATCAGATGAAACGCTTAAATATAGACGAAATATATTCAAATGACAGCGATTTCGATGAAATACCTGAAATAAAAAGGTTATTCTAAATTATCGGTTTCAAATAATTGATCATGGAACATAATGGGGGCGTTCTTGGCTTTTAAGCACAATTTCAGTATTTGATATAAGTTAAGTTATGAAGCCCTTTAATAATTACCGTAGACCAAACTGAAGAAAATAGCAAGCTATTTAAGGAGGCGGGCTGAAACAGATCGTAGTCTTAATGGATCTGCCTCTGAAATCCAGTATGTTGAATATCTGCCATGAAAATCTGCATGGAATGTTAATCAGTTTTCCATCGACACAAACCCGGTAATATTAAGATAATTTTTAAATATTCTCATCAAAATATTACATCACCCTATTATTTAAACGTTAATAATAGGTAAAAAATTAAGCGACCCTCCGCGCTTGCACCCTTCGTCATTACTCTCGCACGAAGGGCGCGGTCTTCATCGGGTCGCTTAATTATAAGGATTTCTCATGTCTTAAACTTTTACATTTACATAGTTAATGTGTGAAAAGCCTCGGGGCCGGAGGATTCTTCACTACACTCAGTTCTATGTCCCGACAGAACCTCATCGGCACACGGTCAGGGCCGGCCCAGCTCCGTCATCTTTAGATCCTCAGGGGCGTGAGCTAACCCTTCATCCCGTATTGTGCCCCGGCGACCGACCCTCCCTCATCGTAACCCCTGCTTAGGGGTTTCTTAGGAGAGTGTGAGAGCCGGGGCCATCATTTATTTTATTATTTAGAATTATTTAAGCTTAACATCCAAACGACGCTTTCTACATGCTAAAAATTAATATAGCTATGGCTTCCCTATGTTAGTATGGTATATTGTTATGCAGGAAACAGCTGAATTAGTTAAGTTAGTTGTTGAGGGTTTACTTCTTCTCTACAATTGGCTGGTTTACATTATTAGGTACATGTTAGAAGCAACGATATTCAAGGAGAACCCTGATATAGCTCAGAAATACGCTGACGCTATAGGAATATTATCGTCAATAACAGCCATATATTTAATCTTGTTGCTTTTCGAAACAGCTAAGAAAATACTTAAAGTCGTTCTAATCCTTGGATGGGGGTTATTAATATTAGCTTTAGCTCTTGGAGTTGCTGGGGGAATTTAGTAGTAGTTTCCTAGAAGCCACCAATTACCAATGTAAACTTCCTTGATACCTATTCTTTTCAGTTCCCTTAAACATTCTTCGGCATGTTTTCTACTTGTTGGCGGGAGGTCGTTTAATCTATGTTCCGGGTGAAATGCTAGCAGAACTATAGGTATTTTCTCGTTTATTGAAGCAACATATTCTCCTATCTTACTTACCTCGTAAACATCAACATATCCTGGAACTAAAAGTATGGAAACGACAAGTAATGGTATTTCAGACCTCTCATCAAACATTTTACCTACGAGCCTGACATTTTCTTTAACCCTTTTAGAAGCATCTACTCCTGTAAGAGCTTTGTAAACTTCGGGAGTCCATGCTTTAAAGTCTATTTTAACTATACCTCCGCTTTCGAAACTTAATCTAGTCATTTCCTTCATAATTACTGGGTTTTCGTATCCATTAGTTTCCCAACATATTCTCTTAATTAGCCCCTTCTCCTTGGCAGTTTTCAATATTTTCCTAGAAACGTAAAGAGCATGAACCGCAAAGGGACCTGGGTCCCCTCCAAAGTAGCAGATGCACGTTACTCTAGGGTTCATAGCTGCTCTATAAAGTTCTTCAACAGTCATTGTAGGTTTAGTTTTCACAGCCATGATCTTATGGTCATGGTTTTGGCAGAACAAGCAATCGAAATTGCACCCACCATAGAATACTGCTAAGTTGTAATAACCATATTCTATTCCCTTGGAAAAAGTGTATTCAGGGTAACCTCTTGAAGTATTAGCTGGGCAAACTTTTTCAGCAACACAGTTTGTTGGATGAGGGTCAAGGTAGTAAAGTCCAACAGCTTCCTCCCAGCTATTTGTTCTAAACCTTAAGAAACCATTTACATTGGAAAGTATACCGCAGAAACCAATACCATTTGGAGGAATCTTACACATGTTTCCACAATAACTACATAGCTTACCATTAACGCTCCTAGGTGGTTCCCTTGGTAAACCTATCTTATCCCTAAAAGTATAATGTGCCTTTAAAGCTATAGGTAAAGCTTTCTCAGGTTTTTCCCTTAAACAATTAACACATACTCCAATATTGTTACTTATCGTTACATGTTCTCTACCACATATACTGCACTTGCCTGGTCTTCTATTACGTAGGAACATTATGAACCTCATTACATTCCCATGTAACCACTACGTGTTAGGGTTTGACTACTATCTCTTGTTTGTAGGTATTTTAAGGTTTTTGTAGGTTCTGGTATGCCTCTTTAGGGTTTAATCCTAGGTATTCTAGTGCCAGAATATATGCTGATCCCGTATGCCTATCTAATCCTATGTTCTTGGCTATTGCCTCTGCTAACTTGCTAGTATATAAGGGGTTAACATAGTATATTTTGAGTTCATATTGCGGTGTATGCCATGATATTCTCTCAACAATTTCAACTGTAAACAATGATACTCTTCTATTCCATGTACTATTCCTCCTTTTACCTCTCCTTATCCAGACCCATCTTAGGTATCCTAAGGTTTTTGGGTTCTCCAATACTATTAGTGAACATCCGTGATTAACAGCGTAGTCCAGTACCTTGTGAATAGCATTCATTACAATACTAGTTCTTTTATCATAGTTTAATCCTTGCTCCTTAAGCTCTGGGAAACGAGCGGTATAAGTGTCTAATAGAACTCCTTGTCTAGACACTATAGCTAGGTTTATCCTATCAAGATTAACATCTATCCCGCCGATATTATCTCCACGAACATGTCCTTTAACTGGAAGATACTTCATATATAGATTCCAAGGAACTGTAACTTGTAGCTCACAATATGCCCTATGAAGCGAATAGTTTAGTAGGATTACTCTCGCTAGATATCCAAGCTTATTCTCCATTCCCAGTTTAGCTACCTCATTAAGAACTATGCTATATCTCTTTGAGGCTTTGTACTTTACCTTAATTCTTCTCCATGAAGCTCCATCATAAACTAGTATTTCGGCATCATTATCTCCGATAAGTCTTATGTTTCTGTTTCCTTTTTCACTAGTATCGTTTCTAGCTCCTATTGACTGTATCATCCACCAGTTCCCGAGCTTTACATCGTTTAATGAAATATTTTCACCTAGTTTTTGTAGTGCTTTAATTGACTCTATTATCCCTTGTACTATTTTTGCTGAACCACGAGCATACCTATTATTACCTACTATGCTCATGGAGGCTTTTACTAGTTCTGTGAACCTTGTTTTACCATGCTTAGCCGTCTCTAGTGCCTTCTGTGTTCCCGCTTTAAACTTAGTCATTGTCAGTAGCAACCAACTAGCATCTTCCCCCTTAACAACAAATCTAGCTCTTATCGTTGCCTCTTCTGGAGTGAATACAGATAATGAGCGTTGCCTCATATCCAAGGTAGTCCTCAATTTCCTTCTGATACATTTTTTGTATGTAGAACCCAATTCTTCCCTTACCGAGCTTGACGAGTCTAGTCTTGACAATAAATACCTTCTCGCACTCAGACACACTACAGTCACTATTACTATGTATTGACTGAAAAATATATAAATCTGACTGCATACAATTAGTATCGGTAGTGTACCGGGTGTCTCCGAGACTGCCCGCTCCGAGCAGTAATTACTTACGAAAGAGATTGTTAGTGTAAAGGAGCGGGTGGGAGGGGACACACCCGAAAGCCGTGATGAATCGACCTACGGAGACCTAAAAAGACCGTAGGCGAAGAACGGTTTAAAAATGTACTATGGATATTTTCTTCTTATTTCTTCATTTTCCTTATTTTCCTTAGCAAAATAGCAAATCTTAAACCTTCAACCCAGAAAAGCATAGCTGCAAGTAAACCGAAAAATACTACTATGATGTTTAAACTCCTTCCACTTAAAATAACATACAATATCGTTGATACAGTGAAAAACACGGCATATGGTATGAGTCTAGGTATGAGCATTCCGAAAAGTGTAGTGTAAGCGTAAAGTATGGGAGGTTTAGATGAATGTTCGGAGACCTTATAGAGGCCATCTCTTGTTTTTACGGCTAATCCGAATTCAACAAGTCTATCTAAATGGTATTTTGCGGTAGATGGACTTCTAAAACCCATTTTCCTCTGGACTTCTCTAACACCTAAAGCTCTACCTTCTTCGAGAAGTAGCATGTACACTCTAAGCGATGTTTCGCCAAGTCTTTCCAATAACTTTCACCAGTAAGCTAGTGTGGCTTTAAATTTTACATTCACACGTTATATTGTTAATCGCTTAAGTATAAACCATACTATCAGAGCTGCTATAAGACCTCCTATAACGGTTTGCACAACGATGAAGGCTGATGTTATCAGCTCTACCCTGCCTGTTTCACCATACATTTCCCTTTGTACACCAGCAACACCGCTAGAACTATATGTCGCAGGTATAGCTGTTGGCGATGGAGTTGGCGTAGGAGTGGGTGGCATTGGGGGTAAGTAAGTAGTTGCTTGTTTCTCTAAGTATGCTATGTATTCCAGTTCTCTTGGCTCACACAGAGTCTTAATCAATAATGGGTTTGACGTTTCATAGTATGGTTTCCAAGTTTCTTGATAAACTATTCTAGAGTTCCAACCGGCAAGACCTGGTTTCGCCATTTCAGATAATGTTTCGATATCGTTTTGCTCTAATCCTTCAATAACACCTTCTTCGCTAAGGTAGATTAGCTCTCTAAATATTACTTCGCTCCAAAGTATTTCAGTTTCTACATCAATAGCTCTTACAGGTGTTTCACGTGCATCACTTACTTTAATGTACTCTACAGGTATGTTGAACTTGGAACTTATCTTGTTCAAAGAATCTTCAATGAATTCTGCTAGGGAAACCTTAGGATTAATGTTAATTACCGTTATTTCCGCTACTTCTACAAACTTATTATCTTCTATGGTGTACTTCCTTTTTACTATAAACAATTCGTTAATATTAGTTACTATACCTTCTTTCGGAAGTATGGGGTGTTTAATGAGGTAGGTGGCTATGAACACTTTTTTGTCAATAAGTTTCGGATTTACTTGAAACCTAATACTATATGCTAATCCCTCCCCTAAATTCAGTTCTTTCAAGTTTACAGGGTAAATAATAATGAAGACCCTACTATCGGTAATGCTTGGTTTAATGTATTTACCGTCAACTTCTACACATAGCTGCCTAAGCTTCTCAATATTGAAACTTATCCCCGGTTTGTTCATCAGTATTTCGTAAGCATAGTAATCGTACGGACTTATGCATGCCCTAATACTTAATACTGACGTAGTAGCTACAATAAGAATAATGAATAACGCAATACTTGCAACCATTTTCCTCATAGACTGTCATCTCTGAGAAACTTATCTTACCTGAGTATTTTAAAACTAAGGATTCGAACAAAATATAAGAGAATTCAGTACATTTAAGACTTTCAAACCAGAGCCTGTCAATATGAGAACTACGGTATCATCCCTATCTATTATTTTTTCACGAACTGCTTTCTTGAAGGCAGCATAAACTGTTGCTGATGTTGGTTCAACTATAAATCCCATGTTTATGAGTTCTTTAAGAGCTGAAATTGTTTCGTTATCGGAAACAACTGCGCATAAACCTTTGCTTACATTTAAAGCGTCCAGCATTTCGTTTAACCTAGGAGGCTTCTTTATCATAATCCCGTCAGCTATCTTAGAAGGTTTTTCGACTTCCATTTCTAAGCCTAATTTCTCGCATAAACTACAGTAACCTTCTGCTTGAACAGCTACAAGCTTAGGCATATTAGTTAGCATGTTCATTTCTTTCAACTCTAAGAAACCCTTAAAAACTCCGAGAAACAACCCTCCACTACCAACGGGCGTAAATACGTAGTCAATATTTCCACCTATTTGCTCCCATAACTCATAAGCTATGGTTTTTAATCCTTCTATAAAGAAAGGATTCCACCAATGTCCTACATAGACTCCTTTTCCTTTTTCAGCAGCCTTTAAGGCTTCTCTGTTAACTTTCTCCCTTGGCCCATCAACTTCCACTACGTTTGCTCCTAAAAGCCTTAGGAAATTCTTTTTACCTGCAGGAGCTTTCTTAGGCACGTAAATGTTAGCCTTTATTCCCGATACTTTACACATAAGGGAGAAGGATATACCAGCGTTTCCCGAGGAATCTTCAATAATTTCCTTGATTCCCATTTCTTTAACCTTAGCTACTGTTACGTAAGCTCCTCTATCCTTAAAAGAACCCGAAGGATTAAGATAATCCATTTTCATGTAAACCTTAGCTCCTAAAAACCTCTTAACCAGCGGTGTACCGCCAACAACTATCTCTGGAAAATACGTGGAGCATACGGGTAAAAGGACCTCATAACGCCTCATATCCCTATGTTCTCTTTTTAATATTTTTTGAAAGTCTATGTTTTCTAGGTTCTCAAATATTATATTTAGTGTTCCTCCACAACTATGTCTCCATATCCACTCCTTAAACTCCACTACAGAACCGCATTTACTGCATTGAATAATGTACTTCAAAATAGCCACCTATTTCTGCTTTATTATTCTCAATATAACCGTTTAGTTTTTTAGGTTGCGCTCATTTACTGACACTGAGCTAATATACATAGTGTTCATGCGGTGGTTAGCGGTGCGGCTAAGAGCAACTATAGTTACGCTTATCTGCTTAACCATAGTACTTCATGTAGTATTATTAGCTTATCCTATATCTTCAACTACTTCGCATGATGCGTTTAAACGTACTGTTTCCATACTTGTTCCAGCTGTTTCACAAACAGAAGAAGGGTTGAAAGGGGTTATTTCTAACATTACTGTAACTATTGTGAAACCCGGATCAGGTAAGGTGTATATTTCAGCTACACCGCTTACCGAAATAGATATGCAGGCATCAGCTAGAACAGCCGCAATTATAGCTTCTACTGTTCTCGGAGAAAACCCGTTAGCAATGGACTACTATGTTTCAGTTGAAAGCCCATCGATAATTATTGGTGGTCCAAGTGCTGGTGCAGCATTAACTCTAGCAATAATGTCAGCTATTAGCGAATACCCTGTAAACAGCTCCGTAATGATAACTGGAATGATCAACCCTGATGGAACTATAGGGCCTGTTGGAGGTGTTAAGGAGAAACTAGAGGCAGCAGCTAGTGCAGGTATGAAGATTTTCCTTGTACCCGTAGGTCAAAGTGTAGTTCAGGAGAATATTGTAGAGCGTAGAAGGATAGGGCCTTTCATAATAAGAACTGTTAAACCTGTGAAAATAGATCTTGTAGAATATGGCAGGAAATTAGGCGTTACCGTTATTGAGGTTTCAAACATTATTGAAGCAGCTAAGTACTTGTTGAACATGGAAATTGCAGAGAAACCTATAGAGGATATTGAATTAAAACTCTCTGATCAAGCAAAATCTCTTCTAACGAAGCAGATAGTTGAGTTTAAGAATACCTATGAAGACATTAAATCAAGGATTAAAGAGGCTAGTGGGGTTATTGCCGATGTTCTTCGAGAGGCTGATGCTAGATACCGTAGTGCACTAAAACTTAGTGGTGAAGGAAAACTCTATTCGGCTACTAGCATGCTTTTCCAAGCAGTTTACCTCGTAGATTTCGCTTACAGGCTCCAAGAATACTATGAGAGAGGAGAAGGCGTTATTCAGGAATTTCTTAGTGAAGTAAACTCCACAATAAACAGTATTAGCTCTAAAGTTTACGCTGTAAAGCCTACAAAGCTAAGTGATGTTGAGGTTCTTATAGCTTCAAGGTATAGGATATATTTAGCTAAGAAGTCTCTTGAGCAAGCTGCTGAAATGTATTCTCAAGGAAAATATGAGGATACGATATTTAGCCTAGTATATGCTAAGTGGAGAGCTAAAACGGCAGAGCTTTGGATACAAGCACTTGGTCTAGGGGGTAGAGAAGCACCGTCTGAAGTAGTTATACAACATATTTCAGCATTGTTTCTATATGAAGCTAATAGCGTGGTAGCTTACGCTAGCTCATTACTGAAGGATATTGGCGTAGTTTCAGACGAATTACTTAATAAAGCTGTCAAGGACCTTGAAGAAGCAGAAGAAATGAGTAATATGGGAGACTACTATGGTAGTCTTGGATTAAGCTTATCAGCGATAGCTGAAGCAACTACAAGCATTCATAAGTACTTCACGGTGAATATTGAGAAGCAACTTGAGTCCGTTAGAAGTGTTGCTGAAAAATCTTTGAAACACGCTTTAAGCTTAGATACAGAACCATTACTGGCCCTAGGGTACTACGAGTTCGCTCAGGAACAGGAAAATATGTTTGATAAAATATACTTCTATGAGCTTTCCTCACTACATGCTAAAGTACTAGGTATTGTAGATACTATTGAGAGCCCAGGAAATGTTAGTATAAGAACAGCATCACCTACCATACCTTCATCTCCGGGGAAAACGCCGGCTCCCTTAAAAGAACAAGAACTAAGCAATATTATTGTTAAAGTTCTTCCCATATTGGCCTCGTTTATTGGAGGAATTTTGGTAGGTTATTCGTTGAAAAGAGGGAAGACTATTGCTTAAATGCATACTTAGAGTATTTTAGTAATTATGAAAACTTCCAAATATCATGAGAACCTCTATTCTGGTTCTATGATTCCGAGCAAGTTTCCAAAATACCCACAGGTACCAAAAGATAAAACACGGACAACCACTATTGCTTAGCGGAGAGGCAGCTCAGCTACCCCAGGGTAGCGGTCATCATAAAGTCTGTAGTCTCAGCTGGCATGACTTTCTTCATTGCTCGAGAAGAATAATTATTTTAGTAAAAAATAAGTTTTTATCTCAAAGAAAACGCTCTACTTGAGTACTTTTAGTTTGCCCGTCTTTCTTAGTACATGTACTCTCCATGTTGGTGTTACTGTCTTTGGATGGCTTGCTTTAACGGTGTCTATTCTGCCTTTAGCCGTGTTTACTGGCCACTTCTTAGGTTCCTTCGGGTTCTTGTATGCTATTTCAGCTATTTCCTTCATTCTTGCAGCATATCTTTCCAGGTTCTCTTTAGTTTCTGTGTCCGTGAACTCTATCATTAGTGCTTCATGTACTATTAGTGGGAAGTATATTGTTGGCGCGTAGAATCCTGCATCTAATAGTCCTTTAGCAACGTCTTCTGCTGTAACTCCTACATCGTGTGCCATTGGTTCTGCGCTAAATACTACTTCGTGTTTCCTAAATCTTTCGGGTCCGTATGGTAGGTCGTATCCTTTAGTTCCTTTAAGTAGTTTCGTGAAGTAGTTGGTGTTTAGTACTGCTTGCTCTGTTACCTCCTTTAATCCTTGTGGTCCAAGGCTTAGTATGTATGTGAATCCCCAGAGTAGTGGTACTACGTTTCCGAAGAATGCTTTAACCATACCTATAGAGTATGGTCCTGGATACTTTAAGTAGTATCTTCCAGTTTTCTCATCGTATTTAACAATGAATCCTGGCAGTAGGTCTGATAGTTTAACGCCTTTCTCTGGTAATACGTCTCTCTCCTTGATACATATTGGTCCTGCTCCAGGTCCTCCTCCGCCGTGTGGTGATCCGAATGTCTTATGTATGTTTATGTGGGCAATGTCGAATCCCATATCTCCTGGTCTAGCATAGCCCATTATACCGTTTAGGTTTGCACCATCGTAGTACAGTAGTGCGTCTACTTCGTGAAGTATTTCAGCTATTTCTAAGATGTGTTCTTCGAACAGTCCTAGAGTGCTTGGGTTTGTTAACATTAGACCTGCTGTTTTCTCTGAAACAGCTGCTTTCAAAGCTTCTATGTCTACGTTACCGTCTGCATCGGATCTTACAGTAATAACTCTGAAGCCTGCCATAGCGGCGCTTGCTGGGTTAGTGCCGTGGGCTGAGTCGGGTATTATTATTTCGGTCTTTTTGTCTAGTTGACCTTTGAGTTCATGATACTTCCTAATTAGAAGTACACCGGTAAGTTCTCCGTGAGCTCCTGCTGCAGGGTTTAGCGTACAAGCATCCATGCCAACAATGTTTGCTAACCATTTCTGTAAGTGATATAGTGCTTCAAGCAATCCCTGAACAGTTCTTTCATCCTGTAGTGGGTGTAGGTAAGCTACTCTTGGGTCGTTAGCTACTTCGAAAGCTATCTTAGGATTGTATTTCATAGTACATGAACCTAAAGGTACCGGACCGTTGTCAATGCCGTAAGCCATTTGTGATAAGTCTACGAAGTGCCTGACAACTTCAACTTCAGATATTTCCGGTAGTGCTGGGGGTTCGCTTCTCTTAATCTTGTCTGGAACTTTTATTTCTCCAACTTCCTTCTTAATTTCCTCTTCGACTTCTGGAACTAGGAACCCTATTCTCCCAGGTGCTCCTAGCTCATATATTAAGGGTTCATCCCATTTAGCTTGACGAAAGACCATACACAATTCACCTCCTTCTACCTACCTAAAATTTCTTTAATTGAGGAAACTAACTTGTCAATATCGTTCTTGTCATGCATCTCTGTTACACAGAACAACGCTGTTTCACCTAGCTCCGGGAACCATTTACCAACATATAGTCCTCCGTGAATATCTCTCTTCAACAACTCCTCATGTATTGTCTCATACTTTACACCAGCTCCGTCAAAGTTTACTGTAAACTCCTTGAAGAATTCGCTCTTGAATACTGGCGCTTTTACACCGTCTATTTCGTTTAGCTTCTTAGCTGCATAGTGTGAACGGTACATTATTAGTTCTCCAAGCTTCTTGAACCCATGCTTACCTAGTAGTGCCATGTAGACTGCTGCTCCTAGAGCACATAGCATTTCGTTAGTACAAATGTTTGACGTAGCTTTCTCTCTTCTAATATGCTGTTCTCTTGTCTGCAGAATCATTGCAAAGCCCATTTCCTTACCATCTAATGTTGTTGTTAATCCCATAATTCTGCCTGGCATTTGCCTTACAATTCTCATATCCCATTTAGCTGCGAAAATTCCTAAGTATGGTCCTCCAAAGTTCATACCTAGTCCTAGAGGTTGTCCTTCACCAACAGCGATATCTGCTCCTAGTTTTCCAGGTGCTTCGAGAACACCTAAGCTTATTGGGTCAACACCCATTATGAATAGTGCTCCGTAGTCGTGAGCTATTTCACCGATTGCTTTAGCGTTTTCCTCTATGAATCCGAGGAAGGATGGGTTCTCGATGTATACTGCAGCTACATCTTTTGGTGCAAGCTTTTCCTTTAAGTCTTCTAGATCCATAAGCCCTGTTTCCTTGTCATGTTTTACTTCTTCAATCTTTAAGCCCTTAGGTTCAGTATAGGCTTTAACTACAGGTCTATGGTATGGATTCATTGTTGAAGGCACTAGAACTCTGTTTTTCCTCTTCTGAATTCTCATAGCCATTAGGAATGCTTCAGCAGTTGCTGAGGCCCAATCGTACATTGACGAGTTAACTATTTCTAGTTCTAACAGGTCTGCCATCATGCTCTGATATTCGAATAAAGCCTGCATTAGACCTTGAGATAATTCCGGCTGATATGGTGTGTATGCTGTGTAGAACTCACCACGAGACATAATGTACTTTACAACTGCAGGCACATAGTGGGGCCAAGCGCCACCTCCAATGAACGGTGGCGGGTTCATGAAGACTTTGTTTTTGCTGAAAAGTTTTTCAATATATTTTCTAATCTCTATTTCTGATAGTGGTCTTCCAAAACCTATTTCCAGCTTATTCCAGTCTCCTTTGAACCTTGCTCCTTCAGGGATGTCGGCGAAAAGCTCTTCAATGCTTTTAATGCCAATGGTTTTTAGCATTTCCTTTTTAATGTTTTCTGGAGAATTTGGTAACCAAGGATGTACAACCAAAACACTAGCCCCGGTTAAATATTTGTTCACTTGCATTCTTAAAACAGTTTCCATAATGAAACTTATGTAGGTTTCAAATATAGAATGTTCTAAAGAAGTTTTTGTTAGCAGGGAAGAATCGCTATAGAGTTATTATAGAACCACTTAAATCTTAGAGAATATTTCTATATATTATCTAGGGTGAAGTTTTTATGAGCGCTGAACATAAACTTCTTAAAACAGTTCTATGGGACTTCCAGGTCAAAGAGCTTAATGCTACAATGGGCGAGTTCGGCGGCTGGGAAGTCCCAATGATGTATACAGGGATTATGAAGGAGCATATGATCGTAAGAACAGACTGCGGTATTTACGACGTATCACATATGGGAAGAGTAAGAATGACAGGACCTGATGTAATACCGCTCCTTCAGAAGGTCTTCACTAAAGATATATCTAAGACTAAAGAATATTGGATGAGCGGTCCAACACTAGCATTAAATGAGTACGCTAGAGTTAAAGACGATGAAATGCCATATAAGGTTTCAGATGAAGAATGGCTTGTAGTACCTAATGCACCCTATAGGGAGAAGATGTTAAAACACTTTGCAAAGGTAGCAAGGGAGAATGGTTTCAAAGTTAATATTGAAGACTTAACGTTTAAACTTGGAATGATAGCTGTTCAAGGTCCAAAAACAGTTGAAGTTTTTGAGAAGATAGGTGCTGGATGGGTAGATGATCTCCGCACTTTACAGTTTAGAATGAATGAGGAAATAGCAGGTCAGAAAGTTTTCTTAATAAGTAGAAGTGGATGGACAGGTGAAGACGGTTTCGAAATATGGGCTGAACCTAAAGCAATGATTGAAATATATCGGGCACTCTTGAAGGCGGGAGCTAAGCCTGTAGGCATAATTTGTAGAGACACTATAAGGATAGAAATGGGTTTTGTTCTAGGAGGTCATGAATACGGTGAAGATCCTAAAGAGTTTCCACCAGCAAACTCCCTTAGATACGGTTTAGGAGCTATTGATTGGAGTAAGCGTGGATTCATAGGTGAGGATGCTTTAAGAGCGTATAGACGTGAAGGTGTAAGATGGATCAGGGTAGGTATTAAAATGAGAAAGAGGCATGCAAGGGCAATTATAAGGCAAGGATACAAGCTTTACGTTGAGGACCAATGTGTAGGATGGGTTACAAGCGGAACATACTCGCCATACTTAAAGACAACCGTAGGACAAGCATATGTTGATTCAAGGTACGCTATTTTCGGAGATTACGTTGAAGTAGAAATTCGTGGAAAAAGATATGAGGGAAAAATACTAGACTTCCCATTAGTACCTGGAAGACCTGTAGTTAAATAAGTTTAAATTTTTCCACACACCTTATGGTTCCCGCATGGGGGTTAAAACATGAGCGTAGTAGAATTCGAAGTAGCTGGAAAGAAATACCTTGTAAGAACAGATCTGAGATACACTAAAACAGACGAGTGGGCTAAGAAGGAGGACAATAAGGTTAGAGAAGGAATAACAGACTACGCGCAAAAAGAGCTAAAGGATATCGTCGGTGTCGAGTTACCCGAGGTAGGTGCTGAAGTTAAGAAGGGAGAAGCTATAGGTGCTTTAGAATCCGTAAAAGCAACAGCAGACCTCTACGCTACGGTCTCAGGTAAAGTTGTTGAAGTAAATGAGAGACTACTTGAAGAACCTGAACTTCTAAATAAAGACCCATATGGCGAAGGATGGATAGTAGTTATTGAAATGTCTAATCCGAAGGAGTACGACGAACTTTTAACACCAGAAGCATATATTGAAAAGTGCAAGAAAGGAGAACACTAGAAATTCAAATATTTTCTTTTTTCTCTTCTTCTACACTATCTTCATCATTAAGTCTTCATGGTAATCTATGACTACCCTAATGTATCCTTGTAGCATTCCATCTACCTTGGGGTCTCCAGTATCGACTCTTAATACGTCAAGTTCGCCAACTTTCTTTCTAGTAGCTATTACAATAATGTTCTTCTTCCCTACCTTCTTAATTACTTCTGGCGATATTTGCTGATTACCTCTACCAAATATGAATCCTTGACCGCCGATTGGGGTGACTATTATTTTTGCTTTAGGGTATTTTCTAAGTAGTTCTAGAATACCTTTCTCGTCAAGGTCTTTACCGACTACTTTACCATTATAAACAGCGTCTATTCCTAGGAGAGTCTTTTCGACACCTAGCTCATCAGCTATTGCTTTAACTGTTGTACCGGCACCTAAAATGTAAAGTGTGTCCGGCTCCATTTCTTCAACGATTCTCCTAGCTATAGCTTTCTTATTCTCTTCTTCCTCTTCCAGACCAGCGCTGGGTTCCTTGCTCGCTTGTACAAGGCCTGTTACAACAGGTATTTTCAAGTATCCATAAAGCCTAACTTTTAACTCGTTTCTCCTATAAGCTTCTTCATCTATGTCCAAGACCTCTGCAAGAGTTTCTGTTGTTCTTCCTTCCGCAAATGCTTCTACTATCCTAGCAGCAGCTGTGGGATTAACCGCGAAAACGGCGCTATACATTTTAACCCCTGAAGGGATACCTAGGGTAAGCTGTTTCTGATCTATAGCATCTACAATATCTCTGGCTGTTCCATCTCCACCAACAAAAACTAGAAGGTCTACACCCTCCTCCATCATCTGCTTAGCAATTCTCTTAGTGTCTTCAGCTGTTGTTCTTTCCGATTCAAGGGAACCTACAACTTTAACAATATTATCTCTATGCTTAGACTTCTTAGCAACCCTCTCACCCATGGGTCCTGGAGCAATGTACAGGTCTATACTTGCTTCTAAAGCATTAAGGAATTCAAGAGCTCTTCCCGGGGTTACGGGTTTAGCTCCCTTCTTTAAGGCTAAGTAGTAAGCTTCACCATCAGTACCTTTAAGCCCTACTCTTCCACCCATACCTGCGATGGGATTTATTAGAAGTCCTAGCTTAATTTTAGGCATTTCCTACACCGATTTCTCAGAATAATTAGCTACATATAAGCATTCCTCTAAGTTATATACGGTATTAGTGCAATTTTAGTACTATGGAACATAACATCAGGAGTACTAGGGAATGATTAGGAGAATAGGTAAGCGAGCAATACTTGCTAAACCTATAAAATGCGAGTATTGGAAACCAGGAACGGACATTGTTAAGTATTTATGTAGTAAGCTCAAGGGCAGAATTAAGAACGGCGACATTATTGTTTTATCGGAAAAAGCCTTAGCAACAGCTTTAGGTGCTATTGTTGACGAGTCTAAAATAAAACCATCTACATTTTCGAAGATAATGGTATTTCTGCTAATGAGAATTCTTTGGGGATATGTTCTAGGTATACTTACTAAGCTTAAGAAGGAGACCTTAGAATGGATAAGAGAATACCCTATAGCTGAAGGTGCTGCTCATAAGCAATTAGCTTTAGTTCTCGGAGGCATACTTCAGGCGTTGAAACCGTCTTCTGAAGCGGGAGTAGACACAAGCAATCTACCATACTCCTATGCTTCACTTCCACTAAACAACTGTTCAATAGCTGGAAAACTAAGAGAAGCTCTTCTAAAATGCTTAGAAGCTAATGTAGGGTTAATGATTGTTGATAGCGATAGAACATATTTTAATCAAAAGTACAACATTGCGTTAGCATCTAGGAAAACATGTGTTAAGGGCTTAATCAACTTAGGTGTTCTTTCATATATTTTGGGTAGAGCATTTAGAAGGCATTTTAAGCCTAAAGCAACACCAATATCTTACGCTGGTCCCCCAATACCCCTACCGTTAATGTTAGAGATAGCTGAAACAGCAGACAGAGTTAGAGGAGTCGGCGCTGGAAGAACGGTTTTCGAAATGGCCAGAAGATTCAATACAACATTAAACGGAGTTACGTGGGAGATGCTATCCAGGATAAACCACTACCCTATAGTCATTGTTAGGATCTTAGAGAAAAGTTAATTTTTAACACTTAGTCTTAGTAAACACAGCTAATTTGAGAGAAGCATTTAAGGTGCTTCAATTTGCCAAAATTAACCATAGGTGTTGAAGGTTTTACCTTTGATGCAGCACACTATACTAAAGGAGTTTCAGATAAATGCCTTAACATCCATGGTCACACATTCAGAGTCGATGTTGAGGTAGAAGGCGAAATAAAGCCTGAAACAGGAATGGTTATAGATTTTGATGTAGTTAAAAACACTGTTAAGAATGTAATTAAGGAGTTTGATCATAAACTTATAGTTCCGATAAAAGATGTAAATAAAATAGTCTTAGAAGGCCCTTTTGCTAAAGATATAAAAGTCATAAACTACCCTGAAGCAACGACAGAATACATCGCGTTAGAAATAGCTAGAAAACTCTACGAGATCCTTAAAATGCCTGTCAAAGTTAAAGTCTACGAAGGCAAAAGAAATTATGTCATAGCAGAATGGAGGTAAGGTTTATGGACGCCTCAAGCTTACCGGATGTTCAGAGTGAGAAACCTGATTATCCACTTTACATAGATAGAGTTGGTATTAGAAATGTTAAGCGAAGAATAATTATTGAGGGGCCTAAAGGAAGATTACATTATGATGCTATAATTGACGTTTATGTTGATTTACCTGCTAGTAGAAGAGGAATTCACATGTCCAGAAATATTGAGGCATTTATCGAAGCTGTAGATGCAGCTAGACTAATGACCTTGCCTACAATAGAAAAAATACTTGATACCGTATGTGACATCCTACTAAGGAAGCATGATTATGCTTCTAGAGCTGAAGTTATAGCTAGAACAACATACTTTTATGAAGAAGACTTTTTAGGCCATCCATCTAATGAAGCAGCTGATGTAGAAATAAAAGTTGCCAAAACTCGCGAAGGAGAAGTGACATATACAGTTAAAGTCTCATTACTTGGTATGACTGTTTGCCCATGTGCGCAAGAAACGTATAGGAGCATAGAAAAAACACCATCTAATCCACCGCCTTCACATGCGCAAAGAGCCAAATTATCAATAGCTATTACTACGAAAGGGGCCTTTGTTAGACTAGAAAGATTAATAGATGCTGCTAGAAAATCATTTTCATCACCCACTGTAAGTATACTTAAGAGGTACGATGAGTACAAACTTGTAAAGCATGCTTTCCAGCATCCGAAATTTGTGGAGGACGTAGCAAGAGCTGCACTAATAAACCTCTATGAAGTATTGAAAGGCAAAGTACCGGGGGACTCCATAGTTGAGGTGGAAGTAGTTAGTTATGAAAGCATTCATCCCCATGATGCCTATGCGCATGCTAAAATGAGCTTTAAACAATTGGAAAGCGAGATTGAGGAAGCTCTTAGCAAGAGGATCTATTCGTAAAATACTTTAGCTCCACTATTTCTAACGTTCACAATGTAGTATTCTGCTTCGTACCCCTTTCTCTCCATGTCTTTTCTTGTCCTTTCCATAACCCTTCTTGCTTTCCTTAAACCTAAAACTATGCCATATGCTGTTGGCCCCCAACTACTTTGCCCTGCACCTAGAGCTCCATGTTTAAGCATAGAGTTTATAGCATACTCTGTTTCTTCGCAACAAAATATTCCTCCTTGATATTTAGCGAAATATGAACCGGTAAGAATCTGTATTTTAGTTATTGCTTTCCCAAATTCAACAATATCATTCCTAGCTAGCGAAGGTAAAAGACGGGTTAGCATGGTCTTCCATAACTCCATCTGTATACCCTTCTGAGCAGGCTCAGGTGTAGCTAGTATTGTTTTTTCCTCTCTTTCACCTAATCCGCGAATACCTTTAGGGATAATTACTAAAAATAACCAATTCCTAGGTATGTTTTTCCTAAAAATAATCTGTGGTAATTCTTCTACGGTCTTAGGGGGCTCTATGGTTTTTCCTTTTACTCTTCTTCCGCTATCAACTATGAAACCTCCCTTCTCAAAAGCTGCAACACCTATACCCGAAACCGTTCCTCTACGTAATTTTACTGCTAATTCTTTAACGGTATAATGTAGGTTATGTACTATGTTAATACCTTGCCCTATGCTCAACATTAATTGAGTTGTTGAACCTAGGCCTACGTGTCTTGGCACAGCATCTTTCACAACAACTTTAACATTGTAAGAACCTAGCATGTTTATGACTCTATATGCTTGCTCTTCTACGTACTTCATGCTTGTTTTATTCTCGACACGTACTTTTCCGCTTCTCAAAACACTAACTTTAACTTTAGGATAATTTATTGCAACACCTAAACTACCGTAAGCTATATTTTCTGACATAATATTGTAAAATCCTAAATGAAGTCTTGCAGCAGATTCAACAGTAACTTTGTTTACCAATGTACTCCCTTACATTGTAATGGTTTTTCTGGTAAAGAGAGGTTTTTCTTGAATATAGTTTTTACCTATGCTTAAAGCTTCCTCTGCTTTAGCTAATTCAATACCCAAGTAAAACGCGTGAGATAGCGAAGATACAAGCCCCCTTCGTAGGATTTCATCTCTTATAGCTCTTGCAGACTTACCTTTGATAAGTATTTTGCCTTTCTTACCTATGTAAAGTGCTTCAATACATCCCTCATCGTGATTAACTCTTATTTTGAAAACACCTAACGGGTCGAGCTCATATTCAGCTTCTTTTTCGGCAGCTTCAACAACAGTTGCTCCTTCCGTTTCTAATGGTGTTTCTACTTTCCTCTTATCTTTAAGTATAAGCAAGTCTATACCCAAATCTTTAGGCGGGGACTTTTTAAGCCAGGCTAAAGTTGCCATTTTAGAGGCTATGGATGTTTCTAATGTTGAGTACTGCGCTTTGGGGCTTTTCTCAACAACGAGAACTATGCTTACACCTAGCTCCATAGCCAACATTACCATTAATGCGTTTGATCCTACAGTATCGGCGTCTAATAACTCGACTACATTACCTATACCCATTAGCATAGGTATGTTAGTATGTTTTTCCTTAAACATATAGTATGCTAGTAAAGATTGGAAGGTACTTGCTGAGTTTATTGGATCTAATATTGGATCTGCAATAATCTTTTTAACACCCAACCTTGTAGCTTCGCTAATGTTAGCTTCTAGTAGCTTAAGTTTCTCTTGAGCTGTTTTAGGTATAACACCGCTTCTCGAATCATACGCTATAACTACGGTGGGAACGTCTTCAACGTATTTAGCTACTTTCTCCATGTTTCCTGCTTCCAGGCTTAAAACCATATCTGCACCTGCTTCAATACCTGCAATAATTTCGCTGGGGATAATAGAGTCAACAGCTATAGGTACTTCTATTTCCTTCTTAAGAAATCTAATTGTTTCTCTTACCTTCTCCGGTCTAGAAATACCTGCTTCAAAACCTATGCTTAAAATTTCAGCTCCTTCGCTAATGAGCTTATTTGCTCTTTTAAGTAAGTTTTCCTTAGAGAGAGTATGAGCCTCAGTTATTTCAGCCATGACACGTATCGGAGGAGGACTTATAGGGACAATAATGTTACCTACAATTAAGTGTTCTTTTTCAATAAGAGATTTCTCCAAAGATTCAAGCATTTCCCTAGAAGCTGTTCTAAGCTCCGACTCCAAGACTTTATCTGCTGGTGCATCTGGAGAGAGTTTAGATAATCTTTCTAAACTCAGAACCAGAGGTAAATCCGATGCTTGTAAAGGACCTTTAACTGTTCTTACACCTAACATTTCTTCTATGATTTTGGCAGAACCCATTGAAGCACCGGGTATCATTATTAAGTCGTATTTTTTACAGTCTATACCTAGCTTCTTAAGATAGGTAGCTATAAGTTCGGTATTTGCAAGAGCAGCCACAGCTACGGGTAGCGCAACCACATCTACTTCATGGGGTAAAGGTTTTTTCAATACTCTCTTAATTACGGGTTCAGCTAGCTTACCTGTAACTACGAGTATTCTCAAATCAGATACACACCCATAGGTATCGAGTATATTTTAACACGATTCAGCATTTTTTAATTCTTTCCTATGATACTGTCAAGGTTATCGTATTTAACCTCTAATACATACTTTATATCTTCAACATTTCGAGGGGCAATATAAATTTCTACTTTACCCTTGAACTTTTCCGCAGCTTTTTCAATAAGTTCCTTGGCTATTAGAAATTTTTTCCTCTTTGCATCCCATATTTTAACATGTTCTTTAAGCCAAGGTTTTGAATACTTACCAACAACATCTCCGAAGTCCATACCTAACATTACTATTTTTCTTGCACCAAAGTATAACGCTAAATATAATGCTCTATCGCCATCGGTGAATCCTCCGAAATTCATTAAATTATCCCATGGAATAAGCTGGGTTGTACCGATAACGTTTCCTCTAAATTTTGGAACATGTTTTAATATGCTTAGAATGTTATCTCCATGTCCATGAACAACAACTATACTACCTCTCCTTAAAGACTCTACGATTGCTTCTATGTTTCCATCTAAATCAGTAACAACAATGTGGGGGGCAATACTGTTTTCAAGTAGAAGCTTCGTAGCTCCATTAGCAGAAATAAACGTAGCCAAGCGGTAGAAACGTTTTACCCTATGAACACTTTCTTCAAGAGAAGGTCCAGCTCCGAAAATGAAAACAGCTCTATTGCATATTAGATCAGTTAGCTTTTTCAGTATCAATGGTTTCCAGCTTACCGGTATTATATCATTCAATATTTCTGAAGAATAGTAATCGCTTAAGGGATTTATTCTGAGGTTTTGTAAAACTACACCGAAATATTGGTAAGTTAGATCTTTGACCATATTAAAACCGGTAAGTTTTCCTACACTAAGTGCTTAGTGGTATGGGTTAATTTTAGTGTTTCTATGTGTTTCTCAAGATATTCATTTACCTTCTGCAAAACGTTGATTACGTTCTTAATTCTTTCTCTAGCTTTCTCCATAATCTCTATTTTCTCCTTAACGGAAATTTCACGGCTAAACAGTAATAGTTTAACTATGTATTCTTCGATAGGTGGAATATTTGCTTCTTCAATTATGTTCAATGCAGCAAGCTCCTTAAGTATCCAGTGTCTAATGAATTTAACTAGTTCAAAATGTTTCTCCATAGCCTCCTTAAGCACTTCTCTACCCTTATCCGTTATACGGTAAATCTTCCTTCTTCTCCTAGAATCCCATTTACCCTTAATGAGATTTAGCCCCTCTAACTCTCTTAAAGCAGGATATAGGCTTCCAGCTTTAGGCGTGATTATTCCTAACGTTAAGTCTGTGATGTATTTAATCAGTTGATATCCATGCATAGGTCCTTTAGTTAACGCGAAAAGTATTGCTAGTTTCAAATATCCTTTCTTCATCTGTTCTCTCCATAGTAAGGTGATCTCGCTAAGTGAATCCTTCATAGGCTTTACCATAGAAATATATCGGAAACCTATATATAAAAAGCTTATATATAGGTTTCCGACATACTGTTAATGACCAATGGTGAAGGAGAACATGCTAGAAAAGTATATGGTGATTAGGGTGATTTATTTTGGTATTCTTCAAGGCAATTATTAGGCAGTCATTAATACCTATTATTGCTTGGATTATAATTGTAGCTCTATGTATACCCTATGCTATGAATTTAGATAAGGTTCTCTCCTATAAAGAGGAGGCATTCCTACCTGAAAACGTCGAATCTATTGTAGCTAAAAACATTATTGAAGAGAGGTTTAAGGACAAAGAGAAGGTTGAAGGTGTAGATCTGGCAATTATAATCAAAGGTGTTAATCCAAGAAGCGAGGATGTAGAAGAAAAATATAGAGTATTTAAGGATGAAGTATCTAACATAGTTGAAGAAACTAACACCATATACGATGTATTATGGGATGCGCAGAAAGAATACGATGAATTCATTCAAAATATAACCAAGGACCTGAAGGAGGAACTAAGGGATAGACTAAGGGAGAACATTAGCGATATACATGAAGCACTATATGATTTGAAAAACGTAACATCAGATTTTGAAGGAGCATTTTTAAACTTAACAGATGAGCTTCGGGAATTACATGATAGAATATACGATGTAGAAGAAGCAATAATCAGTTTCGATAGAGAATATTCTGAAATATTTGAGAGAACACTTGAACTTCATGAATTACTATACGAAATGAAGGACTTCATTATTTTAGTTAATGAAACTTACGGCCAAATATTCGAGAATATTACCGAGTTACACAGTTCAATACATCAAGTAGCATACATGCTGGAGACCTACAATAGTCTCTACTATAATACATCGATGCTCTATGCTTACGTTTTTTGGGACACTACAAGAGCTCATTACTATTTGACATATGCTACAGATGCTTACGCCGATCCTCCAATAGATCATACAGACTTAGAAACCCTAACATATTACACAAATGTATCGGTAATTACGCCGGAATTAGGACCCGTAAATACTACGTTAGCTACTACAACCTATTACTTCATCTCTAGTAAGTATCCCTTCACACCTTTGTCAGCTAAAGATAGGGATTTTGTGGAATTAACATCTGAAATAGTGAAGAATACTATTAGTAACCAGGTGCCTCCAGAGTTCTATAATCAAACCATTTTATGGGTAGATTGTTTCTCCATAAGCTATAACATAACATTGTATGGTTGGAAAAGCCAGTATGGAATACCCGAGCTATGGATGAACTACACTTACATACCTTTGGAATATTCGCCCGTAACAGCGTATTATTCTCAGCTACAAACATTAAACACCATAGTATCTTTAAGGAATAGTAGTATAGAAAACGCTGTATCCATGTACGTCCAAATAGTAGCTCCAACACTGTCTAATGAGACAGGAATACCTCAGGATGTTGTTGAAGAAATACTGTACAAAGCGTACGAGATAGGAGAGAATCCAACAAGTGATGAAATAGAGGATGCTTTAGTTCAAATTTTTAACAAACTAGTTGCTGATGCGCCATTTAATGTATCTCAAGTAGTGTCTTACCTATATGAAATAGGTCCTACACCTTCCCATGAAGCTCTAAGTAGTATTTCAAGAGAAATAACGTTTGAGCTTTTTAAGCCATATGCGTCACAATATGGATTCTCCGAGACACTATTAAACAGTACAATACTGACAATTTCCTTAGAATATCCGTTGAGTATTGAAGAAGTAAAGGAATTAGTGGTAGATATAACTGCTATGATGCTTAGAGACCTAGGAGTTTCACGAAGTATGCTTGAGAAAATATATAATATTGGAGCTGAACCAACAACTTCAGATTTTAAGAGACTATTTTTGGAAATGCTTAGGATCCCAGGTAACAAAACTGTTAACGTTATTATAACTACGGTGGTACTGCATGGTCCACACTTAGTTAAACATGCTGATGTTTTTAGGGACACCGTAATCTCATGCATTATGAGGATCTTGAGTATTGAAAATATCACCATTGAAGATTTTAGCTGGAACGAAATGAGGGATTTAGTTTTAAAACTTTACAATTTAGGTCCTTCGCCTAAGAATGGGTCTCTAGAGAATATTGCTAAGGACATAATTTACGATAAACTGGAGGAAATAGCTGATGAGTACGATGTAGATGTTGAAGATATAAGAAAAATTGCCGATAATGTATTTTACTATGGACCACCTTTAAGCGAAGAAGAGTACAGGCAAATAGTGGTTAATATAGGTTATGACGAATTCGTTGAAACTATAAGGGAAAATGAGAAGCTCAATAAAACCTTCTCCAAAATAGACGTTAGAGAGTTTATTGAAGACATTTACGACCTAGGTGTTCACCCATCTGCTAGAGAAATTGAAAATCTAGCTAACAAATATGCTGACATTATTACTGACAGCTTAATGCAAGAAATTATGGAAAAACATCCTAGACCTGAAACCATAGACGATCTTCCTGAGGAAATTGTTGAAATCTATGTGCCTAAAGACGATGTTTTATTAATACTTACTTCACCTGTAGGAGAAAACAGCGTAGAAAAATATCATAATTCACTTAACATTTATGAAAGAGCAAAAGAAGTATTCGGAGCTTCAAAAGGGATTTTGGGACTTATTCCTTACGAAAATAGGGTTAAAGTCTTCATCTTAGGACCTGCTCTTAGCTCAGGAGAGCAGAAAATTTATGGTAGCAAAGATATAGAGATTATAGATAAGGTATCATCTATATTTACCCTTATTGTCATGGTTATTGTTTTAAGCAGTATTATAGCATTTTTCATACCATTAATAAATGTTGGAATAGCCTTAATTGTAGCATTTGCTGCAATGCACTTCATAGCTACCAGGGTAATGGACGTTATTTATTGGGCTAGAATATTTACTACAGTAACTACTTTAGGAGCTACGGTAGACTATACAACATATTACCTGCTTAGGTTCAAGAACGAGCTTAGAACATGCAGCGAAGTAGATTTAGCTTTAGAAAACACTATGAAGAAGGTTACTGTACCAATACTCATAAGTGGATTAACAACAGCAGCTGGTTTTGCCTGTCTCTCTTTTGCATGGGACTTCCCGTTCGTGAGAGTGATAGGAATAACAATACCTATTGGAGTTTTAGCTGCATTAGCTGTTTCATTAACTTTAACACCAGCTTTATTGAAAATAACTAGGGGTAAGGTATGGTTCCCTCGAATTAGATTCTCAAAGGAAATGAAGCAGTCAAAAATAGCAGCTAAAGTGGTAAAGCATGGCCCTGTAGTACTGATTGTTGTACTTGCATTAGCCTTACCTGTAGGTATGATAGCACTATCGTTTAAGGGAAGTCATGATTACAGCATACTGCTCCCAGAATACTCAATAACAGTACAAAATATTAGACTTCTAAAAGGAGTTATTGACCAGGGAATTTTTGCTCCAACAACAATAGTTTTAGAATTTAAGGAGAATGTGTGGAATAATGAATCGTTAAGCGTTATAGAGGATATTTGCTGGAAAATAGAAGCTATTAACGGCGTCTCTAAAATATATTCGCCTACGAGACCTAGAGGTGTACCTTTAAGTAAACCCTACAATATGAGTGAGTTAGAGGAGAAGGGAGCATTAGACTTTGTAGCTGATGATAATAAAACTGTTATGGTTAAAGTTGTTTTAAAATACTTCCCAACAAGCGATGAAGCATCTCGTGTAGTCGAGAACATTAAGAGAACTGTTAAATCATATAGAAACCCATTAATTTCTAGAATACTCGTAGGAGGTATTACAGCTAGGATAATAGATTTAGACCACGTACTTACAAGTGCGTTTAAAGAGAAAATACTTGTTGCCGCTATAATATCGATGTTCATAATATTAGCAATACTTTTGAGAAGTATTCCATTAGCTTTAGCTTCAATAGCGATAACAGTTTTCAACATAGGCGTAGCTATGTCGGTAACTATAATACTGTTTTCCTATATCCTTAAGAAGCCATTGATATGGTTTACACATATAGTAGTGTTTTCAGCGATGTTGGGAATAAACATAGACTACATATCCTACTTCATAAACAAGGTGAAAGAGGACATAGGGAGAGTAAGTGTAGAAGAAGCTATAATTGAAGCGGTAAGCAGTATAGGGAGGTCAATTATAGGATTAGCTCTAATCGTAGTTGCCGCTTACGGTTCACTAATACTTGGCTCCTCATGGGCTATGAAAGAGTTCGGGTTCGTATTAGCTACAGGCGTCTTGTTTACAGGCCTAACAATACCTTATATTACGGGTCCAGCAATACTTTCAACATTAGGGCTTAAAGCTTGGTGGCCTTTTAAGGTCAAGAGAGAGGAGATTTCATAGATGAAATTAAGCATAACTTTTTAGAACTTAAATTTTCGAACTACTATTGTGTACGTTGTGGAGAGAAGTCTGCGATGTTAATTAAAAACATTCTGAAAGACGAAGCAGTAAACACTAATGTTAAGCTTAAAGGTTGGGTTTATAGGAAGAGAGTAGTTGGTGGTAAGGTATTCATAGTGCTTAGGGATTCCAGCGGAATAGTACAATGTGTTGTTGATAGAGGAAATGTAGATAATGCTACTTGGAAAAATGCTGAGAAAATAACCAGAGAAAGTAGCTGTATGATCGAAGGAGTAGTTAGGAAAGAGCCTAGAGCACCTACAGGATACGAGATTCATGTATCGAAACTTGAAATAGTAGGTTTATCTGATTGGTTCCCTATAAGGGGTGGTGAAGGAGTAGATTATTTACTGGACAATAGGCATTTATGGATAAGGTCTAGGAAAATACAGGCTATTATGAAAATTAAACATACCGTACTGCAGGCTGGTAGAGAATATTTTAATAGGAATGGGTGGTGGGAAGTAACTCCACCAATAATTACAGGATCTGCTTGTGAAAGCGGGGCTACACAGTTCGAAATAAACTATTTCGGTCAGAAAGCCTATCTTAGCCAAAGTGCTCAACTCTATTTAGAAGCTTTAATATACACTTTAGATAAGGTTTGGAGCTTAACGCCATCATTTAGAGCTGAAAAATCTAGAACCAGAAGACATCTTGCCGAATACTGGCACTTAGAAGCTGAAGCTGCATGGTACGGTATGGAGGATATGATGAAGGTTACAGAAGAGCTTGTAAACTATATTGTGCGTAAAGTTTTGGATGAAAGACTAGAGGAATTAGGGTTTCTAAAAAGAAAAGCAGAAGTTTTAGATAATATGAAGCCCCCATATCCAAGAATAAGATACGATGAAGCAATAGAAATACTGCAGAGAAAGGGAGTAGATATTAAGTGGGGTGAAGATTTAGGGGCTGATGAAGAAAGAGTGTTAACGCAGGAATTTGATAGACCATTCTTCATAACCCACTTCCCAAGGCAAATAAAAGCATTTTACATGAAACTAGACCCTGAAGACCCAAAATACGTCCTAGGATTCGACCTACTTGCCCCAGAGGGATATGGTGAAATAGTTGGCGGTAGTGTAAGAGAAGACGACTACAAGACGCTGCTTAAGAGGATACTTGAATTCGGATTAAACCCTGAAGAATACAAATGGTACTTAGACTTGAGAAAGTATGGTTCTGTACCACATTCAGGCTTTGGTTTAGGTGTAGAAAGAACAGTTATGTGGATTGCAGGCCTAGACCATATTAGAGACGCAATACCATTCCCAAGGTTTAGGGAAAGGTTAAGACCGTGAAAGCTGAAGGCTAAGCCTATGGCTGAGGAATGTAGTGATTTTGTAGACTGTAGGGAAATCTTCAAACAACTTGTTAGGGAAAGGAGGATCTCTGTTTACCTATCTAAACATGCTCTTGAAAGAATTGTGGAAAGAAGGTATTGGGGGTTTAAGGGGGCAAAAAAGGAGGTAATTGTTGATATAATTAAAAATGTTTTCAGAGATGGGGAGTTCAAAGTTTTCGCAGACAATATCATTGTATGGACGAAAAACTATGTCCTAATATGCAGTATTAATAGAGAATTCAACATCGTAGTGAAAACAGTAATTACCAGAGCAACGCTAAAGAAGGAACTTCAGGAGAAATTAAAGAAAGGTATTAGGGTGAAATGGAAACAGATAAATGTTGAAATACCTAAACTTCAGACCAGTACAAGTAATAATTATGGATAAGAGCAAATATAGGTTAATGATGAGTAAGCTAAAGGAAGAATTTAAAAGTAATCCATGTCCATTATGCTTACTGATTAAAGCTAGTGTTATCGCTTATGATAAAGTGAAAAACAAAATTGCGAAGAAGGAGAAATAAAAGCATCTAAAACTAAAGTATAGTACTGATGCTTAATGAGTGCATCACATAAAATATTCAACAGAAAAGGCGTTGTAGTTTTAACACTCTTCATTTTATCTACGCTTTTAAGATTACCTTTGCTTCTCCTATACCCTGTGTTTAGAACTGATGAGCTTGCAGAAAACATTAGAGCATTAGCTATCATAAGATACGGGTTTATTCCATTAACTAATAATGCTGAGTTCATAGGAGCCTTGTACAACTATATAATAGCGTTAGTGTACCTCATAAAACCGAGCATAGCTTTCTCAAGACTTACTGTTGCACTGTTCTCGTCTTTAACCATTCCATTACTTTACATTTTAGGTTTGAAAATAATGAGAAATCCGTTAAAGGCATTATTAGCTTCAATAGTATTAGCTTTGTCCTCAGCACACATTCTAATATCAAGTCATGTAGCTTGGTCTGCTAGTTTAGCACCTTTCTTCCTAACGCTTTCTCTAGTGTACTTGCTCAAATCACAAATAGACGATCAGAAAGTTAGGAGAAACATGTTCGTTTTTGGCTTAACATCCGGGTTTGCTATTCAAGCACATCCATCAACCATAGCATCATACGTAGCGTTTTTAACTTCTTGGACCATAATATATGGGAAATCGCTTCTAATAAAAATTATTAAGAACACTAAGTATTGTTTATTGGGTTTCTGTATTGGCTATCTAAACATGATTCTATTTAATATAATTAACCCCTTAGGTTCCATAAAAGCAGTATTCAGAGCTTCATGGACAGGTCTCCACGGCGGTCTTACGCTTTACGAGTTTATTAAAAGGATGGTTTTTGTCTTCTTAGAGTATGTAACCATGTTAGTTTCAGGAATACCTATTCTACCCATTCAGCAACTTATAAAAACACCACTGTTTTACATATACTTGATACTGTTCTTTGCAATAGTTGCCTATAGTGCTAGGAAAAGCTATTTAGCTAAATTTATTGTAATGTACATTATACTATCGCTTATTATAATTTCCGTAGGAACGAAGGGAATTATGACATTAAACATATTTGGGTTTGCATGGGGTCCCCATTACTTACAACAGCTCTTACCATTAACTTCAGTATTAATTGCCGAGGCCCTAGCTACAACATCACATAGCTTAAAGAAAATAGGCAGGATAAAGCGCATACTTGCATTCGTATGTCTGATACTAATTATAGTTGTATGGCCTTTCACCAATTTACTATTCGTTTATGGGTTTGTGCGTAAGGAAAAATGTACAAATGAAATATTTATTCAAACGTTAAACTATTTAAAAACTAAGTATGGTAAAGAAATTCCTATTTTCGTTGAATACTCCCTTAAAAGCCAAGGAACATTATTATTCTATGAGCTAGCCTTACTAGAAGGTATGAATGTGTATCCTCCATTAATGCCGTTTAAACGTGAGATTTCCAAATATGATATGGAAAGATTTCTTTTGGAAAACAAAAACATTGCTCCTTTAGCTTTAATTGTTCAGCCATCGGGGTCGTGTTTTAAAGCTATTGAGGAGTTACATGCAAGAAATATTATTACCATCAATGAGTACCATTCTGTAAGGGCGTGTTTTAACGTTGAAGTCTATAAGGTTATTGTGATCGGGGAGGTTCATATCTAGAAATAAGCTAAATAGTAGGTAATAAACTACTATAGTATTGTGATAATATGAACATCGAAGAAGTCACTAACATTTTCTACAAGGAGTTTTCAGGCATAAATGCCCTAAATAAGCTCTACGAAATTTCTAAACACCATAGAATTCAAGGTTCAACAGGACTTGTTGAAACTGCTAAATTCATTAAAAATTACTTGGATGAACTAGGATTTAATGTCAGTGAAGTAAGATTCCCTTACGATGGGATATCAAAGTTTTTCGGTATTACAGTAAATATGGGGTGGGATGTTTATGATGCATCGCTATATATGGTTAAGCCTAAGGAGAAACTACTACATAGGTTTTTAGACTCCCCTACACTGGTTGTAGCACATAGCCCTAGTACCAGGAGGAAGTTTATTGAAGGCAGCCTCGTTTACGTTAATGCAGGGTTTAGCAAGGATTTTGAGAAAATAGACGTTAGTGGGAAATTCGTTCTAACACATGGTAGAGCGTACAGAGTGTTTATTGAGGCAGCTAAAAGAAATGCTTTAGGTGTTATTGTTTTTCGAAAAGACTCTAAAATACCTGAAGCTGTACCTTATCAAGGTCTTTTTCTAACGAAAAACGAAGTTAACAAATACATGAACACTATTGCTTTATCGATATCGGAGAAAACGGCTAAAGAGCTTCTCTCATATTTAAAGAAAGGAGAAAACGTCATCTTAAGGGCCTACATTGACTCAGAGTTTAAGGTTAATGAAGGCATTGTTATTGTAGCAGAATATGAAGGAAGAAGCGAGAGACACGTAGGACTCGTAGCTCACTACTGTCATCCAAAACCAAGCGCTAATGATAATGCTTCGGGAACAGCTACACTAATGGAAGCTGCTAGAACACTCAAAGCTGTAGTAGGTTCTAAACTTAAAAAACCAGATTTAGGTTTCAAATTCATATGGGTTCCTGAATATACTGGTACGCTTGCACTTTTCGCTCTTAAACCCGAATATGTAAACAACATAGTCTATGTCATAAATTTAGATATGGTTGGTGAAGCACAAGACAAGACGGGGTCAACTTTTATAGTATTTAGAACACCAATGTCACGTATCTCACTATTAAATGCTGTAGCGGAATATGTAACAGAGAAGATTGTAGGAAAACTGAAAACCTTTGGAGGAACAGGTAAATTACCGATAATAAGGTATACTTTTGAACAGTTTTCTCCAGGAAGCGATCACGACATCTTCAATATTATGGGTATATCGTCAGTAATGATTAACCAATGGCCTGATAAGTTTTATCATACCGACATGGATACTCCCGACAAAGTTAATCCTGAAATGCTTAAAATAGCAGGAACAATATCGTTGTCGACACTATACGTTATAGCGTCAAGGACTTTCTATGACAGTATTCTGGACATTACATATCATTGGGCTCTTGAGTACTATCATAAAATGATGAAAGAAGCAACAGAAGATAACTTGGTCTATATCATTAGGGGTCAAGAGCTGAAAAAGTATATGCTAAAGGTATTTGCAGAATTCACAAAGATATGGCCTGAGGGAAAAGAAGTCATTAAGAAGCGTGCTGAAAGGGTAGGTAAAGAGCTAACTATGACTAAAGCTAGAATCTATAGGGGAATCGTTAAAACACCATGGAGAAAGAGAATCATACGATTTAGAAAGCGCGAGCTTATTTCATTAAGAGAGCTAAAGAAAAAAGTCCCTATTAGATACTATGAGAGAATGGTAAGGCTTTTCGAGGAGTGTAAAGAACTAAACACATTATTATACTCTGCTATGATGATGTTGTGGGATAAAGAGCTAAGATATGAGGAGCTAATAAGGTACTTAACTATGGAGTATGGTAGGGTAAATGAAGATAAACTACGGGAAGCATTTAAAATACTAGAGAAGGGAGGTTTCCTGGAAATAACATAAAACATTTCAGCATTAGATAAATAAGAATAGGTTTAACTATAATATTTTAATAGAAAAGATTGTAAAAGAATATTAAATATCGGGTGTTTAATGTGCCAACCAAGGTCAGTAAATATAGTGGTATAGCATTGCTGGCTGTGGGTTTAGTGTTATTGTTTATAGTGTTCTTCCTAGCATACAACGAGTACATAAGCGTTGAAAAACCCAGTGCTACCGGAGTAGAAAGCATGGTTGCATGGATTATGGAATGGGGAGCATATATAGTAATAAAAGTTGCTTTCTTAGGGGTAATGGGGTGGGTTGGTTCGATAATAACTATGAGAGCAGTAACGTTGCTTACAGCATCTCCGGAAACTATACCATCTGAATAAAAGCACCTCCTACCATGGCTGACGTACATTTTTTAACTCTTTAGGTGTCATGTTTGAAGGGGGCTGCTAAGGCTATTAGAGCTATAGGTACGGCTTTGGCAGCTTTACTTGTATTTGTCATAATAGTAGAACTTTATTTTATGTATACTGATTTTGCTTCGCAGAATGTTATGCTGGAACCTCTCATGAACGAGGTTGCATGTAGTTTTAACGGATCCGTTGGTGTTTTAAAAGTACCTATTAAAGTATCATATAACGGTTCCCGAACACTTAAGAGTTTAAGAGTCGTATCTTTAATAAACACTACAGAAACTTCTCTAAAGTTTCAATCTAAAGAAGTAACCTTAGAAGCTAAGTCATCTAAAACAGTAAAACTTCAAATGACGATCCCGGCTAGTTTAGCCAATAGTATTCTCAAGGAAAATACTACGATATATTTTGGCTTAAGCTTCATGTACGATGGTATTTTTGGCGTTGAAATACTTACTAAGTCTCCTCAATCATTAATTCCTAAAGCGCAGCTATACAGATCTTCATTATTTGAATATGCTGATCCAAAATATGAAAGAGTAGTATTAGTTTTCGCAATAATTAATCCGCTACCCATACCTATTAAGGGTGAAGCCCATTTTATTGCTCAGGGGGATAAACTAAGCTATAAAGTCGCTAAGAAGATAGTATTGAAAGAATGTTTTGTAACGCCTTTAACAATAGAGTTCGTTGCCCTCGATGCAGACTTGAAGGAGGGAATAACTTATACGCTGTTTTTGAAGGTAAAACCAGATATTGAAATAGTTTTGAATAAAGGCTTGTTAAAGGTGTGAATAATGTTCAAAATCATACTTAAGGGCGCTTTGAGAGGTTTACTTGAAGTACTTGTTACTATTGCTATACCATTGTATGTAATATATACTTTAGCTACAAAGTACATTACCGCAATTCCAAACGTTCCACTTACCCTTAAAGGTTTAAGGTATCCATACTCTATAGAGGAGATAATTATCATCTTAGCTTTCGTGTACATTCTAATAGCGATATTGGAGGAACATAAAACTTGGAGAGTATTAGGTGCTTCGTTGAAAATGTTTATCACAATAATATGCTTCCTTATACTATATACTCTACTTAATGGTGGTATCTTAAACTATAGCGGTACTATAATGGGTTATGATGTAATAGCTACTATAAATATACGTATATTCTTATACCTTTATGGTGTATTGATAGTTTTCCCTTCACTTTTAGCTTTTATACTTGAGATTTCAGGGAAGGCTTCAGGCGTCTCGGAGTAACAGAGCGAGAATAGCTTTTTGCACATGCAACCTGTTTTCTGCTTGATCCCATACGACAGACCATGGTCCGTCAATAACTTCATCAGTTACCTCCTGTCCTCTGTGAGCGGGTAAGCAATGCATGAAAATAACGTCTGGTTTCGCTTTCTTGATAAGCTTAACATTTACCTGATACTTTGATAGTTCCCTTATTCTTTCTTCGGCTTCCTTCTCCTGACCCATACTAACCCATACATCAGTATATACTATATCAGCTTTTTCAATAGCTTTTCCAGGGTCTTCCTCGAAAACTATTTCTGAACCGGATTTTTCAGCTTCCTCATAAGCTACTTTAAGCACCTTAGGATCAGGCCTGTACTTCTTGGGTGAAGCTATGGTTATATGTACGCCGAGTTTGGTTGAAGCTAATAATAGGCTTTGAGCAACATTATTCCCTCCATCACCTACAAAGACCAGCTTTAACCCTTTCAACCTACCTTTCTTTTCAAGAATAGTAAACATGTCGGACAGTGCTTGAACAGGGTGAAAAGAGTTACTTAAGCCGTTAATAACAGGGACTTTTGAGTACCTAGCCATTTCCTCTAAATCTTTATGTTCATAAACTCTAGCAACAATACCGTCAACATATCTACTCAGGGTTCTTGCAGTATCTGCTATGGTCTCTCCTCTTCCAAGCTGCATTTCATACCAGTTAAGAGAAATAGTGAAACCACCTAGTTGCTTCATAGCTACATCGAAGCTTACACGAGTTCTAGTACTTGGTTTCTGAAATATCATAGCCAACGTTTTACCTTTAAGTAGGGGTATTATTCTTTCCCCGGAGTAATACTTAGTTTTAAATTCTGCAGCTTTTTTCAAAAATAATTCGAGTTCTTCCCTGGTAAAATCGCCAAGCCATAGAAAATGTCTTCCTTTAAGATTCAACGCTTTAGCACCCTGAAAAAGCATAGTCTAAGATTTTAACTTCTCTAGTAACTCATCTATCATTTTCAACGCATTATTATATGTATTTTTACCTTTCTCGGTAACCTTATATTTCTTAACACCTTTCTCAACAAAAACTTCTAGGAGACCCTCTTTTACAAGCCTATAGAGAACAACATATAAGGTTATTGTTGTTGGGTTAAATCCGAATTTCTTTCTTATCTTAACTTTAACATCGTATGCATATGTTGGTTTATCTTTTAGAACAGATATTATGTATAACCAAAGTGTTTCTATAGTTATTTTCCTACGAAGTCTATCTAGGGCCTTTGTTTTGAGCAAATCTATTAACCTCTACCATGAATATTTTCTAAAAATAGCTTACGTATATAAACATTTATATTCACGGGAGGTATATTTATACATATACATATTTATCTATATAAATATGATTAAACCAAGGTGGGATTATGGGCAAAATTAGAGTTGCAATAGTTGGTGTAGGTAATGCAGCTTCAGCGCTAGTTCAAGGAGTATATTACTATAGGGATGTTGATGAAAACGCTTATGTTCCAGGGGTTGCTAATGTAAAACTTGGTCCTTACCACATAGGCGATATTGAGTTTTCGACGGCTTTCGATGTTTCAATAGAAAAAATTGGTAAAGATCTTAGTGAAGCCATATTCGCTTATCCTAATATTACGCCGAAATTTGCAGATGTACCTAAGCTTGGAGTTATTGTGAAAAAGGGTAAAGTTCTTGATGGTGTAGCTGAGCATATGAAAGAATCGTTTAAACCCATAGATGACGATAACGATGTCACGTTAGATACCATAGTTGATGAGCTTAAGGAAACTAAAACCGATGTTCTAGTTAATTTATTACCTGTTGGTAGTGAGAAAGCTACTAGATTCTATGCTAAAGCAGCTTTAGAAGCTGGTGTTGCCTTTGTTAACGCTATTCCGGTGTTTATAGCTAGTGACCCTAATGGTTACTGGCCGAAGCTCTTTGAGGAGAAAGGGATACCTTTACTAGGTGATGATGTTAAGGGGCAGATAGGTGCTACAATACTTCATAGAACCTTGGTAAGATTGTTATACATGAGAGGTGTGAGGGTTGAAGAAACATACCAGCTAAACATTGGTGGAAACACAGACTTCTTAAACATGACTGTTGAAGAGAGATTGAAAAGTAAAAGGATAAGCAAAACAGAGGCTGTAACATCAATCCTACCATATGGTAAGGAATTGGAGAGAGAAGGTAAAGTAAGGATAGGCCCAAGCGATTACATACCATTCCTAGGAAACACTAAAGTAGCTTACATTTACATTAAAGGGATATCGTTTGCAGATTTTCCAGTAACATTAGAGGTTAAACTTACAGTAGATGATAAATCAATGATTTCAGGAATACTCATCGATGCTATAAGATCAGCTAAAATAGCTAAAGACAGAGGATTAGGAGGAGTAATAATAAGTCCATCAGCGTTCTTCTTCAAACATCCGCCAATACAAGCGCCAGACGATGAAACGGCAAAAAGATGGTTTGAGGAGTTCATTGAAGGTAAGAGAGAAAGATAGTTTTTTGTCCCTGCATTTACCAGGTACCTATTTATAATATCCTTACTTCTACATTCATTTAGGTGTAACCTAGTAATGCTTGTTTTTACGGCTATGTCTAAGAAGAGATTTTATCTTAGAGCACATATTTCAAAGTTTGTTTTTGAGAAGGGAGCTATACCTATAAATCCATTCATGTGTTTCGACTACTTTCTTCTAGATACTGTCGATAGGAATCTTGTCAGGAAAGCTAACTCTAAGCTTTTAAGTATATGTGATGAATTATGGGTTTTCGGAGAAATTAGTGATGGAGTTTTAAGGGAGATAATGCAAGCTAAGAAGGAAAAGAAGAAGATTAGGTATTTCAAAATAGTTGATAAACCACTAAAATTTATAGAAATTAGCGAGAACGATGTAGAATACGAGGAAGATGCATTAGCGATTTTAGGTAAAATGTGATGCTCAAGCCTAGGAGCGCTAAGGACTTTCCAGTAAGTAGCTTCTCCGTAGACCTGGGTAGCGGCTACGTTATGTGCGGTGTTTGCGAAAGAAGATGTTTGCTTAAAGAAGGTGAGAAGGGGTATTGTGGAAATAGAGTAAACGTTGATGGTAAAATCCGCGTTATTGGATATGGTATTCTAAGCGCTATTGAAAGCAGGCCAATTGAAATCAAACCTCTCTTTCACTTCTGGCCTAACAGTACTGCTTTAACATTCTCTAACTGGGGATGTAATTTCCACTGCCCCTGGTGCCAAAATTACCATTTAAGCTTCCAAACACCCGACATTAAGTGGGGTAAAACGTATTCTCCAGAAAAGATCGTAAAAATGGCGCTTAGAAACGGTGATGAAGGATTATGTGCGAGCTTCAATGAGCCTACTACGCAGCTCGAATATCTTGTTGATGTTTTTAAACTAGCTAAGAAGAAGGGATTATATAACACAATTGTAAGTAATGGCTACATGACATTTAATGCGCTTGAAGCACTTTACGAGGCTGGACTTGATGGCTTAAACTTTGACATTAAAGGATGCTATGAAACATATAATAAATTCATTGGAGCTTTAGATCCTATGATAGTTTTTCGAAATGCTAAGAGAGCTTTAGATCTAGGAATACATGTAGAAATAGTTTATTTAATGGTAACCAAAGCTAATGATTGGGATGAATGTTTAAGATGGGTTTTAAAAAGGCATGTAGACATACTTGGAGAAAGTGTTCCACTGCACATAAACAGATATTACCCTGCTTGGAAATACTATGAGCCACCTACAGATGTAAACAAGCTGATTGCAGCGTACAATATTGCCAAGGAGGAGTACAACATAGAATATGTTTACGTAGGAAATATAGGTGATTGGCGTTATGAAACAACATATTGTCCTAAATGCGGGAAACCGTTAATTATTAGAGCTGGATACCGTGTTTTAGAATACCATGTTACTAACGATAATAAATGCCCGTACTGCAATGCTAAAATAAACATTGTTGGAAAGTTTATTAGAAATAAAATGACCATACTGCCTTTTTAGCTTTTTAAAACACTTAAAACACATGCTGTTATAAGGGATATTCTACTTAAAACTTTCCATTCTGTTTTAAGCCACTTCATAGAAGGTGTTAAGTTAACTTCTCTTATCCACATTAACCCTGTTAGACCATGTTCCTTATGATGCTTGACATTAGTTCTTATAAGCTTAGGAGATCCCCAATACCTGCTATAAATATATATTTCGCATTCCTCAACTTCTTCACTCACTCTTCTAACAGGGACTATGAAGAATGCTGAAAATACGTTGGGATCTTCAACACTAAAGCTATCTTTAGTAATTACCTCTTCTAGTTTAAACCCTACTTTTACACTAACGTTTAAAATGTTCATCCATTTCTCTACCTGTAAATTACCTTCTACCTTTGCTAATCTAAATGTTCCAAGCTTTTCCTTCTCCATGAACTTTAGCTTCCATAGGCTTTTAAACCCGTCTTTGCTTACTTCATAATATTCTACGCCATAATATCCTATGGGATCATAATATAGAATCAACCACTTCGACAAATTAGGAGAATAACCAACAATAAATCCTATGGGACACGTTTTCGGCAGTAAGGGTATGTTGTGTTTAGGAGGCTTAAACGTTGGCGGTAATACTTTCCTTCTCCCATTTCTCTTGAAGACAGCTATTACTCCGTATTCTGAATGTCTTCTAACAAGGTCTTCAAGAAGAGGTCTTGGAATAGATGTTATTTCACAAGCATATTCTACGATATTCTTATGTATGTTTTCGTGGGTTTTCAAATATTCCTTAGGTAATACATTTATAGTTATTTGACTAGGGTTTTCTAAGTCATTAACTATTTCCATTACAATAGGGTATTCCCCATCTCCAGATATTGTCTTAAATATTTTCTCTAAAACAGCACTATACACGCTAGTTAATGTTGCTGATGCCGTAACATAAGATTCTTCAGGTTTTCCAAAATATATTGCACCTAGTGTTGCGGTTTTTGTATAGAATGTGAACTTTCTTTTCTCCACATCATCTGTTTTCACGTGAACTATTTCGTTAAGTAGGGATGATATTTTGGATGCAATCTCCGATGCGTCAACTACTCTCCCGTCTTCAAAGCCTCCCCATAAAATATGTTTTTTCGTGTAGAAGTCTTTGTTAAAAACTATTTTAAGCTCGTTGTCTATGGTTAATGGCATTTCCTATCACTTTTATTCTTCAGCCTTTTCCTCTACTGCTGGATACTCCAAAGTTCCTTCGGAGTAAGCTATGGATTTTTCTTTTTTGAAGATGTCTATTGATAGTTTTACTCCCTTAACGTTAACGTTTATCTCTCCACCTTCCTCGCTATAGTCAAACGTTACTTCTCCGCGGACCTTAAGTAGGTAGCCTTCAGGAAGAGGTAAATCGTAACCATTCTTTATTAATGCGCTAGCTATTCTATATGATAAATACTTTGTTAGCTTCCTACCAATTTTATTTACCTTCGTCTTTTCCATGCCTATAAAAGCGTCTTTTAATGGTCTGGAGAGACCTACGGTAACTACGTATGCTGGGTCATTTGCTGCTCTTGTTGTAAACTTTAAGGTTACCATAGTTTATCCCCACTTTAACTATTTAGTTTTTAAAATTTAAACTTTGAACAATAGATTCTATGCGTAAAGTTCTATGTATGTTTCCCAATTTGTGATGCTGCTATAGCTACCTGCCCTAATGCTAATCCTCCATCTCCTGGTGGTACCTTAGTATTGAATACTACTTCGATATCTTCTCCTCTTGCCCTTTCCACTATGGCCTTAATGATGAAGTCATTTACCGCTGCTCCACCGCTAACTAAGATTTTTGGAAGTATTTTTCTTCCTTTCATCGCCTTTAAGGCTACTTCAGCTAATGCTTCACCTACATTGTACTGTATTGTTGAAGCAATATCTTCCTTTCTCTTACTTTCTAGGTTATCAAATACCCACCTGAACATGTCGACAACATCAATTAGAAAAACACCATTTTCAACTGTTATTTTAGGTTGGTAGTCTAGAACTTTGCCCTTATTTCTCTTGGCATATGCTTCAAGCTTCATTGCAGGTTCTCCTTCATACGTCCTTAGATAGCATATACCAAGTAATGCAGATATGGCGTCCAGAAATCTGCCTGTACTTGATGTCATTGGTGATAACCCGCTATTAACTTGTCTAATTACTATGTCTAATTCTTTTAAACCATACTTTAGCCACTTGTGTAGTCCATTGCGAATAATGTATTTTCTAGTGTAGTCCTCGCCAAATGTCTGCATCATATAGCTTATTAGCATTCGTACAGGATATAATGTTGCTAAATCCCCTCCCGGCATAGGCTGGTATCCTAGATGTCCTACTCTTTTGAAACTACTATACGATGCTAATAGAACTTCCCCTCCCCAAATATTTCCATCAAGACCGTAACCCACTCCATCTATAGCGATACCCACGACCCACTTATAGTATGGTATTTTTTGCTCCACCATTACGGACGCTATGTGCGCATGGTGATGCTGAATGGCAATTATTTTAGATGAATATTTCTCGGACCATTCTCTAGCGAGTCTTGTTGTAGCGTATTGGGGGTGCATGTCGGATACGTAGATGGCTTTCCTTAAATCTATATGGTATGTTTTTGCAAGGAACATTAATGCTTCTTCTAGGAAACATAGTGTTTCATAATCATCCATATCACCTATATATTGAGTGGGTATTATGTAGTTCTTTACTCCAACAGCTCCTGCATTAGCTAGTTCAGCACCAAAAGCTATTATAGGTTTATCTAATTCTATAGGTGATTTAAACCATTTTGGAGCATAACCTCTACTTCTACGTAAGAAAGTTAATTTACCATGTGTTAATCTAACAACACTATCATCGACTCTATTGATTATTCTTCTGTTATGCAATAGGAAGTAGTCTACATACTTTGATAATTTCTCAAAAGCGCACTTTTCGTCAATACACATAGGTTTCCCTTTAGGGTTCCCGCTTGTCATTATTAAGAACTTATCATGGGACCAGCTTAGCAACATATAATGTAGTCCCGTATAGGGTAGCATTATACCTAAGGTGTCTAAACCAGGTGCAACATATTCTGAAACAGGAGTGTTTTCTTTCTTAGGTACAAGTACTATAGGTTTTTCAGGAGATAGCAGCGCCTCGATTATTCTTTTATTAGGTTCAGCTATTTTCTCTACTACTTCAACATTTAACGCCATTAAGGCAAAAGGTTTTTGAGGTCTTCTCTTACGTTTCCTTAAAGTTAAAACTACATCGTCATCTGTAGCTAGAGATGCTATATGGAACCCTCCGATACCTTTAATCGCAATAATACATCCTTCATCTATTAGTTTTGCTGCTTCAAAAATAGGGTTCTTAGAGGGTATTGGTTCTCCTCTGTTATCTGTAAGCCATACCTTCGGTCCGCATTTTGGACAGCTTATTCCTTGTGCATGGAATCTTCTAGTATTTTCTGGGTCTCTATATTCTTTGAGACATTCATTACAAAGAGGAAAATCTATCATTGAAGTGTATTCTCTATCATAAGGGACCTTTTCCATTATTGAAAAACGCGGCCCACACCATGCACAACTATTAAAGGGATACATATACCACCTACTTTTAGGATCAAGTATTTCCTCTAAACAGTACTTACAAATACCTATATCTGGAGGAATCATTGAGTACAGTTTTGATTCAAAACTGCTTTTTAGGATCTTGAAATCTTTAAAGTTTTGTGTCTTCGTCCTTTCTAATTCCAATTCTTCAATTATGGCTGGTGGTGGTTTCTCTTTCTCTAAACGATGTAGAAATAGTAGCACGTTATCTAAGGTGCCTTCAACATGGATTTCTACTTCGCTTCCTCCGAGGTTCCTTACATAGCCTTTTACGTTGCTTTTACGGGCTATCCTATGAATAAATGGTCTAAAACCTACTCCTTGAACTACCCCCGAAACTCTAAGTCTTACTGCTATTTTTCCATGAGACAATATTTCCCTCTAAACATTTACCTTAAGTTCAACATATAAGTTACTACTTACGTATCAACTATAGAGAAGTAAGGTGAGGCATTAAGTTGTGTGTTTAGGGATTCCAGGGATTGTTGTTGAAGTTAAAGAAATGACAGCTATCGTTGACTTTGGAGGTGTAAGAAGAGAAGTTGATAGTTTACTTGTACCAGATGTAAAACCTGGAGACTATGTTATTGTCCATGCAGGAACTATAATTTCAAAACTCGACCCTAAAGAAGCTGAAGAAACTATTAAAGCATGGCGTGAGGTTTTAGAAGCAATATATGAGGTAGAAGCATAAGGTATTTTATTTGCCGTATGCTAATTAAACTTCCTAAAAAGGTTTTTATTGCGATTTTCCGGCCGCTCTTTCCTAACTAATGCAATAATTACTATTAAGATGCCAAAAATTATAAGCAAAGCATTTGTTATATCCCTAATCACCGCTAATACCCTGGGTGCGCCGATAACACCAGCAAGTATTAGTAAAAGGCCTATTAGAATAAGTCCTTCTCTTTTCTTACTTTCTACTTTAACCTCCTCTGGAACACCTTTTAGCGGTTTCTCAGGCACGATAATCCAAGCGGCGATGTATATTATTGTTGCTGCTATAGGGTTTATCACGAAGAAGGCCACGAAAGCTAATCTAACAATTGTAGGATCTATGTTAAAATACTCCGCTATGCCCGCACATACTCCGCCAAAAATTTTGTCTACACGTGAACGATAAAGTTTCCTTGATGTTTTCTCGCCCATCATGCTCACCTTAGCATATTCTTGGCACAATTTCCCCTATGGGAGGTTCTAGTATTCTTAAGCCCCCACTAATTGTTTCTACTAGAACATATCCCTCTTTACCTTTCCTTACCTCACCTATTATCTCAGCATCCTTATACCCTACGTTCTTAAGTTCTTCTACTAGATTCTCAGCTTTACCTGGGTCTACAGCTATTAATGCTACTCCTTCAGAAGCTAAGCTGAAAGGATCTACTCCAAGCATTTCACTGTAAGCTCTAACCTCGTCTCTTAGTGGTACTTTTTCCTCCCAAACAATTATCGAGACTTTCGCTTTTCTCGCCCAATCATTTAAGGCCATAGCTAATCCTCCTCTAGTAGGGTCTTTAGCTGCATGAATTCCTCCAGTTTTAAATGCTACTTCAATAGCATCAATTATCGGTGAGCAATCGCTTTTTATTGTTGGTGCTTCAGCTTCCAACCCTGTCTGGGCTATTAGTATTGCCGCCCCATGCTCACCTATAGGGCCTGTAACTACGATTTTGTCTCCTGGTTTAATGTTGGAGTCTTTTATTAGCCTATTTTTAGGTATAATGCCTACACCTGCCATTGTTAAAACTATTTTGTCAATTTGCCCTTTAGGCATGACCTTGAAATCTCCACCTATCAATGCTACATTGTATTTTTCCAGAACTTTTTTCATAGAGTTTATAATTTCCTCTAGTTGTTTAATTTCGAAACCTTCTTCAACAACCATGGAGTCCATTACTGCTAAAGGTTTAGCACCCATCACCGCTAGGTCATTAAGTGTTCCAGAAGCCGCTAACTTGCCAATATTACCTCCGGGAAAGAATATGGGATTTACAGTATAGCTGTCTATGGTGAAGGCTATGTGGCTGCCATCGCTTAGCGGTATTGTTGCTGAGTCTTCTAAGTCATCCAAACCTATGCCCGTACTTACTCTCTTTATTTTAAACAAGTTAACGAAGAATTTTTCAATAATTTCCCCTGTTTCCTTACCTCCGGCTCCATGAGCTAAGGTTATGGTTTCCAACATCATTACCGCAAATACCCTACTAATTCTAGTTCTTCCAAAACCTTATAGCTCGTTAGGTTAAAAACATATTGTAAATAATCAGTGTAGAGTGTTTGCGCTTATGAGGAAGGGACTACATGAAATAGTTAAGATGTATAGAGAACTGAGCATAATTAGGGACGTTGTTAAGGGGATCCATAAGCTTGCTCCTAAGGTCATGAAGAAGTATGGTATGGAAAAGATAAAGATAATGCATGTCTGCGGAACACATGAACACACAATAACATATTATGGTTTAAGAAGTCTAATGCCTGAAGGACTAGAGTTAATAGCCGGCCCTGGATGCCCTGTTTGCATAGCCCCAACTAGGATAGTTGATGAAGCTATAGAGCTTTCCCTAAACTATAATGTAACCTTGCTAACCTACGGTGACATGTATAAGGTTCCAGGTACCAAAATGAGTTTAGCCAAAGCAAGAAGCTTAGGTGGCGATGTTAGAATAGTTTATGGGTTTCTAGATGCAATTAAAATTGCTAAGAAACAGAATAAGCCATGTGTTTTCCTAGCTGTAGGGTTTGAAACAACACAGCCAAGCGTAGCAAGCCATGTAGTTTTAGGAACCATACCTGAAAACCTTAAGCTCCTCGTAGCTTATAGGTTAACTGTTCCAGCTGTTGACTATGTTTTAAACCAGCCTGATATACCGTTGAACGGGATTATAGCTCCAGGCCATGTAACTTCAATTACAGGAGCTAAAGCCTGGAAGTTCATCCCGGAAAAATACCGTTTACCGGCTGTTGTTGCAGGGTTTGAACCTCTAGACGTTCTTTTGGCAGTGTTAGAAATTCTGAAACAACATCTAGAGGATAGGTTTAGAGTGTATAATGAATATTCCAGGGTTGATAGTTGGGAGGGCAATGTAGTAGCCCAGAAGTATGTCGAAAAAGCTTTTAACATTGTTGATGCTGACTGGAGAGGCATAGGTGTTATTCCTAAGAGCGGCTTAGAGTTAAAAGAGAAGTTCAAGAACTATGATTCAAGAAGCATGTTTGATGTTAAAATAGATTATTCAATAGACTTACCTCCCGGATGTAAATGTGGTGACGTTACTTTGGGAAAAGCCGTGCCCACAGATTGTCCTCTGTTCATGAAGGCCTGTACGCCAAGTAGGCCTTACGGTCCATGCATGGTTTCCTCTGAAGGAACATGCGCTGTTTGGGCAAGATTCGGAGGTGGAGGTAAGGTTAAGGAGTTAGCTAAAATCCTTGGACTAGATAAGATAGTTTAAATAAAGCTATGATTTCCTAGTTTTCTCCTCAAGCTTCTTTATTGCTTCAACAATTCCTAAAATTATTGCTTCAGGTTTAGGAGGGCATCCAGGAACATATACATCAACAGGAATGAACTGATCAACTGTCCCTGCTAGCGGATAGTTTTCTGTTCCGAAAACATTTCCCGAGATAGCACATGAACCTACAGCTACGACAACTTTAGGTTCCGGTACTTGCTGATAAACTCTCAATAATCGCTCCTTAGTGTGCTTAGTTACCTGACCTGTAACTACAAGTATGTCTGCATGTCTAGGACTTGTCGCTAATAAGATTCCGAAACGTTCAATATCGTATCTTGGAGTTAAAGCTGCGACTATTTCAATATCGCATCCATTACATAGTCCTCCTGCTGGTAAATGGAAAATCCATGGGGACTTCTTTCTAGCCCATGCAGCTAATTTGCAAAGTAAGCCGCACATGGGTTATTTCACCTCTTTAACAAGTACTCTCATAAGAAGTTTTCTAAAACTAGGAACGTTTTCTACTTTATGCCTACATTCAGGACATGTCATTAAGTAGTTTTTAAGTTCGCTTATTGAAACAGTTTCACCCATTTTCTCTCTAATATTTTTAATTATCCATTCAACATGCTTTACTGTGGCAAAATATTTTCCGCATATACGGCATTTAACCATGTCATGTTCTACTCTAGAGACGAAATCAAACTTGTTCGATGAAGGCATACCATAAATTTCCATTAGCTTTATAGAGTCTACTGGACAAGCTTCTTCACACCTAGCGCAGAAAGTGCATTTACCAAACCAGACTTCTAATATTTTCTTCCCATCCTTTATTGTAATTGTTATAGCATCAGAAGGGCATACATGTGCGCAGGCTCCACATCCAATACATGTTTCAGGGTCGTATCTTGGCGGACCTCTAAACTTCTTCGGAAAGTGGGGTTGAACAGCTGGAAATGGTACTGTAGCTGGTTTTACGAAATACTTTACAGCTTCTTTAAGAATATTTACCTTCATTTCTACACACCTATTCCGGCAAGTATTCTTACTAGATCAATTAGTGCTATAATTAACGCTACTTCCCATAGAGGCCAATGTGCTTGTTCAATTCTAAACCTGGGATTAACTATGTCTATTACTGCGAATATTATAGCGAATAGTGTTACTTTAACCATGAACAATAGGGCATTAAATACGGGATTACCTGTAATAGGCCATCCGAGGAAGAACGTAGCTGCTACAGATGATATTGTAAGCCATTTCAGAGCTTCATTTATTTCAAAAAATCCTCTTAGAACACCTGAATACTCAGTATATGGGCCAGCAACGATTTCTGTTTCAGCATGAGGTATATCAAATGGTCTTTTGGTAAGCTTTGCTTGAGCAGCTATTATGAAGGCTATGAAAGCTAGTGGTGCTCTAATAATATTGGGACCTAATGTAGCTTGGGTGCTAACTATTTTCTCAACACTTAAAGTTCCGGTTAGGATGAGAATTGTTGCTATAGAGAACCAGAAAGGTAACTCATACCATACTAGCAGCGAAGCTTCTCTGCTTGCTCCAACAATACCGTATGGGCTGTTAGATGAAATACCTGCTAGAATTACAGCAAATGTTGGTATAGTTAGCAAATACAATAACACGATAGTGTCTCCTACAAAGCCTAGTAGGGGTTTGCTAGACCAAATCGGGATAAGAAGCATAGCAGTAGCCAGAGAAACTATGGATATTATGGGTGCCCCGATAAATCCTAGCCTCCAAGCACTTCTCGGAATTATAGTTTCTTTTGATAATAGTTTCATAATGTCAGCATATGTTTGGTACCATGGAGGCCCTCTTCTACCTTGCATTCTAGCTCTTATTTTACGGTATATCCAGAGTAAGATTCCTCCGTAAAGTATTGAGAAAACAAAGCCTGGATACACTAGTAAGCCTATTATTAATAATAATTGAGCTACCATATCTTACCCCTCCTCCTTATGATTTCATCAAGAAGCATTGTCTTTTTCTTTCCTGTTCTCACATCCATTATGGTAAGCCTATCATTACATGATAAGCACGGATCTATACTTACAATTATTTGAGGTGCATCAGCTAATTTATCACCTATGAGCATGGGCTTAGTTGAGGGTAGATTTACGAATGTTGGTGTTCTCAACTTCACCCTTTCTGGAACATTGGTGTAATTTGACCTAATATAGTATATTAGTTCTCCTCTTGGCGCCTCAGTTCTACCAATATCCTCATTTGGTCTAGGAACAGTTAACTCTGCCATTAAAGGTCCTTCAGGTAAGTTTTTGATAGCCTGCCTCACTATCTTTATGGATTCTAAGATCTCTCTAAGCCTTACCATAATCCTAGCATAAACATCACATGTATCTTCGACGCATACTTCGAAGTCGAAATCTTCGTAGTTTATGTGTGGATCAGCTCTCCTAATGTCCTCCTCTATTCCTGAAGCTCTAGCTGTAGGTCCAACAACACAGTATTTCCTAGCTTCTTCCTTAGTTAAAACACCTACCTCCTTCGTTCTAGCCTTTATTGTCAGGTCTTCCTTAACCGCTCTAATAAGGTATTTTGTTCCCTTCTCAACTTTATCTAGTTTTTCAAAAATGTACTCACCCATTTCCGGTGTTATGTCTCTACGAACACCACCAATAGTGTTTACAGAGTAGTTTACCCTATTTCCTGTTAATGCTTCTACGACGTCTAAAATGTCTTCCCTAATAGCCCATGAGTGCATGAATAAAGTGTCGAAACCTATTACATGCATTGCAACCCCAAACCATAATAGATGGCTATGAATTCTATTTGCTTCAGCCTGAACAACTCTAATGTATTGTGCTCTTTTAGGAACATCAATCTTTAAGCATCTCTCAACAGCAACACAATAGGCTGTAGTATGAGCAGCAGAGCATATTCCACAAACCCTCTCGAAAAGCTGAACATTTCTACGGTAACTTCTTCTCATAGCAAGCTTTTCTATACCTCTATGGTTAAAACCAGGTTTAATTAAAGCGTCAACTATTCTCTCTCCTTCAACATAAACCTTATAGAAAGCCATTTCCTCAAGTGCAGGGTGATATGGACCTACAGGTACAGAGTAAACTTTACGACTACACATACCCATGTTTTCACCCTAAACCAATTTTCTGAAGAATAAGTTTAGTAGGAGATTTATGATATATTGTAAAACCGAATTTCTTAGGGTCTAGACCTAGAGCTAATGCTAGAAGCTCTGCTAAATGAATTACAGGTATATCATATCTTGCTTTAGCCCTAAGCCTTACCTGGCCAAATTCAAGTCTCATTAAACACTGGGGACACGGGGTCACAAGAGCATCAACACCTAATTCTTTAACACTTTTCAGCCTAACTTCTGTCCTGTAAGTTAAGCTGAAAGCATCATCTACAGTTGAAGGTACAAAGCCGCAACATAGTCTTTCTAGCCCATCTCTAACAAGTTCAGCACCAGTAACTCTTATCAGTTCGTCAGTCATTCTAGGTTTCTTCCAAACATCTTCACCATGTTCTACAACAAATAAGTGGCATCCGTAATGAACAGCAACTCTTAATCCGCTAAGGGGTTTAATTATATTTTCCTTTATCTTTTCTAAACCTATATCTTCATATAAGGCTTCAACTAAGTGTTTAGGTTTGATTTTACCTTCAAACTTGTATCCTAGCTTAGAAAGTATGTTGGAAACTTTCTCTCTAAGATCCTTTCTCTCCATATACATCATTTTAGCTTCGAAGAACGATTCAAAACATCCATTGCATGGGGTTAAAATGTCTAATCCCTTACTTTCAGCTATTGCAAGATTCCTAACGGCTAAGGTTAACCAGAAGAGCTCATCCGCTATGCTATTAATTTTAGGTGGGCAACAAGATAAATCCTCGAGCTCTATGGTTTCAATATTGAACTTTTTAAGAATAAACCTAATAGCTACTTCAACGTGCGGAAGCATTGTTGAAATGTAGCAGCCAGGGTAAAATATGTATTTAGGCATAATCCATCACTTCCTAACAGGTACTTTCCTATCTATTTCGAGTTCTTTGGAAATCTTCTTTATCTCCTCAATAACTTTCTTAGATTCTAAAACAGGTGCCACTACTTCTGGTAGACCCATTTTGGTTCTTCTTCTCTTAACAATACCTGTTATGGAAGCTAAAGCTGCTTTGCTTGTAAGGTTTACTAAGTACTCAGCATATGTTGGCGGAAGTTTAGGTGCAATAGGTTTTCTAAGTGGCGGTTCAAGAGTCCAATCCGGTGGTAAAATAACTCTCTCGGGTTCTACATGACCCTCAAATTCTATTCCAAACAAGTCTCTGACTTCTCTTTCAAGCCAATTCGCTCCGGGAATAGTGTCCGTTAGTGAAGGTATTCTCGGATTTTCTTTAGATATAATAGTTTTTAATGTTAGTATGTACTTATCCTTCACGAAGTGGTAAAGTAATTCAAAGTAGAATCCTTGGTCTAAAGTAGATATTGTTGATAATCTGAACCCATAGGTTTCAAAGACATCCTTTGCCAATTCCTTTAACTTTCCACTAGGTACTTCGAATATTACTCTCCATGGTACGATTTCTTTAACCCTAACGACTTTATCCTTATGTTTTTCAAGAACTTTGCTTAGAAATTCCTCCATAAGTTTCACCTTAGCACGTACAAGAGTACTATTAATGCTATTAAAACGTATAGGGTTACATAGCTACTTACATTTTCAAACCTTATAATATCGAATTCCTTGCTAAAACCGAAAATTTTCTTCGCAGCGCGTATTATTAAGCGCTCATATCCTCCCTTCATAGAGAATGCGTAGGGTTTGGAAAACGCTGTTTTCAACGCGAACACGAATTCTTCAGATGTTACCTTAGTTTCCTCAAGAGGTAACAATGGTGGTGTAGCTTCACCACCAGTAAAAACTTCATACTTAAAGTCTTTTAATTCCTCAACAACCTTAACTGGCGGTAATGTTGTTCTTTTATAAAATGTTAAGCTAATGTAGTATATTAGGAGTACTATGGATGCAGAAGCTAATAGCACTAGTGTTAAAATGGTTGCACTATAGAACCCTATACTAGTACTATATCCGAGAAAAGTTACTTCAACCGGCGGCTTACTTAAGCCCAGAATGTTTACTACCGCAGGATTTATTAAAGAACCTACTATGATCTGGGGGGCAACACCAATAATTATAGAGAACGTTGCTAGAATAATTAAGGGCACTTTCATAATTAATGGTACCTTTCGTGCTTCTAATGTTAGTTTTGAAGGCAAACCTAGGAACACAGAATAGAATAATCTCATGAAGTAAAGTAGTGTTAAAGCACTAACAAATATGGCTACTAAAGTATATAATAAGTAAAGTCTTCCAGTAACACCTCCTATTCTAAGCGATGCCTCTAAACCAGCCTCATATATTAGAAGCTTGCTTGCAAAACCGTTCAAAGGAGGTAACCCTGCAACAGCTAAGCCACCTACTAGAACAGCTAAAGCTGTAATCGGTGTTTTACTTATTAATCCTCCAAGTTTTGTTATATCACGTGTTCCAGTAGCGTAAATAACTGCTCCAGCCGCTAAGGAGAGCATTGATTCCAGAAGAGCATGGTTAAACATGTGGAATAATGCTGCTGTTAAACCTAAAGCGGAACCAAAACCTAAGGCTAAGATAATGTACCCCATTTGGCTTACTGTAGAATATGCGATAATCTTTTCCATATCGTTCTCTATGAGAGCTAGGAAGGCTGGTATAAGTAATGTTATCACGCCAAATGTTGCGATAATTACGAACATTAACCCTGTCACCCATAGACTTTTTTAAGAAAGTTTAGTGCTTCACTTCTAGGAACAAATCTTAATGCTTGTGTAGGGCATACTTTGACACATTCAGGATCTCCATCACATAAATCACATTTAACAGCAACTCTCATAACGGGGTCTTCATGAGGTATAGACATAGGACAAGCCAGCCTACATGAACCACAGCCTATGCATTTAAGAGTGCTTATACGTACAATTACCGTTCCATCCGGTAACTTATCCTTGTAGATAGCATTTACAGGGCATATGTTTAAGCAATAGGGTTCATCGCAATGATGGCAATATGCTGCTTCAAAAGCCTTGAGAATGGGGTTAAATATTATTTTTATGAAAGACTTCTCATAATCGGCAACACCAAAATGCTTCATAGAACAAGCAATCATGCATGTAGTACATGCCGTACATTTTGAACTATCATGAACCAGAACCCTGCTCTCAGCAGAAACTTCTATAGAAGTACTTTCAGCAGCAGTCTCCAATATTCATCCCCACCTTCATAGTATAAGAAGCCATGATAATTAAATATTGCTTTTCAAAATTGAAGAAATGATAATTAAACCGAAAACTCATATTAATGATTCAATTACGCTGCAACTTTCAGCAATTAAGCGGTAATTGTAGTGCTATAGGTAATTGTTGGTAGCCGGGCGGGGATTCGAACCCCGGTCACGGGGGTTCTCCGGTTCCCCCGCCAGAGTCGGGTTGCGGACCGTCGGCTACCATGTATCAGTTGTACTTTTGACCTTATATAAATACTTTACCTCATCATTGCATAATGTTTCATTTCTAACCATTTACTTACTTTTAAGTGCTCAAGAGGCTCATTTAAGCCACATTTAATCACGTTTGTTACTATCCATCCAGAGAATTTTCTCATAGAATTCCCTGTTAGAACAATTAATCTCTTCTCGGGTCTTAGCTTAGGTTTATAGCCTAACGCTTTAAGCTTATTAGCTAATTTTTCGAAGTAGTTTAGGCTACATGAAATTTCTATTTTCCTATAACCAACAGATCCGCCACCTAGAATGTAGAAAAACCATGAGATAGAATTGTTTGATAATAACAAACTTTTAGTTGTAACTTCAAAGATCCTGGGACTAGAAATATTCAAAGCTGGTCTCAGCTCTCCTTTAGTGGAAACAGTTACTGAGTCTACCCTTAAGCTAAATACGTTTGGCGAATTTATTAAAATCCACAATACTGCTTGCCAATGTTTTGTTGTATGCATTCTTATGTTCTTTCCCTTAATAGCTCCATCGCTAAGCAAGAAACCTATGAAAGCCTCATAATTACATGGTTTTGCAGAAATTTCAGACTTAATTTTGATCGTTTTTAATTTTTAAAGTGAATGTCCATTATAATATTTCCGTCAAAGTATCCTGTTCTCGATATGCAACGGTTCACGTTAATTTTAAAGTTAATGTTTTTCATATATGTTTTCACATATAGGTTGTAATTTCCCTGCCTCAACAAATTGAGTATATGGGGAATAATGGAATTTACTGTATATCCTATGCTTTCATTGATAATGTTATGTATAATGTTTGCTAAAGCACTATAGGATTTTATCACGTATTCTGTTTTAAAATTCTCACCATACAGGAAAGTTCTATTTTTTAAGTTATTCCTATAGATTCTTAGTGATTCCTTTAAGATGTTCTTGGCTTTCTCAAGAATAGTTTCCCTGCTTGCTAATCTATGTTTGTGTAAAGAAGGAGGATAGGTAGAGGATAGCCGACGGTCCGCAAAGCCCCGCATCCTTGACCGCTAGACGACCCGGCTTCTCCATTTTATACACTATTTACTATTCATCTTTTAAACTTTCTCAATAATGGGAGTAAAGCTTATATTTCTAGTATTACAAGTATTACACAGGTGACATGTATGTCTGGAGAACCTAAGAAGAAGAAAACTGTTACAATAAGGAATATTGATGAAGAACTATATGCTAAGGCATCGGCGTTAGCTAAGTCTATTGGTGAAACAGTTGGTGAAGTAGTTAACGAAGCACTTAGAGTATTCCTATCATTAGCTGAAGGATCTTATGAATTAGTTCAAAGAGTAAGAGAGGGTATGGAAACAACGTTAAAAACTGTTACTATTGGAGATTTAGATGAACTAGTAGTTTCGAGGAAGGATTTAGAGGATGTTGAAGGAAAGGTGAGATTTAGGAATATTAAGAAACTCATATTTGACAATACTGTTGACCTTGAAACATTCAGCAAGAAAGTACATTCGATAGTCTTCGTAGATGAAGTTATAATACCGAAAAATATAGCCAAGCTTAAAGCACTATCTAAAATGAAGTTCGTAAAGAGAATAAGCTATAGCGAGTAATCTCTGCTAAAAGCAAGAACATTAGAAAGGCAATACGCTAATGTTCCATACGCTTTTAGAAATAAAGTGAACACCAAAAACTATAAGTATTAACCCTAGAATTCCAACAAAAAACCTATAATATTTTTCCCTCAAAATATTTTTCCCAATGAAAGCCATGTGAGCTGTAGAAGAAAGCCAAACAAAGTCCATCCATACATGAGAGACGTATATTAAGGGTAATCCGTAGTATGATAGAATGTTTATTGTAGCGTAAATAAATGTAGAACCTATAAATAACCACCAAAGAATAAAGAATGGATTAAAAGCTGATAATAAAATTCCCATAATTAATGGTCCATGTTTTTCAAGCTTCATACTAGCTAACTCACTTTTTCCCTTTAAAACATTAGCTATTTGTAATGTTCCGAAAATTAACATAACCGTACCTCCTAAAACTCCCAGAAATATCTTGAAATTAGCCATATACATTATGGAAATTAGCCCTAAACCTATAGTCATATATAGGGGAAACTCGACAATCATATGCCCTAGAGCTACCTTGAAACCGGATCTCCAACCTCCACGAATACCATAGATGAGATTTGTTACAAAAAGAGGACCTGGTGCAAGTGCTCCTGTTGCAGAGAGGAGCTGTACTGTTATAAGTAAACCTATAATTGATTCATCAGGCATTTCTAATCTTACTCTTCTGCTTCTATTTCCTTCTCCAATCTGTCTAGGAAGTAAACCATGAACTTATATCTTTTCTCAGCCATTTTCTTAGCTTTTTCGGTCCACATGAGATCTTTTAGCTTAAACAGCTTTTCATAGAAGTGATTTATTGCTTCCTCCAAGGTTCTACCTCTGTAAGCGGATTCCATAAAAACTCTCATAATACCAACGGCACCCAAGGCATCAAGCTTATCGGCATCGCTTAGAATTCTACCTTCAATAGTCTTAGGTGTATATTTTAAGGTAAAACTATGGGCTAGAATAGCGTCAACAACTTTGTCTATGATTTCTTGAGAGAACCCATACTGTACTAGAAGCTTCTTAGCCATCTCCGCACTAAGAACAGCATGATGTTTACGTAATGTTTCCTCTTCAACCCTGCCAATATCGTGAAGCAGAACAGCTAATTTAAGAACTAAAGGATTTACTTCTTTAAAGTCTTCAGCGAGTTTAAAAGCAATCTTCATAACTCTCTCAATGTGCGGGAATCCATGAACTGGTTCAAAACCTAAGGTGTCGATCACCATTTTCTCAATATCATGAACGATCTTTTCTAGGGAGGACGTGCCTTTTGTACCATTCAGGCTTGCCGTATCATGATATCCGCGAACATGTTCTTCCTTCAGTTTTTCACCACCATACTTCTCCTTCTTAGAACATAAGTTGATATTCTCTTGCTTTATAATTTTTCTCTCAACAACAGACTTTATAATTTCGACAAGTTCTCCTTCATTATCCGGTAAACCTGAAAAAGCAAATTCTCCACAAACATATACTTCAGGTATTTCTAAAGGTTCTTCAACATGACGGATTTTCACTTTAGCCGAATATTCATCTTCAATAATGTCTTTAATTTCATATAGCCAGTCAATTATTGTTCTAACGTAGTAACTACTTTTAGCTCCTCTAACGGCAATGTCTAAGTACAATATTGCCACCACAGCATAGAATCTTCCGTATTTAAAACATTTATTTCTTAAAATGTAAATCTAACTTTTCGGGAAACGTTAAATTAAACTTAGACCACATAGTTTGACACAAGAAGTTAAAACGTCTGAGGCGAGTCCAATTGAGAATTGAAATTCCACGATATTCTGAAAGACTTGGCGCTTTAAGAATACACGATGTACAGCGTGTTATAGAAATAGATAGTGGAAGTATGAAAAGCTTAAGTGAAGACTTCCACGTGTTAAGATTCAGCGTTGATGAAATAAAGGAAGTAGAAAGTAGAATGGCAATAATTCTTCCAGTTAAAAATGAAAAACCAAATATCCTAGAAGGTGTTTTAAGCGCTATACCTCATGACGTACTGGTTATTATTGTGTCCAATTCTTCAAGAGCTCCCATTGACCGTTATCAAATAGAGGTAGATACCGTACTTCACTTCTACAGGTTCTCTAGAAGATCATTCATTATGATACATCAGAAGGATCCAGCATGGGGTCTCGCGCTGAAGAAGGTAAACTACACAAGTATTTTAGAAGGTGATGTTGTAAGAGATGGTAAAGGAGAAGGTATGGTTTTAGGTATAATATTAGCTAAGGCTTTAGGTAAAGAATTTATAGGTTTCATAGACTCTGACAACTACATTCCAGGAGCTGTTTATGAGTATGCTAAAATATATGCTTCCGCTTTCTTAGCTTCAAGAACACCATACGCTATGGTTAGAATTAGATGGCCTTATAAAACAAAATTCGTAGGTAAAGGGTTCTACTTTAGAAGGAGAGGTAGGGTATCTGAGATAACTAACAAATACATTAACATGCTACTTGGGAGGCTAACCCATTTCGAAACAGATATAATTAAAACAGGAAATTCAGGAGACCACGCAATGACTATGAGGCTTGCTGAAGTTATGGAATTTGCTGAAGGGTTTGCTATAGAACCATATGAGCTAATATACTTAATTGAGCAGTTTAGTGGCCTAAAACAAACAAAGTATGAAGATGTTATAAGTAAAGGTGTTGAAGTATTCCAAGTTGAGCCAAGAAACCCGCATGTTCATGAAGAAAGAGGGACAGAGCACATTAAGGAAATGATTTTAAAATCATTATCGATAATATATCATAGTCCATTATGTGATGAGGAGTTAAAAGAACAAATTCTTGACGAGCTAGTAACGAGAGGAATACTTAAACCTGGGGAGGAACCTCCAAAACAAAGAACTATACCACCCATAGCCCAGATAGATGCGGGCAAAGTGCTTGAAACATTAGCGGAGCATGCTGAGTCATTTATAGCTACGGAAACGTGATGATGAAGTTAAAGGTTAAAAATAAGTTAGAGCTTCACTGTATCTTTGGCAGATACGTTAGGTTTATTCTTTCAGGTTCATAGTCTGGTAGTTTTCCTTCAAGATATTCTTGATAACCTGATAGATCCAGTAGTCCATGACCGCTTAGGTTGAATAGTATCACTTTCTTTTCATTGCTTTTCTTAAGGTTTCTTGCAATATCTATTGCCGCTTTTACCGCATGTGCTGATTCTGGTGCTGGAACTATTCCTTCATGTTTTGCGAAGAAAACCGCTGCTCTAAAAACTTCGTTTTGATGATAGGCTATTGGTTTTACTATTCCATGGTTTACTAGAATGCTTATTGTTGGCGCTACTCCGTGATATCTTAACCCTCCAGCATGTATTGGAGGCACCCTGTACTTATGGCCTACGGTGTGCATTTTGAGTAGCGGTGTTAATTCTCCTGTATCTCCGTAGTCGTATGTGTATTTTCCACGAGTCATCGTTGGTGCTGCTTTAGGTTCAACAGCTATGAATTCTACCACACCTTTACCCTTTAATACGTCCCTTACAAACGGGTAAGCTATTCCTGCAAAATTACTTCCACCGCCAACGCATCCAATAATATAGTCAGAGTATTCTCCAAGCTTCTCCATTTGCATTTTAGCTTCTAAACCTATAATTGTCTGGTGTAGTAGCACATGGTTTAGAACACTACCTAGACAGTACCTGCTCTTCTCATCCCTTAAAACATCCTCTATAGCTTCAACTTATAGCTATACCTAAACTTCCTGGATGTTCTGGATCCTCTTTTAGAATTTTTCTTCCAACACTAGTTATTGTGCTTGGGCTTGGAAATACTTCTGCACCGTAGATTTCCATCAAAATTCTCCTGTAAGGTTTCTGCATATAACTACTTCTAACCATGAAAACCCTAACTTTAACACCATACATTGCCCCTGCAAGTGATAGCGCACTACCCCGCTGCCCAGCTCCAGTTTCTGTAACAACTCTTTCAATGCCTTGAACCTTATTGTAATATACTTGAGCTACTGCAGTATTTACCTTATGGGCTCCTGTAGGTAAGACTCCTTCATACTTAAAGTATATTTTAGCTGGAGTATTCAGCGCTTTCTCAAGCCTATAAGCTCTAAAGAGCGGCGTTGGTCTGCCAAGTTCAACATACGCTTCTCTAATTTCCTCAGGTATTTTTATGAAAATTTCAGTAGAGACCTCCTGCCTAATTAGCTCCTTCGCGAATAGTCTTTCAAGCTTAGAAATACTTATCGGCTTTAATGTTTGCGGATCTAAAGGTGGTGGAGGGGGTTCGGGAAGTTCTGGAACAATGTTATACCATTTATTTGGTAGAAGTTCGGGGTTAAGTATAGATTTTAACTGTTTTAATTCCGTTGGTGCAAAATTTTCACCTAAAAGCTTAAGATGTTGGAATACTATTTAACTTCTTTGCTAAATAAATTATCATCTTATCTTATCCAAGTTTTTAACTATGATTTCCTTTAAACTATTATAAGCATCTTCAACAGATTTACCTCTAGGAGAGCATTTCAGCTTGTTATTTAAAATTAGTGTTGGTAATTTTGAAATTCCAAGTTCGTCCATTAAATCTAGAGCTTCTATAGCCCCTACAACAGTGCAGGAAACATTACTGCATGCAGTAACGATGTTAGCTAATGCTTCAGCAATATCTGGACAACCTGTAGGACATAGAGGTGAAGTAAACATTTCAATATTTAATTTATTTAATTGTCGAAGAGTTTCCAGTAAATCCTTAGGTATTTTAGCTTTCACTGACTTAGCAAGCATTATTAAGTTTTTCTCAATAACCCTAACCATATGGCAACACATCCAACCGACGTACCTTAGTCTTCCACCAAAAACACCGAAAAGCACAGTCATAGGAGCTCTTGTTTTCTCAAAATATTCATGTTCTTTTTCAATAACCTCTATAGTTAATCCCAAATTCAGCCTATTAACTATGCCACGTATTTCCTCAATCATCTCCTTACATGTTACACATTTAGGGCCCACATAAATTACGATCCTATATGCTTCCATAGTCCTCTCTCCATAATCACCAACATTGTACCTTTATTTCTGCTATTAACGTATTTCTGTATTTTTAAAGTTTAAAATAAAAATACCTAACATAATCTTAAATAAACATAAGAAACATGACCATATAACGTACGGCAATGAGGGGTAAGTTTTGAACGTACCCTATGTGGACTCACATTGCCATCTTTACGAGTATGACATTAATAGCATGGTAGAGTATTTGAAAGTACTTGTTATTGCTGCAGTTTCAGACGACCTTGAATCTTCTATTGAAACACTAAATTTGGCCTCTAAATTCAATAACATTGTACCATGTATTGGAATACATCCTTGGGAAGTAGGCAATACCCCTAGAGAACATGTTAAGGAAGTAATTAACCTTATAGGTAAATACGATGTTAAATGTTTAGGTGAAATAGGTCTAGATAGAAAATTTGTTCCTGAGACAATAGATAGGCAAAGAGAATTCTTCATGGAGTTCCTTCAAGCAGCACATGAGTATGAGTTAACTGTAAACATACATGCAGTAAATACGTGGGGCGAAGTCCTGGAACTTCTTAGAAAATACGATATTGAGAAAGCTGTTTTCCATTGGTATACAGGGCCTATAGAGCTCATAGATGAAATAACGTATTCAGGTTACTTCATTTCAATAAACCCTGCTTTTACAATTCAAGACAAGCATAGGAGAATTATCAATTACTTAGACTTAGAGTTCCTACTTACTGAAAGTGATGGACCCTATAATTATCGTGGTTTAAAACTCAATCCGCTAATGGTGAAGGAAACCGTAGAATACATTTCTAAGGTAAAGAAGCTTAGTGTTAGGAATGTTAAGAAAATTATTTACAATAATTTTAGAAAATTATTTACTGTTTAGCAGAGTAGGTTTCTAGATAGCATGGTCTTGGGTGATTACCCATGGTATACATCTTGGGTTTAAATGGATCGCCTAGAACATACGGTAATACTTACAAATTGTTGAAAATAGCCTTGGAAGCAGCAAAGGAACTTGGTGCAACAACAGAAATCATTAATCTTTACGAGTATGATATTAAAGACTGCATTGGATGTTTATCTGATGAACCTCTAGCATGTAGATACCCCTGTGTTATTGACGATGATATGAGGAAAATATATGACGAGATACTTAAAGCTGATGGAGTAATTTTTGCAACACCAATATACTGGTATTCTCCATCGGGTATAACTAAAAGAGTAATTGATAGATTAACTGCTTTAGAAAACATGATTTTCGTTAGTGGTAGAAGCTGGGTTGAAGGTAAAGTAGCAGGCGTTATCGCTGTAGGTAACGATAGTGGTGAAATACAGCTCATATCCCTAATGTATGCTACGCTAAACTCCATGGGTTTCATAATACCTCCATTTGCGTTATCCTTCTTTAATGTGCAAGGAGATGTTTTAAACGATGATGAAACACTCTTAGAAGCAGCTAATGTAGGTAGATCTGTTACGTTAATGGCTAAACTTGTCAGCGAATTTAAAGACATATGGTTTGATGTAGGATTGAAAGAATGGATTTCTAAGATTAAAGGTGAAATTAGGAGAGTTGCTGAGGAGAATAAGGAGAAAGTATTTAGGGAAAGAAGCAGAATAATAACAAAACTTATGCGGGAATAAGTATTGGCTACTCTAGCACAGGAAATTTTTGGGAAAATACAGAAAACCATTAGCAACTACGTTATAGACAGGTTAAGGGAAATAGAGTTAATGACGGTAGCTCTCTTAAGTAGAGGGCATATGCTTATCGAAGGTCCTCCAGGCACAGCGAAAACACTGATGGCTAAGCTATTTGCCGAAGTTCTAGGGTTGAAATTTAAAAGAATACAAATGACCCCGGACATGATACCTTCAGACATAATTGGTGCGAAAATAGTAGATCCTAAAACAGGAGAATTAAGAACTGTTTTAGGCCCTATATTTGCGAACATAGTCTTAATTGACGAGATAAATAGAGCATCACCTAAAACCCAAAGCGCGCTATTAGAAGCTATGCAGGAAAGATGCGTTACCATAGAAGGTGACACCTATAACCTACCTGAACCCTTCATGATAATTGCCACACAAAACCCATGGGAAACCGAGGGAGTGTTTCCACTACCTGAAACTCAAATTGACCGGTTCAGTTTAGCTATAAACCTAGACTATCCTGGTTTAGATGTTGAACTAGCTATTGTTGCAAAAGACCATGAACTTAAAGGTCTAGAACCAAGGTTTAGCCCTATAATTTCAAGAGATGACTTAGTTAAGGCAATAAATGAAGCTTCAGAAGTACATGTTGAACGGAAAATTATGAAGTACATTGTCGAAATTGTTCAGAGAACCAGAGAAATACCTGAAATAATGCTAGGTGTTTCGCCAAGAACATCAGTTATCCTTTTAAGAACAGCCAAAGCCCTTGCAGCAATACGCGGGAGAAAATACGTTATACCCGATGATGTAAAGTATCTTGCACCATATGTTCTATGGCATAGAATAAGGCTTAACCCCAGAGTAGCAGGGTATGGAACACCAAGGGAAAATTACGCTAAGATAGTAAATATAATAAATGAAGAGATATTAAGGAAAATTAGAGTTCCATGGTAGATTACGTACGATGCTTTTCAATAGCCCTAACAAACAGTATTATCGAAATACCGTAGACTGTTATCACTGATGTTAGAACGTTTATCCATGAAATAACTACCAATATTGCTTCTATGATGACTATCAAAGCTAATATTTGAGCTAAACTGCCAATTTCAAAATGTTTTACGTCAGCTGTAAACGCTATAGCTACTATGGAGACTAGTCCTAGAAGAACAAGTGAGAGTTCAAGATAATTTAAACCTATATTTAATACGATAAAGTTACACGGAGCCAAACTATTTTCAAGACCAAGGGTTTTCGACTTAAGCATAATTATATATGCTAACCCAGCACCCAGTATTACAGCATATGGTCTCCTCGAAAATACTGATGAGAGCAACCATAGGGATAGAATTAAAGGAAACGATGTACCAGCATATGAGGAAATAGCGGCACCAGCAAAGAGTAGTAGTATATAAAGCTTGTATTTCTCAAGAAGTACAGTATAGGATGATAAGGCGAAGAAGACTATACATAGTATTTTATGAAGCACATCTACGGTAATTACCTCAGCAATATATAGTACTGGCAATATTGCTGAAATGATAAGTAGCAGATAGTCATATGACATACTTTCCGTATTGTTTCTCATATGATCTCCTCTAGGAACTTCTCAAAATCCATTGAGCATGAAATTAGTCGTACCTCTTTCAGGTTTAGTGTTAAAACTTCTCTTAAGTACTTCCTCTTAAGTTCCTTCAGCAGCTCATCTAACCCCCTGATTTCACTTAGTAATTCATAGTTATCAGGAATAGGCATAATAACAAGTATAGGAGCGTTTATTCTCAGAAACCTCCTACGAAATCTAAGCAACGTCAAATAATCTACAATAATAATCCCCTCAAAGCCCCTCATTAACATGGCTAGTAGCTCATCATCAGACATCCCATTGTATGCGCTTAGAACCCTGTGAAGTTCATTAAAACTCTCTACCTGTTTCAGGACATTATTAAACGCTAGGCTAAAGGAACGTCCAAGCATACTGCATTCAATGAAAACCCTATAAACACCATATAAGGCTAAGCTGTATGCTCTACGGAAAAAGTGTGCGAAATTCCTACTAATTAAGAACATTACCCTCAATTCTTGGGGTTTCACCATCTTACCGTGTGCTTCACTAATAAAGCTTTTTACACGTAAACCTCCAGGCATTAGCATACTCCTAAATACTATTCTTCTTAAACTATCACCGGGTGCGTAAGGTTTTACCCTATCAAATAGAGGTTCATAATGCTCTCTTACACCGGATACACCATAAGCAGGGATTCTAAAAGGCATCTTAGTATGAGTTTTAGGCGGTCTTACACTAAGTTTTCTCGGAATTTCAAAGAAAATAACGTTCTCAAATAGACCTAAAGGGTCTCTTACATGGACTCTAAGAGGTCCCCACTCATGTAATCCAGGGGTTAAGGGTAATATAGAATATGTGAATTCTACATAAGTACCCTTATCTAACACTCCTCTGTAACATGGTTTTCCATCAACTACCTCAACAGTATTCGGCAAATTATCATATACTTCAACATAAACTTTTTTTAGACTTCCTATTTTAATGCGCACATTAGCTATTTCTCCGAAAACTACAATGTCCGGTGTTATGTATGATGTTATGGATATTTTAGGTTTAAACATGATTAAGGACACCAATAAGTAAAGCAAAGTAGCTGAAGGTAAGATGGCAACAAGTACTGAAGGATATAAGATGAATGTTAAAAGTAAAACTATAACTGAGCTTAGAACTACACTTACAGTTTTATCGGTAACATATATCATCTTCTTTCACTTACCATACGATGGACTTTTTCATAAACTCTCCCGATTACAACGTAGTCTCTTTTCCTTCTACATAGTCTTCTTAGCTTTGCTAAAGTCTTGAGTAAGCTTATTTTCTGCGTGATTTTCACGGCATGTTCTTCAGAAAATTCTTTTGCATGGAGGAGAAGAGCGTTTTCAATTGAGACTATTTTACCTTCGTAGAATACATGAACTTCTTTCATAGCTAAAGGTAGGTTCTCAATATTTACCTTATACAGCGTCCATAGCAATAATGAAGACATAGTGATGAGGACTACAGTTTCAAAAAGTAATCCCTCGGTTATCATAGATTTCACCATTTATACTTATAAAGCCTTCTTAACTTACTATAAAATTCTCTAGCACTACCTTTGCCGTAGCTAAGACGCTCGTAAGCTTCTAAAGTAAATAGTAAAGCTTTTTTCAATTCTAAATCAGTAATATGCGTACATATTTTCTCGATAACCTCTCTCGGTGTCTCATACTCATTCACTGTTAAGCCATATTTTCTGCCTAAGTTTTTGAGGAACTTTTTAAATTTAAGACCTAATGTTCTTTCTTCCCTATAGAGTCTAAGAAGCTCACCAAATACTACCTTAACATCTGAAGTAGAATACGCTAGTACAATGAAACCCAATAATATGTACGGTACCAGATCCCATATATTTATTTCAAAAGATGATAGTGTTTTTTCTTCGAAACTTAACTCAGTGTATGTTTCATTTTCAAACTCTAGTTTCTCAAGCTTAATTCTTCTTCCACTTCTTAAATGTTTTGAAGTAAAGTTCCCTTCAACTAAGGCGATGTTCTCTAAAGCGGATCTTAATGTTCTCCTGAAGGATTCGGTAGCCGTAGCTATTTCGGGCGATGGTTCATAAGGTACCCAACCAACGTAAGGTATTAGAATTTCAACCCACATGTGACCTGGTTCCCTATAAATTATTGTTCCATTAGCTAATACTTCGCCTAGATATCCTACAACAACTCTAGTTCTTAATCCCATAAGTCTTAGTATTATTGCCGCTGCACTAGCATAGTGAATGCACGTACCTTTCTTCCTTTCAAATAGGAAGTAATCAACTAAGTCCTTGCCTGGAGGTGTTTCAATATCCTCCTTAGAATATTTAGTGTTTTCTGCTAGGAAATTTCTAATGTATAGTAGTAGTTCACCTAATGTTCTATTTTCGAATTGCGCATATATTTCTTTAGACATATTATATACTCTCGGTGTTATGCTCAAGGTCAGTTCCCTATTTGTTCCGATAATAGTCTTATTTGTTGCCTTAACAAGATCTCTTAGTGTAGCTGTTGAAGCTACGAAAGCTTTACCTCTAGGATAAACGTCAAATGCGGGAATTATTCCGTACACTATTTTTCTAGTAACGTTTATGCTTCCAAAAAGCATACCTGTTGACTCGTAAAATATAGGGTGAGAAGATTTAATGTACAATATTCCTTCAGGAACTATTAATGGTTGAGGGTAAGGTATTATGTAAAATCCTCCAAGCCTAGGTAGCCTATTAGGGTTTAATGTGAGTACTACTTCGAAATCTTCGAAAACGCCTGTTCTATAAGCTATAATGGTTGTTTCAGGATATTCTTCCAAGGTAATTTCAGAAATAGTCCATCCTCTACCAGTATATACATCAAGAGCTATGAGTCTAAGATATTTTGACCCTCCGCTAGCTTTAGCTACTATATGTTTCTCCGTAACATTATAGGATCTAGGTTCAACATAAGGCAACATTTGATATTGTTCTGCTGTAACTCCTATGGTTGTGCCTGGTCTCACTATGTAATTTAGAAACACTTCACTAGGAGAACTTAGTACGGCTAAAGCGAGTATTAACGTAGACGCAAGTAGCAGTATTGACCTCATGTCACCTATCCTAAATTTATCTTCAGTATAAGCTTAGTGTTAGGGTTATTTAACGTTTAAAAAGTAAAATATTCCATTATGTGATATTATGTTCTCAATTACCTCTTTAACGCATTCTCCATTAGCTTTATCGCATACGTAATCCGCTACCTTCTTTACCTCTTCAACAGCATTTGCTGGAGCTACTCCAATATCTGCTTCCCTAAGTAGTGCTACGTCGTTTTCCCCATCCCCTAATGCTAGCACTTTACCTTTAATGTTCAACATTTCCTTAATCCTCTTGAGCGCTAGATCCTTTCCACTGTTTTTGGGAGCTATCACCAACCTGTTTACATTTCTAATTATGTCAACATAATCTTGGAGACCATGTTTCAAAATGATTTCCCTTATCTTTTCAGAGTAAGTAATACCGTAAACTATTACCACTTTCCCTATAGACTTAGGCCTTATGTTTTCTGCTAGAAACAACTCTCTAATTTTATTCCACTCTTTAGGTTTATACATTAAGCATTTCCCGTTATATATGAATACTGTTCCATTTTCGAAGGCTAGAATATCACTTAGCGACCTGATATTTCCAGGAACGGTCTTACCTGAACCGCTAGTTACTATTGCTAATTTTATCCCGTATTTTCTAGCTTTAAGTAGAGTCTCTACAACATCAGAGCTTACACTCCAAATGTTCGACTTTTTTCTAAACGATAACGTTCCATGATAGTCAAGAGCTACCAGCTCTATTTTCTCTTCGACCATTAATCCAACACCGACACTTTTATTTCTACTTCATCACCTTCTTTCCATGGTTTTTCTTCCGCAGAATCTGTGAAAATTACTTTGAGAAATCTTCCATTTATATATGTTCCTATACCTCTAACCTTAACATTATCTACAAAAACCTCTATAGGGGCAACAAATAGCAAGCTTAAAGAGTAAGTCTTGGTAACATAGCCTAACTGCATGGAATCCCAATATATCGTATCTCCTATAGAGGCATTTACCCTACCGTTTAACAATATTCCACCTAGGCCATAGTGTGGTATACCGGCGTCAACATATCCCAGACTATTACCAATTTTTGCTACTAATGCCGTTAGGTAGTTTGCAGTTTCTTTAGGTTTAACCCACATGTAGTGTTTTCTCATTTCAGCTACAGTGTAGGTTTTAGGTATGAAACGTAATGTTTCTTCTATTTTCTCTACCGTAGGAGCTATGTTTAAAGTGTAAGCACCTCTAGCCCTATATGGGTCTCCTGAAGGTCTTATTTCGAAATGCGCATGGCTATCGCTCCAAGGACATAAGTACCCTGAAACAATACATTCACCGAAAAAGTCTCCTAAGTATAGTTTTTCACCTACATTAACTTTAGGGTTAACATGTAACACTTTAAGAACCTTATCTTCTCCTAGTTCAAAAAGCGTTAATGGTTCTTTATCCCAACCATCGGCTCTATATTTAGGTGCATTAAACCACCTCACCTCTTTAACCTTAGCTTCATCGACAGGTAAAAGTGCTTCATTATTTTCAAAGTAAACATCAATAGCCGTAGTGTTTCTATGTCCAATGTAAGGAGAATCGTAAAAACTGTAGGGGGTACCTTCCGGTATTCTTAGGTAGATTCCAGATGCTTCAGCTATAGTTTCGAAACCCATTTCTAACCTTATCCTCAATAATTCTACATAGAAAGAGAAGAGTCATCCAATATATGGGTGCTGCTAAATAGTGTACTATGACCCATTAAAGCTTACTGAAGCTGTAAGGAAAATAGTTGTTCGTAGCGAGGGAGAAGTAGAGCTTAGGAAATACTATAGGTTTCGCGGAGGCCGTTGGTACGGGGGCATAGCTACAGCTGATAGTGTTGGATGTAATTTGAGGTGTAGATTCTGCTGGAGTTGGAGACCTAGAGACAATATGAGCAGATATGGGCGTTTCTATGCACCTAAGGAAGTTTACATGAGGCTCATAAGTATTGCTTCTAAAAGAGGCTATAGGCAGCTAAGAGTTAGTGGTGGAGAACCCACTATTGGGAGAAAACACTTACTTCAACTACTTGAACTCCTCGAAGGAACAAACTACTTATTTATTTTAGAAACCAATGGTATACTTTTGGGCGCACAAAGAGACTATGCTAAGGAGCTTTCTAAGTTTAAAAACATACATGTTAGAGTGTCACTAAAAGGATGTACCCCTGAAGAATTCGCTAAACTTACAGGAGCTAAGCCTGAAGCATTTAACTTGCAACTAAATGCTCTTAAGAACCTTGTTGACTACGGAGTTTCCACACATCCTGCTGTAATGCTAAGTTTTAGTTCTAAGGAAAGTCTTGAAATGCTAGTAGAGAAGTTAAGGGAAATAGATAATGAGCTTGTTGAGGAGCTTGAACCAGAATATGTCTTCCTTTACCCTCACGTTATCGAATTGCTAAAGAGGCATGGGCTAAAACCACGAATAGCATATAGTCCAAACAATATTCCGGAAGAACTTATTTAGGCTCTATGCAAAGGCTTTTTAGCGGACAGGTTTTACATCTATTTCTAGAACAATACAGTTTATCATGAACGTAAGCTACAGTTTGAATCCATGAAGAGAGGTTTTTAAAAGTTCTCATGGCAAGTATCTCTACGCATTCACGGGCATGAGGACATTTACTACATGTGTATTTAATGCAAAAATCTTTGACAGGTTTTCTTTTAAACTTGAGAAGATCCATGTTCTTTAAGAATCTGGTGAAATGGATGTCGACAGGTACTATGTAGGGTGCCTTTCTCGTAAACATTAAATACGCATTAGCAACTTTAGGGCCTACAAACTTACATTTAAGTAAGGCTTTTTTGAGATCCATTACATCCTCTATGCCTAACTCTTTGTCTTTCTCAATAATGTCTATACAATGCTTAATGATGATGTTAGCTCTTCTCAACTGGTAACTTCTACCCAGAACTGTTAAATCTATAGACTTGATGTTTAATCCTTTCTCAATCAAGGATGCAACGTGCTTAACCCACTTAATCACATTTACGTGATAGTCTGTTCTTTGTGAAAGAATAGTAGCTAGGAACATTAGCTTTTTATCATAAGGATTTATGGCGATTCTTACTTTCTCGTAAACATCAATTACGTATTCTACTTTATACCTTACACTTCTACTTAGCTCGTTTAAGTATGTGCTTGGCTCATACCATAACCCTGAGAGAAGGTTAACAGCCTCTACACTATTAGCATTTGATTCTAAAAAACCATTTTTAACCCTAAGCTTTAGGCCTTTAAAGACGCCGTACACTTTAACCCAATAACCTTTATCTATCTTATCAAATAGGGATGATGCAAATGAAGGAAACATTGTTAAATCTAAATCGTATTTTCCCCTTATAGGTATCTTAACCATTACTCATACCTTAGAGCACGAGCAGGTTCAAGTTTTGCTGCTCTATAAGCTGGAGGTAGAGCACCTATTAACGTCAAAAGCAATGTTATTGACGCTACCATGATTAGTGTTTGATTAGTTACTATAAATTCTACTCCTCCTAAGCTTCCTCTAGGTCCTCTAAACCCTAGAAATCCTCCTTGTATAAGCATAGACCCCACAAACACCCCTAAAGGTATGCCGATAATTAGCGCTACTACAGCTAATATTAAAGCCTCCAAAACTATGTTAAGTAAAACCTCATATCTTCTTATACCGAGCGCCCTTAGAACCCCTATAACCCTTGTTCTCTCCATAACCGTAGTAAACATGGCGTTCATAACCCC